>Ga0335075_10005846_pt1 | contig 19030 bp, 14 predicted proteins | sample Lox_Sample_24_FD_206723 | JGI IMG/M metagenome (GOLD analysis project Ga0335075, IMG submission 206723) | Soil microbial communities from Loxahatchee National Wildlife Refuge, Florida, United States - Lox_Sample_2.4 | ecosystem: Environmental > Terrestrial > Soil > Wetlands | place: USA... | reverse complement strand
AGCTGCGGACCTGCAGGACAAAGTGGGCCAGGGAGAAGTGGACATCCCCGCGCGGGAGATGCTCGGCGACATGCTGCTGGAGCTGCACCGGCCGCAGGAGGCGCTGGCGGAGTACCGCGTGTCGCTCCGGCTGAGCCCCAACCGCTTCAACGGGCTTTACAATGCCGGCACAGCCGCGGAGGAGGCCGGGGATAAGGCCTCTGCGGCGAATTACTACGCTGCGCTGCTGAAGTCGACGGGTAACGGCGCGCATTCATTCCGGCCGGAGCTGGCTCGCGCGAAGAGCTTCCTCGCCGGCACTGCGGTTGCAGCCAATCGGGACGGCCGGCCATAAGGCGGCGAATACGCGTACCGGAATCACGCTTTTTCGAGATTCGCGAATTTCTCAACCAGCTTCTTGATGCCGGCTCCTGAGAACTGGACGGTGATTTTGGCGTCGTCTCCTTCGCCCTCGCGGCGGAAGACGATGCCTTCACCATATTTAGGATGGCGCACGCGCTGTCCGCTCCTGAAGCCCTTCGCGCCGCTGGGTTCCGGAACATCCATCTTCGGTCGAGCGGTTTTTGGCGGAACGCCGCCGCGTCCGGAGAAGAAGCGCGCGATGTTGTCGACCGAATCGGCCCTGGCGCCGGCCGGAGGGCGCACCAGGCGATCGCGCTGCGGAACGGAGGTGCGTCCGGGGCGCTGGAAGCGCGACGCCGCGCTCTGATCTTCGTCTTCGTAGCTGTAATGCCGGCCGCTGAAATCGTCGCTGCTGCGGCCGAAGCGGGATGAGGTCTCGTTCGTTTCCCCCGCGTATCCACCCCACGATCCAGAACGCGTGCGTCCGCCGCTGAGGTCTTCGATCAGGTGTTGCGGGATCTCTTCGAGGAAACGCGAGGGGGTGGTCGGCTCCGGCATATCGTTGCCGTAGCGGCGGCGATAACGCGCGCGGGTCAGTACCAGTGAATCCATGGCGCGCGTCAGGCCCACGTAGCAGAGCCGCCGCTCCTCTTCCATCTGCGTGGGATCGTTGAGCGAGCGCGAATGCGGGAAAAGGCCTTCTTCGAGGCCTGCGAGCACCACCAGGGGAAACTCCAGGCCCTTCGCCGCATGCAGCGTCATCAGCGTCACGCGCGACTCGGGATCGTACTGATCGGCGTCGCTCACCAGGGCCGCGTGGTCGAGGAATTCGGCCAGCGTCTCGCCGCGCTCCTGCGCATCCTGCGCGGCGTTAGCCAGTTCCTTCAGGTTCTCGATCCGGGAGAAGGCTTCCGGCGTCCCTTCTTCTTCAAGCGAGCGGATGTAGCCGGTGCGGTCGATGATGAACTTGATCAGCTCGGGTAGCGTCGCCGCATCGCCCGGCGCTCGAAAGCCGGGAACAGCCTCGGAAGCAGTTCCCTCGGCTCCCGGCGCCGTTGCGCCCTCTGCTCGAGCTGCCGCATGCGGCACCGGCGGTTCCTGAGAGAAGACGCTGAAGGTTGCGGGATTGAACTCCGCATCCTGCGCGGTCTCGTCGCCATGAGTGAGCGCCAGCGTCGCCTGCGTTGCGTCTCCGAACTCAAAGCTGATATCGGCCCCTTCGGCCGCGGCGGCGACTTCCACGGCCGCGCCCTGCTCCACATCGGCCGTAAGTTTCTCCGCGAATCCCGCCGATGTCATCGCGCGCGCGTCCTGGATCAGCCGCTGGAATCCATCCAGCGCCGAGAGGGCACGCGAGGAGAGCAGCTTTTCCTGGAGCGCACGCGAGATCCCCATCCAAAGACTCGCCCCCGTTTCGAGCGCGATCCGCTCCAGCGTCTCCATGGTGGTTTTGCCGATCCCGCGCGCGGGGGTGTTGACGATCCGCTGCAGCGCAATAGAGTCGTGCGGGTTCTGCACCAGCTTGAGGTAGCTCAGCAGGTCCTTGATCTCCGCCCGCTCGTAGAACGAGAAGCCGCCCACCATGGTGTAGGCGATGTTGTAGCGCCGCATCGCCTCTTCCACCAGGCGCGACTGCGAATTGGTGCGGTAGAGCACCGCACATTTCGGCTCGGCCTGCTCTTCGCCGGCCTTTTTTAGGTATTTCTGGATGCTGTCGGCGATGAAGAGCGCCTCGTTTTCGCCGTCCGGCGCCTCGTAGTAGCCGATCAGCGCGCCGCCCTCGCGGCTGGTCCACAGGCGCTTGCCCTTGCGCTGCGCGTTGCGCGCGACCACCGCCGATGCGGCCTCGAGGATGATCTGCGTGGAGCGGTAATTCTGCTCCAGGCGAACGGTTTTCGCGTTGGGGAAATCCTTCTCGAACTCAAGAATGTTGCGAATATCGGCGCCGCGCCAGGAGTAGATGCTCTGGTCCTCGTCGCCGACCACGCAGACGTTCTGGTGCTCGCCGCCGAGCAGCTTCATCAGCTCATACTGCGGGCGGTTGGTGTCCTGGTACTCGTCGATCAGCAAATAGCGATAGCGCCGGTTGTAGCGCTCGCGGGTTTCCGCCGACACTTTGAGGACGCGGACCGCTTCGAGCAGCAGATCGTCGAAATCAAGCGCGTTGGCCTTGAACAGCTCCTTGCGATACCCCTCGAAGATGTGCGCCACGCGCTCGGCTGTAGGGTCGGAGGACTGCAGGTAATATTCCTGGGGATCGATCATGTGATTCTTGGCCCAGGAGATTTTCGAGAGCACCACGCGCGGCGTCAGCTGCTTATCGTCGAGGCCCAAGCGCCGCATGACCGCCTTCACCACCGCCTGCTGATCCGCCTCGTCGTAGATGGCAAAGGAGCGCGTGAGCCCTTCGTTGTTGACGCGCAGGACTTCGATGTCGCGGCGCAGCAGGCGCACGCAGAAAGAGTGGAAGGTGGAGATCAGCGGCCTGGCAAGCGAGCTGTGGCCGATGAGCTTCTCCACGCGCTCGCCCATCTCCGCGGCGGCCTTGTTGGTGAAGGTGACGGCGAGGATGGAATCGGGCGCGACGCCGCGCTGCTCGATGAGATACGCAATGCGGTGGGTGATGACGCGAGTCTTGCCGGAGCCGGCGCCGGCAAGGATCAGCACCGGGCCGTCAACCGCTTCGACGGCTTCGCGCTGCTGCGGATTCAGGTGTTGGAGGAGAGGCTGCAAAGGTTTCGCTCTCCTCTATTTTAATCGGCAGCTGAGGCTGCTAGTTTTCTCTTATGGCCCTGCTTTCCGCCGTCGACCTAAAAAAAATCTACGGCCGCCCCGGTCACGCGGCGCCCGTGGTCGATGGTGTGTCATTCTCGATCGCCCGCGGCGAGACGCTCGGCCTGGTCGGGGAGTCCGGATCCGGCAAGAGCACCATTGCACGCATGGTGCTGGGCCTGCTGGAGCCAACAACCGGCAGCGTGACCTTCGACGGCCAGCCGATCACCGGCGTCGCGCAGCACCGGCTGCGAGCCCTGCGCCGGCGCATGCAGCCCGTCTTCCAGGATCCCTACGCGGCGCTCAATCCGCGCATGCGCGTGGAGCAGATCGTCACCGAGCCGCTGGCGATCCACGAACGGCAGAGCCGCGCCGAGCGACGCCTGCGCTGCCGGGAGCTGCTGCGCCAGGTCGGCCTCGACGACTCGGCGATGCCGCGCTTTCCGCACGAATTTTCGGGCGGCCAGCGGCAGCGCATCAACATCGCGCGGGCACTGGCGCTGCGGCCGGAGCTGCTGGTGCTCGACGAGCCCGTTTCCGCGCTCGACGTGAGCGTGGGCGCGCAGATTGTGAACCTGCTGCGCGATCTGCAGCGCGAGTTCGGCCTCACCTACCTGTTCATCTCGCACTCCATGCCCCTGGTGCGCTATCTCTCGACGAACATTGCGGTGCTGCACCACGGCAGGCTGGTGGAATTCGGCACGCGCGAACAGATCTGCGACTCGCCACGTGAGGAGTACACGCGGCAATTGGTGGTGTCCACCCCGGAGATTCGAGTCGATTCCGAGCGCTGACGCATCAGAACCGTAGAATCGGAACAGTGCATCCCACGATCCTTTACTACATCTTCCTCGCCTTCGCTGCCTTCCTCGGTGGGATCGTAAACTCCGTCGCCGGCGGGGGCAGCTTCCTGCTTTTTCCGTCGCTGCTCAAGGTCGGACTCCTGCCCATCCAGGCGAACGCGACCAACACGGTCTCTTTGTGGCCCGGGCAGTTCACCTCCATCGCCGGCTACCGCGAAGACCTCAGGAAAAATCTGCGCGTGGTGGCCCCGGCTGCGATCGTGGCCGCCATCGGCGGGGTGGCCGGCTCCCTGACGCTGCTGCACGGATCGCAGCACTCCTTCCTCCGCCTCGTGCCGTACCTGTTTCTGCTGGGCGCGACCAGCTTCGCCCTGAGCGGGCCGATTTCGCGACGCGTGCAGCGCCGCATCGCCGACTCCGACGCGCACCCTGAGCGCCGTCATCACGTCGCCCTCGTCCCACTGCTGCTGGCGCTGCTCGTGGTCACCTACTACATCGGCTACTTCGGCGCGGGCGCAGGGCTGCTGACCATGACCGCGCTGGCACTGTGCGGCGTGGAGAAGATTGCCGAGATCAACGCGCTGAAAGTTGTCATCACTACGGTCGCCAACGCCGTAGCCTGCATCACCTTCATGATCGGCGGTGCGGTGGAGTGGCGCTTTTGCTGGCTGCTGATGATCGCCTGCGCCATGGGCGGCTATACCGGCGCCCGCAACTCGCGCCGGATCAGCGATCGCGTCCTGCGCCCGATCATCGTGGTGCTCGGATTCGGGCTCGCAATCTGGTTCTTCCTGCATCGAAATACGCTATGAGGATCGCAGCGGCGCTGGCGATGGCGTGCATACTGGGCACGAGCGTGGCCGTAGGGCAGTCTGCCGCACAACAGGCGCGGACTTACTACGGTTTCGACAAAGATGGTTATCCCGGCGATGCTCTGCTTCCGGCGCTGCACCAGCACTTCGCCTACACGGGCTACTGGCTGAACGATCCTCCGGGGATGAACAGCAACCCCTGGGCAGGGAAGCGCAGCGGGTTGCGCGCCGCGGGACTCGGATTCCTGATCCTGTTCAATGGGCGGCTCGATGCCGCGCTGAAGGGCCGGGACGCAGCGGCTCTCGGCCGCGAGGATGGAGCCGACGCGATCGCTGCCGCGAGGCGCGAAGGCTTTCCCGCCGGGACCATCATTTTTCTCGATCAGGAAGAAGGCGGCGCGCTGCTGGCCGAGCAGGCCAGCTACATGGGCGCGTGGATCGCCGCGCTGGGCCAGTCAGAGTATCGCGCGGGGGTTTATTGCTCCGGCATTCCCGCTCCCGCGGGAAAAACGATGATCTCGACGGCGCAGGATGTGGCGGTGCGGTTTCCGGGCGCAAGGCTCTGGGTTTGGAACGACACCTGCCCGCCGGCGCCGGGATGCGTGCTGCCCGAGCAGGGATTGAATCCGGCGAAAAGCGGCTTCTCCGAAGCGCTGGCGTGGCAATACGCGCAGTCTCCGCGGCGAACGGAAGATACTCGCGCCTGCCGAAGAACGTATGCCGCGGACGGGCGATGTTATGCGCCCGGAATACCCCAATCAGAGGAGAGTTATGTCGACTTAGACGTGAGCCGCTCGCCTGATCCGTCGCATGGGCGATAAGTCCGCACGGACAGCGCTCCCGTAAAATAATGGGGATGCCGACTGTTCCTGCTACTCCCTCCATTCGCGCCGTGGACGCATTGCTCGCCCAGGGTGGCCTCGTTCCAGGCCGCCGTTTGCCGCGCGGAGCACGCGCGCCGCGGCCGGTAAAGCGCGACGGTGCCGAGGAGATTCGGCCGCAAAAGCAGCCGCGGGTGGTAAAGTCGCAGATCGAGGTCGTGCGAGCGGAGGCGTGGAGCCGCTGGCCGTGGCTGGTGCACGGCTTCAGCACGCGGACCGGAGGCGTGAGCCACGCATACGCTCCGGCACAGAGAGCAGGCGAGCTGAACCTGGGATTTGGCGCATCGGACGATCGCGAAAAGGTTCTCGAGAACCGGCGTCGTTTGCTCGGGACACTGGGCGTCCGGCCTAATACGCCGCTGGTCACGCTCAAACAGATCCACTCCTCAGTCATCCGCCGTGTCACCGCGGCCGATGCCGACCGCACCCTGCGCGGCGACGGCCTGATGACAAACGAGCCGGGAGTTTTGTTGGCCATCCAGACGGCGGACTGCATCCCGGTGTTGCTGGCGGACGTGAAGAAGAAGGCGGTAGCCGCCTTCCACGCCGGATGGCGCGGCACGCTGAAGCGGATCGTCGAGAATGGCGTGGGGCGCATGCGGGCGGAGTTCGGCACGCACCCTGAGGATCTGATCGCGGCCATTGGGCCGGGCATCGGCCGGTGCTGCTACGCCGTGGGCCAAGAGGTGCGCAGCGAGTTCGAGTCGCAGTTCGCTTACGCGGCGGAGATCTTTCACGAGGTTTCCGACTCCGATCCGATCCACCTGAAGTATCCGCTGCTGTTTCTCACCGCGCGCGCCCCGGGACACAGCAATCTGGGACCGTCGCTGCACCTCGACCTGATGGAAGCGAACCGGCGGCAGCTGGTCGATGCGGGCGTGCCGGCCGGCGCGATCGGGGTGATCGGCCACTGCACCAGCTGCCAGCACAATCGCTATTTCTCGTATCGTGCAGAGCGGGGATTCACAGGGCGGATGCTGAGCGTGATTGGCGTGCGCAAATAGACCCGCAGCGCTGAACTCGCGTCCGAAGCCACACATCCGGTACAGATGCTCTACCCTCGATGCGCCGTCGTCCGCCGGAAGCTGAGCACCGGGCATTTCGCGCCGGCGATGATCTCATACACCGTGTCGTCGCCGCGAATCGGCCAGAACGAGACATCGTTGTTCACGCCCAGCACGATCAGGTCGGCCTCGGAATCCGCCGCCACGCTCAGCACCTCGTCGACCACATCGCCGATCTCCACCTGAACAGTCGCATTGGTCCACAACGGCGCCTCAACCGGCACCAGTCGCTTCAGTTCCGACCGGGTCCACTCCACAACGCGTTCGGAATCGTGCTGGGTCTTCACATCCCGGGCCAGCACGTGCAGCAGGGTGATGTCGGCGCGGTAGAACTGGGCCAGTTCGAGCGCAACCCGCGCGCTGTCCTCGTAGCCGGCGCACAGCGAGACCGGGTGCAGGATTTTGCGCGGCGCGCCGAAGGAAGACGCGGCGTGCGCGTGCGGTCCGATCGTGCAGACCGGAACGTCGGCGGTGCGCAGGATCTCGTGCGCCACCGAGCCCAGGAAGAAGCGCTTGAGGCTGCGGCGGCCGTGCGTACCGCAGAGCACGCGGCCAGCCCCCGCCTCGTGGGCCAGAGCCGCAATCTGATCGCGCGGATAGCCCTGAATTACCGCGACCTCACAGGGAGTGCCGCTGTCCCGGGCCTGCTGCGCGATGGGCTCCAAAGTCTGCTTCGCCTCGCGCTCGATCTCGGTCACGTCGATGTAGGGAATGGCGCTGGCGTCGATGGCCATGGTCTCGCCGGGAGGAATGACGTGAGCCAGGGTAAGCGTCGCGCCGCAGGCGCGAGCCTGGGCCAGAGCGTGCGGCAGCAGGTATTCGATATCGGTCAGGTCGGTGGCGACCAGAATCTTGTCGGGTACAACAAAGCCGCGAGCGCGGCTCGCGCTTTCCTCGAGGGTTTTCATGATGAAAAACCTCCTTCGGTCAGTCTGCTGCTGCTGGCTCCGGGAAACTGTGACCATCGGCACAACCTCGTGTGATCACGGTCACTTGGCCCTCCCGGACGACCGGTTGAAATAACCCCGGCGACTCACGGTCCACGGAAAAAATCACAGGTGTGATCGTGGTCACATACAGGCGCTTTTCAGGAACGGTACGGTCGCACTGCAAATCCCCGGAAACCGACACAGGCAGGAGGGGGGCCGGATGCCCAGGCAAGATACGATTCTGGAGAGCTGCAGGCAGCAAGGCGTCTCCCGCAGACGCTTTATGCAATTTTGCGGGACCATGGCGGCGACCCTCGCGCTGCCCAAGGCCTATGCCCAAACCATTGCGACGGCCCTGAGCACGAAACGCAAACCCACCCTGGTCTGGCTGGAGTTTCAGGACTGCGCGGGAAACACCGAGTCCATGCTCCGCTCACCGCATCCGGCCATTGAGGACATCGTGCTGGAGGCGGTCTCGCTCGAATACCACGAGACCATCATGGCCGGCTACGGCAAGCACGCCGAAGCCGCTCTGCGCCGCGTGGTCGACGAAGAAAAAGGCCAGTACCTGGCGATCGTGGAAGGCGCGATCCCAACCGCTGAAAACGGCATCTATTGCATGATCAATGGCCGCACCGCGCTCTCGATCGCGCAGGAAGTGTGCGGCGGCGCGGCGGCGGTGATCGCCGTGGGAGCCTGCGCGTGGGATGGCGGGCTGGTGCGGTCGAATCCGAATCCGACCGGCGCCGTTGGCCTGCAGGAAGCCGTTCCGGGCGTGAACGTCGTGAACCTGCCAGGGTGCCCGCACAATTCCGTGAACACCGCGGCGGTGCTGGTGCATTACCTCACCTTCGGCGAGCTGCCGGCGCTGGATCCGGAGAACCGGCCGCTGTTTGCCTACGGCCAGATCATCCACGACCAGTGCGAGCGCCGCGCCCACTACGACGCCGGCCGCTACGTGCAGGCGTGGGGCGACGAGGGCCATCGCAAAGGCTGGTGCCTCTTCAAAATGGGCTGCAAAGGGCCGGAAGCGAACTACAACTGCCCGACGGTGCGCTGGAACAATGCCACCAGCTGGCCGGTGAAGTCCGGGCACGGGTGCATTGCCTGCGCGTCATCGCGCTTCTGGGATACCAAGTCGCCCTTCTACGAGCGGCTGCCGCGCCCGGCCGGCTTCGGCGTCGACGTCACGGCGGCGGAAATCGGCTGGACGGTGGTGGGCGCCGTCGCAGCGGCTACCGCGGCTCACGCCACGGGCCATGTCATCCGCGATCACTTCCATCCCGGCGGCAGCGCCGGGGCAGCGCAGGAAGCGAAAGAGCCCGAGCAACAGACGACGGGGGTGCGGTGATATGGCGCGCGTGGTGATTGACCCGGTAACCCGGATTGAGGGGCACCTCCGCATTGAGACGGAGGTGAACGGAGGCCGCGTCACCGACGCGTGGAGCTCCGGAACCATGTTCCGCGGCATCGAGCTGATCCTGCGCGGACGCGATCCGCGCGAGGCGTGGATCTGGGCGCAGCGCATCTGCGGCGTCTGCACCACCGTGCACGCCCTAGCCTCGGTGCGCGCCGTCGAAAACGCACTGGGCATCGAGATTCCTGACAACGCGCGGCTGGTCCGCAACATCATCGCCGGCTCGCAGAACGTACAGGACCACGTTGTCCACTTCTACCATCTGCACGCGCTCGACTGGGTCGACGTGACCCTGGCCCTGAAGGCCGATCCGGCAAAGACTTCGCAGCTGGCGCAGTCGATCTCGGAGTGGCCGAAGTCGAGCACAACCTATTTCAAGGGAGTCCAGGACCGCGTCCAGGCGCTTGTCGCCTCGCGGCAGTTGAGCCTCTTTAGCAGCGGTGACTGGGGACACCCTGCTTACCAACTGCCGCCGGAAGCGAACCTGCTTGCTGTCGCGCATTACATCGAAGCGCTTGATATGCAGCGGGATTTTATTCGCATCCACGCGGTCCTGGGCGGTAAAAATCCACACCTTCAGACGTATCTGGTGGGTGGGATGTCTACCGCAATCGATGGCAACGAGCCGGAAGCCGTCATCAATCCGGAGCGGATCACGCTCTTCCAGGAGCTGGCCGCTCGGGCAAAGACTTTCGTCCAGCAGGTCTACATTCCTGATGTGCTCGCCGTGGCGAGCTTCTACAAGGAGTGGTTCGGCTACGGCGAAGGTCTCGGCAACTTCATGGCCTACGGCGACCTGCCCTCGGGCAGCATCGGCAACCCGGGCGGGTTCTTTTTCCCGCGCGGGGTCATCCTCGGGCGCGATCTCTCTACGGTGCATCCACTCGATCCGGGCAGGATCGCCGAGTACGTGACGCATTCCTGGTACGAGTACAGCGGCGGCGACCAGGCGAGCCTGCGCCCCGCCATCGGCGAAACCAACCCCCGATACTCCGGGCCGAAGCCGCCATTCGAGCAGCTGGACACCGACGCCAAGTACTCCTGGCTGAAGGCGCCGCGTTACGACGACAAGCCGATGGAAGTGGGCCCGCTGGCGCGCACCCTGATCGCCTATGCCTCGGGTAACAGCCAGGTGCAGGCCACGGTCAACGGCGTGCTGGCGAAATTTAATGCGCCACCCTCGGCCCTGTTCTCCACGCTGGGCCGTATCGCCGCTCGCGCCATCGAAGCGGACCTGGTGGTCCAGCAGCTGCCCACGTGGATCGCGCAGCTGGACGACAACATGTCGCACGGCAACGTTCGTATCCACAACGGCGACATGTGGGATCCCGAGAGCTGGCCGAAATCGTGCGCCGGATTCGGTCTGGAAGAAGCCCCGCGCGGCTCGCTCGGACACTGGGTGGAGATCGAAAACAAAAAGATCGTCAACTACCAGGCCATCGTGCCCTCCACGTGGAACGCCGGACCGCGCGACGCGCACGGTCAGCGCGGCGCCTATGAGGCCGCCCTGCTGAACACGCCCATCGCCGATCCGGAGCGTCCGCTCGAGGTTCTGCGCACGGTGCATTCCTTCGATCCGTGCCTGGCGTGCGCCGTCCATGTCGTCGATGGCAAAGGCCGCAGCTATGGCCGCGACATGGTGGCCGTCCTGGATCCGGAGGGATCCATGACGCTTCCTGCGGAACCTGCGGCGATGGCGCTCGGAGGTCGGTAATGGCCACCATCGTCCGTCCCGCGATCGAGAAGCCGCACGTCGCCTCTCACGAGGAGCATCTGGTCCCGGTCTACGTATGGGAGCTGCCGGTTCGCCTCAGCCACTGGGGCATTGTGGCCGCCGTGACCGTGCTCACCTGGACCGGCCTCTACATGAACCATCCCTTTCTCATCTTTCCCGGCCCGCGCCAGTGGACGATGGGGACGGTGCGCTTCATCCACGAGCTGGCCGGCTTCGAGCTGATCGGCGCCCTGATCGTGCGGCTTTACTGGTTCTCAGCCGGCAACCACTGGGCGCGCTGGCGCCAATTCCTCCCCCTAACCCGCCGCCAGTGGACCAGCCTCAAGGCCATGGTGCGTTACTACACCTTCCAGCAGCGCAAGCCCTTCGAGCAGATCGGCCACAACACGCTCGCCGGGCTCACCTACATCGTGGTCTATTTCCTGATCGCTTGCGAGTGTGTCACCGGCCTGGTGCTCTTTGCCACCGTGGAAGGCTCGCCCACGCTGCGCTTCTTCGTGGGCTGGATCCCGCGCCTCATCGACATCCAGTGGGTGCGCTTCATCCACTTCCTTTTCCTCTTCTTCCTGATGGGCTTCTTCATCCACCATGTGTACAGCGCGGTGCTGGTGGCCATGACCGAGCGGAACGCCGAGATGGAGAGCATCTTCAGCGGATACAAGTTCGTCGACGACGACACCATCGACGAAGAGCTCGAAATTGCCCGCCTCGAGCCGCAGCAGCTCTTCACAAAGCGCAGGATCCACCGCAACCGGCACTGGGATCGATGAAGAGGCCGCGCATCGCCGTGCTGGGCCTCGGCAACCTGATGCGGACCGACGATGCCGTCGGAATGCTGGCCATCGCCGCCATGCGCGCCGATCCGCGCCTGCCGGACTCGATTGCGGTGATCGAAGGCGGCACGCTCGGCCTGGACCTGCTCCACCCTCTCGATGGCGTCACCCACCTGCTGGCGCTGGACGCCGTCGATGCCGGCGCAGCCCCGGGCGCGCTGCTGCGCTTCGCGGGCGCAGCGATCAACGACCTGCCCATCGGCAAAAGCGTGCACCTGCTGGGATTCTCCGATCTGATCGGGGCCATGCGCCTCACCGGAGGCGCCCCCTGGGCGCTGGTGGTGCTCGGCGTGCAGCCGCGCACGATCGGCTGGGGCACAGAGCTGACCCCGCCCGTCGAGGCGGCGCTGCCCGCTCTTCTGGACGAGGCCTTCGCGCTGCTCGCCCAGTGGCAGCGGGAGCTTGCCGGGGTATATTCCGTGGGCTACGAACACCTCGCCGAGCCCGCCTGCGGCGACATCGTGTGGACCGCGTAACCCGGCCCCAGCGGCAGATACCTCACTCGTCACCCTCATCGGCACAAAGGCAGCAACACCGCGGTAACCCCCGCTCCCATGCAGTACCACCCTGCACTTTCAATCGTTTGCGTTTCCCGATATGGGTCTGCCTGAGGGAAGAAACCGTTGACTGTGATATCGGTCACTGAGCCCCGCCGCACCCCATCGATAAGCTCCACGAGTGTATGAAGCAGTAATTCCAGCCAGGCCGGGATACTCAATGATGGACGCCCCGGCCGGCTGTGCGAGGTGAAGGCGCATGCGGCGTATCGCTACGGGCATAGCGTGTCTTGTGCTGCTGGCGGGATTCGCAGGAACCAGGCCGGCGCAGGCGGCTGGCGGGGGCCAGCAGTCCGCGGCAATCTCTCAACCTAAGGCGGCAGCGACTCCGGCCGGATACGTCGGCGAGGAGACCTGCGCCACATGCCATGAGGATGTGGTGAAGAACTTCACCGGCAATCCTCACTCCCGTCTCGCCCTCGAGCATGCCGGCAAGGGCGTCACGTGCGAGAGCTGCCACGGACCCGGCAGCGCCCACGTGGAGGGCGGCGGCGACGTGACGAAGATCCGCCGCTTCAGCCAGCTCAGTCCGAAGGAAGTCGACGATACCTGCCTCGGCTGCCACGCCGGCACCCATCCCAACTTCGAGCGCTCGCCGCACGCCAAAGCCGGGGTCACCTGCCTGAGCTGCCACAGCGTTCACGCGGCGAAGACCGACGTGAATCTGCTCAGGGCCAGCCAGCCGCAGCTCTGCTTCCAGTGCCATAACGATGTGAAGCCGAACTTCGACATGCCTTTCCACCATCCGGTGAACGAGGGCGTGGTCAAGTGCAGCGACTGCCATGACGTGCACGGCACCTTCCAGGCCAGCAACCTGAAGCTCACCGCAGATCAGAATGCGGTCTGCACGAAATGCCACATGGAGACGCGCGGCCCGTTCGTCTACGAGCATGCCGCGGTCCGGGCGGAAGGCTGCATGGGCTGCCACTCGCCGCACGGCTCCCAGAACGCGCGGATGCTCAACATGCCGTCGATCAATACGCTGTGCAACCAGTGCCACAGCCGCGTCGCCGGAGGAACGGTGCACAGCATGGGCGCCGGATCCGACGAGCTGGCGCCGTGCACCAGCTGCCACACGTACATTCACGGCTCGAACATCAACGCCGCGTTCCTTCGTTAGCAGTCGCCGGGCCGGGCCGCGCCCTGGTTTGCAGCAGCGCGTCCCGGTTCCGCAAGAGGTGGATATGGGGACTTTTTTTCAAGTGAGGCTTCCGATGAAAAAGGCAGAGTGGTTTTCTCCCGTTACCGTTCAGCGCGTCGCCGGGAGCATTGGAGTCGCCGTGCTCATGATGACGACCGGCGCCGCGATCGCCCAGAATGCCGCGCCGGCCGCGCAGCCGGCAGCGCCCAGTGGCTATACGCTCCACGAATCGATCGATCTGGGCGGCCACATGGCCGGCATCTCCGGCAGCGGCGCCATGTACGACACCATGGTCAATCTCGAGTCCGGCCCGCGCGTGCTGGGCGAGACCTTCGAGCTCCACGCCGCGCCCGGAGCCAAACACACCCTGGTCGATTCCCTCAGCGCCTTTTCCAACGGCTGGGGCGGCGATCCGGATAACTTTGCCCGGCTCGACTTCTATAAGGGCAACCTGTACGAGTTTTCCGGCAACCTCTTCCGCGACCGCCAGTATTTCGACTACGATCTGCTCGGCAACCCGAACATTCCCTCCGGACAGTCGATTCCCATCGGTCCCACCGGCGCTACCACCGGCTCGTACGCCTGGCCGCAGGTCGACCAGTCGCCCTTCCTGTTCAATACCGTGCGCCGCCGGACCAATGCCAGCGTCACCTTCTTTCCGGTCTCGAAGGTGTTCTACCGGGCGAGCTACTCGCAGGATATCTTTCAGGGGCCGAGCCTGACTCCCAGCGGTTATCAGGTCGCCGGCTCGTACGACATCCTGCTCCAGGAAATGCAGCGCAACAGCACCGACGATTTCACGGGGGAGATCGACTGGAAACCCGTGCCGCTGACGCGCCTCACCTTCGAGGAAGTGGTCGACCACTTCAAGGAAAACTCCTACTTCACGATGGACCCGAACTACTTCCGCTTCCAGGAAGCAGACGGAACCAACGTGGCTCTTCTGGCCGACTACGACGCGCTGGCACCCAGCATCACCTGCAATGCCAACAGCGTGGGGAGCGCTCCCGATCTGTCGGCTCCCAATACGCCTGGCGGCCTGCCCGTCATCAACCCGGCCTGCGGCGTCATCTCGAGCTACTACCGTTCGCAGCCGACCCGGATCCTCTATCCCACGGAGATCTTCCGCTTCCAGAGCGCCAGTATCCGCAACGTCTCCATGAACGGCGACCTGCGCTATACGAAGGCCAACATGAGCCTGCCGCTCTACCAGGACATCTTTGAGGGGCTGGCCAAAACCACGCGCTCTCAGGACTACACGGCCACGGCAACCGCGCACCGCCAGGTGACCGCCGTCGATTACGCCATCGAATGGCAGGCCACCCGGAAGCTCAGCTTCGACGATCAGTTCACCTTCTCGAATGAGCAGGAGCCGGGCATCTCCACCATGACCAGCGGGACGACCGTGGCCACGCCTGCCACAGCCGGCAACGAGACCATCAACTACCCCACCCTGACCACCACCGTCGCTGCCGCCGGCGCCGGCACCTTCGAGGGCAGCGGCGCCATCGGCACTCCCGTGTATAACTTCTTCGGTCAGCGGTACATCACCAACGACCTGACCGGGACCTGGGATGGCTGGTCCCGCGCCACCCTCTCGCTCACGTATCGTCATGTGAACCACGTCATCGGCGAAGGCATCCCGCACAGCGTTCCGCTGGCCGTGGGCTCCACTACCGACGGCACCGTCACCATCAACCAGAACGGCGGCGTCTTCAACGCTGCCCTGCGCCCCACCGACCAGTGGAACATCGACGGCAGCGCCGAGGTTCTCTACGCGGACAACGTCTTCACCCCGGTCGCCCCGCGCCAGCAGCAGCATTATCGGGCGCACGCCCTCTATCGTCCGAAAGCCTGGGCCACGCTCTCCGGCGCTTTTAACGACATGGAGCTGCATAACAACACCAACAACAATCAGGCCGATATCGTGGCGCCCTTCATTGGCGAGCCGGCCAGCAATCCGAGCGCCGTCGCCTACGCCGGCCCGCTCGACCATGTGGCGCACAACCGCGTGGTCGCCCTCGGCGGCGAGCTCTCGCCCAGCGAGCACTACGCTGTGGAACTGAACTACGCCTATACCGACGTGTACACCTCGACGAACATCTGTTACCTCGCCGGCGCGACAGCCAAACTGCCCGGCGCGGCAACTCCGGGCGGCACCGTCTGCCCAGCCACCGCCGCGAATCGTGGAGGGACCTGGGACTTCGGCCCGGCAAAGGACTTTGAGGATGCTCCGACGAATTCCCTCCAGGCCGCCCTCACCTGGTCGCCGGTTAAGCGGTTCAAGTCCAACATCGGCTATAACCTCAACGACGTTGCCGGCAGCCGCTTCTACAACGATGCACGTGACGTCGCCGGCTCGCTGAACTCCAAATACCAGTCGCCCTTTGTCGCTCTGGCCTGGACCATCCGTTCCGGATTCGTCTGGAACGCCCGCTACAACTACTACGGCTATGGCGAGGGTGGTCCCTCCGGCGCGCCCTACTGCACCACCGTCGGGCCCACTCCGGCCACCCCCTCCACCGTCGTTCCCTGCAACTCGTCCACGCTCGCCGGCCTCCAAACCGGTCTTACCCTGCCCAACTCCGGCGAGACCGCGCCGCGCGATTTCCACGCCAACATCGTCACCCTCGGATTCCATTACGAATTCTGAGGATCTCAATCCGTCAGCATGGCCGGGGCGCGCCCCGGCCGTCGCACTGCAGTAAGGAGCAGAACGTGAACCGAAACCTCAGATTTGCGGTGATGGCTCTGCTTGGGCTCGCCGTTGCTCTTCCCACGTTCGCGCAGCAGCCCGGTGAGGCCACCTACAAAACCAAATGCGCCATGTGCCACGGAGCCGACGGCACCGGCAATACGCCGATCGGCAAGAACATGAATGTGCGCTCCTTCAAATCGCCCGAGGATATCAAGGCCTCCGACGCCGATCTCTTCAAACAGACCAAAGAGGGTGTCGGCAAGATGCCGGCATACGGGAGCAGGCTCACCGACGCTCAGATCAACGACGTCGTCGCTTACATCCGCACCCTGCAGAAGTAGAGGTATGGCGCTGCGTGTTGCCCTGACCGGCATCGAGCCGGCAGGGAAGATGCGTGCGCCGCGGAGCGTTATCTGAGCTCGGCACGGGCGCGTGCCGAACTCCATTGGCTCGCCGGGACCGTTCCCTCCCCCAATCCCGGCGGCAGGGAAGAAGGCTGGTTATGGGGACCTGTTCCGGGGAGTTGCCGGCGGAATCATTCCGCGGCGCCCATCGAACCGGATGGCGCCGCATCGGCGTAGCGGTTCTTTTTCTTTTTTGCCTTGCTTTTGCGTTGGCTGGCCTGGCTCATGCCCAGCAGGCTTCCGACTGCCTGATGTGCCATGGCGCCTCGACCGGCCTGAAGAACTCCGCCGGCAAAGACATCACCATCAATCCCGCTGTGCACATGAAAGGTCCGCATGGAGCCCTCGGCTGCACCGACTGTCACGCCGGAGCCACCGCGCAGACGCATAACGCCGCCACGGCGTCAGCCTCCTGCGTCACCTGCCACGCCGATGCCGCGACGGCGATGGCTTCAGGCGCTCACGCCGCGCTCGGCAGGCCAAACAGCTCCGCCACCTGCATTGTCTGCCACGGCACCAGCAATACGGCCAGGGCGGTTGCGGGCACCCAGCTTTGCGCCACGTGCCATGCGAGCGAGGTGCAGCAGTACCGGGCGAGCATTCACGGCCGCGCCCGCGATCACGGCAACGGCGACGTGCCCACCTGCCAGAGCTGCCACGGCTCCGCGCATGCCGCGCTGCCCTCGAGCGATCCGCGCTCGCCGGTCAGCAAGCAGCACCTGCCCGACACCTGCGGATCCTGCCACTCCAACCCGCAGCTGGCCGCGAAATACATGTTCGCGGAGGTCCGTCCAGTCGACGCCTACCGCCAGAGCGTGCACGGCCGCGCCACCCAGCAGGGCAATCTGAACGCGGCGACCTGCAATGACTGCCATGGCACGCACGACATCCTCCCCGTCTCCGATCCGCACTCGAAGATCTGGAAGCAGAACGTCGCCGCCACCTGCGGCCGATGCCACGCCGCGGTCTACAGCACCTATGCGCAGAGCATTCACGGCCAGGCGGTCGCGCGCGGCGTTCTGCAGGCGGCCACCTGCACGGATTGCCACAGCGAGCATCGCATTCTGGCGCCGGGCAATCCGGGCTCGCCCGTGTACATGGCCAACGTCTCCCAGGAAGCCTGCTCGCGCTGCCATGCCGACACGCAGCTGATGGCCGGCTTCGCCATGCCCCAGGACCGCGTCCCCACCTACGAGGACAGCTACCACGGGCTGGCGGCGCGCGAAGGCCGCCAAACCGTCGCCAACTGCGCCAGTTGCCACGGCGTCCACAACATTTATCCCTCCAGCGATCCCCGATCGACCGTCAACCGCGCCAACCTCAGCAAGACCTGCGGCCAGTGCCACTCCGATGCCGGACGCCGGTTCGCTATCGGTCCGGTGCACGCGCTGCCCGCGGCCACGCCCGGCGGCCGCGTGCTCGACTTCGTCAAAATCTTCTACTTCATCGTCATCCCGGTCACGCTCGGGCTCATGTTCCTGCACAACCTGCTCGACTGGCGGCGCAAGGCCCGGGCTTCGCTGGCGCACTACCGCAAATCCGGCGGCCAGATGCGCATGACCCTCAACGAGCGCCTGCAGCACGCGGTGCTCCTCGTCAGCTTCATCGTCCTGGTCATCACCGGATTCGCGCTCAAATACCCCCACTCCCTCTGGGCCGCCCCGTTCGTGCGCTGGGAGCACCACTTCCCGCTCCGCGGCTGGGTTCATCGCGTCGCCGGCGTGCTGCTCATCGGCGCCTCGGTCTACCACATCGTCTATCTCTCCGCCAAAAAGAGCGGCCGGCGCTGGCTCAGGGACATGGTTCCCGACCTGCGCGACGCCAAAGAAGCCGCGCAGACGGTCGAATACAACCTCGGCCGGCGCGAACGCCTGCCCCTCTACCGCCGCTTCAACTATGCCGAGAAGGCGGAGTACTGGGCGCTGGTGTGGGGAACGGCGGTCATGGCCATCACCGGGGTTCTGCTCTGGCTCAACGACTGGATTCTGGCCAACCTGCCGCATCCCGCCTCGATTCTCGCCATCAGCACCGCAGTCCACTTCTATGAGGCGATTCTGGCCACCGCGGCCATCGTCGTCTGGCACTTTTACGCGGTCCTCTTCGATCCCGAGATTTATCCCGTCAAGTGGACCTTCCTGACTGGCCGCGCGCCCGAGCATGAAGTGCGCGAAACCACCGCGGACGACCCAGCAGGTAGTTCCCCGGCGGCATCCGCCGCTCCCGCGTCCGGCCAGAGCCAGGGTCAGGGTCAGGGATAAGCGTTTTGCGGCGCCGTACCGGCCGCTGGGCCCCGTAGTCACCGGCGTGTGGCCGCATTGTGTCTCGCGTCACTGACCGGCATGTGCTCCAGGCTTTATTTCAGGAAGAGCCTGGGATCCGAACCATCCAGCAAGGAGCATCCTCATGAACCATCGCATCAGAACCGCGGCTCTCATCCTGCTCGCCGCGACCATTGCGGCGCCTGTCTTCGCACAGAGCGCCGGAGCCGACACCTACAAAGCCAAGTGCGCGATGTGCCACGGCCCCGACGGTACCGCTGCAACGCCGATGGGAAAGATGATGAAAATCCCGTCGTTTAAGGATCCCGCCGAGGTCGGCGCCTCTGACGCCACGCTGATCGCTTCCACGAAAAACGGCAAGGG
>Ga0335075_10005845_pt1 | contig 19031 bp, 18 predicted proteins | sample Lox_Sample_24_FD_206723 | JGI IMG/M metagenome (GOLD analysis project Ga0335075, IMG submission 206723) | Soil microbial communities from Loxahatchee National Wildlife Refuge, Florida, United States - Lox_Sample_2.4 | ecosystem: Environmental > Terrestrial > Soil > Wetlands | place: USA... | reverse complement strand
AACGCCGGAGCGGCCGCGCCGGCAACCCCTTTTGCTTCCATCCCGTATCCCTCTTAGAACTGCTTGGCGCCGATCAGCTTCTGCGTGAGCAGCACGGCGACCGCCGAGCCCGACTGGAAGACCATCGTGAGCGCGGCGCCGACCGTCGGCACCACCTCGGCCGGGTGCTCGGCGCGAAGGCAGATCACGCCCATCGCCTCGAGCACGGGCTGGACCGCCTGGCCCATCGGGAACTGCCACGGATTCCCCTCGCCGAACTCCCCGCGCATGCTGATGAGCGCGAGAAAGGGAAAGCGTCCGCCCTTGATCAGCGAGAGCATGTTGATGCAGTTGCCGACGCCACTGCTCTGCATGAGGAGAACGCCGCGGGCGCCGCCGAGATCGGCCCCGGCGAGCACGGCGACTCCCTCCTCCTCGGTGGTGAGCGCCACCGAATGGGCGTCCGGGTCGGCGAGCGAGCGGTCGATCAGCACGCGATGGCCGGCGTCCGGCACGTAGGCGAACTGGGTCACGCCGCGCGCGCGCAGGAGATCGTAGAGCTGGTCCTGCCAGCCGGTTTCCCCGACTTTCTCCTCGACCAATGCTTCCACGCCGCCTTCTCCGTTTTCTCGCGCCAGCCGCTCTATCATGCGCCGGCCATCGTGACGAGGCGCAGCCGCAGCCCGGTTACGCTTTGTTCGCCGCGGCCTCCCGCTCGATCCGGTCATCGAGCGGGGCGAGCGGCGGGAAGCCGCTTCGCTCGGCGACCCAGCCCAGGATCACCTCGGCGAGCGCGGGGTTGCGCGCGAGCACCGGCCCGTGGACGTAGGTGCCGACCGTGCGATGCAGGATCACTCCTTCCTGCTCCGTCCCCTCCCGCCCGTTGCCGTTGCCCCAGAGCACGCGCCCGAGCGGCACGCCGCCGGCGGTGAGCGCGCTATGCCCGCCATGGTTCTCGAAGCCGACGAGGGGCTCGGGGACGAGCGGGCTCGCAACGCCGATCCGGCCGACCAGCCGGGGCTTGCCGCGGCGGGTGACGAAGGGCAGCAGGCCGAGGCCCGGGACGTCCGCTCCCTCGAGCGGCAGCGATTCGCCGTAGAGCTGCAACCCGCCGCAGACGAGGAGGCCGGGCACGCCGTCCTCCATCATCGCCTTCAGCTCGGCCCGCATCGGCCACAGAGCCTCGAGCGCGAGTCGCTGGCCGCGGTCCTCGCCGCCGCCGAGCAGGATCACGTCGGCCTCGCGCGGCAGCTTCTCGCCGGGGCCCACGCGGACGATCTCGGCTTCGATGCCCCGCCATTCGAGGCGGCGCTGCAGCACGACCGCGTTGCCGCTGTCCGCATAGGTGCCGAGCTGGTCGGGGAAGAGGAGCGCGATGCGCGCGGTCCTCGCGGTCGCGACCGCCTTCGGCCGGGGCGGTAGCGATGCCGCGGCACCAGCTGCCTCGCTGTGCGGCGCCCCGGATCCGCGGAGCAGGGCCAGCGCGGCCGGCAGCGCGGTGTAGGTCGCGACCACCAGCAGCCGCCCGCCCTCAGGGGTCGCTGCGAGCGCGGCGCGGAAGGCGTCCGCCTCGCGCGGCCAGCTTGCGGCCTCGCCGACCTGCTGCTCGTAGCGTAGCCGGATCAGCATCTCCGCCGCCCGCTCGCCGGCGACCGCGGCCCACCGCACCGGGGCGAGCGTGATGTCCCAGAGCCAGGAAACGTCCCGCCCGTCGGCGATGCGGTTGTTGACCAGGAAGAGGTGCGTGTCCGCCGGGTGATGGGCGAGGTTCCAGCTCACGCTCGCGGGATTCTTGCCGAGCACGACGGTGACGAGCCGCCCGGCGATCGTGGCGCTGGTGCCGCGGCCGGCGACAGGCGCCGGCCATTCCGCCGGCTCGGCCTTCAGCCCGAGCGCCCGGACCGCGGCGATGCCGGCGAGCGCGCTATAGGGATGGAGCGATTCCGGGAGCGGCTTCAGCGCCCGCCCATCGACGACGAAGGCGTCCCGGCTCGCCTCGGCGGCGACGTCGGCCTTGGGCGCGGCGAAGCCGCAGGAGGGGCAGTGATATTCGCCGAGCTGCGCGTAATAGCGCGCGCTGTAGGAAAGCAGCGCGCCGCAGCGCGGGCAGTCCATCCCGTCCGCCGGGACGTCGAGGGGCGGATGCGAGAGGCGGAAGATCAGCCGCCGCTTCGCCTCCAGGCTCGCCGTGAGCGGATCGTCCCCGTTCAGCACGAGGATGGTCTCGGGCATCGCCGCCGCGGCCTCGGCGAGCGCCGCGCGCACCCGGGCGACCTCGCCATAGCGGTCGAGCTGGTCGCGGAAGAGACCGGTGACGACCATCACCTGGGGCACGACGGCGGCGGCGACGCGCGGCACGGTCAGCTCGTCCACCTCGAGGACGAGCGCCTCGCCCGGCCCGTCGAGGAGGGCGGTGGCGAGGCCCTGCCGGAGGTTCGCGCCCCGCTCGTTGGTGGCAACGCTCTTCCCCTGCTCACGGAGCAGGGCCGCGATCATCGAGACGGTCGAGGTCTTGCCGTTGGTGCCGGTGACGAGGATCCGGCTCGGGTAGGCCCGCGCGCGGGCGAGGAATGCGGGGTCGAGCGCGAGTGCCACGCGCCCGGGCAGGCTGGTGCCGCCGGAGCCGAAGGTGAGGAGGCCGTGGCGGAGGAGGCGGCCTACGGGACGGGCAAAATATTTCGTCATCGAAATGGAGTGGCTCCCCGCGCCGTCTTCGCGCTCGCCGCACTTCTACAATCGGAGCGCGTTGGCGTGGAAGAGCCTGCGCCCCCGATTGCCCCCCGGATGTCCCCCTGGGCGCGGGGGTGGCGAGGGCGCGGCCAAGAAATCGCCACGAGATCGCCGCCGTGCCGGCCCAGAGGGCAGGCCAAGGTTTGCCCCGAAAGCAGGACGCCACGTCAGAGGGAGTTCGTGAATGAACTTTGACCCGAGAATGGTGCAGTCCGGCCGCGCGGGCACGCCGTTCGCTCCTCACGTGCTCATGCTCGGCGATGTCGCGCGCGGCAGCGGGATTCTGGTGCGCACGCTCATGCGTGCGGGAGCGATGGTCGAGGAGGTCGCCGACATGCCGGCGGTCCTTGCGCGTGCGCAGCGGCATCCGCTGCCCGACCTTGTCATCCTCGAGTGGGAGGCGCTCGCGACGGACGAGGTCGCGGCGCTCCGGCGGCTGCGCGACAATGGCGGGGCGGGTGCGGTGCTCCTGCTGCCGCCCGGCTCCTGCTCGGGCGAGCGGCCCGACGCCGTAGAGCCCGTTGAATTCCTGCTCGCCGCTGCGCCCGCGGCGGAGCGCTCCGAAAGCGGGCTCGATCTGCGGCTCGAGGTCAGCCGCGCCACGTGGCGGGGACGGCGCGTCGATCTCTCCTTGAGCGAGTTTCGCATCGTGAGCCGCCTGGCGGCGGCGCCCGGCACCGATGTCGGCCATCGCGAGCTCTACGACGTGACCAAGGGCGAGGGGTTCGTGTCCGGCCGCGGCGCACTCGGCTACCGCGGCAACGTGCGCGCCGCCATCAAGCGCATCCGGCAGAAATTCCGCCGGATCGACCCGGAATTCGCGGCGATCCGGAGCTATCATGGCTTCGGGTATCGCTGGGAGGAGAAAGAGCCCACGGCGGCGGCGGACGCGGGCCGCGGCTGAGCGCCGGCCCGCTCGACGGGCATTGCCAGCGTCACCGGGACGGCCGAGAATCGGCGCGCCGTCCTCGGAGGAAGCCGCCCATGAGGCAGGAGCGTGCCTGGATCATGTTCCGGTCCGGAAACAGGCTCAACCTGCTCGCGCCGAGGTTCGATGCCTGGACCGACGAAGACCTCGCCACCGGGCTTGCACGGACCTATCGCTGGGGCGGCCATTCGGCGTGGGATCTGCCGCTTTCGGTCGCGCAGCACAGCCTCACGGTGCTCGCGCTCCGCGAGGCGATCGCGGACAGGGCGCTGCCGCCCCGGGAGGCGCTGCGCGAGCTGCTTCATGATGCGACCGAGGCGCTGATCGGCGGGATCGACCCGATCACGCCGCTGAAGCCGCATCTCGGCTCCGGATATGCGCGGATCGTTGCCGGCCTCGAGCACGCGGTCGAGCAGCGCTATCGGCTTCCGGCCTGGAGCCCCGAGGACTACCGGGCGCACAAGCATGCCGACGAGCTCGCCGCGGCGAGCGAGGCGCATCACGTCGTGGGCTGGCACAAGCCGGCGCTCAGGAGGGATCTCGGGATCGTGCTGGAGCCTGTCTCATTTGATCTGCTGCCGACGCCGCCCGGGATGAAGCCGTGGGAGCCCTGGCCGCCCTATCTCGCCTTCGAGGAGTTCCTCAAGCGGCTCAAGGCGCTGCAGCACGCGGCGGGGGCGATGGAGGCGCTGGCCGAAGGAACGCTTCTCCAGACCGCCGAGTGAACGGGAGCGGGCCCGCGATGAACGAAAGCGCTCTCCGCGAGGCGATCTGCCGGCTCGGCCATAGCCTTTTCCGGCGCGGTCTTACCTTCGGGAGCTCCGGCAATATCAGCGTCCGGCTCGCGGATGGCTGGCTGATGACGCCGACCAATGTGAGCCTCGACGACCTCGATCCAGCGCGCCTGGCGCGGCTCGACGCGGTTGGGCGGCTCACGGCCGGCGAGCCGCCGACGAAAGAGAGCTTCCTTCATCGGGTGATGTACGAGGAGCGTGCCGACGCGAGCGCCGTCGTTCATCTCCATTCGACGTATGCGGTTGCCGTCTCGTGCCTTGCGGATGTCGATCCCATGGATGTGCTGCCGCCGATCACCGCCTATTACGTCATGCGCGTGGGGCGGCTGCCGCTCGTGCCCTATTTTCCGCCCGGCGATGCTGCGCTGGCGGAGGCGGTGCGGCCGCTGGCGGGAAAGCATCACGCCGTGCTGCTCGCCAATCACGGGCCCGTGGTCGCCGGAACCTCGCTCTCGGCCGCCCAGGCTGCCATCGAGGAGCTCGAGGAGACCGCGAAGCTCCATCTGCTGCTGCAGGGCCGCCGGGTGCGCCATCTCGACGCGGGCGAGCTCGCAGCGCTCGGGCGGAGATCAGGCGGTAGAGCGGCATTGCCGAACGAGCCGGGAGGAAACCGATGAAATGGGCCGTCACTGCGTTGCTGGCGCTTGGGCTCTCGGCGGTTGCCTCGTCCGGGGCGTTCGCTCAGAACGACAGCTGCGGAACTCCGACCAAGACCCAGGCATGGACGGATGCCTTGGCCCAGCACGGGCCCTTCGCGAGCAACGACGAGACGATCAAGTTCACCGTCGCCTTCATCTACAAGCATTGCTCGGGCGGAGACCTTGTCGAACTTCCCCAAACGGTGATTGCACTTTGCAATTTCAACAAGTCGATCGTCAGGATGGATGCGGACGATATCGCCTGCATTCTCGTTCCGCAATCGGATTGAGCGGCCGCGCCGGACGTCGGAAGCCCGCCAGGCCCGCGAGTACGAATGGGAGCCGGCGGACATGGCGAGGGCACGTCGGTTATCGATTTCGGCTCGGTCGCGTTCAACGTGCGAGATGGTCAACCAATCGGTGACGATGGCAGCCTCGCGATTGCTGATCACGGGACAGACCATTCGGATTGACTTTCCCGAAAAGGATGCTTGGTCGGCGCCCATCGACGGCCTGAGGGAGGCCATTCTCCGCCGTTCGAAGCCGCGACCGGTTCCGAAAACGGCTGTTGTCGGGAAAGTTTCCACCAGCCTCCGGCTCGGTTGATACGCCGCCGCCCTAGCCAGGCAGCCTCTTCGCGCCGCGGCGCGTGCTGCTCGGTGACGCCGGCGCAATCGAGCAGGAAGACGAATGGGGCGGGCATGTCGGGGCTGGGCTCGTCGCTCCCCGTGAGGCGGGCCGAGGCGTGAGGGGAAATTCCGGCGCCTGGGCGCAGGTCCTGTCGGGGGATTTTACAGCGGGCGCTGGGACGTCTCGCATAATCCATTGAAAAATCTATGGCAAGGGCTCCGGCGCCGTTTTTGCATAAGCAAAACGTCATCGATTCCGAGAAGCGGGGAAATCATGCGGCGCATTACGGAAATGGCGGTTGCAGCGGCGCTGGCGGTCGGGATTCTGGTCCCGGCGCTGGCGCGCGCGGACGTCGTCACGAGCTGGGACTTCAGCGGCACGCTCAGCGCGTCGTACGACGGCAGCGACACGGTGAGCGGGACCTTCACCCTCGACCAGACGACCGAGGCGATCACCGCGTTCGACTTCACCATCCCCGGCGGAACGGTCACATCGAGCGACTGGACGGCAGGTGCCACCAATTTCAATTCGACTTCGCCGAGCGGAACGTTCGCGCAGATCTACTTCACAGGGTTCCTGGCCGGCTTGGTGCTGTTGTTCGACGAGCCAATCTCATCGTTCGCTGGCGGCGCACTCGTTACGGAACTGCTCGTCAACAGCGATGAGGGCCTCGCAGTGGGGTCCAGCCTGAGCTGCGGCGTCAATCCGTCCTGCCCGGCGGGCCCGGGCTTCATAGCGAACTTCCTGAGCGGGACGGCGACGCCGGCCACCGCGGTCCCCGAGCCTGGCTCGCTCGCGCTCCTCGGCATGGCCCTGGTCGGGTTCGCCGTCGTCTGCCGCCGCCGGGCCGCCTGAACGGCGGGCCGCGCGGCGCGAGTGGAGGCCCTGGTCAGCCGAAGGCGCCGACTTCGTGGGTAATGGCGGTGCCGATCTCGCGCACGAGGGCGAAGAGCCGGCCCATCGGGGCGAGGATGTCGCGATGCACCTCGGCGTAGTCGGCGGAGCCGGCGGGCGCGGCGGGCTCGGCATAGTCGAGATCGGCGGCGGCGTCGGGCGCGGCGGGGAAAATCTCGGCCAGCAGGGCGAGCGACGGGGCGATGTCGAGGCGGAGGATCGCCTCTTCGAGCGCGTTCCGCGTGATCCCGTGGCGGGGCGAGAAATCGGGGATCACGGTCGCGAGCAGCCAGATGCGATGGATCAGCGCGAGCCGGAGCGCGTGCAGAAGGATCTCGCGCGTGGCCATGAAGGGCGCTTCGGGCCAGGCGGCGCGGAGTGCCAGATGATCGGCGTGGATGCGGCGGAACATCGCCTGCACGGCGGCCGAGATGTCGAGCCGCTCGAGCGCGCGGGCGACGGAGACGAGGGTGGCGCGCCGGCCGGGGCGGCGCGTGTGCTGGGCGCGGTCGAGCCAGGATCCGGGATCGAGCGTGGTGACGACGGCGCGCAGGACCTCGATATCGGAATGGCGGAGCGCATGGGCGGCGAACTCGAGCGCGCGGTGGAAGCGGCGGCTTTTCGCGCGCATCTCGGCGAAGGTCTCCGGGTGCCGCGCGGCCGCTTCGCCCAATCCGTGCAGCGTGTTGGCGCACCACCCCACCTGCTGGAGGATCGCGTTGTTGGGGATGGCGCGAAGCGCCCGGGGATGGCGGAGCCGTGCGCTGCCCAGCATCCCGTCGATCTGGCGGGCGGCCGGGCGCGAGCCGGTGCGGTCGGTGAGCGCGGGGCCGAAGGCGCCGAGGAGTGCTGCGTAGCCGGGATCCTCGACCAGCTCTTCCATCGCGGCGCGGACGGTCGCGAAGAAGTCCGCGGAGAAATCGGTCTCGGCATAGATCGGATCCTCGATCGGGCCGGCGGCGGGATGGAAGGTCTGGGCGGCGATGCGCGTGACCGTCGCGGCGGCAAGTTCGGGAGTGCCGAAGAGGAGAAAACCGTCGCCGCCCTGGAAGGCGCTTTCCTCGCGCACCGCGAGGCCGGCGCGGCGGAGCGCCTGGCGCGAGGCGGTGGGCGAGAGATATTTCAGCCGGTCGGCGAGCGAGCCGGGATGCGCGCCGCGGCCGATGCTCTCGCCGTGGGTGTCGAACAGCACCACCTCGACGCCGGTGATGCCATGGCGCGCGAGCGTCTCGCCGATCTTGAGGCGGAGCCGCTCGATCAGGTACGAGGCCGCGAGCTGGCCGATATAGCGCCCGGAATCCGAATACCCGAATTGCAGCGCGAGCCGGCCGGTCGCCTGGAGATAGGCGCGGTAGTGCGGGCTGCGCAGCGCCTCGTCGAGCACCTGCGCGCCCCGCTCGAGCGCCTCGGCGGTCTCGAAGAGCGGGCTGATCTCGATATGCCGGTCGATGCCGAAGAGGCGCGCGAGCCAGAGCGCCGCGAGCAGCGTGTAGCCGGTCTCGGTCTCGGCGATGAGGAAGCGGACCGGAACCGCCTCGTCGATGTGCTTGACGATCTCGGCGATCGTCATCATCAGCCGGGCCGCCGAGGTCTGCTCGGCGAGGAGGCTGCCGAAGCTCACCTTCTGCGAGGTGGTCCTGTCGAGGGCGGCGTTGATCGCGGCGAAGAGCGCGCGGCGATGGGCGGGATCCTCGGGCGGGTCGGCGATTCCGAGGCGCTGGCGGACGACGTTGTGGAGCTGTGCGGCGTTGAGGCGCACATGCGTGTGCGCGAGCGCCATGCCGTGCGAGACGAGGCCGGCGCGGGCGACGCAGAGCGCGAGGCGCGTGTGGTCGTCCTCGCTCGCGGCGAGGGCTTTCTCGAAGAGCGGCAGCAGCGGCGCGGGCGAGGTCAGCGCCGCCTCGCGATGATCGACGAGGGCGTGCGCGAAGCCGGCGACGCCAGCGGGATCGGGCCCATCCGGGCAGGCGGCGAGCTGCGCGGCCACGGCCTCGATGGCGGCCTCGACGCGCGCGGCGATCGGGGCGGCGGGCGCCAGCACGGCGAGCCCGGCGTGCAGGCGCTGAAGCTGGAGGCGCTTCATCTCGAGCCGCAGCCGGATCGTTTCCCACCAGCCGATGTCGGTGCGGCCGTCGGTGTCGTAACCGACCCAGCTCGAGAGCACGATCGGGCGCGGGACGAGGCTGGTCCAGCGGTCGGGCCAGGCGGTGCGGGCGACGGAGAGGAGGGCCGCGTTGAAGCGGTCGATCGCGTCGCGGCCGTTGGAGATCGCCGCGACGGCCTCGATGAACTCCTGGCCGAGCGTGATCGCAGGCGGGCGATGGGAGGCGAACGCGGCGGCCGGCCGGCCGGAGGCCATCTCGGCGAGCGCGTGGCCGACCTCGGGCGGGAGCGCGAAGGTCGGGTGCGCGGTGAAGACGGCGGCGAAGCGCGTCCGCTCGACGAGCGCGCGGTATTCCGCGAGCCGCACCGGGCTGTCCTCGGGGTCGGGGCGGAGGAGGTGCTGGGCAAGATCGGCGAGCACGCGGTCGTTCTCGGCAGGCTCGGCGCCGCCGACATAGTGGGCGAGGCGGCGCGCGCGATCGGCGAAGCCGGCGTCGCGCAGATGGCGGATCAGGCCGCCGATCGCCTCCTCGGAGAGCGTTCCGTCGTCCATGCGCCGCTCGATCGCGAGGGCGACGAGAAGGACCGGGTTGCCGAACGGGTCTTCCTCGAGGCGTGCGCCGAGGCGCGCGGCGAGAGCGAGCAGCTCGTCCGCGAGCGGAACCGAATCCTCGAGCGCTTGTGCCAAGGTGGTGTCGGGCACCGCGCCATCATGCCGGTCATTGTGCAGCCGCAGCAAGAAAAGAGTGGGGCGTCAGAACGGGACCTTCGCCCAATCGACCGGATGGGCGAAGAAGCGGACCCCGCCGGCCCCATCCGGTTCCCAGGCGCCGCGGTGACCGGCGAAGCTCTCGGCTACGGGCATGCTGAGGGCGTTGTGCGCGCCGGCCTGTGCGTCCTCGGGTCCGTCCGCCGCGAGGGCGGCGAGGGACTTCTCGCTCGGGCGGATGACGGCGATGTGGCCCGGCCGGCGAGGATCGGGATTCTCGTAGGCGGCGAGTACGAGAAATCCCTGGTTGGCGAGGGTTTGCGCTTCCTTCGCATCGACCTCGCGCCACCCCTTCGCTTCTCCTTGCCCCGCGAGCCAGCGGAGCTGCGCGTTGGCGAGCAGGTCCTGGCCGTGCTCGGGCGGGCGGAGGAGATAGACGCCCATGCGGTCGGCCATCGCGGCGGCGTAGGCGCTGCAATGCGTCGCGGTCGGCGACCAGCCGGGACGAGACGGGTCCGGCTCGCCGGTCAGCCACTCGATGTGGAAGTGCGGCAGCCAGAGATGCTCGACCCCGGAACGATCGAGCAGCGTGGCGAGGCGCTCGCCGCCGGGCGTGATCGGTCCGCAGCATGGGGCGTTCTGCGCCGGGGCAGCGAAGGAAAGTGCGAGGAGGAGCGAGAGCGCCAGAGCCGCGCGCGGGAGGGAGAGCTGGGCACCCATCGGCGGTCAGGCTAGCACGGTCCGGCTTCCGGCGGAATCCGGGAGGAACGTGCTCGTGATCGCGCCGCTCCCCCGGCCCGGCTTGCGAGCCCCTATGGTCTGGGCGATAGCACCGCCGCGCCCGAAGGGAACGTGACGCAGGTCTCCCCGTTTTTCGATCCGCATACAGGAGCGATGGATGCTGCTTGTCCAATTGACCGACCTGCACGTCTGCCCGGTGGGCGTGGCGGCCAATCGGGTGGTCGAGACCAACACCCTCGTCGAGCGGGCGCTCCGGATGGTGAGCCGGATGCGGCCGGCGCCGGATGCGGTGATCCTCTCGGGCGATCTCGCCGAGAACGGTCTCATCGCGGAATACGAGGTGCTGGCGGGGCTGCTCGGGCGATATCTCGACTGCCCGATCTACGCGGTCCCCGGCAATCACGACCGGCGCGAGAATTTCCGCGCCGTCCTCGGCCACCTACCGGGGATCACGTCAGACCCCGCGTTCGTGCAATACGCGGTCGAGACCCATCCGGTGCGCCTGGTGATGCTCGATACGCTGGTTCCCGGCGGCGCCTACGGGAGGCTCGATGCGGGGCAGCTCGCATGGCTCGATCGGACGCTGGCGGCGGAGGGAGCGAAGCCGACCATCGTCGTCATGCACCATCCGCCCTTCGATTGCGGCATCGCCCACATGGACCGGATCAAGCTCGAGGACGCCGTCGCCTTTGCCGCGATCATCGCGCGCCATCCCCAGGTGCGGCGCATCCTCTGCGGCCACGTGCACCGGCCGGTGACGACCAGCGTCGGCCACGCGATCGCCAGCATCTCCCCCTCGGTCGCGCACCAGGTGGTGCTCGACCTCGACCCCGAGGGTCCTTCGGCGCTGGTGCTGGAGCCGCCCGCGTTCCAGGTGCACCAGGTCAACGGAACCGGCGAGATCGTTTCGCATACTGCGTATGTCGAGACCTATCCGGGGCCGTTCCCGTTCGTTCTGTCAGCGGAATATCCGGGCAACCCCCAATAGGCAACCTGAAGTAGGCGGGGCAGGGGGGCCGGAGCCCCCCCACCTTCAGACGGACCCGCCCTCAAACCGAGTAATACATCTCGAACTCGACCGGGTGCGGCGTGTGCTCGAAGCGATAGACCTCGGTCCAGCGCAGCGCGATGTAGCTTTCGACCTGATCGGCGCTGAAAACATCGCCGGCGAGCAGGAAGTCGTAGTCGGCCTCGAGCGCGCCGAGCGCTTCGCGCAAGCTGCCGCAGACCGTCGGAATGCCCTTCAGTTCCTCGGGCGGAAGGTCGTAGAGATCCTTGTCCATCGGGTCGCCGGGATGGATCTTGTTGCGGATCCCGTCGAGCCCGGCCATCAGCATCGCGGCGAAGGCGAGATAGGGATTCGCCGCGGCGTCCGGGAAGCGCACCTCGACGCGCTTGCCCTTGGGGCTGGTGGCGTAGGGAATGCGGCAGGAGGCGGAGCGGTTGCGCGCGGAGTAGGCGAGCAGGACCGGCGCCTCGAAGCCCGGGATCAGCCGCTTGTAGCTGTTCGTGGTCGGGTTGGTGAAGGCGTTGAGCGCTTTCGCGTGCTTGATGATGCCGCCGATATAGTAGAGCGCCATCTCCGAAAGATCGGCATAGCCGTTGCCGGCGAAGAGCGGCTTGCCCGACTTCCAGATCGACTGGTGGCAGTGCATGCCGGAGCCGTTGTCGCCGTAGATCGGCTTCGGCATGAAGGTCGCGGTCTTGCCGTAGCTGTTGGCGACGTTGTGGATGCAGTATTTGTAGATCTGCATCGCATCCGCCATCTTGACGAGCGGGCTGAACTTGATGCCGAGCTCGTGCTGGCTCTGCGCGACCTCGTGATGGTGCTTCTCGATCGCAACGCCCATCTCGCCCATGGTGGAGAGCATCTCGGCGCGCAGATCGCTGTCGGAATCGACGGGCGGGACGGGGAAATAGCCGCCCTTGATCGCCGGCCGGTGGCCCGTGTTGCCCTCCGGATATTCCTTCGTCGATGCCTGCGGGCCCTCGGTGCTGTCGAGCTGGAACATGCCGTAGTTGCCGCCGGTTCCGTAGCGCGCCGAATCGAAGACGAAGAATTCGGCCTCGGGGCCGAAGAAGGCGGTGTCGCCGATGCCGGTGGAGGTGAGATACGCCTCCGCCTTCTTGGCGGTGGAGCGGGGATCGCGGCCGTAGGGCTGGCCGGTGGACGGCTCGAGGATGTCGCAGAAGAGAATGAGCGACGGCTTGGCCGAGAACGGATCCATGCAGGCCGTGTCCGGATCCGGCATGAGGATCATGTCGCTCTCGTTGATCGCCTTCCACCCGGCGATCGAGGAGCCGTCGAACATGATTCCGTCCTTGAAGGCATCCTCGTCGATGGTCGCGGCGGCCTGCGCGGTGTGCTGCCACTTGCCGCGCGGGTCGGTGAACCGAAGGTCCACGAACTCGGCCGCGTGTTCCTTCATCATGTCCATGACCTTGCTCACGCCGCCGCCGGGCGGGCTGGGTCGCTTCGCCATTCCCTTCTCCATGTTTGCTTTGGCCATGCTTGCTTTGGCCACGTTTGCCTAGGGTCGTCGGTGGTGCTGGCCCCGCGCGCCGGACATCGGCGGAGGGGATCGTTCGGTGCTCAGATCGCGTCCTCGCCCCGTTCACCCGTGCGGATGCGAATGACCTCCTCTATGTTGCTGACGAAGATTTTGCCGTCGCCAATCCGTCCGGTGCGCGCGGCGGTCATGATGGCCTCGATCGCCCGCTCGGCCATCGCGTCGTCGCACACGACCTCGAGTTTCGCTTTCGGCAGGAAATCCACGACGTATTCTGCGCCACGATAAAGCTCGGTGTGGCCCTTCTGGCGCCCGAACCCTTTCGCTTCGACCACGGTTATTCCCTGCAATCCGACTTCGTGCAACGCCTCCTTCACCTCATCGAGCTTGAACGGCTTGATCACGGCCTCGATCTTTTTCATTGGCACGCTCGCGTCCGGCCAGGCCGGAGCACCCTCCTTTTGCATCCGAACCGCCGCGACCCGTCCATGCGCCTGACGAGGGCCGCTCCGAAGGCTTGCACGTGCCGTGCCAGAATGGCAATGGCGCTCCGGCGATGCACGGATCGTGCCGTGAAGAACGAATTACCGCCTGTTCCTTGGGCGAAGTATTTGGTTCTGCCCGCTTCTGAGGCAGAAGCCGTGGCAAGACGGACCGCTTCCAGGGTTGCAAGCCCGGGACGATTGCGCCATATCGCTGCCGCCGGCCAGGCCCCGCTCGCTTGAGCGTGCCGCCGGTAATTCACACGCGGGGCGCCTTTCCCGGCCATTCGTCATTCCGCTTGGCCGGGTCCGGTGCGACGAGCGAGGTCCCGCGGAGGCTCAACCGGACGGAAGGAAAGGCCACGCCGATGGCGATGCCCGAATTTACCCTGCGCCAGCTCCTCGAGGCGGGCGTTCATTTCGGCCACCACACGCGGCGGTGGAATCCGCGCATGGAGCCGTACCTCTTCGGGGTGCGCAACCAGGTCCACATCATCGACCTCGAGCAGACGATGCCGCTGCTCGCGCGCGCGCTCGCCGCGATCCGCGACGTAACCGCCGCCGGCGGGCGCGTGCTGTTCGTCGGCACCAAGCGCGCGGCGGGGGAATATGTCGCCGAGGCCGCGAAGCGTTGCGGCCAGTACTACGTCAACCATCGCTGGCTCGGCGGCACGCTCACCAACTGGAAGACCATCACCGGCAGCATCAAGCGGCTGCGCCAGATCGAGGAGCTGCTCTCCGGCGACACCCACGGGCTCACCAAGAAGGAGGTCCTGGAGATCACCCGCGACCGCGACAAGCTCGAGCGGGCGCTCGGCGGCATCAAGGAGATGGGCGGGCTGCCCGACATCCTCTTCGTCATCGACACGAACAAGGAAAAGCTCGCGATCGAGGAGGCCGAGAAGCTGCATATCCCGGTGGTCGCGGTGCTCGACAGCAACTCCGACCCGCGCGGCGTCACCTACCCGATCCCCGGGAACGACGACGCGATCCGCGCGATCAACCTCTATTGCGAGCTGGTGGCGGGTGCCGTGCTGGAAGGGATCAGCGCCGAGCTCGCCGCGAGCGGGGGCGACCCGGGCGCCGACGAGGAGCTGCGCTCCGAGCCGGCGCCGGCGCCCGCTTCAGAGCCCGCGCCGGCCGCCGGCTGATCGGGGGAAGAGAGATGGCCGAGATCACCGCGGCGCTGGTCAGGGAGCTGCGCGAGAAGACCGGCGCGGGGATGATGGATTGCAAGCGGGCGCTGAGCGAAACCGCGGGCGATATCGAGGCGGCCACCGACTGGCTGCGCAAGAAAGGGCTGGCCGCCGCGGCCAAGCGGGCGGGGCGCGCGGCGAGCGAAGGGCTGGTGGCGATCGCCAGCCGTCCGGGCCGCGCGGCGATGGTCGAGGTCAACGCCGAGACCGACTTCGTCGCGCGCAACCAGACGTTCCAGGACTTCGTGGCCGGCGTCGCCGCCGTGGCGCTCGAGTTCGGGCAGGATGTCGAGGCGATCCTCGCCGCACCTTTGCCCGGCCTGGGCCGGACGGTGTCCGAGGAGCTGAGCCGGCTGGTGGCGACGATCGGCGAGAACCTGACGCTCCGGCGCGCGCGCGTCCTCTCCGCCCCGGTGGTGGCGAGCTACATGCACGCCGCCCTTCGCCCCGGCCTCGGCCGGATCGGCGTCCTGGTGGCGCTCGAGGGCGTCGGGACGGAGGCGGAGGCGCTCGTCGAGCTTGGCCGCCAGATGGGCATGCACATCGCCGCGAGCCGGCCCGAGGCGATCGAGATCGGGGGTGTCGATCCCGCCGCGCTCGAGCGCGAGCGTTCGGTCCTCGCCGAGCAGGCGCGCGCATCCGGCAAGCCCGAGGAGATCGTCGCCCGCATGGTCGAAGGCCGCATCCGGAAATACTACGAGGAGGTCGTCCTGCTCGAGCAGGTCTGGGTGCATGACGGGGAGAGCCGGGTCGCGGCGATCCTGACGAAGGCGGGCGCGCGCCTCCTCGGCTTCGCCCGCTTCGCCCTCGGCGAGGGGGCGGGGAAGGCGGCCCCACCGGGCGGCTGAGAGGTCCGGCTTGTTCCTCGGGATGCCCCGGCCTATGAGGGGCTCGCCGCCACGAGAGAAGCCCCTTCGATGCTGCCGCAGCCGGCCTACAGGCGTGTCCTCTTGAAGGTGTCGGGCGAGGCCCTGATGGGGCGGCGCGACTATGGCCTCGACACCGACACGGTCCAGGCGATCGCCGCCGATATCGAGGACGTCGTGGCCCTCGGCGTGCAGGTCTGCATGGTGATCGGCGGGGGCAACATCTTCCGCGGCGTCTCCGCGGCGGCCGAGGGCATGGATCGCGCCCAGGCGGACTATATCGGCATGCTGGCCACCGTGATGAATGCGCTCGCCATGCAGAGCGCGCTGGAAAGCCGCGACGTGCCGACCCGGGTGCAGTCGGCGATCCCCATGGCGAGCGTCTGCGAGCCCTATATCCGCCGCCGCGCGCAGCGGCATATGGAGAAGGGGCGGGTGGTGATCTTCGCCGCCGGGACCGGCAATCCCTTCTTCACCACCGACACCGCCGCGGCGCTCCGCGCGGCCGAGATGGGCTGCGACGCGCTGCTCAAGGGCACGCAGGTCGACGGGGTCTATTCGGCGGACCCGCGCAAGGTGCCGGGGGCCGCGCGCTACGAGGAGCTCTCCTATCTCGACGTGCTCTCGCGCGACCTCAGCGTGATGGACGCGGCGGCGGTGAGCCTCGCGCGCGAGAACGGCCTGCCGATCCTCGTCTTCAACATCCATGCCCCGGGCGCCTTCGCCCAGGTGATGCGCGGGGAGGGGCGGTTCACCCGGATCGTCGAGCCGCAATGAGCCGGACGGCAGGACCGCTCGGCTCGGCGAGATCGAATGAGGGAGGCGGGCGGTGGCGGCCAATCTCGGTGCGCTGAAGGAGGATCTGCAGCGGCGGATGGACGGCGCGCTCGAGACGCTCCGGCGCGAGTTCGCGGGCCTGCGCACCGGCCGGGCCAACCCCGCGCTGCTCGAGCCGGTCAAGGTCGCGGCCTATGGCAGCGAGCTGCCGCTCGCGCAGGTCGGCACGGTGAGCGTGCCGGAGCCGCGGATGATCACGGTCCAGGTATGGGACCGCGCGCTCGTCGGCGTCGTCGAGAAGGCGATCCGGGACGCCGGGCTCGGGCTCAATCCGGCCGCCGACGGCCAGCTCGTGCGGGTCCCGATCCCGAGCCTCACCGCGGAGCGCCGGGTGGAGCTTGCGAAGGCGGCCGGCCGCTACGGCGAGGGGGCGCGGGTCGCCGTCCGCGCCGTGCGGCGCGACGGCATGGAGCATATCCGGCAGTTCGAGAAGAAGGGCGAGATCAGCCAGGACGAGATGGCGCACTGGTCGGACGAGGTGCAGAAGCTGACCGATTCCTACATCAAGCGGGTTGACGAGGCGCTGGCGGACAAGGAGCGGGACATCCGGCAGATCTGAACGATGCGACCTGCCCTGGACGAGACCAAGCCGCCGCCTTCCGCCCCACGTGACAAAGAGCGAGGCGAGAACGGAGAGAGCGTGCCGGCCCACGTCGCCATCATCATGGATGGCAACGGGCGCTGGGCGCGGGCGCGCGGGCTGCCGCGCGTGGCGGGCCACCGCGCCGGGGCCGAGGCGGTGCGGCGGACCATCCGGGCCGCCATCCGCCACGGCGTGCGATGGCTCACCCTCTATGCCTTCAGCGCCGAGAACTGGCGGCGCTCGGCCGCCGAGGTGCTCGATCTCACCGGCCTGCTCCGCCACTACCTCAAGAGCGAGATCGCCTCGCTTGCCGCCGAGGGCGTGCGGCTCTCGGTGATCGGCGAGCCCGGCCGGTTCCCTGCCGATGTCCAGGCCGAGCTCACGGCGGCCGAGGGGCTGACCGCCGGCAACGAGCGGCTCCATCTCACGGTCGCCCTTTCCTATGGCGCGCGCGCCGAGATCGTGGCGGCGGCCCGGGCCGCCGCGGCGGCGATCGCCTCGGGCGGGCTCGCCCCCGGCGCCCTGGACGAGGAACGCTTCGGCCGCTTCCTCGCGACCGCCGGCACGCCCGATCCCGACCTCATCGTGCGCACCAGCGGGGAGCAGCGGCTCTCGAACTTCCTGCTCTGGCAGGCGGCTTATTCCGAGCTCGTCTTCCTCGACGTGCTGTGGCCGGATTTCGCCGAGGCGGATTTTGCCGCGGCGCTGGCCGAATACACGCGCCGGGAGCGGCGCTTCGGCGCGCGCCCCGGCTGAGCCCATGGTGCATCACTTCGCCGACCTTCCAAGGAGGCTGCTCTCGGCGCTGATCCTGGCACCCATCGCGCTCTTCTGCCTCTGGCTCGGCGGCGGCGCGTGGGTGCTGCTCGCCACCCTCGCCGGGATCGCCCTCGCGGTGGAATGGGCCACGATTTGCCGTTTCGTCCCCTTGAGCCCTCCCGCGCTGCTCCTGCCCGTGCTGGTGGCCGCCGCCTGCCTGGCGAGCGCCGCCGGCTTCGCCCTCGCGGCGCTCTTCGTGCTCTTCGTCGCGGGCGTCGTCTTGGCGGGGGGAAGCGGCGGCGGGGCCGCGGCGCGACGGTGGCTCGCGGGGGGGCTGCTCTATCTCGGCCTAGCCGCGGTCGCGACGGTCTGGCTCCGGCTCCGCGGCCCGGCCGGCCTCGGCAACATGCTGTTCGTGGTCCTGATCGTGTGGGCGAGCGACTCGGGGGCCTATGTCGTCGGGCGAGTGTTCGGGGGGGCGAAGCTGGCGCCGCGGATCTCCCCCTCCAAGACCTGGGCCGGCGCAGCGGGGGGCCTTGCCTTTGCCGTCGCGGCCGGGTTCCTGGTGGCGGAGGGGTTTGCCTCCGGCCCGTCGGCCAGCGTTCTGCTGGCCTCGGTCACCCTCGGTGTGGCATCACAGGCGGGGGATCTTCTGGAGAGCGCCTTCAAGCGTCGATTCGGCGTTAAGCACTCGGGCAACCTGATCCCGGGGCATGGCGGCGCCCTCGACCGGCTGGACGGGGTACTGGCGGCCGCGCCGGCGGCGGCGATCCTGGCGCTGGCCCTCGGCCCCGGAGTGGAGCTTTGGCGGTGAAAACAGTGAGCGTCCTCGGCAGCACCGGCAGCATGGGTCGGCAGACCGTCTCGCTGCTCGCCGCCCATCCGGACCGCTTCCGCGTGCGCGCGCTCGTCGGCGGCAGCAATGCTTCCCTCCTTGCCGAGCAGGCGCGCGAGCTCGGCGCCGAGCATGTCGTGATCAGCGACCCGGCCGGTCTCGCCGCACTCGCCGAGGCGCTCGCCGGCAGCGGGACGAGCGTTGCCGCCGGGGCGGCCGCCGTCGCGGAGGCAGCGTCGATCCCGGCCGACTGGACGATGGCGGCGATCAGCGGCGCGGCCGGCCTGCCCGCGACGCTCGCGGCGATCCGCAGGGGCGGCACCGTGGCGCTCGCCAACAAGGAGGCGCTCGTCTGCACGGGCGAGATCATGCTCCGCGCCGTCGCCGCGGCGGGGGCGCGGCTCCTGCCCGTCGATTCCGAGCACAACGCGGTCTTCCAGTCGCTCGCCTGCGGCAACCTGAACGCGCTCGAGAAAATCGTGCTGACCGCCTCCGGCGGGCCGTTCCGGGCCGCGAGCCTTGCCGAGATGGAAGCGGCAACGCCCGAGGCCGCGCTCAAGCATCCGATCTGGTCGATGGGCGCCAAGATCAGCATCGATTCGGCCACCCTGATGAACAAGGGGCTCGAGCTGATCGAGGCGGCCTTCCTCTTCTGCCTGCCCGAGCAGGCGATCGACGTGCTCGTGCATCCCCAGGCCGTGATCCACGGCCTCGCCTACTATGCGGACGGCAGCGTCCTCGCCATGCTGGCCGCACCGGACATGCGCATCCCGATCGCCCATGCGCTCGCCTGGCCGGAGCGGCTGCGCACGTCCGC
>Ga0335075_10005843_pt1 | contig 19038 bp, 16 predicted proteins | sample Lox_Sample_24_FD_206723 | JGI IMG/M metagenome (GOLD analysis project Ga0335075, IMG submission 206723) | Soil microbial communities from Loxahatchee National Wildlife Refuge, Florida, United States - Lox_Sample_2.4 | ecosystem: Environmental > Terrestrial > Soil > Wetlands | place: USA... | reverse complement strand
CCAACGATGGTGTTTCCATCGCCAAGGAGATCGAGCTCGAGGACCCGTGGGAGAAGATCGGCGCTGAGCTCGTTAAGGAAGTCGCCAAGAAGACTGATGACGTCGCAGGCGACGGAACGACTACTGCGACAGTGCTCGCCCAGGCGCTGGTCCGCGAGGGCCTGCGCAACGTAGCCGCCGGCGCCAACCCGATGTCCCTGAAGCGGGGTATCGAGGCAGCCGTCGAGCGCGTGAGCGAGGACCTGTCGAAGCTGGCCAAGGACGTGGAGACCAAGGAGCAGATCGCTTCCACGGCCTCTATTTCCGCTGGTGACACCGCGATCGGCGAGATGATCGCCGAGGCGATGGACAAGGTCGGCAAGGAAGGCGTCATCACCGTCGAGGAGAGCAACACCTTCGGGCTGGAGCTCGAGCTCACCGAGGGCATGCGCTTCGACAAGGGCTATATCTCGCACTACTTCGTGACTGACCCTGAGCGGATGGAGGCCGTCCTCGAGGACCCCTACATCCTCATCGTCAACTCGAAGGTTTCGGCCAACAAGGACCTGCTGCCGCTGCTCGACAAGGTGGTGCAGTCCGGCAAGCCGCTGGTCATCATTGCCGAGGACGTCGAGGGCGAGGCCCTGGCGACGCTGGTCGTGAACAAGATCCGCGGACTGTTCAAGTCCACTGCGGTGAAGGCCCCCGGCTTCGGTGACCGCCGCAAGGCCATGCTCGGCGATATCGCGATCCTGACCGGCGGTCAGGTCATCAGCGAGGAAGTCGGCCTCAAGCTGGAGAACGCCGACCTGGACCTGCTCGGGCGGGCTCGTAAGGTCGTCGTGACCAAGGACGAGACCACGATCGTCGATGGTGCCGGTGACGCGGAGCAGATCTCCGGTCGGGTCAACCAGATCCGCGCCGAGATCGAGAACACTGACTCCGACTACGACCGCGAGAAGCTGCAGGAGCGGCTCGCGAAGCTGGCCGGCGGCGTGGCCGTCATCAAGGCCGGCGCAGCGACCGAGGTCGAGCTGAAGGAGCGCAAGCACCGCATCGAGGACGCGGTGCGTAACGCCAAGGCTGCGGTCGAGGAAGGCATCGTCCCTGGTGGCGGCGTCGCCCTGATCCAGGCGGGCAAGAGCGCGTTCGAGAAGCTCGAACTGCCGGGCGACGAGGCAACTGGCGCGCAGATCGTGCGCCGGGCGCTGGAGGAGCCGCTGAAGCAGATCGCCGTCAACGCCGGCCTCGAGGGCGGCGTCGTTGTCGAGAAGGTCCGGTCGCTGAGCCCGGGCCACGGCCTGAACGCTGCCGACGGCGCGTACGTCGACATGTTCAAGGCTGGGATCATCGATCCCGCCAAGGTGACGCGTTCTGCCCTGCAGAACGCTGCGTCGATCGCCGGGCTGTTCCTGACGACCGAGGCAGTGATCGCCGAGAAGCCGGAGAAGGAGAAGGCTCCGGCCGCTCCCGGCGGCGGTGACATGGACTTCTGATCCGTCGTGCCCCTCGGGGTACGTGGAGCGAGGTCAGCACAGCTGATAAGGCTGAGCACAGCAGAAGGCGGCCCCGGAAATCCGGGGCCGCCTTCGGCTGTCGGCGGGCAAGAATCCTGCAACCGTCGCGTCTGCATCGCCGCTTTGACGCTCGCCGGTTGATTCTCGCGCGAGCCGACTCCACAATGACCGCCCGGCGAGAGATTATCGGGGCATGAGCCCCCCGACGGAACAGCTCATCCGCGACTACCTGAACCGCTTGTCGGTCGCCGCTCGCGGACAGCTGGGCCCTGGCGATCGCCGTGCGCTGGTCGACCGTACCCGTGAATTCATTGAGCGCAAGACCGGATTCGCTGGCCCGCCGACAACCCTTGAGGTCGGCAGGCTGCTGTCTGGACTCGGCGATCCGGCCGGGCTCGTCAGCCAGGAGCGGCAGCGGCTCGCGACGCTGCGCGGGGAGGCAACGGAGCCGGTCAGCCGCGGACGCCTGGCCAGGGTCCTGCGCGGCGAGACTGGCAAGGTGCGCGGCGCGAGCTGGCACTGGCCGGTCCAGCCTGGCGGCCGCGCGGACCTGCAGCTGACGCTGATCGATGGCGGTGCGCCAGCGGTGGAGCGGAAGGCCTTTGCCCGAGCTGCTGCCGACCAGGACGCAGCCCCGGCTGTTGCTGCCGAGGCGGCAGGAGACCCGGCGCCGATCCCTTCCCCGGCCGGCGGACCTGCCCCGGCCCGCCCGCTGTGGCCGGCCTTAGTGACCGGAGCCGCTGACGACGCCATCATTGACCGGGACACAGCCGGGCGAGACTCCGATGAGCACGATGTCGGGCATGGCACCGGGCAGCAGGACACCGATCGGCAAGCGCTGGATCAGACATCGCTGGATGAGCAAGCGCTGGATCACCAGTCACCGGGTCCTGACGGCCCTGCCGCGGCACCGGCCGCGCGTCCGACTGGCCTCGCGGCGATGACATGGCAGCTTTCCTCGGAGGAGCCGCGGAAGCCGTCGCGCTACCAGCAACTGCTAGCGACAGCGGCTGGCTGGTCGCGGCGCCACAAGCTAGAGGCTGTGGCCATCACACTGCTCGGTCTTGGCGGCGCGATCTTCCCGCCGGTGTGGCTGGCGGGCGCCGTGGTGGCGCTTGCGTCCCGGCTGTGGGACTCCCGTGACAAATGGCTGGCTGTGTCGCTGCCGATTCTGCTGACCGTGATCGGGACCGCTATCGGCCTCGCGGTCGGCAGCCGGGTCTCGTTCGGCCGCGGGATGCACGACGCCTGGGCGTTCGCCGTTGACTTCAGCCGCGCCACGGCGGTGCTGAGCGCCTGCTACCTGGCCTGGCGGGCGGCGCGCGGCCGGCGTCCGCCGGCCGTGCCGCCGTGGGACAAGCCGCATCGGGTCGGCTAGCCAGCCGCCAGTGAGCCCGTACCCGCCGGGCAGGGCAAACTGAGCCCGGCCGGGGCAGGGTGGGTGGGTGATTGGCGGCATGCGGTGCTGGGTATCAACCGAGCGATCTTGCTGGCTGCCGCTAGCCAGCCGATTTCCCGGTTTCGCGCGCGATCCCGTCCCAGCATCATCCGACGTGTGAGGCCGTGGAGAACGTGGTCCCGGCATCAGCTGGGACCACGTCTATGTGCCGGGGCCCAACCGGGCCGACGGTCGGCCACTGAGCTGCCGGCAGCGCGGGAGGCGGCCCGAAACCGATAGGCTTAAACGGTGCAGGCGCTCAGCGCCCGCGCCAACATCGTTCCTCCTCTCGTAAGGTCCCGCACGTGCCTACTGGCAAGGTCAAGTGGTATGACGCCGGCAAGGGCTTCGGCTTCCTCACCCGTGATGACGGGGGCGAAGTCTTTGTGCACTCAACGGCCCTGGATTCCGCGGCGACGCCGCTGAAGCCCGGCCAGCGCGTGGAATTCGGTGTTGCTGAAGGCAGGCGCGGGACGCAGGCGCTTCAGGTCAGGGTGCTGGAACCTCCGCCCACGGTGGCGAAGACCGCGCGCAAGAGCCCTGATGAGATGGTCCTGCTCATCGAGGATCTGATCAAGCTGCTCGATGGGGTATCGAACACCTACCGCCGGTCGAAGCACCCGGATGTCCGCGACGCGAAGAAGATCGCTGCCGTGCTGCGCGCCGTGGCCGCTGACCTGGAGACCTGACAGCTAGCGAGCAGGGCTGGCGGCCGCGGGCCGGGCACGCAGGATGCGGCGGCGGCGGCCGATGAGGAGCCAGATCAACGCGATCAGCAGCCCGGCTGCGGCTACGGCCAGCCCGGCGAAGCCGCTCTTGGTCAGTGAGAGCAGCAAGCCGAGCAGGCCCCCGCCGACCAGTGCAAGCTGGTGCAGCGTTTCTGAGAACGCGAAGGCGGACGACCGCTTCTCCTCCGGAATCTGGCGCTGCAGGATCGAATCGAGGGCAACCTTGACCAGCGTCTGGGCGATGGCGGCCGCCAAGGCTACCGCCAGGACCGACCAGAGGCTGAACAGGACGGCGCACACGGTGCTCGCGGCCGTCGCGAGCCCGAGCACGGTGAACATCATGGCCTGCGGCGCCCTTGACCGCAGCGCCGAGCCGATCGCAGTGCCGAGCATGCCGCCGGCGGCAACCGCGACCGCGAGCCCGCCCAGCGCGATTGTGTCCGAGACATGGCCGAAGTGTTCGCTGCGCAGAATGAATGCCAGGAAGAAGAGCATAAAGCCATAAAAAATACGGATCGAAGCGTTCGCCCGCATGGCCTCGGCGACGGCGGGTCCGACTTGCGGTATGGCGAACGGGTTTCGCTTAGCCTGTGGCCGGCCAGCCGTCGGGGCGCGTGCGCCGTCGGCAGGGTAGGCCGGACTGCCGCCGGGGAAGCCAGCTCCAGGACCGGTCGTGCCGGGAGTGGTTCCGCGGATAGTGCCGGTGGGACCGAACTCGCCCGCTCCGCCGGAGGCGCCGCCGCCAGCACTACTGGATTGCCATCGGTCTGCCGTGACCGTGCCTGCCGCGTGGCCATTCGGCTGAGTGGTCGCGTCGCTGGCTTGCCGGCCGGGCTCGGCGGCGTGGCGAGGGACATCGACAGTGTCCGGCAGCCTGATAGCTAGCGCCATGGCCGCGAGATAGATCACAGTCCCGACTCGAAGCACCCAGGCCGCACCGTGCCCGTCGCCGCCCATGATCTTGTCCACCCCGAGAGCGACCGCCGCGCCGGTGGACGTTGCGATCAGGGAGGCCATGTTGGATCGCGCGTTCGCCGAGACCAACGTGATCTCACGCGGGAGCAGTCGCGGCGTTACCGCCGCCCTGGTAACGACGTAAGCCTTCTGCAGTACTAGTACTCCGAATGCCGCGGGCAGCAGCGTCAGCGTGTCGTTGTACTCCACGGCGCCCGACATGCCCCAGCACAGCAGGCCCCGGGCCAGCAGGGTGCCCATGAGGATGAACTTGTTCCCTTGCTTGACCCGGTCAAGCAGCGGACCGATAAACGGGGCAAGGATCGCGTACGGCGCAATAGTTATTAGCAGCGCGAATGCCGCGCGGCCCCTGGCTTCTTCAACAGACGTGCTGAAGAACAGGCTGCCTGCCAGGGCGATGGTGACGAACGCGTCACCGATCCCGCCGGCTGCCGTGAGCTCGAGCAGTGTAGAGAAGCCGGTTCGGCCCGCGCCAGATGCGCCGCTCACCCGGTGCACGAATCGCCCGGCACCGCTGGCTGCCGCCGCGCTAACCCGGCCTGCGCGCACTGAGGCCGAGTACACCGAGCGGCCGGCCTGCCGCACGCGTGCTCCGGTCCCGGTGTCTCCCATGGCTCAAGTATTCTTCCTCTGCGAGCCTGCTCAACACAGCCCGAGCCGCCGGGGCGGCGAGTAGTTTGCCTGAGCAGGCGTGCTTACCAGCGGATGAGGAAACAACTAACTGACGTGAGTCCTACTCGTGCCCGAACCGCAGTCCTCGATCAGGCCTGCGTCGATGCCGCTGACCTGGCCCGGTCCGCGGCAGAAGAACTGGCGGGCGTGGCCAGCGTCGGCGACCACGTCGGCGTTGTGGCCGATGACGAGCGCGTGGTGACTCACCTCTTCAGCAATACGGACCGGGCTTACGTCGGCTGGCGCTGGGCGGTGACCGTCAGCCGGGCCTCCCGTGCGAAGAACGTCACGGTGAGCGAAGCGGTCCTGCTGCCCGGCCCTGACTCGCTGCTGGCGCCGGACTGGGTGCCGTGGAGCGAGCGGGTCCGCCCGGGGGACCTGGGCGTCGGCGACCTGATGCCCGCAGCCACCGACGATGAGCGCCTGGTCTCGGCGAGCATGCTCGAGGGCGACGACGGCGTGCTCGACTGGGACGACAGCACGAGCTGGGATCAGGGCAGGGAACTAGCAGCGTCGCTGGGCATGAGCGCGGAAGCCGCGGGTGCGGCTGACTCGGAGCCCGGCGCCAGCCCGGCTGGTGCGAGTGTGGCTAGCGCTGGCCCGCTGACTCCCGGGGCCGAACAGGACGGGGCGGGCGGTGGCGCGGCCGGCCGCCGGACCAGAGTCCTGTCCGCGATCGGCCGGGACACCACCGCGCTCAGGTGGTACTCAAGCGAGCACGGACCGGGCACACCACTCGCCCGTGCCGCGCCAGGGCCGTGCATCACCTGCGGCTTCCTGGTCCCGCTTGCCGGGCCGCTTGGCAGGGTCTTCGGCGTATGCGCCAACGAGTATGCCCCGGATGACGGCCGGGTGGTTTCGCTTGATCACGGCTGCGGCGCGCACTCTGAAGCTCTGTTCGCGCCGGCCGGGACAGGCGCGATGGCCCCTGTCATTGACGAGGTCGGCTACGACCTGGTGGACATGCCAGGGGTGGCGCTCGCCGATACGGTCTTCGAATCACTCGACCACGAAGCCTGATCTGGGGCTGGGCAGCGCCAGCCCGAGCTGGTCCAGTCACTGAAGTCCCGGCCGGCGGGTCATCGTGGCCTGGTCCGGCGGCCTTAGTCGCGGTCCCCGCTGCTGGCTGCCGCGGAGTGGTCCATGTCCGCCTGGCGATCACGGTCCTGCGCCGCTTGCCGCCGCTGTGCGGCCAGGCTGCGCCTGCGCTTGAGGTACGGCACGTATACGAACCCGAACAGGCCCATAGCTGTCCCGACGGCTGCCACCCACACCCACCAGCGGTCCGCCGGAGACAGCTCGTCCCGCACGATCAGCAGGATGATCAGGGCCACGACAAACCCCGCCGTGATGACGGCGGTGATGAGCCGGTCATCGCCTTCCAGCGGAGGCGGGACCGGGCGCTGCTGGCGCCCCACCCGCCCAGGCTAGCCGATAGCGGGATAGCGCAGCTGGATCACCGGCCGCGGAGGGCTGCCGGATGCGCCAGAGCCCGCGCCGTGCGACGATGCTGGCCTCACCTTGCACACCTAGCTGCTGAGGCGGAATGCGTAAGCGCCGTCTATAGTTAGCAAGAGTAATGACTCAGGTTAATGAAAATGACCACGCCACAAGAGACCAGATCCGACGCGGGACTGGCGAGCGCACTTCGGATCTCGGTGAGCCGGCTGGCTCGCCGGCTCCGGGCCGAGCGACAGACCGAAGGCCTGGAGCCCGACCTATCCGACACCCAGCTGGCCGCGCTGGCAGCGCTCGAGAGACACTCCGCGATGACGCCCGGCGAGCTCGCCGATCACGAGAAGGTCCAGCCGCCGTCGATGACGCGGGTCATCACGGTGCTGGAGGAGCGCGGCCTGGTCATGCGGGCACCGCACGCGTCAGACCGGCGTCAGGTAGTGCTCACCGTGACGGACTACGGCAGGAAAGTAGTTCAGCAGTCACGCAAGCTCCGGGAGGCGTGGCTGGCGAAGCGGCTGCGGGAACTTACTCCGCAGGAGCGGGCGGCGCTCCGGGCGGCAGCGCCAGTCCTGGAGAAGCTGAGCCAGTCCTGACCGGCAGGCGCCGCCTGGGCAGTAAGACCTTCGGCTCGCTGCAGGCCAGGAACTACCGGCTTTTCGCGGCCGGCCAGGTCGTCTCCAACACCGGCAGCTGGATGCAGCGGGTTGCACAGGACTGGCTTGTGTTGCAACTCACGCACGACAGCGGTTCTGCGCTCGGAATTACCACCGGTCTGCAGTTCCTGCCGCTGCTGCTGTTCAGCCTCTGGGGTGGCGTAATCGCCGACCGTTACTCCAAGCGCGGCATCCTGATGGTGACCCAGGCGGCAATGGGCGGGCTGGCGCTCCTGCTCGGCATGCTGGCACTGACCGGATCGGTTCGTATCTGGGAGGTGTACCTGCTGGCATTCGCGCTCGGCCTGGTGACGGTCGTCGATAACCCGACCCGCCAGGCGTTTGCCGTCGAGATGGTCGGCGCCGACGGGATGGCCAACGCAATCGCGCTCAACAGCGCGGTCTTCAACCTGGCCAGAATTGCCGGACCGGCCGTAGCCGGGCTAGTCATCGGCTTCGTTGGCACGCCGGCCGCCTTCCTCATCAACGCTGCTTCCTACGGCGCAGTGCTGATCGGGCTGAAGCTGATGCGACCCGAGGAACTGCACCAGGCACGGCGGGCGCCGCGTGGTAGCGGACAGCTGCGCGAGGCCCTGTCGTACGTGCGCGCCCGGCCAGGCCTGTGGATGCCGCTGATCCTGCTGTTCTTTGTCTCGACCTTCGGCATGAACTTTCAGGTAACGACGGCCCTGATGTCGCGCACGGTGTTCCACACCGGTGCGGGCGCATTCGGGTTCGCCTCAGCCATGTTCGCGCTTGGCGCGCTTGGCGGCGCGCTGCTAGCTGCCAGGCGGAGCCAGCCGACGCTACGGCTGCTGCTGGCAACGTCGTTCGCGTTCAGCATCTTCGAGATCGTCACCGGCTTGGTCCCCAGCTACCTGACGTTCCTGTTCGCGCTCGTGCCGACTGGCGTGGCCATGATCACCTACACCACCGCTTCCAATTCCAGCACGCAGCTGAACACCGCGCCGGAGATGCGAGGCCGCGTCATGGGCTTGTACATGCTCGTGTTCCTGGGCGGGACCCCGCTCGGCTCGCCGCTGGCTGGCTGGGTCGCCGAGGTGGCAGGGGCGCGGCTGAGCATGATTGCCGGCGGGGTTATCTCGATGGTGGCCACCATCGTGATCAGCGCCGTGCTAGTCAGGAGAGGCGGCGCCGGGGAACGCAGCTACGCCAGATCCGCGGAGCTAGCGCGCAGCATGACCTGACCAACCCGGGCGGGGAAACCCGGTTGACCCGATACGGGCGGCTTGCGACGATGCCATGTCAGTCGTAGCTCAGGCAGTCACGGGAGTCCAGCGTGCCAGTGACAGATCGTCTTACCGACGTTCAAGGCGTGTCGCCAGGACCGGGATTTGCCCACGCTGTCACGGTCGCCGGTCAGATGGCCTTCGTGTCCGGCCAGGTTGGCCTGGATGCGACGGGCCAGATCGTCGCTCCTGGCGATCTGCGAGCGCAGACCAGGCAGGCGCTGTCCAATCTGGAGGCTATCCTGCGGGCGCTGGGCGCTGACTGGGCAGACGTGGCGCGGCTCAGCTGGTACGTCCTTGATGCGAGCGACGTTCAGGTGATCCGCGATGTCCGCGACGAGATGATCCGCCCGACGCTCGGCGGCCGGGCGAATCCGGCAAGCACGCTCGTTCAGGTAGCGGCCCTGGTACGCCCGGAGTTCCTGGTGGAAGTAGACGCCGTTGTCGCCCTGCCCGGCAGTCAGGCGCCCGGCCTGAACTGATACCAATGGCCGCATGAGGCTGTTCGTGGCAATCGTGCCTCCGCCGGAGGCGCTCGGCGAGCTGGCAGCCGTCGTGGAGCCGCTCCGGACGGCCGCGCCTGAGCTGCGCTGGGCCGGTCGTGAATCCTGGCACCTGACCCTTGCTTTCCTGGGCGAGGTCGATGAGGCCCGGCTGGCTGAGCTCAGTACCCGGCTGGAACGGGCGGCACGGCGGCATCCGCGGCAACGGTTGTCGATCGCCGGCGGCGGCGCGTTCCCGTCGGCAGGCAGAGCGAGGGTGGTGTGGGCCGGAGTCACGGCCGACAGCCGGGCGCTTGCCGCTCTCGCCGCGTCAGTAGCCGCGGGTGCCCGGCGGGCCGGCGCGCCACCGCCGGACGAGGGAAGGAAATACCACCCGCACCTGACGCTGGCCCGGTGTCGCCAGCCTGCCGACGTCAGGAGCCTCACAAGCGAGCTTGCGCTCGCCAGCGGACCAGATTGGACGGCCGACGCGGTTCATCTCATCCGCAGCCACCTGACCGGCAGCTCGCCGCGTTATGAGGTCGTGGGCTCCTGGCCGCTCAGGCCCGAAGCCGGACCGGAGTAACTGCGCTGCATTGGCTTGCAAGCGGCGCTGGGGACGGGCGAAGCCCGTCCCCAGCGGAGAATGCACTTAGGTCAGCTGCCGGTGATCAGTGCCGCCATCTTGGGCGATCCGATGCCGGTAGCCATGTCATAGCCGGGCGTGGACGGGAACTGGCCGTTGTTCGTCGCGGCCTTCTGTAGCGGCCCGATACCGGTGATGTCGTTGAAGTACCGGCTCGGATTGCTGTTAAAGAGCGAGTACAGCAGCGGGTTAACGTTGCCGGTGCGCTGCCCTTGATACCCGTTCCGGTCGGCGAAGATGGCCGCCAGGAGCGGGGAGGACAGGCTGGTGCCGCCGATCTGGAACCAGCCTGGCACCGGCTCGCCGCCGCTGAACGTGGCGCAGTAACTTTCTGGCGTGCTGGCGCTGCCCGTGCAGTACTCGGCGTAGCCGGTGTACGGGTCAGCGTCCGCGGAGATGTCGGGACCCTGCCGGCACGGCGTCCCGGTGCGGGCCAGGATGCACTGGGTGGTGCCGTTGGCGTAGGTCTCAGCTGGACTGTTGACGCCTGGCCCGCGCTGGTAGAACGGCCGTCCCCAGAACTCGCTGGGCGCGCCGCCGCCGGCGCCGGTTTCCGCGCACCAGAAGAAGCCGCCCTGGTTGTCGTTGGCCGGTGCCGCCCCGCTCGCGCTGCACAGGTTGTCGACGTTCCAGACAGTCTCCGTACCATGAGCCGGAGCGCCCGGCTGCGGGTTGGTGCCTGGGTTGTCACCCTCAAGCGAGGTGCCGCCAACGCTGGTCACCCACGGCTGGTCCGCCGGGTCGCCGGCGTTGACGATGGTGGTGCCGTCGGAGCGGATGCAGCCGAAGGCGCCGGTGTCGCCAGCGGAGTTGAACAGGCTCTGGCCCTGCATGGCCATCTGCTCGAATACGACATTCTCTGCCTGCGCATAGGCTGCGCTGACGTCGTTCTCGCACACGCCCCAGCTAGAGCTGATCGTGCTTGCGGTGTCCTGGCTAGCGATGGCGGAGTACTCGTCGAGTTCGGTCTGGCCCGTGTAGTCGTTCGGCGCGTTGTACACGATGAGGTGCCTGAGGTCGGGAGCGATAGTCAGGCTCATCTGGATGTCAGCGTCGACTTCGATGTCGCCTGAGTACCCGTTGAACGACGCCGGGCAGGTGTCACCTGCGGGGCAGACCGGGTTCAGCGGGCCACCGTCCACGTTCACGTCGACCAGCGGCGGTGTGTAATGCCGCCCATAGAACTGGCGTGCCCAGGTGTCAATGTCGGACTGCTGATAAGCCGACAGCTCGAAGACCGCTGCAGTGACTCCGCGGCCCTGGGCGCTAGCGCCAGAGTCCGGGGCTCCGTAGATTGAGTTCGTCTGCGACGGCGACAAGCCGCTGCAGCCAGGGCCCGCGCCGTACCCGTAGGGGAACCCGTCGGCGCCCTGGCTGTTCACGAACCGGAACAGCTCCTTCGCGGTCACATAGCCGGTCTCGCAGCTCGAGCCTCCAGAGCTGGAATGCGCCGCAGCGCCGGCCGGCCGGGCCGGACCCGGACGCTCGATCGCGGGGTGCTGGCGCACGGTGTTGCTCAGCCCGATCACGCCGAGGACATGGCCGGCGATCGTCGCGGGCAGCCGCACGGCCGCCGAGTTAGAAAAGTACGTGACGTCCTTCGAGCCCCGGTAGGTGCTCAGGGTCGTCCTGAAAGCCGACTGGACCTGACGGCTGGAGCCGGTGGCCCGGACCAGGAACGGCGATGCGCTCGTGCTGACCGTCAGCCCGGCCGAGCGCAGATAGCTGGCCACGGCGGCGCGCTCGGCGCTGGTCGGAGCGTACCGGGCGGCAAACTGGCCCTTGCTGAGCCAACGGTGGTACTGGTTGCTGCCCTGGGTGTATTCCGCACGCAGCTGGCTGCTCAGCTCCGTTGAATTCCGCGGGGAGAGCGCTACCTCAACCGACATCCGGGAGGTTTGATACCGCCCCGTGATCTTGTCAGTGGTGGCGGTGAGGCTGCCCCTGATGGCCGAGAAGTGCGGTGCCTGAGACTGCACCCCGGCGAGAGCGGCTGCACCTCCTCCAGTAGCGGCCGTCGCTGCCGCGACACCGAGTACCGCGACCACAGCGGTGCGGCGCGGATTAAGCAATCCCATAAGCCCTCCTTGGCTGAGTCGCCCTGCCCGCGTGCCCTGCTCTGTCGCTGCCACCGGCTTCGGTCGCCGGTCACCGCTATCCTGGAGTGCCGATAGATGACCCTTAGACGACAGATCACGATAAAACGGACAAAAGCGAAGCAACATTTACTCTGGCTAAGGGTTTCGGAAAAGGGATAAGCGTGTCAAGCAGTGGATGTCAGTAAATGTTCCTGGCATTACCCGTTGGGAACGCGCTGTCCCCAGGTGCGGCAAGGCCGGAGTGCGCCGGTGCGGCGCTGGATCTGCCCGACCGCGGACAGCGGTCCGTCCCGCCGGGCTGATGAACCGTGCGTGCGGCCGCTAGCGGCGGCCGTTCTACAGACGCTCGAGCACGTAATCGATGCAGCCGGTCAGCGCCTCTACATCGGCCGGCTCGACAGCCGGGAACGTGCCAATCCGCAACTGGTTGCGGCCAAGCTTGCGGTAAGAGTCGGTGTCCACGATCCCGTTCGCGCGCAGCGTCCTGGACAGCACGGCCGCGTCCACCGGATCGGCGAAGTCGATGGTGGCGACCACCGGGGACCGCTGCGCAGGATCGGCCACAAACGCAGAGGCTACCGGCGACTTGTCCGCCCAGGTGTACAGGAGCCCGGAGGACGTCGCGGTCCGCTGCGTGGTCCAGGCCATGCCGCCGTTGCCGAGCATCCAGTCCACCTGCTCGGCGAGCAGGACCAGGGTTGCCACCGCCGGCGTGTTATAGGTCTGCTGGAGCCTGGAGTTCTCGATGGCCAGCTGCAGCGACAGGAACTCCGGAATGTACCGCCCGCTGGCCGCGAGCTGCGCCGCACGCTCGACCGCGGCCGGGGACAGCAGCGCGATCCAGAGGCCGCCGTCTGAGCCGAAGCACTTCTGCGGCGCGAAGTAGTACACGTCGAACTCTGCCGGATCCGCGGCGATGCCGCCGGCTGCACTGGTCGCGTCGACCAGTACGAGTGCGCCGTCGTCAGCGCCAGGCACCCGGCGGATCGGCATGGCCACACCGGTGGAGGTCTCGTTGTGCGTCAGCGCGTAGGTGTCGATGCCATCCTCGGCATGCGGCCACGGGTGCGTGCCAGGCTCAGCTGTCAGCACCGACGGGTCGGCCAGCCATGGCGCTGCCTTCGTGACTCTGGCGAATTTCGCCGAGAACTCGCCGAAGCTCAGGTGCTGCGACCGCGCCGAGATAAAGCCGAATGCGAGCGACTCCCAGAAGGCGGTCGTGCCGCCGTTGCCGAGTACGACTAGATAGTCGTCGGGCAGACCGAACAACGCGGCCAGGCCCTCTCGCACCCGCTGTACAAGCTCCCGCACCGGAGCTTGCCGGTGGGAGGTCCCGAGCAAGGTCCGGCCGGCCGCGCTCAGCGCCTCAACCTGTGCATCCCGGATCCTGGTCGGGCCGCTGCCGAACCTGCCATCGGATGGCAGCAGCCCGGCCGGGATCACGATCGGCAACAGGTCAGACATTCCGGTCAAATACCTCCTCGGCACCCGGAACTTCGCGGACCGACCGAGCCTTCGGCCCTACGTAGACGGCGCTCGGCCTGACCAGCCTGCCGGTCCGCTTCTGCTCGAGGATGTGAGCCGCCCACCCGGCCGTGCGCGCGCAGGTGAACATCGAGGTGAACATGTGCGCGGGGACCTCGGCGAAGTCCAGCATGATCGCTGCCCAGAACTCCACATTCGTCGCCAGGACACGATCCGGGCGCCGGGCGTGCAGTTCCTCAAGCGCTGCTTTCTCCAGAGCCTCGGCTACCTCGTACCGCGGCGCACCGAGTTCCCTGGCAGTCCGCCGCAGCACCCGGGCCCGCGGATCCTCGGCACGGTAGACGCGGTGCCCGAAGCCCATCAGCCGGTCGCCCCTGTCCAGCGCCTGCTTGACGTAAGCGGTGGCGTCGCCGGTCTTTTCAACTTCCTCGATCATGCCAAGCACCCGCGCGGGCGCGCCGCCATGCAGCGGGCCGGACATGGCTCCGACAGCGCCAGACAGCGCGGCGGCGACGTCGGCACCAGTGGAGGCGATCACCCTGGCAGTAAACGTCGAGGCGTTCATCCCGTGCTCGGCGGCGGAGACCCAGTAAGCGTCGATGGCCTTGACGTGCTTGGGGTCGGGTTCGCCGCGCCAGCGGATCATGAACCGCTCGGTGATTGTCTTGGCCTCGTCCACTCGCTTCTGGGGCACCATCGGCTGGCCGAGCCCGCGCGCTGCCTGCGCGACGAAAGACAACGCCATCACCGATGCCCTGGCGAGGTCGTCCCTGGCCTGCTCGTCGCTGATGTCCAGCAGCTGGTGCATGCCCCACGCAGGGGCGAGCATGGCCAGCGCGCTCTGCACGTCGACCCTGATGTCCCCGGAGTGAACAGGTATCGGGTACGGCTCGGCGGGCGGGAGCCCTGGCGCGAACTCGTTGTCCACCAGCAGGCCCCAGACGTGCCCGTAGGAAACGTGGCCCACAAGCTCCTCGATGTCGACGCCGCGGTACCGGAGCGAGCCGCCTTCGCGGTCGGGCTCGGCGATCTCGGTCTCGAATGCGACGACACCCTCAAGACCGGGCACAAAGTCGGACATTCGCGCTTCCTCCACTTCTAGTCAGTGACAGGCCGCGCGCTGGCCGAGGGGGATCAGGCCGCTTGTGAGGGCGGCGGGGGCCAACTTCGTGTGACGGATGCTGCCTGCGTCCCTATTCAACCGCGCCTTGGCTACGGATCGGTAAGCCGGCCCGCAGATCACCGCGCGGCACAGGTCGGGCGATTGGGACACGGCTTTGGCGCTGCCTCGTGCGCCGGTCCATCCCGAGTTGTGGACACCGGGTTGTAGACACCGTGCTGGCAGCACTGCGCTGCGAACACCGTGCGGCGAGCACGAACACTGTGCAGTGGCGGCCGGGCCAGGGATGCGAGAGGATCACTAGCCGTGAAGACCACGGGACAAGCAAGCGAGGGGGGCCCCGCCGGCCCGCCGGCTGCAGCTAGAACCGCCGGCCCGCCGGCTGCAGCTAGCACCGCCGACCCGCCGGCCGCAGCTCGCACCGCCGGCCCGCCGGCTGCAGCTAGAACCGCCGGCCCGCCGGCTGCAGCTAGCAGCCCTGGCGCCGGCAGCATGCCAGGCGCGCCCGGCATGCTCGGCTCGCTAGACGAGGCGATGCTGCCGGCCGACCCGATGGACCTGTTCGACGCCTGGATGGGTGACGTCGTCCGGGCCGGGCTGCCCGAGCCGACGGCAATGGTGCTGTCAACCGTCTCGGCCGATCAGCGGCCGCGCGGCCGGATGGTACTGCTGAAGGCCGCCGATGTGACCGGATTCACCTTCTATACGAACCGCACCTCCCGTAAGGCGAGCGATCTGGCTGACGTTCCGCTGGCTAGCCTGCTGTTCCCCTGGCACGCGTTGCACCGCCAGGTAATCGTCGAGGGCCCGGTTGAGCCGCTGTCGACTGCGGATAGCGAGCCGTATTTCCACAGCCGGCCGCGTGGCTCGCAACTCGGCGCCTGGGCCAGCAGGCAGTCGACCGAGCTCTCGTCACGAGCCGAGCTCGAAGACCGGTACGCAGAGATGGACCGGCGCTGGCCAGAAGGAACGCAGGTGCCGATGCCGGAATTCTGGGGCGGCTACCGGCTTCGCCCGGACCGGATGGAGTTCTGGCAGGGCCGGCCGAGCAGGCTGCACGACCGCTTCAGGTATATCCGCCGGGGACCGGCATGGAGCGTCATCCGGCTGGCCCCCTGACCACGCCAGTCCCGGATCGTGGTAGCCCCTGATTACCGGGCCGGGCCGCATCGATAGACCGTAACGTGCGCGTTCCCGCTATTACGAGCCGCTAGCCGAAGGGTATGTTGCGCGGGCAGGCCGGCATAGCATCGTGGTGGAGGTAATCGCCTGTGACTGCGCACGGCCTAATAGACACGACCGAGATGTACCTTCGAACGGTCTTTGAGCTCGAAGAAGAAGGTATTGTCCCGCTGCGCGCGCGGATCGCTGAGCGGCTATCGCAGAGTGGCCCGACGGTGAGTCAGACGGTTGCCAGGATGGAGCGCGACGGCTTGCTGCGGGTGGAAGGTGACCGTCAGCTGGCGCTGACCGCGGATGGCCGAGCGCAGGCCACGCGGGTAATGCGCAAGCACAGGCTGGCTGAGTGCCTGCTGGTAAGCGTTATCGGGCTGCCGTGGGAAGAAGTCCATATTGAGGCGTGCCGTTGGGAGCATGTCATTTCTGACAATGTGGAACGGCGCCTGGTCGAGCTGCTTGATTATCCGGTTCGGTGCCCGCACGGAAATGTCATTCCCGGCCTGACTGAGCTCGGCGTGCCTGATGACGCCAGCAAGCGCGCCGACGCCGCTACGGCCGAGTCCGACATTGCGATGACCGCGATGGCCATTCCCTGCGCCGAGCACGTGATGGTCAGCCGCATCAGCGAGCAAGTTCAAAGCGACGCGGCCCTCATGCTTAGACTCAAGAACATTGGGATACAACCCGGACGCGAGGTAACTCTTGCGGCCACAGACGACGGTGTGCGGGTGACAGGTGCGAAGACAGCGGGTGACGTCGGGGCGGTCCTGCCCGTCGACATTGCCTCGCACGTGTTCGTCACCCGGCTGTGATGGTTGCCAGGTGAGACACCGATGACGTCACAAGGGGAGCTGCCGCACCAGCTGCTCAGCGCTGGTGACGTGCTTGACCAGGTATCCGCCGGCGTTGTCGTCATCGACAGGGACAGCGCGTTGTTGTATGCCAACGCGTTCGCCGTGACCTTGTTCGGCTTCCCCGACGACTCCGCGCACCTGGCAGGCCGGCCGCTGCTGTCACTCGGGATCGAGCCGTCGGATGCCGCCACGGTGCAGCACATGGCGGAGAACGTGCTGCGCGGCTGGCCGTGGGAGGGCACATTCGCCAGCCAGCGGATCGACGGGTCGCGCGTGTTCGTGCGGGCGCATGCTGCTCCGCTGCGGTCCGCGCAAGGCGAGATCACCGGCATAGTGATCATGGCCAGGGAGGCGACCAGGCGCGGCGGCCAGCGGGCCAGCGACCGGATCGGCCTGCTTGAGCGGATCGGCGAGCGGCTGTCCAGCTCGCTGGAGCTGGATGTGACGCTGCGCCAGGTCGCGGAGACCCTGGTGCCGCAGTTCGCTGATCACTGCTTCATCGACCTGCTGCACGGTGACACGCTGATCCGGCGAGCCCAGCTGCACTCACGTGGCTGGATGCCCGAGCCTGGCACGTGGGCGCTGGTCGGCGAGCCCATCAGGTATCCCAAGGGCCACTTCTGCGACCTCGCAATGTCCAGGCAGGAGACGATGGTCGTCGCCGATCTCGGCGAGCAGCAGTTCCCGGCCCCGACGCCGGAGAGCATGCAGGCCTGCAACGATGTCAAGCTGACCTCCGTCATGGCCGCCCCGCTGGTCGCACGCGGACAGCTGCTCGGCGTCATGAGCCTGGCGTTGTCCTGGCTGACCGAGCGGGAGGAGCGGCATTACGGCGCCGACGACCGTGACTTCCTCTCCGCGATAGCGAGCCGGGTGGCTATCGCCATCGACAACTCGCTGCTGTTCGAGGAGGAGCGGCGCACTGCGCTGGCATTCCAGACCAGCCTGCTGCCGAAGGACCCGCCGTTCGCCGACGGGCTCGAGGTGGCATACAAGTACGTCCCCGCTAAGCCGCTGGAGACGCACGGCCAGGGCATCCAGACCCAGGTGGGCGGAGACTGGTACGACATCATCCCGCTGTCGGCCGGGCGGGTGGGCATCGTTATCGGCGATGTCGAAGGCCGCGGTGCGGGTGCGGCCGCGGTGATGGGCCAGCTGCGGGCCGCGCTGCGTGCATTCGCCCAGGATGACAAGTCGCCGGCCGAGATCCTGCGCAGGCTGGACGACTGGGTCAGGGCGCTCGGTCCGCCAGCCGCCGAGGCACACGGCTTCGCCGAGACCGACCCGCCGACGGTGAGCTGCACCTACCTGGTCTATGACGCCTGGGCGCGCACGTTGTCGTTCGCCAACGCCGGGCACGTGCCGCCGCTGATCGTGCACGGCCACGACGTGAGCCAGCTGGAGATCCGGGACCGCGGGGTGCTGCTCGGCGTGCGCGGCAAGGGCGTTCCCGGCCTGCCGACCTATCGCGAGGAGATGCGCTACCTGGCGCCGGGCTCGACGCTGATCTTCTACACCGACGGGCTAGTGGACCGGCGGCAGCGGGTCGATGGCAGCGGGCATTACAGCGACGCCGAGGTCATGGAGCTGCTCCGGTGCGCGGTGCGGACGGCGGCCGACGGCACCGTGGAGCAGATCGCCGAGGCGGCCGAGCACGCGGTGCCTGGCGAGATCGACGACGACATGGCCGTCGTGGTCGTGCGGACCTCCGACATCGACCTGGCGTCGTGGGAGGGCCAGTTCCCGGCGGAACCGATCAGGGTCTCCGAGGCCAGGCGGCTAGCGCACGAGACATTCATGACCTGGGGCATGGACACCGAGCAGGCAGACCTGACCTGCCTGCTGGTCTCCGAGGTAGTCACCAACGTCGTGCTGCATGCGGCGGTCTCGGCGACGCCGCGCCATGAACTCGTGCTCGAGGGCGCGGGACCAGGCCCGCTCGGGATTCTCGGTGACTGGGAGATTCCGCCGTTCGACGAGAACTTCGCCGGCGTGCCAGGCAAGGACTTCACGCTCCGGCTGCGCCGCGGACATGAAGCTATCTGGGTCGAGGTGTTCGACTCCGACCTGCGCCTGCCCAGGATCCGGAGCGCGGGTGAGAGCGACGAAGGAGGCCGCGGCCTGTACCTGGTGGACCAGCTGGCCAGCCGGTGGGGCTCGCGGCCCACCAAGGACGGCAAAGCGGTCTGGTTCGAGATGCCGATCAAGGGCGGCATCGCCACCGGCATGCCTTAGCGATCAGACGCGCGTCAGTGCGTCTGGCTGGCCCACAGTGCCAGGGCGACGATAATGACGCCGAGCATGACCACCAGCCAGGTCTTGCCGGTGACCAGCAGCCCCATCCGGCGCCGCGTCCTGACCACCACGTAGGTGATGATCAGCGCGATCACGATCAGCAGGATAAAGCCCTGACTCATCGCCGCCTCCCGTCGTCTAGCTCAGCATAGAGCTGAAAGCGAGCGACTGCAGCGAGCAAGATCACTTACCGGTTGCCGTTGCCTGT
>Ga0335075_10005841_pt1 | contig 19040 bp, 14 predicted proteins | sample Lox_Sample_24_FD_206723 | JGI IMG/M metagenome (GOLD analysis project Ga0335075, IMG submission 206723) | Soil microbial communities from Loxahatchee National Wildlife Refuge, Florida, United States - Lox_Sample_2.4 | ecosystem: Environmental > Terrestrial > Soil > Wetlands | place: USA... | reverse complement strand
GTTACTTCTCACCCAAGACGGTCGTCGACGATCCGGTGGCATCTGCGAAGATACGCGCTCTCCTGGTACAACTACGCTCGTTGCACGTCGATCGCGACGAGCTGACCCCCCACTTCAGCCAGTATTTGAATCTTCTCAAATTACTTCTGGCATGGCCGTATTTTCATGGGCTCGGCGATCCGACGGCCCTCCTGCTCCAAGAGCGCCGTCCCCAAGGCAAAGATGTCTTCTATCGCTATCGCGGCACGTTCACCAACGGGAGCACGCACGCAGTCCTGCTCTGGATGGCCGGCGACAAAGTCAGCGGCTTCGCGGTTCCCCCGTAGTGCCTACTGGCGATAGGGAAGCGCGCTCGTTGCCTCCGCGGTGATACCGATGTCGACCGTGTAGCCGACGAAGAGCACGCCGGACATGAGCCGGTTGTCGGTGATCCCGAAATCGCGCCGGTCGATCGTGAGGTTTCCCTCGTATCCGACGCGCGTACCACCGCTGTCGGGGATATGGCCGATGATGTGGACCGGGAAGCTCACCGATTTGGTAATGTTCTTGATCGTCAGATCGCCGGTGAGCACGAAGTCGTTGGCGCCGGTCGGCGTGACCTGGGTGCTGCGGAAACTCATGTAGGGATAGTCCGCCGTATCGAAATAGGTCGCCGAGCGCAGATCGGCATCACGCTCGTGGTTGTCGGTATCCATGTGCGCCACGTCGAGCAGCGCGGAGACGCTGGTCGGAATCAAACTCGTGCCGGCGGTGGTGAGCTGGATCGCGCGAATGGGGAAGTGCCCCCACACCTTGGAGAGCACCATGTGCGCGACGGTGAATTCGGCCCGTGAATGTACCAGATCCGGCTGCCACGTGACGATCGTGCCGGTATCGGCAACTGCCGGAGAAGCAAAAGCCACGATCGCAAGAATAGTGGCAACGAGAGCGCGTATCAAGACCAGTTCCTCAGTATGGTTGCGGCGAGCGCCGCGAAGTGACGCAATGACCTTACGGTAGCCAGGTTAAATTTGCATTATCGTTCATACCGCCACGACGACGCCGATCTCCACCAGCCATTCCGGCCGGATGCCGAGATCGTCCGGCAACGGATGTGCATTTCGGGCGAGGAACTCGAAATACCGCCGTTGCCAGGTCGGCAGCGGCTCTTTGGGTGCACGCGTCAACCGTGGATCGGCATAAAAAAACGACGTCTCCTCCGTATCCAAGTGCAAACGCTGCGCGCCGCATGCCGCGACGATCGGGCCAATACTCGGCCGCTCCATATATCCGAATTGCGCGGTGACTAGCCAGAGCCGTTCGGCGGCTTGCTTGATGACGACACGTTGGGTGGCATCTACGTACGGGCCAGCGGCGCGAAGCAGGGTGAGCAAGACGACGCGCTCCTCATCGGCTCGCGCACGAATCCACTGGTGGTGGCCGCCGACGAACGGGACGCCATGCTGATCCCCCGTGAGGAAGATCATCGTAGCGCGGGGATGTTCGCGTGCCGGGCGCATCTTCCCGACGTATTGCTCGAGCGGCACCTGCGTCTCGAGGAGCGCTCTTGCGATACAGCTGCGTCCTTGGAGCCAGGTCAACGCCGTCGCGACGAAGACGACGCTCATGAGCAGCGGAATCCAAGCACCCTGCGGAATCTTCGGAAGACCGGAGAGAAAGAACGTGCCGTCGATCAGGACGAACGACGCAACTAGCGGAACAGCAACGATCTTCTTCCACTTCAACACGTTGGTGATCACTTCGTAGAAGGCGATCGACGTTGCCAGCATCGTCCCCGAGACCGCCAAGCCGTACGCGGCGGCAAGTTTATCGCTGCTGCGGAACGTGACCACCAGCGCAACACAGGCGATTCCCAGCGCGACGTTGACGACCGGCACGTAGACTTGGCCTCGCTGCTGCGTCGAGGTGTGCAAGACGGTCATGCGAGGCCAGAGGTTCAAGTTGATCGCCTGTTCGGTAAGCGTGAACGCACCCGAGATGAGCGCCTGCGAGGCGATGACCGTCGCCAAGGTGGCGAGTATCACCATGGGGATGAGCATCGCGCCCGGTATCAGTGCAAAAAACGGGGAGGCGAATGTGCCCGGATCCGCGAGCAAGACCGCCCCTTGGCCGAGATAGCTCAGCAGAAGCGCCGGAAAGACGAGCACGTACCAAGCAATCGCAATGGGCGCGCGACCGAAGTGCGACATGTCGGCGTAGAGTGCTTCGACGCCGGTCATGGCGAGCACGATCCCACCGAAGACGAGGAATCCGAAGATGCCGTGATGGGTGACGAAGTACAGCGCATGACGCGGATCCAGCGCAGCAAGCACGTGCGGCGCCCGCACGATCCCCGCGAGACCGGCGACGCCGATCGCCAAAAACCAAACCGCCATGATCGGCCCGAACATATGACCAACTCGTTCGGTTCCTCGCGACTGGATCAAAAAAAGTCCAATCAAAATGGCGACCGAGATGGGGACGATGAACGGCTGCGCGGCATTCGTTGCGACGCCGAGGCCTTCGACCGCGGAGACTACGGAGATGGCCGGCGTGATCATGCCGTCGCCGAAGAGCATCGCCGCGCCGACGACGACGACGATCGTCAACCAGGTTACGCGCACCGGGAGGCGATAGACCGGCGGAGGCGCGAGAGCCAGCAGCGCGAGAATGCCGCCTTCGCCATCGTGATCGACTCGCATCAAATTGCCGACATACTTGACGCAGACGACGAAAGCGAGCGCCCACAAGAGGATCGAGAGAATGCCCAGCACGTTCTCCAGCGTCGGCTGGACGTTGGCTGTCGTGAAGCACGTCCGGATCGTGTAGAGCGGGCTCGTACCGATGTCGCCGAAGACGACGCCCAGCGCCGCGATGGCAAGACCAGGCTTGAATCGCGGACGAGAGCCTGAGTCGTCGTGGGCAACCGTGGGAAGACCGTCGGAGACGCTCATCGCGGCGCATATACCCGGAATTTTAGAAACGCTTGCGCCCCCCACCGAACGACGAACGGCGACGCGAGGCTTTGCATTTCGACGGCCGGAAGGGTGACCCGTGCCTCTGCTGGTGTTGCTGAAAGCCGTCGGAATCGGTCTCGCAGTCGCCGCGCCGGTCGGCCCGATGAGCCTGCTCTGCATGCGCCGAACGCTCACGGCGGGTTGGCAATCCGGATTGAGCACCGGCCTCGGTATCGCCACGAGCGACGGCATCTACGCCGCGGTCGCTGCTCTCGGCCTCGCCGGGATCGCGCGTTTCACGCTCGCCTACACCCGGCCGTTGCACCTGGCTGCCGGCCTCTTCTTGCTCTATCTCGGCCTGCGCACGTTCTTCGTGCGCGCAACGCCGGCGAACCGGCTCGACAGAAGGGCGGCTTCGGCTCTCCCGGCCTATGCAAGCGCGGTCCTACTCACGCTCACCAATCCGCCGACGATCATCTCGTTCGCGGCGATCTTTACGGTCTTGGCCCCACCGACGGGATTTGATCTGCAGATGGCGATGCTCACCATCGCCGGCGTCTTCTTGGGTTCGTCGCTGTGGTGGCTGTTGCTCACCGGAGCGGTCTCACTCGTGCGTCATGTCGCCGGCCCGCGTACGCGCCGGCTCATCGACGCGATCTCCGGCGCCGTCGTTGGTGCAATCGGCGTGGTCCAGATTTATCGCGCGCTTAACCTCTACCCGTCGGCGAACGGCTAGCAGTCGTGCCGGAGAAGTCTGCGCCCGAAGAGGTCGTACAGCGGCAGTTGGAGGCATACAACGCGCACGATCTCGCGGGCTGGCTCGCCACCTATGCTGATGACGCGCGGCAGTTCGAGTATCCGGCGACACTTCTCGCCGATGGAATACAGGCCATCCGCGAACGGGCGATCGGTCGCTTTGCCGAACCGAACCTTCACGCCCACTTGCGCGAGCGCTCGGTGATCGGCAACGTCGTCATCGACCATGAAGACGTGACGCGCACGTTTCCCGAAGGTCCCGGCACAATGGAACTGGTGGCGATTTACCAGGTGGTCGACGGAAAGATCAAGACGGTCTCGTTCATCTCATTCGCTAAGCAAGTACACTGAACCATCAGGCGTTATTGGATTTTTTCGATCTGCGCCTCGCTGAGCGCGCGGATGTAATCCGGAAGCGGAATGAAGCGCACGACGGCGAGGTTTTTCGTCGCATTGCCTTGACACATCGCCACACTCCAGAGCAAGAACTCGCGAATCGCTGCTGCCGTCGTCTCGTCGTGCTGCTTGGTCGAGACGATTGCGTACTCGTAATTGACTAGCGGATACGAGTCGGCACCGGGCGCAAATACCAGACTGAGGCGCTCGTCAGGCGGCGTCCTCGGCCCTAAGACGCCCGCCGCCGCCGTGACGGTCGCGCGGGTCGGTAAGACGAACGCTCCGTCTTCGTTACGCAGCAACGCCGTCCCGAGCCCTGCCTGCGCGATCTCATCGTGGAAGCTGACGCCGATGTACGCGATCGAATAGGGGTTGTCTTTGCTCGTCTGCACCATGCCGGCGTTTCCGCGTGCTTCGAGCGCTCCGGGAACGGCAGGCCAGGTAATCGTCGTCCCGTAGCCAGGGCCGTTCTCCCAGGCGGGTGTCGAGAACGTGAGATATTGCGTGAAGACGAACGTGTCGCCGGAACCGTCACCACGGCGGATCGGCCGGATCTCGTGGTGAGGTAATTTCACGCCGGGGTTGAGGGCTGCGATCGCGCCGTCGTCCCACGAACGTATCGTTCCCGAATATATTCCCGCCAACGTCGGCCCGTCGAGGCGCAGCGGGACGCCGTTCAGACCCGGGAGATTGTAGTTGACCGTCTGCGCCGAGATCGCGAGCGGAACGTTGATGATGTCGGGGTTTTGCTTCATCTCCTGGTCGGACATATAGGCGTCGGAGGTGCCGATCATGACAGCGCCCGCGACGGCTTGCGAGATGCCCACTCCCGACCCCGTGCTGCTCGCTACGATGCGCACGCTCGGATCGAGCTTGGCGTACTGCGCGGCCCAATTGGTGAAGAGGGGATAGAGGAGGCTCGAGCCGGTCTCCGTCAACGTTATGTCGGCCGCACGAACGCCGGCTGCACACACGAGCGCAAGACCGAGCGCTGCTCCGACGGCTCCGAAAAACGTCGCTCGTCTCATGATGCCACCGCAACTGTTGACGTCGACATTCCTTGGGTCGTGTCATCGAGACCAATGCGGTCGAGATTCACGCCGGTCGTCTCGATCCGGAACATCCGGGTCACCAGCGCCCCTAACAGCGACGTGACCACCAAGATATACAGGAGCAACTGCGTTCCGATCGCTGACAGCAGAATCGGGAACAAGAAGGCGGTGGCGACCGCGCCGATCTTGGCGAAGGCGGCGGCGAACCCCGCACCGGTGCCGCGAATCGCGGTAGGGAACACCTCACCCGCCAAGAGGTACGTCTGTGCGTTCGGGCCCAAGTTGGTCATGAAATCAAAGAGCATGAACCCCGCGAAGATCAAGAATATCTTGGACGAACCGTCGAAGTACACCGAGAGCGACGCCAGAAAGAGACCGGCGGCGCAGCCGATGAAGCCGAGGATCTGTAATTTGATTCGTCCCACTTTGTCAGCGAGTACGACGGCAAAAGCAATGCCGACGATCAACAGCGCCGTGATCAGCGCAGCACCCTTGGCGGCAATGATGTCGTTGGCGATCAGGTCGCTCGTGCTGCGAACGTGGTCCGCCGATTGACCGACGGCTGCGGCCAAAATCGTCGGCGTGAAGATGCCGATGCCGTACGTGCCGAGGTCTTGGAGAAACCACGGCACCGAAGCCAGGATGGTAGCACGCAGATTTTGCTTGTCGAAGAGCGCGAGATACGACGGACGCTGCTTGATGCCGGCCGTGTGGGTGATGTGCGGCGGCAGCTTGACGCTTTGTGGGTACAACGGCTTGCGCGAGAGCAGCCTCGCCGCGGCAGCCTCGGCCCGCTCAATTGCACCGCGCACGTGCAGCCAGCTGGCGCTTTCGGTGATATAAAATCGCCCGGCCGTCACGAGCATTGCGGGAAAGAGCGCCGTCGCGTACATCCAGCGCCAAGCATCGAGCTCGGGTTTGAACGAGAGGACGAGGTAGCCGACACCGGTGCCGGCGAGTGCGCCAACCGCCTGAAACGCGAAAGCTCCCAACACCAGCCGGCCACGAGCCGTGCTCGGGATACTTTCGGAGATGATCATATGCGCCGTCGGATAGTCGCAGCCGAGCGCAAGCCCGATCCCGAAGAGGCAGATGACCAACGACACAAAGTTCGTGCACAAGATCAAGAGGGCAAGAAATGCGGTGAAGATGATCATCTCCGCGACGAACATGCGCTTGCGGCCGAAGTAATCGGACATCCCGCCAAGCGCCACCGCACCGATGAGGATGCCGAAGAGGCTCGCGGCGCTCACGAAGCCCTTCTGAGCCGCGCCGATCACAAACTCGCTCGAAATCAGCGGCAGCGCAACACCGGTCATGAAGACCACGAAGCCCTCGAAGAACTTCCCCGCGGCTGCCAGTGACCAGATGCGCCATTGCATCCGGGTCATCGGCGTCGTCGGCAACGGCGTGCCGTCGGGCCAGCGAGGCCGTTCGTCGATGTAGTCTTGAACCGTCAGGCGGTCGCGCAGTGCGTGCGCGTGGGCGTGCGAAGCAGAATCATGCATGCTGCGGAGCCTTCCTACGTCAGCGACCTAGTATGCCAGCAATCGCCAAGCGAAAGCACAGGCAGCCTACCATAAACCCGACCGAGGCGTCGCTTAAGAGATTTTATGTAGTCTTATGGTCGACTTAAGGATTCGATCACTCGTCTGACGAGCCGCTCCTCGCTTGTTGCCGTGTATCCGCCGGAGGAGGCGTCATACGGCAGCCGGTATGGCAGTTGGAACCGCCACACGCATTCCATTGGAGCCGTCTTTGAAATGAGCGCCATCTCCCGCGAGGTTTTTCTCAAAACGAGTGCCGGGACGGCGGCGCTCGCACTCGCGCCCCGGCCGCTGCAAGCCGCGCAGCCGGCGGGTCACCTGAACGATATCGACCACTTCATCTTGCTCATGCAAGAAAACCGCTCGTTCGACCACTATTTCGGGACGCTGAGCGGCGTGCGAGGCTACGGCGATACGACAGCGCTGATGCGGGCTGACGGAAGTAGCGTCTTCCGTCAGCCCGATCCCCTCAATCCCGCAGGCTTCGTGCTGCCCTTTCATCTCGACACGTCGCGGACGAACGCGCAGCGCCTCAACGATCTCAGCCACGCGTGGGATGCGCAGCACGATTCGCTCAACGGCGGCAAGATGGATGGCTGGGTCACTACGCACCGCGCGAGAAACGGAACCTCCGGCCCACTGACGATGGGCTACTACACGCGCGCCGATCTGCCGTTCTACCATGCGCTGGCCGACGCGTTTACCATCTGCGACGCGTACCATTGCTCGGTGCTCGGGCCCACCTATCCCAACCGGCTCTACTACATGAGCGCGACGATCGATCCGAGCGGTGCCGGTGGCGGCCCCGTCTTGAACAACAATGCGCTCGACGGAAACATCACGTATGCGTGGGAGACCTACCCCGAGCGCCTCGAGCGTGCGGGGATCTCGTGGCAGATCTATTACGATATGTTCGACGACTATTTTCTCAACGTTTTGCCCTACTTCAAGCCGTTTCGCGCGGCGCCGCCGTCGTCACCGCTGTACAACCGTTCGCGGCGTGGCCGGCCGTTCGACCAGTTTCTGCAGAACGTGCGCACCGGCAATCTGCCGCAGGTCACCTGGATCATGGCGCACGCCGAAGCGTGCGAACATCCCGACTACCTTCCGGCGGCGGGCGAAAATTACGTTCGCACGATCCTGGAGGCGCTCTGGTCGAACCCCGCGGTGTGGGCACGCACGGCATTCATTTTGATGTACGATGAGAACGACGGCCTCTTCGATCACGTCGTTCCACCACTGCCCGAACCGGGAACGCCTGGCGAATTCGTCGGCGGCCGTCCGATCGGCCTAGGATTCCGCGTCCCGTGCCTCGTCGTCTCGCCGTACGCGCGCGGCGGATACGTCTGCAGCGACACGTTCGATCACACCTCGATCTTGCGTCTGCTCGAAGCACGCTTCGGCGTCGAGGTGCCGAACCTCACGGCGTGGCGACGCGCGACCTGCGGTGACTTGACGAGTGCCTTCGCCTTCGACCAGCCGCCGCAACTCGACGTGCCCGTCTTCCCTGAGACCTCAGACCGGCTCGCGAGCATCTACGAAGCGTTGCCGACTCTGCCACCCCCCGCCGTACCCGCCACGCAGCAGCTTCCAATGCAAGAACCCGGCAGACGCCCTCGGCGTTGAGCCGCATTAGCAGCTAACCCGAGATGGCACCAATCGTCAGTCAGCTGATGCCCGAACGAACGGGGCTGCGGCGTACGCCAAGAAATTGGTGGGCGATGACGGGCTCGAACCGCCGACATCCTCGGTGTAAGCGAGGCGCTCTCCCAGCTGAGCTAATCGCCCGATGCGGCGGCGTTCGTGAGGACGGGGGCGCCGCCCTGGAAATCGGCGGGAGCGAGCGGCTGCGCCATCTCGACGTAACGGCAGAGCGCGTTGACGAGCTGCATCTGTTCGACGGTCGAACAGCGCAACCGCAACAACTCCGGGCTGCAGACCAAGACGGCCAGCGAGCGCGCGCGCGAGATCGCGACGTTGAGGCGATTGCGGCTGAGCAAGAACTTCGGCCCGCGCGGAATCTCCTCGCCGCTCGACGTGGTGAGCGAAAAGAAGACGACGTGGGCCTCTTGCCCCTGAAAGCGATCGACCGTTCCGACGCGCACCGCATCGAGGCCGCGTACGCGCAGCTCCGCTTCGAGCGCCGCGACCTGCGCATTGTACGGCGCTACCACCAACACGTCACGCTCGAGCGCGAGCGGGCGCGTCGTTCCGTCGGCGTCGGTTGCCGTCCCGCCGCGTAGGGAGCCGATGGCGTCGGCGATCGCTTGCACCTCTTCGGGAGCCGTGCGCGCGTTGCCGGCGTGAACCACCGGCATGTAGCGCAATCCGTGTCCGCGGAGATAGCCGCCCTCCACGCGCTGCTCGTTACACCGCGGCGCCGCGTGTAAGCGCCCGTCGTAGATGACTTCGGAGACGAAGGCGCAGACCTCGGGGTGCATGCGCCACGACGTTCCTAAAAAGACGCCGCGGTCGGGGGCGACGGTGCCTCGTTCGCCCAGAAGGTGCTCGAGGACCGAGCGGCCCGCGCCTTGCGGGTGCATACCGGTCGAGACTTGTGCGAGCTGCAACGGGTCGCCGAGCACGATGAGGTTGCGTGCGGAGGTCCCCATCGCAAGTGCATCCGCGAGTGCCACTTGTCCGGCTTCGTCGATGACGAGGTAGTCGAGGGTGTCGTCCATTGCCGGGCGAGAGAACAACCACGCCGTCCCCGCGACCAGCTGCACGCCCGAACCGGGTGGAAAATCCTCGTTTTGCTCGCTCGAACTGATGAACCCGTGCGCCGAGACGTAGGCCGACTCCGCGTTTTTCGAGGCTTTCTTGAGGCCGCGGAACGAGAAGCCGTCGTCGAAGGCGACGCGTTCGATCTCGCGCAGCACATTGTGAATGGCGGCATGGCTATTGGCGGCGATCCCAACGCGCTTCCCCGCGCGCACAAGATCGACGATCACCCGCGCACCCGACCACGTCTTCCCGCTTCCCGGCGGCCCTTGCACGAAGAGGTAACTCTCGTCGAGATCGAGCGCCCGCGCGCTCATCGCCTGCGGGGTCATCGCCCCATCGTCGATCAGCCCGGCGACCGGTTGCCGCCGGAAGCGTGGCACCGCGGCCAGCACGTCACGCAATGCGGCATACCTGCGCGACTCGTCCGAACACAACGCCGTCGCCAAACGGCACAACGCATCGCGCTGATCCTTGTTCGGCATCGGCGTCGGAGGAAGCAGTGCGCATGGAAGCTCCACGTTGGCCAGCGAGGGGCCGCGCAGAAGCCGGAGGCGCATCGTATCGTTGTCGATCTCGGCGATCGTACCCGCCGATTTGCGCGTCGCGTGATCGACGACGTTGTCGCCGGCTCGAAGCTTATGCTCTTGCGCGGGGAAGGCCAAGGTGTGAATCCACGATCGCTTCTCGGCCACCGGCGGCGTGGCGCGATCGACCACTAATCCGCCGATTGCCTCCGTGTCGTCGAACATCTCCTCGAGCGGGGATTGGAGCCGATCGAAATGCGCCCACCACTGCGGCTTATCTTCGCGGCGATGGTAGCCGAGCACCGCCGCGGCAAGGTCGTAACCGCGTGCAACCAGCGCATCGTGAAGCGCCGCAACGCGCTCCTCTTCTGCCGTGAGCGCCGGCGCCGGCGGCTCGGGCGTCGCACGCTCGCGCCACGGAATCGGTGCACCGGTGCGTGCCTGCACCTCCGCGCGCCGCTCCAAGAGCCAGCGATGCAAGTGTGCCGTCGAGAAACAGTCGTCGCGATTGTAGCGCTCGATCTCTTCGAGCAGACGCGGGTCGCCAGTCACGCGCCACCCTTCGTACGCGACGACCGAGCCCATCGCGTCTTTGACATCGGCTGTGCGCCGTTGGTCGTACAGATGCTCGACGCTCTTGAGTGAGTAACTCTCTTGTGAGATACGCACCGTGCTGCGCACGACCGCGTACAGATCGACGAAGACGCGTTCGCGAAGTAACGCATCGACCTGCGCCTCCCGCGTCTGGTGTACGCACATCAGGCGCCGCACGGCGGTGACCTCGTAGGCCCAATAGTGGTAGATGTGCAGGTTCGGATACCGCTTGCGCCGCTCCACGACGAAATCGATGAACTGCTCGAAGGCGCGCTTCTCTTGAGCGCGGTCGTGGCCCCACTGCGGCAAGAAGCGCAGCTCGCCTTCTTCTACATACGCGGCGCCGAAGAGATACTCTAAGCCGTCTTCCACGAACGGGTCGCCTTCGATATCGAAGAAGATGTCGCCGGGATCGGGCTCGGGCAGCAATCCAAAACCGCGCGCAGCCTCTTCTACGAACTCGTAGTGCGCCCCCTGATCAGTACGTGCGCCCACTTGCAGTGCCGCTTGCGCGCGCAGCTTGGCAAAGGTCGACGCCTCCAAGCGCCGTGGACGGGCATCATCGGAGGCCTGCGCGAGCGCCGTGAGCGTCGTGATCCCCGCGCCGGCGAGCTTTGTCATCTGCGAACGCAAGATGTGCGCAACCAAGCTGAGATGATCGTCGGCGCGGCGCCGCGCGCGGCAGACCTCGTCCCATCCGCAGCGAGCGCAATGTTCGACCGGCTCCGGATATGTCGGTGCCGCATAGTGCATCGCCGAGACGAACCGGTCTTTTGCCGATCGGTAGTACGCCATGTAGTCGGTACAGCGGAACGACTCCGTACGACCGTCGCCGAGGATGACGTGCATGCGCTCGGGCGCGACCCCTTGCTCGCGAGCGAGAAATTCGCTATAAGCGCAAAGCTGAATGATCGCCACCGGCTTGACGGCGCTGGAGATCTTCGCGTCGGCCGCCTCGTAACTCCACGAACCAAAGCGCGAAGGTCGCTCGACCCGCAGGAGGAAGTCTGCGACGCCGGTCCAGCCCGCGACGTCGAAGACCGCACCGTGTATCACCGCAGCTCCGCTCTCCATCGCCGCACGGGTCGCGCGTACGCCGCCCGAACGTCCCGGTGTCTGTGCAGCGTCGGACACTTCAAATGGGGGGATGCCACGGTCGCGTAGCTTCCGGACAAAATCCAACTCGTGTTCGCGCCCACGTTCGAGGACGAGCCGTGCATCCGCGCCGAGTGCGGGAGCAACCAAGTTTCCGGCGGCGACGCGAGCCGAGAGCGCCGCAAGGTGCTCGCAGGCGACAAAATCGGCGAGCATGGTCGGGGTAAACACGAATCTTACAGTAACATGACGCTGCGCCACCATCCTGGCACCGTTAGGGAGTTGAGACAAACGTCCAGTTCACCGATAATGAGAGGACCATGGCCGATCAGGGTCGTCTTTTGACGTGGCTGCAGCGGCTTTCACGAAATGCCGCGAGCCCGCGCGTACCCTCCGGCTCGGCGGACCGGCCGCTTACGCTATCCCATATCGGGTCGGCCGAAGAACTCGCCGCCGAGATCGCCGCCGCAAAGCAGCGCCTATCCAGTAACCTCGATACGTCACCGCCGACTCCGCTCTCCAAGGCGATTCCCTTCGTCCCGCCGGTATCGCCGGCAATCCCGATGTCGGCCACGCCGGCGCCGGCCGCTCCCACGCCCGTTACCACTCCCACCGTGACGCCGACGGTCGCGCCGCGGCCAAAAAACGTCGCTCCATCAGTTGCCGCGCGGGAAGCGTCACCACCGGTATCACCACCACCCCCAAGTGCAAAGCCTGCGGCATCAAATCCAATTGTTAGCGCGCAAGCCACCCCACCCGGCGTCACCGAACCCCGCCGTCTGAGTTTCGTCGAAGCCGAAGAGCGCGCCATCGAGGCGCGGATCGTGGAGCTTCGCGCAATCGAGGAGCGAGCGGCGCAGCGCCGGCTCGAGATCGAACGCCGCCTGGCTGCCCTAACACCCGAAGAGAGACCCGCCGGCGAGGCTCAGCCGCCAAGTTCGCCGATCACTATAAAGATCGGAAGGCTGGACGAGGTCCAAAAGACGAAAATGAGCGTCCCCGGCTGCAGCGAATGACCTGTTCCCCCCGTGACGAGGCCATACATGACAGATCCTAGCGCACCTACCCCATCGCTCGACGAACTGCGTCAAGCTGAAGCCGAGGCTGCGGAGCAGCTCGCGCAGGCGTTGGCGAAGGTAGACGAAGCGCGGAACGCCCGCGAAGAAGCCGTCGCCGCGGCCAAAGAAGCCGAACGCAAAGTGGCACAATATCACGCCACCGCGGAGCAGAAACGAAAAGATCGTGAAGCCGCCGAACGCCGTTTGGCGGAAGTCACGCTGACGACCGAGCAGGGCCTCAAGAAGGTTCACGAACTCGAGCACCGCCTCAACGAATTCAAAGCCGCCGAGGAGTTTGCCGCGCAGACGCGCACGGCAGCCGAGGCGCGCGTGCACGAGATCCGCGAGACGATTCGCAGCCTCACCGCAGAACTCGCCCAGAGCGAGGAGCGTGCCGCCAAAGAGCGTCTCGCCGAAGAGCGGGCCGCAACCGAACGCGCCTCCGCCGATCAGCGCCTAGAGAAAGAACGCATCGCGGCACGTCCGTTTATCGAAGAGCGCGAACAAGCCGAAGAGTTCGTCCGTGAAGATCGCCTCGCCGAAGAGGCTGCGGCCAAGGCACGCGATGAAGCGCAAGCCTCGATTCCCGAACTACGCGCGGCGCGCGATCGTGCCGAGCAGCTCCTCGCCGCTTCGCAGGCCGTCACGGCGCAATTGAAAGCCGCAGCCGATGCGGCAATGCGCGAACGCCTCAAGGTCGAGCGCCAAGCCCTCGAGATCCAAGAAGCGCAAGCGCGCGCCGAGATCGAGAAGCAGCTTGCGGAACTACGCGAAGCCGAAGCCCGCGCCGCACGCGAGCGCGCGGAAGCCGAGCGCAAACTGGCCGATCTTCGTGCCGCACAAGAACGCGCCGCCAAGGAGCGTGCCGCGATCCTCGAGTCGACGACCCCCGTGCCGACGCCGCAGCAGCGGCCGCCCAACGGGAAGGTGACGCCGCTCATTCGTCTGGTCGACGAAAGCTCGCGCGAGGGCTCGGCCGAGGCCGTCGACGCCGCCCCAACCGAAGAGGCCGTCGACGTACAAGAAGCCCCCGAAGCCTCCGCCGTCGTGGCACCCGCAGAGGATTCCGTCGAAGAATTCGCCGTCGAGAAGACCGAAGTCAGCACGACGATCAACGCGGCGCATCCGCCCGTGATGCCCAGCAAGCCGGCGCCAAAGGTAACCGCGATCACGAGCGAACCGGAGGCGCCCGAGACGCCGACCGATCTCGCCGAGGCACTCCGCCGGGCAGCCGAAGTGCAGCGCGCCGCTGCGCGTGCGCTCCAGGCGCAGCAAGGGAATCAGCAGCGCGCTCCGATTCTGGGCGTCTTCGGCCGCAAGCGGCCCGAGCCGCCCCCGCCCGAGCCGACCGGCGAGCCCGAGCTGTCGGTCGCCGAACGCATCGCCCGCGACTTCGGAAACTTCGCCGGCAGCAGCGAGGGCGACGACGAGACTCCCGCCGCCGTTGCGGCGCCTACGGAGCAAAACGAAGCCGAAGCCCCGTCGCAGGCGACCTAAGCGGTTCTTATTTGATCTTGAAGCCGATCGAGCCCGCGTTCTTCGAAGGCGCGGGCGGCGGTGTGGGAGCCGGCTTGTCGGCGTGTCCGGGGACGCCGTTGGCCGACGGCTCTTCCTTAGGCGTAAAGGCACTCTGCGCGTTCTTGACGCGGCGGTACTCTTCAAACGAGACCTTGCGCACGGTCGTGAGGCCCTGCTCGTTGAGCCAGACGACGAGTTCTATCGCCAGCGGCATCTCGATGCCGAGTTTGCGAGCGACCTCGCCGAGGGTCGTGCGGCCGTCAACGGCGTAGACGAAATCCCACTGCCACGGACGAAGTTCGTGCCCGGCGGCACGAGCCTCGAAATCGTCCGTACGCTTGACCAGATCTCTCCCGGAAATATTCATAACTGCCGACCTCCTACGGTCTAGTTCATACCGATTTCTGCCGACGAGGGCTCATCGTCTTTCAAGCAGAGGATGAGCGAGGAGCGATGCCCGCTCCACATGATCGGGATCACGAACGCCGGCGAGTCACCCGGAAAGCGCACGTCGCCCGCCTCCGAGAAGACGACCGGCGGCGAGATCATGAATCCGGTGCCGAGGTACTCGCGTGCGTTGCCGGAGATCGTGTTGGCGATCTCCCCCACATAATCGGCGTAGATGTCGTCGGATTGTTCGGTCTCGCCAAGCTGGGTGACCAGATCGCGCACCATATCGCGCGGCGCGGTGTAGTACACGCACCCGCGCTGCGTCCCCGAGATGCCGATCACCGCGGAGAAATCGTAAATAACGCGATCCGTCGACTCTTTCACAAAAGGCGTGCTCACCTCAGCGGGCGTTGTCGCCACCTGCGAAAAGAAATTTTCCGTGCCTTTGACAAATACTTTCAGATCGTCTTCGGACATCAGTCAATCCTTTAACCTAACCGCGTTCAATCCAGGAACAATTCGTTTATCTCGGTGGTCAGTGTATCGGCTGTAAACGGCTTGAGCAAGAATCCGGTCGCGCCTCGCTTGACCGCCTCCACAGCGGTGGCCTTGTCGGCGAGGGCGGAGATCACCAGGATGCGCGTATCGGGGCTGCGCTCGAGGATGGCCTCGACGCAGGAGAGCCCGTCCATCTCGGGCATCGTGATATCCATCGTGACGACTTCGGGCCGAAATTCGTCGAAGACGCGCAGCGCCTCTACGCCGTTGCGCGCCGTGCGCACTTCGTAGTCGGGCGTGTTCACGGTGCGCTGGATCGAACGGCGAATGACGTTGGAGTCATCCACAATCAGAAGTTTCATGGTCTCCGTTCGTTAGTTGTGGGCGTATTCGGGGGCTTCGGTACCAGACTCCGCCTGTGGTGTGAGCGGGATCGTGAAGGTGAATTCGGCGAACTGGCCCGGTTCCGAATTCACCCCGATCTCACCGCCGCACTTGTCGACGATCGCCTCCTTGATAACGTTCATGCCCATCCCACGACCAGCGTCGGTCGTCGCCTCGTCGGCGGTGGAGAAGCCCGGCTGGAAGATCAGACCAACGATGTCGCCGTCGGCCATCGTCGCGCCTGCCTCGGGCGAGATCAGCCCTTTGGCGACGGCGCTCTCGCGAATACGCGTCGGATCGAGTCCACGGCCGTCGTCGCGGAACGTGAAGCCGAAAGAGTTCTCGGGCCCCTCGATGCGCCGAATCGTGATCGTTGCGGCGCGCGGTTTGCCCAAGGCCTCGCGCAGACGGCCCTCTTCGATCCCGTGCGCCATGCTGTTGCGGGTGAGCTGGATGAGGACGTCTTTGACGACCCGGCGCTTCTCGTCGGGTAAGACCCGCGAGTCGAAACCGGCAGCGTCGATGCGCACCTCTTTGCCTTGCTTCATGCCGACTTGCATGGCCAGGGCACCGATGCTGGCGACCAGATCATCGGTCGCTCCGGTGGGGTCGTGCGCAGCGGCGAGTTCGGGCATGAGCGAGCTGAGCTTGCCGACGCCTACGAACTTCTCGCGCAGTTCCTGGAGTTCGTCGAGATCTTGACGCAGCTCGGACTGCGCGATGACAACCGAAAGGAAGTCGTCGCCTCCGAGCGCCGAGCGGTTCTTGAGGTCGACGATGCGCGCTTCGAACTGATCGCAGATCTTCTGGAAGTACTGCAGGCGCAGCATCGCCGCGTTGCCTTTGATGTTGTGCACGCTGCGGTAGACGATATCCAGGCGCTGGCGCAGCATATCCATCTGGCCGCTGGTCGCGGTCGCGAAATCTTGCGCGCGCAGGGCATCGTTCATCGCGGCGACTTGCTCCTTCGCCGTCTTGAGGAAGTCGTCGAGCTGAACCGGCTCGACGTGCAGGATGCCGAGTAAGAATTCGAACTGGCGCTCCTTGCGCTGCTCGGATTCGCGCAACTGGCGCTCGAGTTGCACGCGCTCGGTTACATCGCTCACCGCGATGAAGACGCGCGTGATCTCGCCGTTCTCAACGATGCGCCGGAACGAGAAGCTGAGGAACTTCGAGATGAAGCCGCCCTCGGGATTGGCAAAATTGACTTCGACCTCGTCGAGCGGGTTGACTTTGAGCACCGTACGCTCTTTTTTCGTTTTATCGAAGAGGAGTGCCAAGTAGTCACGCGACGTGTTGAACATCCGCTCGGTCAGTAGCCGCTGCAGGATATTGACGAAGTTGTAACCCGCGAGCTCCGGCAGGCGAAATATCTGCTCCAGCTCGCGTGAGTACTGCCCTTGGATCTTGTACTTGTTGTCGATGAGGAAGAGGCCCTGATTCACCGTATCCATGATGAGGTCGGTGCCGGCCTTCGCCTCGGCCAGATGGCGCGAGCTCTCTTCGATTTCTTCGTTGCGCCGGCGCAGGTTTTCGCTGTCGATGAGGTGCTGCTTGTGGCCCTCGGTGACGCGCATGAAGAGGCTGCCGACGATGATGATGATCGTGAGGACGGCAAAACCGATGAGCAGGAAACGCACATAGGTGAGGTACTCGATATCCTCAGCCGCAGTCTTCCCCATATCGGCCGAGAGGTCGTCCATGAGGTCGGCCATGCGCGGGCTGACCGCAAGCGCCATATCGGTGGCGGCGTCGAGCGCCGACGCCGACGCCGGATTCTGCGCGAGTGTTCCCAGACGCGCGCGCAGCGGCGACCAGAGCGCGTCGGCTTGATCGAGAAGCCCTCGCTGCGACGGCTCCGTCAGCGGTTCGACCGAGATGTCTTGCCCCGAGACGTATTGCGTGCGACCGCCATCTTCGAAGGCCCGCTGGGTGGCGTTGAAGACGTTGGCCGAATCCGAAAGCTCCTGGGCTTGCGCCTGCGACGCCTTATGCGCCCGCGCTGCCGATTGAATTTGGACCAAATCCTTGGCGATTCGTTCAACCAGGGTACTCTGGCGGCCGGCGAGATTGATGTTGGTAAGCGTCTGGGACGAGTGGTCGGTGATCACCGCGTTGGTCACGATAATACCGGCCAAGAAGATGACAAAGGCGATGAAGCCCACGACCAAAGTGATCGTCATAACGACCCCTTTGCGCGGGCTAGACTGTGCCTGCAGCGCTGCAGGCCCCGAATCGGTCATGAGCCGCCTATACCTCTGGAAGGCAGAAACAGCCGGAGGGCCCTCCGGCTCTTGTAATGATTATCGGCGATGGGGAGAAGACCGCTTAGTTTGCACGGTAAAGACTCCGTTATCGGCCTCAAATGTCGCAGGAGAGTTCCCGGCGCAGCCGATGAATTGATTCTGTAGTCCTAGACAAGACAAGTTTGCTACATCGCCGGAGAACTCCCCGCATGAAACGATGGATCGTCGCACTCTCAGGCATCATGGTGGTCATGGGTCCGGGCGCGATTTACTCTTACAGCCTCTTCACCCAACCACTTATCGCCAGCTTTGGCTGGAGCGCGACCACCACCACATGGGCCTTTGCGCTGGCAAACTTCTTCTTGAGCCTGGGCGCGGTGATCGGCGGGTTCTGGGTCGACCGCAAAGGACCGCGGACCGTGGCCCTGCTTGGCACCACATTGTGGGGCCTCGGGAACGTTCTGACCGGCACCACCGTGATCGGCCATGGGGTCGAATGGCTCTATTTGAGCTACGGAATCATCGGCGGTTTGGGGTGCGGAATGGCCTACATCTCGGCCATCTCGACGATCTTGCGCTGGTTTCCCCGCGCCCCGGGTTTCGGCGGCGGCATCGTCCTGATCGGCTTCGGCCTCGGCGCATTCGTCTACAACATGCTCCTGCGGGGCTGGTCGAGCTATGCCGCGATCGCGGCGCAGTCGCAGGCCTATGCCGCCGCGCGCGCGCAGGCCTTGGCCGACCAAGTGCCCTTCGTCCACGCAAACTACGCGCTCTCGCCCGACCTCGTGAGCCAGCTCATGAACGTCTTCGTGACCTCGGGCGTGGTCTTTGCGGTCGTCGGCGCCATCTTCGCTTTGCTCCTCGAAGCGCCGCCGGCCGGCGATCCGGCCTACCTCCCGGTCGGGCCTCAGATCGCCACGACCGAGATGCTCGTGACGCCGCAGTTCTATCTGCTGTGGACGATGCTCTTCATCAACGTCACCGCCGGGATCATCATCATCTCGAACGCCGTCCCGATCATGTCCGAACTGACCAGCGAATCGGTCGACGTCGTGACCGGATGGTACATCTTCCTCTCGCTCTTCAACGGCCTCGGGCGCATCTTCTGGGGCGCACTCTCCGATCACATCGGCCGCCGCCTCACCTTCGGCCTGATCTTCGGGATCCAGGTCGTCGTCTTCTTCACCCTCGGTGCGCTGCACGATCTGGTGACCGTCTCGGTCTCCTTCGCCATCGTGCTCTTCTGCTACGGCGGCGGCTTCGGCTCGATGCCGGCCTTTTGCTCGGACTATTTCGGGACCAAATACTTCGGCCTCAACTAC
>Ga0335075_10005840_pt1 | contig 19040 bp, 17 predicted proteins | sample Lox_Sample_24_FD_206723 | JGI IMG/M metagenome (GOLD analysis project Ga0335075, IMG submission 206723) | Soil microbial communities from Loxahatchee National Wildlife Refuge, Florida, United States - Lox_Sample_2.4 | ecosystem: Environmental > Terrestrial > Soil > Wetlands | place: USA... | reverse complement strand
GGGACCCTCGATCTCGAGTTCAGTTCCGGGGCGCGGCGGACGCTCGAGTTCACGGTCGATGGCCGGATCTTCCTGGCTGCCGGAGGCTACACGGCGCGCGAGGACTGGCCGCCGATCGGTCACAGCCGGTACGACACCGACGACGCGGAGGTGGTCGCGATGCTCGACGGTCAGAATGACCACGGCTGCTTGTGCGCGCTCGACGGTGAGCCGGGACACGGTTTCATCGAGACCGGGTTCGGCGTGCACGCTCGCTACCGGCCAGAGTCATGACGCCGGACACTCTGGGGGCCGTCATGCGGGAAGCGGCGGCGCGGTGGCCCGAGTCCACAGTCAGCTTCCCAGGCGAGTCGATCACGTTTCGCGAACTCGATCGGCGGGCCGACGACTTCGGTCGGCTCGTGTTGGCCGCTGGCGCGGAGCCGGGAGACAAGGTCGGGGTGCTGCTCGAGCCGTGTATCGACTTCATCGCGGCGCTGGTCGGCATTGCGCGTGTCGGCGCGACGATCGTGCCGATCAACGAGCGGTTCAAGGCGCGCGAGCTCAGCTATGTCTTGCGCCACGCAGATGTGACTGTGGTTCTGACCACGGACCGCGTGGCCGAGTTCCTGGACTTCCCGGGCCTGTTGAAGGAGGCCCTCGAGCTCGAACCAGCGCCGCTTCTGCGGAGTGTCGTCGTGTTCGGCGGCGGGCGCCAGCCCGTCGGCTTCAGGCCCGCTGGGGCGCTCGAGGACGCTGCCGCGGCGATCTCGCCGGAGCGCCTCGAAGCGGGCGTCACAGCCGAAGACTTGGCGCTCATCATGTACACGTCGGGCACGTCGGCGATGCCGAAGGGGTGCATGATCACCCACGATGCGTTCACGCAGCAGGGCCGGGCGATGGCCCACTCCCGCTACTTCCTCGAGCCGGGGGACTGCTTCTGGTGTCCGCTGCCGCTGTTCCACAACGGTGGTCTCGCGACCCTGATGGCGTGCCTGAGCTCGGGTGCGTCGTACGTCCACGCTGGGCGGTTCGACCCGGAGGTGGCGCTGGACCAGCTCGAACGGCACCGCTGCACGCACGCGATCCCGACGTTCGAGACGATCTGGCTGCGAGTTCTGGACCTTCCGCGATTTCGGCAGGCCGATCTCAGCTCGCTGCGCGTGACGCTTAACGCGGGCACGGCCGAACGGCTGCGACAGCTCCAGCAACGACTCCCGCACGCGGTGCAACTCGCCAACTACGGGCTGACCGAGGCTACGGGTCACCTGTCGGTGACGCTCCCCACCGACCCGATCGAGCTGCGCGTCAACACCGGAGGTCACCCTCTGCCCGGGATGGAGGTCAGGGTCGTCGATCCAGCCACCGGCGAAGACAGGTCCGCTGGCCAGGTGGGAGAGATCCTGTTCCGCGGGCCGATGCGATTCCGGGGCTACTGGAAGGATCCCGAGCTCACCGCGCAGATCATCGACCGCGACGGCTGGTGCCACTCGGGAGATCTCGGAACGGTCGACTCCGACGGCCGGGTGACATACGCCGGCCGCCTTAAGGACATGCTCAAGGTCGGCGGCGAAAACGTGGCCGCCGCCGAGGTCGAGGCGTTTCTCCTCACGCACCCGGCGGTAAACATCGTCGCGGTGGTGGGTGCACCCGATGCCCGTTACGTCGAGGTGCCGGCCGCGTACATCGAGCTCGTCGACGGGACCGAATGCACCGAGAACGAGATCATCGAGTTCTGCATCGGCCGGATCGCGACTTTCAAAGTTCCCCGCTACGTCCGGTTCGTCGACGAGTGGCCGATGTCCGGGACGAAGATCCAGAAGTTCGTCCTGCGCGAGCAAATCGAGGGCGAGCTACGTTCGCAGGGAATCACCGAGGCGCCGCTCGTGCGGACTCAGCGAAACATGCCGCGCCTGAGCGAAGCCACCTGACGGTCGAGGTCGGCGCGAAGCTGGGCGTCGATCGTCTCCTGGACCGGCGCGGGCTGGGTCGACAGCCACCGCAGCGCGTCCGCGAGTTCCCCCAGCAAGGCGGCGCGCGCCTCGGACGGCGCGGGCGACTCGTCGGGCTCAGGTCGCGTCCCCCAGCCGGCTTGCCTGAGTACCTCGAGGAGCCGGCGTAACTCGTCGTTCCGGCGCCGGATCGGCTCAGGCGCCCAGTCGAGCTCGTTGGCCAGGTTGCCGAGCAGCTCCGCCGCGGCCTTGCACTGCATCTGCGCAAACGGATCGTGGACATGGGGCGATACGTCCTCGGCCAGAGCGCGGGCGATCCCGTCCAGCAGCCGGCGAGCAGACTCAGGCATCAGGGTGCAGGTCGGCCATCACGTGGCGCAGGAGGTACGGCTGTTGGCGGCTGAACGCCGCGTACCGGAGATCCCGAGTATCTCCATCCGCGAACAGTCGGGCCGCGACGTGGAACAAGGTGGCCGATCGTACGTCGTTGAACAAGAGCCAGAACTGGAGTGCGCTGAGGCTGACGTCCCAGCCCGCCTCCTCCGCGTACGCGGCCAGAAGCTCGTCCACGGTCAGCAGTCCGCTCGGTATTCCGAGCTTCCCGCGGTACAGCCGGTGCGCGAAGTTCGCCAGGTCCTCGACGGGGTCGCCGACGTGCGCGAGCTCCCAGTCGAGCATTGCGACGACCTCGTCGTCTCGCAGGATCGCGTTGCCGATCCGGAAGTCGCCGTGAACAAGCGTCCGGTGTCCGCTGACCGCATCGGCGTTGGCCGCGAGCCACCCGAACGCGCGCTCGAGCACTGGCTCGGGGGCCTCGCGCGACTGTTCGTAGACCCGCTCGAAATGGGAGATCTCGGCGGTCGGCGAGAGATCGTCGATGCCGCGAAGCCCGGCCGGCAGCGACGACAGCGGGACGGCGTGGATCGCGGCGAGTATTTGCACCAGCTTGCGACCGACTGCGGTCCGGTGAGCGTCGTCGCGGAAGTACGTGTGCGTATTCCATGGGGCCGGGACATCGCCTTCCACGTGCTCCATGAGGAACAGCGGACGTCCGGTTGCGCTGCCCGGGGCGTCGATCCAGAGCGGCTCCGGTAAAGGGATTCCGGGCGCTGAGCGCAGCGCCTGCGCAAGCTCCCACTGGCCGGGGACGTCATAGGGCGCAGCCAACCCGGCCTCCGGAACGCGCCGTGCGATCAGCCGCTGCTTACGGTGACCGTCCGCGGTCCAGGCGGCCGTGAGGTCCCACGTTTCCCACGAGAAACCTTCGATGTGCCGGCGCAGGCCGGTGATCGTGAGATCATCCGCATCGAGCTGGCGGGCCAGGAACGAGCGCAGCCCGCCGCCCACGTCCTCTCCCTCGCCCATCGCTAGCCCGGTTCCGTTGGTGTGTGCTTGGTCCGCTCGCGTGCACCGGCTGGCGAATCGGGTCGCAGCCGTCGGCGAAGCTGCAGAAGACCTTCTTGATCGAGCCCGTTGGCAGAGAGCCACGCGACGGTTCCCCCGAACCGGTCGTCGACGAGCTCGAGGACGCGTTCCATCACGCCCGCCGCCGGCGCGAGGGTGCGCGGATCGTGGCTCTCGACCTCGGCGCGGTAGGTCGACGAGCTCACCAGTCGCGCCCAGATTCGCTCGATTCGCTCTCCAGTGGCCAGGTAGTCCGACACGATCGCGTCGCGCTGGACCCCGGCCGCGTCGAGCGCCAATGCGACCACGACCCCGGTGCGATCCTTACCGGCCGCGCAATGGACGAGGACCGCACGCTGTGCGCCGGCGATCGTGCGGAGCGAGGAGACGATCGAATCCGGGCGGCGGCTGAGATAGCTCAAGTACGCGCGCACCACCGGAGGCTCCTCCGACCATTCGCCGTCGCTGGGGCGCTTCCACGGCTTGATCGTGTCGAGCTCGAAATCGGTGTTCGACCCGGATTCCGGGTAGAGCGAGCGGTGCTCGATCCGGACCGTGGGCTCGGCGGTCATCGGGCCCGGCCCCTCGCGCTCGACCTCCATCTCGGTCCGGAGGTCGAGCACTACCCCGACCGAATGGTCGTGGACGAGTCGGTGCACGTCGCGCGGGCTGAGTGACTGAAGGTTGTCGGCGCGCACCAGCGCACCGCGAACCACCGTGCGGGCGTTCACCGCGCCGTCGAGAGCGATCCAGTTCACGCGGGCATCTCCGGCCGGCTGGCTGGCTCCTCCAGCAGGCGCTCACGCAGCGCGAACCGCTGAATCTTGGTGGCGGACATCGGCCAATCGTCCGACGCGACGAACCGAATCAGCCTCGGGACCTTGAACGATGCGATTCGCCCGCGGCAGTGCTCGATCAGCTCGTGCTCAGTCGCGGTCGCGCTGTCCTGAAGCTCGACGAATGCAGCGGGTACCTCGACCAGTTTCGGATCGGGCATACCGACGACCTGGGCGAGCTTGACGGCGGGGTGCGCGTATAGCTGCGCCTCGACCTCCTGGGGCGCGACGTTCTCGCCGCCGACCTTCAGCGTCTCCTTGGCCCGGCCCAGGAACTGCACCTGACCTTTCTCGTCCATCTGACCGAGGTCGGTCATCGTCACCCAGCCATCCGCGAGGACTGACTCGACCGTCTTCTCGGGCGACTTGTAGTAGCCCTCGAGAGTGTTGAAACCGCGGAACTGGATGATCCCCGGCTGCCCGGCGCCGAGCACGCTGCCGTCCTCGCCCACGACCCGGATCTCGAGGCCGGGCTGCGGGCGCCCGGTGGTGTTGATCCGGTCCTCGAGCGGATCGTCGATCTGTGTGGTCGTGACCGCTCCGCCTTCGGTCCCGCCGTACATCGTCATGCCGACCGCGTCGGGTAGCCGTTCCTGGAAGCCGGCAAGCATCTCCGGGGGCGCGGTGTTGAGGAACGTTCGCAGCGAGCGCAGATCGGTGTCCGCAAAGCGCGGGTGGCCGAGGAACGCCTCCATGATCGGCTGGTAGGCCGGGTAGAACTGGGTCACACGCTCGCGCTCCATGGCCTGCAGACAGCGCCCGGCATCCCACGTGTAGTCGCTGATGAACGTCGCTCCGTGGCCCGTGATCCACGTCAAGCAGCCGAGCGCCGCCACGTGAAACAGCGGGAGGCCGTTCCAGTGGCGGTCCTCGGCCGTCGTGTCGAAGATCCGCCCCGTGCCCATCCATGCGCGGACGAACGCCTCGTGGGTGAGCAGGGCTCCGCGCGGTGCCGAAGTCGTCCCGGACGTGTAGAGGATGATCGCGATGTCGCGGACGCGCAGACCCTCGACGCGGGCGCGGAGCGCGGCGTCGAACTCCTCCCCGTCGAGACCGTCGAACGCGGCCCGCGACAGAATCCCGTCGCTCTCCTTTCGGCCCATCATCACGACCGCACGAAGCATCGGGTGCCGTGTCAGGCTCAGATGGAGCGGATCGGGCGAGCCGGCCAGGCCGGGCAGCGACTCGTGCAGCCGCGCGGCGAAGTCGATGTGGTCGTCGGCGTAGTCGTGGGTAAGGAGTGCGACCAGATCGGCGTTCTCGACGATTGAGTCGACTTCGTTCCTGCGGTAACGGGCGTTGAGGGGGACGACGACGGCGCCCGCCAGCGAGGCGCCGAAGAACGTCGCCACGAAGTCCGGATGGTTGGTCATCAGCAGCCCGACGTGCTCTCCTCGGCGCACGCCGAGCGCGACCAGAGAGCGCGCCACCGCCCATGCACGGTCCGCCAGCTCGCCGTAGGACCAGCGCGTGTCCGGGAATACGAGCGCCTCCCGGTCGGGCTCGCGCCGTGCGGAGCGGAGCAGCAGATGGCCAAGCGGCATCACGTCGTGTGCCAGGGTCACCTCTGCGTGGCTCATATCTGCGCCGCTGCGCACGCGCGATCTAGCGCGTGGGCAGCGCCTCAGCCAGCACGTAGGACGTTATCTCGGTGTACCACCACGACATTCGCTCCTCGGCCATCGCGGGCGAGATCGGGACCTGAGGCTCGCGCCCGGCGTTCTCGGCGTCTGCTCGCTCGGCGCGCGACCACACAATCGCGTCCAACGCCCGCCGGGCGCCCCCCTTGGGGATGTCGTACAGCGCGAGATACCCCCAGGGGCAGCTCTTGTTGAAGCGCACGCCCTCGGCACGGCGGAACCGCTGCGCGGCGACCACGCCGTCGATCTTCTGGAGCAGGTCGGGCACGTGGCGCTCGCCATACCAGGCGTTGAACGCGTCATCCTCGCCCGGCGCCGAGTTGGTTAGGACGACGAGCTTGTCGAACGGGCCGTCGCCGGCGCTATCGACCGCCCGTCGCGACCCGATCGCCTCGAACCACCACGAGCACGCTGGGCCGTCGACGTCGTCGATCAGCGGCGGCCGCCTTTGGATCACGCTTGTGGACGCGGCCACGGCCCGTCCCGACTCGACGTCGTAGAGCGCGAGGAACCCGTACGGATGGTCGAGGTCGTCGAAGGCGACCTGCATGCGCCGTCCGCCGATCATGTGATCGGCGGCCAGCACCTCGGGCAGGTGCTCTGAGTCGTACCACGAGTTGAAGGCGTCCTCTCGGCCGGCCTTTGCATTTGTGAAGGCCAACATCACGTCCGGCATCGTCTTCTCCTCTGTCTCGGTCTCCAGAAAATCTACCAATCGGTTGGCGGAACGCTAGGGTGTGCCGCTGGGGACGCTCGCATCGAGCGCTCGCGGGGCGGGTCGAGTGAGCAGAGGCCCGGGTGACGATGATCCCGGGAGGGCTGCATTTACCGTGACGCCGAAGCGCGCCCATGCGATGGTCATCGACTGCGTCAAGCCGATCACCTCGGCCTCGGCCGAGGACCAGTTCGAACCCGCCCAGCCGGCGTAGTTCCGGGACACCAAGATCCGAGATTCGATATTCTACCAAGCGATTGGTAGAGGTGCTAAGATAGCCGCCCAAATGGGCTCCGCCCTGACCACCGAGCCGGAGGACCTGGTAGCCCGCGCGCTTTCAGTTCACCCGGCGTGAGGTCGCTTCGTGCGTCGTCCGGTCACAGTTATCGACAGCACCGGGGTCTAACTCACCCCAACCCGTGGCTAACTAAAACGACCAAACAACCGGTTGACAGAATTCGACGGATCGCCGTACACTTGAATTGACAATCCGAAGTAAGCCTGATCAGTCGTGTGCTTGATTCGGCATGCTTGTGAGGAGTGAGAGACATATGAAAGTAAGGATGCGGAGAGTCGGTCGCGGACTAGCTGCCGTGTGTGTTGTGGGGGCGGCCATGGCGGTCGCGGCGTGTGGCAGTAGCAGCTCCAACTCTTCGTCGGGTGGTTCCTCCGGAGGGTCCGCGAGCACGGGCGGTTCGAGCTCGAGCCCCGTCAAGCTGATGATCATCGCATCGGTGAACAGTCCGATCCAGTCGTTCCCCGAGGTGCAGGCCGCGGCCGACGTCGCGGCGAAGAACGTCAACGCGGCCGGCGGGATTCGCGGCCACAAGGTCGAGATTCTGTTCTGCAACAGCGCGTCCGACCCGAACAAGGCCCAGGACTGTGCCCGGACCGCGGTGCAGGACAAGGTCGACGCCGTCATCGGCCAGATCGACATCTTTACCAACCTGAATGTCCCCATCCTGCAGGCCGCGGGCATCCCGGATATTGGGCTCAGCTCTAACGGCAACCCGATCGACTTCACCAACCCCGATGTCTATCCGCTCCAGGCGGGCACCTTCGGCGGCTACCTCGCCGAGGCAGCCGGTCTCAAGGAGCTCGGCAAGACGCGCATTGCCGTGGCTACCGCCGACGTCCCGTCCGCGATAGTGAACGCAAAGGGCATCGAGGCTGCGTCGAAGATCGTAGGCGTCAAGTTCGAGGGCTACGTGACGATCCCCGACACCGGCGTGACCGACTATTCGCCGTATGCCGAGAAGCTCGCCAAGCTGAACCCGCAGGGCATCGTCAACATCCTCAGCCCGGCGCCTGACCTGGGAATTCTCAAGGCGGCCCAGTCGATCGGGCTCAACGTCCAGTGGCTCAACCAGGCGCAGGCGTTCGGAGAGCAGGAGGCGGCGCAGGCCAACGGCTTGGGCAACGGCATGCTGATCACCTCACCGTTCCCCTCCGTCCGCTCCACCCAGTACCCGCTAATCCAGGCGTTCGATTCGCAGATGGAGGCGGCCGGGATCTCGCCGCAGAACACCTCGGCGACCACGTATCCGCACTGGATGCTCGGCATCAACAGCTGGCTGACGGTGTGGGGGATCGACAAGCTCGCGCAGACGTTCACGGGCGACATCACCCCGGCATCGCTGAAGACGGCGCTCGGCACGGCGACCAACCTGCAGTTGCCGGGCGGCTTCGTCTGGTCTCCCGCGACGCCAGGGCCGAAGGGTTATGACCGGGTATCGAATTGGACTCAGTACTTCCTGACCATCAAGAACGGACAGCTCGTTACGACGAACCTGAAGCCGTACAGCTCAGCTCCCGTCGCAGCGGCTCTCTGACCCACCGAAACGCACCAATGAGCGGTCCGGCACAGACCGGGCCGCTCTTTAGGCGAGAGACCCGTAGACCAAGGGCATGACGACCGCAATCGAATTCGCCGTCCTCGGCCTCGGCACGGGCGCCGCCTATACGTTGCTCGCCCAGGGGCTCGTCCTCATCTACCGCGGCAGCGCGGTGGTCAACTTCTCTCAGGGCGCGCTGGCCATGGTCAGCGCGTTCCTCTATTTCCAACTCCATCAGCAGGCCGGCTGGGCTTTCTTGCCGGCCTTCATAGTGTCTGGCGGCGCCACGGTGGTGATCGGGCTGGCGATCTACCAGTTGATCATGCGTCCGCTGGCCGGCGCCGCCCGAGTGACCGCGGCGATCGCCACCCTGGGGATCCTGATCCTGCTCGAGGGGATCGCGACCCTGATCTGGGGCACCCAGCCCCGCGGAGTCAACTCCGAGCTGCCCACCCATACGCTGAGGATCGCGGGCGTGGTGGTCGGCGAGGACAAGGTGATCCTGTTCGGAATCGCGATCTTGATCACGATCGCGCTCTGGGTCTTCTCGCGGCGGACCCGGCTGGGACTCGCTCTGACCGCCAACAGCGAGAACCGACGCGCCGCCTCGGCCCTCGGCTGGTCGCCGCACCGCCTCGGCATGTTCACCTGGGGTCTCGGCGCCGCGCTCGCGGCGGTCGCCGGCATCCTCCTGGCGCCGATCACCGGTGCGACCGTCGATCAGATGCCGCTGCTCGTGATCCCGGTGCTGGCCGCGGTCTTGATCGGCCGTTTCGACTCGTTCCCGCTCACCCTGCTTGCCGCGACACTAATCGGGATCGGGCAGTCAGAGATTTCCAACTACTGGTCGCTGCCCGGCGCCGCGCAGGCGGTCCCGTTCGCCGTGATCATCGTCTACTTGATGATCCGTGGCGAGCAGCAGCTCACCCGGACCAGCTTGGCCGAGCGACTGCCGGAGATCGGCAGCGGACGGATCCGGCTGCGCACCGCGATCCCGGCGATCGCGATCCCTGTTGTGATCATCGCGACGGTCAGTTCCCCGAACTTCATCTCGGGTCTCACCGTCTCGCTCGCGTGGGCGATCATCCTTCTGTCCGTCGTCGTCGTGCTCGGCTACACGGGGCAGCTGTCGCTGGCCCAGTTCGCCATCGGCGGCCTGGCCGCGCTTGCCGCCGGGCACCTCGTGGCCAACCTGCACTTCCCGTTCTGGCTGGCCGTGGTGATCTCGGTCGGTGCGTGCGTGCCGCTCGGCATGGCGCTCGCGCTCCCGGCCGTGCGCACCCGCGGCATCAGTCTCGCGATCGTGACCCTCGGTCTCGCCGTGGTCGCCTCTGAGTTGATCTTCAACAACGGCTCGATCACGGGCGGCTACGACGGGATCCAGGTCGGCGCGACGAAGCTGTTCGGTTGGGACATCGACACGATTCTTCATCCGACGCGCTACGTCCTCGTTGTCTTCGTCCTGCTCGTGCTGTGCTCGCTGCTGGTGGCTGACGTACGGCGCGGCACCTCCGGTCTGCGCCTGATGGCGACGCGAACGAACGAGCGGGCGGCGGCCGCTCTCGGAGTCAATGTCGTCGGCGCGAAGCTGTTCGCCTTCGGGTTTGGCGCCGCGCTGGCTGGGCTGGGCGGAATCCTGATCGCGTTCGCCAACGAGAGCATCACCTTCTCGAACGTGTATGCCCCGCTCCAGTCGATCCAGGCGAGCGCTTACGGGATCGTGGGTGGCGTCGGCTACGTGGGCGGGGCACCTGTCGGCTCCACGCTGGCCCAGGGCGGAATCGGCAACTGGCTCCTGAACACGATCTTCCCCAACGCGAACCCCGTCTGGCTCACGGTCCTCGCCGGCGTCTCTCTGATCATCCTCGTGATCATCCAGCCCGACGGGGCGATGAAGGCGAACATCGACACGATCCGGCGCATCACCGGCCTGGTCAGCCGTCGCGGCGGGGCCGTCACAGCGCCGGAGGTCGAGGTCTCGGCGCCGGCCGCGGGGTCGACCGCGCTCGAGCGCTCGATCAGCCCGCAGCCGCTGTCGGTCCGCGACGTCTCGGTTCGCTTCGGGGCCGTCAAGGCGGTCTCCGGCGTCTCCCTCGAGCTCCGGCCGGCTGAGGTCGTCGGCCTGATCGGACCCAACGGCGCCGGCAAGACCACGCTGGTCGATGCGATCACCGGATTTGTGCGAATCACCAGCGGTGAGGTCACGCTGGGCGAGGAGCGGATCGACGGCCTGCGGCCCTACCGCCGCGCCCGCGCGGGCGTCAGCCGGTCCTTCCAGTCGCTCGAGCTGTTCGAGAGCGCGACGGTCGAGGAGAACCTTCGCGTCGCCTGCGACGCCGGCAGCCCGGTCCCCTACCTGACCGACTTCGTCCGACCGCGGACCGCCGCGCTCACCCCGGAGGGCATCGCGGCGCTGAGGGAATTCGGGCTCGAGGACGCCCTGCACGTCCTGGTCCGAGACCTCTCATACGGGCGCCGGCGCCTCGTGGCAATCGCCCGCGCCGTGGCCGCCGGCAGCTCGGTGCTGCTGCTCGACGAGCCGGGCGCCGGACTGAGCGAAGCCGAGACCCGCGAGCTCGGCGTCGTCGTCCGCCGCCTGGCTGACGAGTGGGGCCTGGGCGTGATCGTCATCGAGCACGACATGAAGTTCGTGATGAGCGTCTGCGACCGGATCGTCGTCCTCAACAACGGCGAGAAGATCGCAGAGGGCACCCCCGCCGAGGTGGGGGCCGACCCGGCGGTCATCTTCGCCTACCTCGGGGTGACGGGGGAGACGCAGGACACCTCCCGACCGGCCGACCAACCGTCCGCGGGAATCGCCGCGACCACGAAGGGAGCTTAGAGCCGTGGCACCGCTGCTGGACGTTTCCGGGATGTCCGCCGGCTACGACGGTCACCCGTTCGTGCATGACATCAACCTGTACGTCGAGGCCGGAGAGGTCGTCACGCTGCTGGGTGCGAACGGGGCCGGCAAAACGACGACGCTGCTCGCCTTGAGCGGAGACTTGACTCCGCTCGCGGGGTCCGTCGAGTTCAACGGCGCGAAGAAGAAGATGCCGCTCTACCGCATGGCCCAGCGCGGGCTGGCATTTGTCACCGAGGAGCGGTCGGTGTTCATGCGCCTCTCCGTCGCCGAGAATCTCCGGGTCGGCAACTGCGACATCGACAGGGTGCTCACCCTTTTCCCGGAGCTCGACCCGCTGCTCGACCGCCGAGCGGGAAACCTATCCGGCGGCGAGCAGCAGATGCTCACGCTCGGGCGTGCCCTGGCCCGCCCGACCAAGCTACTGCTGATAGACGAGCTGTCGCTCGGTCTTGCGCCGCAGATCGTCGCCCGCCTGCTGCAGGCGGTTCGCCAAGCCGCAGACGACGGGCTGGGCGTGCTAATCGTCGAGCAGCACGTCGAGGCGGCGCTCCGTCACGCCGATCGCGCCTACGTCTTGCAGCGCGGTCGGATCGTGCTCGAGGGTCCCTGCTCGGAGATCGCCGGCAAGGTGCGCGACCTCGAGGAGTCCTATCTCGCCTCCTCGGGCGGCCACGCACTGGCCAGCGCCGGGGCGGCGAATAGCGCAGCGCCTGATCAAGCGCGCGGGCCGGGCGCCATCTAGGATGCTGACCAGCGAGCGAAGGTGACGGTGACGGCGTACCCGTCACTCGAGCACGCCGAGTGCCCGTTTCATCTGTTTACGGAACTCCGCGCAGACGCGCCGGTCACGCGCGTGCCAGCCAGCGGTGACTACCTCGTCTCCCGGTACGAGGACGTCGCCTATGCGCTGCGGGAGACCGACCGCTTCTCCAGCGACGTCGGATCGGGCGGCCCGCGTGAAAACGCGGACGGCTACCTCTCGATGCTCAACAGTGACCCGCCCGAGCACGCCGCGAAGCGCCGCCTGGCCTTTCAGCCGTTCCGCCCGGTGCGGCTGCGGCAGTACGAGCCGATGATCCGCCAGTCCGCCGACCGGCTGATCGACGCATTCGTCGGTGCGGGTGAATCCGACCTCGTGGAGGCGCTCGCCACCCCGCTGCCAATCATTGTCACCAGCGAGATGATGGGACTTCCGGCCGACGACTTCGAGGAGATTCGCGACTGGTCGACGCTCGAGGGCTCCGGACAGTTCTACCTGCCGGAGGACGAGCGGCGCGCCGAGGTGGCCAAGGACAAGCGGATGGTCGCCTACCTCGTCAAGGCGCTTGCCGACCGTCGCGAGAACCCCGGCGACGACGTCCTGAGCGAAATGATCGCTGCGCAAATCGCCCGCGATGGAGAGTACGACGAGCTCGTCGTCACCGCCGAGGGGGCGGTGCTGCTGCTCGGCGGAATCGTCACCACCGCGCACCTGATCTCAAGCGTTCTGCTGCTGCTCGTGCAGAACCCCAAAACGATGGCAGCCGCACGTGCGGATCACGGGCTGATCCCGGATCTGCTCGAGGAGGCGCTACGCGTCGAGAGCCCGGTGCAGTGGCGGCCGCGCCGTTGCCTGAAGGACACCGAGCTGAGTGGCGTGACGATCCCAGCCGGAGCGACCGTGCTGCTGTTGCTGCAGTCGGCGAACCGGGACGAGGGTTACTTCGCCGATCCCGATCTGTTCCAGGCGGGGCGGCCCAACGTGAAGCGGCACGTCGGGTTCGGTCTCGGCGCTCACTTCTGCATCGGTGCGCCGCTGGCCAGGCTCGAGGGGACGGTCGCGCTGGAGCGTCTGTTCCGCCGCGTGGAGGACATCGAGCTGGCCGTGCCGGCCGAGGAGATCGCCCATCTCCCAAGCGTGCTGTTCCGGGGCCCGCGCCGGCTTCCGGTCAAGTTTCGCGCGGCGTGAGGCCGGGTCGAGGGCACTGCGCCGAGTCGCTCTCGCGGCGAGTCTCGTTCAGGCGGCCCCAAAGGCGAGCCAGCCGCCGTCGACCGCGACGGTCTCGCCGGTGAGGAAGGATGCTTCGGGGCTCAGCAGGAAGGCGGCGACCGATGCCACTTCCTCAGGAGTGCCGATCCGGCCCAGCGGGGTGCGCCGCTCCATGCGGGCGCGGTCGACGTTCCCGGCCTCGATGTGATGGGTGAGCAGTTCGGTCTCGATGTGACCCGGCGCGACGCCCACGACCCTGATCTCGGGCGCCCACTCGACCGCGAGAACGCGCGTCATCGCGACGACCGCGGCTTTCGAGGTCGCATAGGCGATACGGCCCGGCATCCCCCGATAACCGCTCATCGACGACAGGTTGACAATCACCCCTTCGTCCATCACCCCCGCCGCGGCCTGCGCGAACAGGAACGAGGTGGTGACATTGCCATGCATCACATGTTCGAACGTCTCGCGCGACATCGTGCGCGCTGGTTCGAGGATCGACAACCCCGCGTTGTTGACCAGTCCGTCGAGACGTCCCTGGCGCTCGGCGAACGCCGTCACGGCGCGGCGCGCGCCCTCGGGGTCGTCGACCGCGACCGCGAGCGGGGTCGCGCGTTCGCCGAGGCGAGCGGCTGCGTCCTCGGCGCGGGCCTGGTCGCGCGAGGTGACACCGACGTGCGCGCCGTCGGCGAGCAGCCGCGCCGCGATCGCGTACCCGATTCCCCGGGTCGCGCCCGTGACAACAATCGCGCGGTCCGAGAGGTCGACCGTCATGTCAACACGGTGGGAAGCACGCGAGCGCCAGATTACCGCATAAAAAACAGCCGGTCGTTTGGTTGGTAGGCGGTAGCCTATATGGACCGTCGTCTGTTACAGCGACCGAGAAGGAGACGAACATGAGCACGGGAGTCCCGGATGGGTTCGAGCGGTTCGCCCACATCCAGGAAATAAAGGATCTGGCGCTGCGCTACGCCTTGTACATCGACACGCGCGACCTCGAGCCGTTCCCCGATCTATGGACGCCCGCCGACGAGCCTGCGCCGCCGCCGGAGCTGAATGGCGCGACGTTCCGCGACGGAGTCGATCGCTTCTTTCGAAGCTCGACTGCGTCCGTGCACCTCGTAGCCAACCATCTCGTCACGCTGCACGACGATCGCCACGCGAGCGGGACGGTGTACTGCTGGGCGCAGACGGACCGCACCTCGGCCTGGGTCTCGCAGATGGTCCTCTACCAGGATCGATACCTGCGCTGTGAGGACGACCGCTGGCGGTTCGAGACGCGCCGGCACCTGCTGTGGTACGGCCTGCCCGCCCCGGTTCACCCCCGCCAGCAGGAGCCGATGGTCTGGCCCGGCGGTGACATCCACGGCAACGGGTCGTTCGGGCGCGGCTCACTGCCCGAGGGCTTTCCCACCTATCGCGCCTTCTGGGGGCTCGAGCCAGGCGAGTCGGTCGACGGCGCGCCGACGTCCGAGGGCGAGGCGCGATGACCTCGATCGATTTCACGAGTCGCACCGCGGTCATCACCGGCGCGGGACGCGGGCTCGGCCGCGCCTACGCGTTCGACCTGGCCCGTCGCGGCGCCAGACTCATCGTCACCGACCTGCCAGCGACCGGGCAGGAGCCGTCACCCGCCGACGCGGTGGCCGATGAGATCCGTGGCCTGGGTGGCCGCGTGCAGACGAGCTACGCCGACATCACGACGCCTCAGGGCGCGGCCGAGATCGTCTCCGTCGCGCTCGAGCAGTTCGGCCGAATCGACGTCGCGATCAACAACGCCGGCTACCTGCGTCCGGGCCGCTTCCCTGACCTGAGCGACGCCGACTACGACGCGATGCTCGACGTGCACCTGAAGGGAACGATCAACGTGTGCCGCGCGGCGTTCGAGCCGATGGCCGCGGCTGGCTACGGGCGAATCGTCAACACCTGCTCGAACGCGGGCGCGTTCGGGATGCCGGCCATGGCCAACTACGCCGCGGCGAAGTCGGCGCTGATCGGGTTCACGAGGACGCTCGCCGCCGAGGGCGCCGCAGTGGGCATCCGCGCTAACTGCGTGCTGCCCAACGCCGAGACGACCATTTCCAAGAACACGCCGATCCCCGGCGATCAGGCCGCGCAGGGTGGGACGCGGATGTACAAGGCGCAGCTGGCCGACCGCTTCCATCCGGATACGGTCGCGCCGCTCGTCACCTTCCTGGCCAGCGAGGAATGTGAGGTGAGCGGCGAGCTTTACTCGGCACTGGCGGGCCGCTTTGCCCGCGTGTTCATCGGCGTCACGGACGGCTGGGGCGGTGTCAGCGAGGATCCGAGCACCGCGGAGGACGTGGCTCAGCACCTCGACGAGATCCGCGACCTGTCGCGGTATGAGGTGCCGGTGTCCGTCGTCGACGAGTACCGGATCGTGGCTGAGCGGCTGGCGCTCCGATGAAAGAGACGTCGTGCTGTTTCCTTTACCGGTGGGGTTGGGTCGGCTCGGAGCCCGCCGGCTATGTCGCGACGGTCTTTCACAGCGGCTCGATGAGTGACCGCCCGAACCGCTCGATCGCGACCAGCGTCTCAGCGTGGCTCGGGCCCGTCGGGTGGCGCATCCGCACCGCCATGTAGTCCGGCGCCGGTTCTCTCAAGCCACTCCTGCGCGGTCCCCCTCACCTCGTCGCCGTCTCCGTACAGGAACCGGCCGGGGGCGAGCCGCTCGAGTCTGAAGTCATCCCTCGAATGGATGTCGTTCACCCATGGCTCGAACTCTTCGAGGTACACGCCGACGTCGAAGTACAGCCGGTGGACCTTCATGGGGTGGGGCGCCCACAGTTCCTCGCACTCCTCCCGGCTGTCGCCGATCCAGGCCTCACGGAACAGCCCGACGCTGGCCGGCCGGCCAAGCGCCGCCGCCTGCTCGCGGTACCGGTCCGCAAGGCGAGCCGCCACGTCGATGTCCCGTTCCGGGTCGCAGACCCACCGAGCGGCGCGGGCGGCGGCGCGGGCCAGGCCCTTCGAGCCGTGGGCGCCGATCCACACCGTCGGGTGCGGGGCGCTGAACGGCGCCGGCGTGACGTGCCCCTTGCGCTGGAAGAACTCGCCGTGGTATTCGAACGGACGGTTCGACCAGCGCAGCTCGAGGATGTCGAGGATCTAGTCGGTGATCGCCCCGGCTTGGCCCCGGGGGCGTCCATAGAGCTCGAAATCGACCGGAACGTGTGCCGTGCCGGGCCCGAGAATCACCCGGCCGCCCGTAGCGTGGTCGAGCATCAGCACGTCCTCGGCGAGACGGACCGGGTTGTGGAGAGACGTAGCCAGGACCATCGTGCCGAGCTTGATCCGACTCGTGCCCGCGGTCAGCCAGCCAAGCGCGAGCAGCGGCGAGACGATGGCGCCGCCGCGGGTCTGGTGGAACTCCGGGAGAAACACGGCGTCGAGCCTGGTCTCGGTGCCGAGGGGTCCCGGTTTTCGCGGTCCGAGCGCGGGTTTCTCGCCAGTCGGCGCCCCGCCCGGGGCAGAATGGAGATTCACGCGGCTATGGCGCGGTTTTCTCGCCTCTCGTCGCCGGGCAGGCGGCGGGTGGCGAGTTATGCGCCCGACCCGCGACCCGCTACCGCGAACCCGAACCCGCCCGCCCCCGGGGGGCGCCGGGGATTCAAATTCAACCAACCATTTGGTAAATTTTGGGTGTTGGGGTTGTCTGTTGTTTTCGCGGAGCGTGCGAGAGGAGCGGTGGGTGGATTTCAGTTTTAGTGATGAGGAGCAGGATTTCCGTCGTTCTGTTCGGGATTGGGTGAATTCGAAGTATCCGAAGTCGAGGGTGAATGAGCTGGAGCGGCTCGAGGATCACGATGGGAGCAACTTCCCGCAGGGGTATTTCGAGGATTTGGCGGAGGCTGGGTTTCTTGGGGTGGGTATTGATGAGAGGTTTGGTGGTCAGGGTGGTGGCGCGACGGAGCAGGCGATTTTGATGGATGAGCTGGCGCGCAACCTGGCGGGTTTGACGTGGGTGTGGGGGATCTCGTCGTTTTGTGCGAAGTCGATCGCGCGGTTCGGAAGTCCGGAGATCCGCGACGAGTTCGTGCCCGCGATGATCGCGGGGGAGAAGAAGGTGGCGATCGCTATCACCGAGCCCGGCGGCGGTACCGACCTGTTGGGCGCGATGATCACCCGCGCCAAGCGCGAGGACGGCGGCTTTCGCATCAGCGGCGCGAAGATCTGGTCGACGATGGCCCACGTGTCGGACTACCTGTTGCTGCTGGCCAAGACGTCAGACGGCGCGAAGTCCTCGCATGGGAAGACCCTGTTCCTGGTCCCGACCGACCAGGCCGGCGTGGTGGCGACACCGATCCCGAAGCTCGGAATGCGGTGCGTGGGCTCGTGCGAGGTCCAGCTCGACGATGCTTTCGTCGCCGAGTCGCACGTGATCGGTGAGGTGGACCGCGGCTGGTACCACATCCTGACCACGCTCAACAACGAGCGGATCCTGGTGGCGGCGCTGGCCACGGGCGTGCTGCGCGGGGTGCTCGAGGATGCGATCGCGTACGCCAAGGACCGGCGCGCCTTCGGGCACGCGATCGGCGACTTTCAGATCATCCAGCACTGGATCGCGGAGATCGCCATGAAGCTGGCCCAGGCCGAGCTGCTCACCTACAAGGCGGCCTGGCTGTACGACAACGGGCACGACGCGGCGGTCGAGTCCTCGATGGCCAAGGCCGTCGCCGCCGAGTACGCGACCTGGGCGGCGGATCGGGGGATTCAGATCCTCGGGGGGATGGGGTACGCCGCGGAGTTCGACATGCAGCGCTACTGGCGCGACGTGCGCCTGTATCAGATCGGCCCAGTCACCAACGAAATGGTGCGCAACATCATCGCCCAAAACCTCGGCCTCGAACGCAGCTGGTAGAGGCGCCGCGATGGGTACCGCCGAGCAGTTCGGAGCCAACCGTCAACCGTGGGTACGACACGCCTCCGATTTCACGGCGTCTACCTGGGCCGATGCAATGTCGGCCGGCGACGAGTCGTACACGCACCAGCTGGTCGCGCCGCGATTGCTGGCCGCTCGCCTCGACCCGACCTGGGCCGAGCGGACTTACCTCTCTGCGCGGCTTGCGCCGGGGCTGATGTTCGACGCGGGCCGCGCCGTGTATCCGTACCGGGGCACTTCCAAGGCGTTTGTCAGCGTAAGCGTGCCCGGCGCGCAGCACGCGGTCCGCGCGGTGAAGGAGTTCGCGCCCGGCGACGATCCGGATGATCCGCAGGTCGGCGACGTGCGGATCGAGGTCGTCGAGCCGCTGCGCGAGCTCCGTATCACCCACGACGCAGCCGATGCTCCGATGCAAGTGGACCTCAGGTTCCGCGCGCGCGGCCCGATCGTGCCGAGCGACCGCAACATCATCGAGGTGGGCGGCGAGGTGGTGACCGACTACATGAACTTCTATCAGTCGGGTTACTACGAGGGCACGATCGAAATGGACAGGCGCCAGTACGAGATCGAGCCGGTCGCCGGCTTCCGCGACCGGGGATGGGGAATGCGCAAGCACGAGGGCGCGCCGCGGCGAGGATTCGTACTCTTTGCCGCGCTCGAGTTCGCGGACGCCGCGATGTGGCTGCTGCTGTACGAGTCGGCGAGTGCCAAGCGACACTTCACAAACGGCTGGCTCGCCGGTCCGGACGGGATCCGCGATACGGTCACGGGCTTGGACCACTGGCTTGAGCTAGAGGGTACGACGCTGCGGGCTGGGACCCTCGATCTCGAGTTCAGTTCCGGGGCGCGGCGGACGCTCGAGTTCACGGTCGATGGCCGGATCTTCCTGGCTGCCGGAGGCTACACGGCGCGCGAGGACTGGCCGCCGATCGGTCACAGCC
>Ga0335075_10005839_pt1 | contig 19040 bp, 15 predicted proteins | sample Lox_Sample_24_FD_206723 | JGI IMG/M metagenome (GOLD analysis project Ga0335075, IMG submission 206723) | Soil microbial communities from Loxahatchee National Wildlife Refuge, Florida, United States - Lox_Sample_2.4 | ecosystem: Environmental > Terrestrial > Soil > Wetlands | place: USA... | reverse complement strand
AGCGAGACTCCCGGTGGGCCCGACGGTGGCGACATCGGCAATCAGCCCGGCGACATGAGCTTCGTCGTCGACCAGGTCCTGAAAGCGTCGGCCCAGCCGTCCGGGCCCCTGTCGGGTCTGGTCGACCGGGATGAGATCGGCGCGGCGGGCCACTCCAATGGGGCCATCACGACGCTTGGACTAGTCGGCAACACGTGCTGCCGCGACCAGAGGATCAAGGCAGCGGTGGTCATGGCCGGCACCACCGAGGGTCTCGGCCGCGGCCACTACAACCTGGCGGAGGCGCCACCGCTCCTCGTCGTCTCGGACAAGCACGACGGGCTGGTCCCCTACGGCGATGCCGTCTCCGTCTTCAATCAGGCGCGCGGCCCGAAGGCGCTCCTCACGCTCGATTGGGACAGCGCATCTGACAGCACCGGATCGACGGCGCACATGGCCAGCTCCGGGGTGGTCGGACAGACCTCGCAGTCGGTCATCACCGCGACGACGTCTTTCTTCGACGCATTCCTCAAACACGACCATGGCGCGTTGCAGTCCGTCTCCGCTGACGGCGACTCGTCGCTCTCCTCGGTCCACGCGGCCTGGACCCAAGGCGCACGCGCCACACTTCCTCTCCCCAAGGCGGCCGTCGTCCACCTGCACGCCAGCGTGACACCCGACACGAACCTGAGGAACGGGCAACCGGTGACCGTTCGATGGAGCGGCTACACCGCCGGCAAGGTCGTCAACATCCTCGAGTGCTCGCAGGTCGACATCGCGTCCGCCAGCTCGGCCGGCTGCAGCTTCGCCCACGCGGCGATCCTCCACCCAGACCCCACCGGATCGGGATCCGTGATCCTTCATGTCGGGACCGGGACGATCGGCAACGGCGTGTGCGACGCCTCCCACGGCTGCTACGTCATCGTGAACAATGCGAGCTCGACCGATCCGAGCCAGACCAAGTCTCTCCGCATTCGTTTTGCGCCGTGACGAGCTCTCGGTCAGCGTCTCTTGACCTCGTCGACTGACGATGCGCCACGCGCCTCGAGCCAGAGCGCCAGGTCCTCTCCACCGGCGTGTCGCGCCTGGTCGAGCGGGGTCTGGTCTCCCCACCCGATCCAATTGATGTCGGCACCGTTCGCGAGCAGCAGCTCGGCGATGGCACGATTCCCACCACCACAGGCGGCCCAGAAGGCCGACGTGATCCGTTCGGCATCAGGGCGTGGGTCCCCGGCCAACTCGGACCGCACCCGGTCGATGTAGCCGAGGGCTGCCGCTTGGTAGATGTTGACGGTGGCGCCGCGCTCGACGAGCAGCCGCCCCGCTCGATAGCCGCCGAAAATTGCCGCGTCCGCGACAGGACCGAGTCCGTTGACGATGCACCCGGGTGCGTCGATGTCTGCCCCTGCGTCCAGGAGGGCGGCGACGAGCTCGACGTCGTCGTTGCTCGCCGCCCAGTGCAACGGCGTCTCGCTGACGGCGTCGGGATCGCTCCACGCGTCGAGATCGGCGCCGGCGTCGCGCAGGACGCCGACGATCTCCCGTGGGTTGCGCCGGTGTCCGGGCCAGTCCGCGAAGAGATGGAGCAGGGTCCGCGTGCCCGCCGCTTCGCCGTCCTTCACGATCCGCACCCGGGCCAGACCGGGCACGGTGTCCAGCATGCCTTTGAGCTGGTCGGCCTGACCTCGTTGGACCGCCGCGGTGAGGTCGACGGCGAACGGTTCGTTCCACCGCAAGGTCATGGTCTGGTTGGGAGGGCTGTTCACGATCGCCGCCTTCCTGGAGCCGGGAGCTGGTTGGAAGAGAATAGTATTATATTCGTACAGTCCTGATATAGTTCTATATGTGCCTGAAGACCTGCTCGGCGACCTGCAAATTCCTCTTCCCGCGCTGCTCCGGGGCGCACGGAGCGCGGCGGCCCGGGCGCTTCGCTCGGCACTGGAGGAAGCGGGCTTCGACGACCTGCCTGCGAATGGGCCGTATGTGATCAGCGCCACGACGTCCGGCGGCATCCCGCTCGCGCGCATCATCGAACGCCTCGGGTTGTCGAAGCAGGCCGCCGGCCACTTGGTGGATCTCTTGGTCTTGCGCGGGTACCTCGACCGGGAGGTCGACCCGGAGGACCGCCGGCGTCTCGTCGTGCTCCCGACCGAACGGGGCGTCGCAGCCGCCGAGGTTCTTCGCGCGGCGGCAGATCAGCTCGAGGCGGAGCTGGTCGCAAAGATAGGCGTCGAGGACCTGCACGCGACCCGACGCACGCTCGCGTCCCTCGCCACCCTGGCCGACCACCATGCCTGACCCCGCTGGTCCGTCCACCACCGCTCGCCGGGTGGCCGCCTATCGGCTCGGGTTCGATCGTCTCGCACCGCCCTCGTCGAGCGGTGAGCCAGTCGCCGACGACCGGCTCGCAGCCGACGTGTCCGACGGCGTCGACCTCGCGCCGGAGTCGCGGATGGGACGGTACCTCCAGGCGCGCACTCGGTTCTTCGATCGCGTGACGGTCAATGCCCTCGGCCGGGGCGTCTCGCAGATTGTCGTCGTCGGTGCCGGCTACGACGCTCGGGCCCTCCGCTATCGCCAACCAGGTGTCCGGTGGTGGGAAGTCGATCGTCCTGGCACGCAGGAAGACAAACGGGCTCGACTGTCCCGTCTCGGCATCGCGACAGAAGACATCACGTTCGTTGGCATCGACCTAATCGATCGGTCCTTGGCGTCCAGCCTCATGAGCGCAGGCTTCGAACCGGATGGACCGGCCCTCTTCCTCGCCGAGGGGGTCGTCACGTATCTCGACTCCGACACGCTGCTTGACGTCCTGCGAGACCTTCGCTCCCTCTCCGCGCCAGGGACCCGCCTGGCCTTCTCGGTCCGCCGGCCGGGCACCGACGAAGCTGCGCGTGCACGCTTCGATGCGGGCGTCGCGGGTTTGGGCGAGCCGGCCTTGGGCTCGACCGACGCGGACGACGCCGACGCGGTCCTCACCCGTACCCGTTGGCGCCGCGTGGAGCTCAACGACCGTGCGCACGCGTCGGGATTCGTCGTTGCTGCTCCCCTGTTCGTCCCCGCAGACCAAGGCGAGCCGGTGACCGTCGGGCGTCTCGGCACGTTCGTCGAGCACATGCTGTCCCGCAGGGGGAGCGACACCCTGGCTGTCCATCTCGAAGACACCTACGGCGTGCGAGTGACCGCCACAAAAGAGCTCGACCTCGGCGTCTTTCGCGTGACCCGCGAAGACACCTCGACATGGATCGCCAGAGTGTTCCCACGGACCCGCACGGTCGAGGCGGCCCGGGCCGACGCCGCACTGCTCGGCGAGCTTCTCCACCGCGAGATCCCGGCCGAGCGGCCGGCAACGGCTGACCCGGTCTCGGTGCACGATGGGCAGCCGGTGCTGGTGACCGAGTTCGTCTCCGGCCGTCACCCCGCCGCTACGCCCGAGCTCTTCGAGGTGCTCGGAACCCTGTTGGCCAGGATCCACACGGTGGACACCGACGCGCCGCCCCTCAACCGACCCGGCGGGGCCTGGCACCACCTTGTGCTCGACGCGAGCGTCGCCGACGAGCTGATCGCGGCCAAGGAGCTCCTGCACGATGCCCGGTTGCGAGTCCCGAAGGGGCACGCGGGCGAGTACGACCAGCTCGTCGACGCGCTCGAGGCACTGGCCCTACCGGACGACCTCCCGACCGGCCTCGTTCATCCGGACTTCGTCCCGCGCAACGCAATTCAGGACGACGAGGGGCAGCTGACCATCGTCGACTGGGCGGGCTGTGGCGTCGGCCCGCGCCTGGCGTCGCTCGGGTGTCTTCTCTGGGCAGCGGCCCGCCACGGACCCTCGCTCACGGCCGCGGCGCGTTCGTATGGCGCACGCATCGCCCTGGAACGCGACGAGCTCGAGCATCTTCCCGCGGCCCTGGCGATCCGCCCGGTGATCCTCGCATGCTGGGCCTTTGCCACGGGCCGCTCTTCGCTGCCCGACGCCGCAGGATCGTGGACCACCCTGCGACCGAAGCTCGCCAAGGCGGCAACTCGCGCGTCGACGATCCTCGCCCGGGACTCCTAGCGACCCTGTGCGACCTGCCCGTAGAGGAGCGAGCGAGAAACCGGTCCCCAGTACCGGCTGTCGCACGAGTCGACGCGATTGTCCCCGAGGACGTAGTAGCTGTGCGCCGGGATCAGGAACGGCCGCTCCAGGCTGTACGGCGTGCCACTGGGTCCCGGCTCGGTCATGCCGAGGACGGATTGCGGCAGCCATCCTTCGGCCAGTTTGCGTCCGTCGATGACGACGTAGCCGTCTGAGAGCGAGATCGTCTGGCCCGGGAGCCCGACGATCCGCTTCACGAGGTATTTGGTCGTTGCCCCGGGTCCGCCGCAGTTCTCCGCCGCGGGCCGCCGGAACACGACGATCTCTCCCTGCGAAATGCGACTGGTGGCGGTCAGCTGCTGGACCTGGACGACCTGGTTGCGCTGCAACGTGGGCGCCATCGCGCCGGACGCGACCCGGAACGGTGCGCTCGCCGCCGGGTTCGCCGGCACGACAGCGACGGCGACGGCAAGGCCGGCGCCGACCGCCGCCAGGGTGAAAACCCCAGCAACCAGGGCGTAACGCAGAGCCCGCGGCCGGCGACGGAACAACCATGCTCGGGGGGCGTGCAGGAGGAGCCCGAAGGCGATGCGGGCGTCGGACCGTCCCTTCTGCTCCATCAGCTCGTCAGCCAGGTCGACGACCTCGCGCTCGTAGCGCGTGCGCCACTCTCGTGGATAGAGACGTAACGCGGTCCGCAGCCATCGCCCGTTCATGTCGCACCGGCGATCCGTCGCAACCCGATCCTGGCGATCCGCGCGGACGCGCTCAGCCGTTCTTCGATCACAGCCACGCCCTTCGCTGTGATGCGGTACGGATGGCGTCGCCCTTCCGAGGGCAGCGGCTCGACGAGTCCGTCGGCCTCGAGCTTCGACAGGCACCCGTACAACGTCCCGGCACCGAGCTCGACACCGGCAAACTCTTCGATGTCCTTGATCAGCGCGTAGCCGTGCTTGGGTCCACCGGCGAGGCTGGTCAGGACCAGCACGCTCCGGTCCGACGATCCTTTGATCCCCTCGAGTGTCATCGAGTCTCCTTTACTACACTTTACGATATATTGAAAAGACGACGTTGTGCAAGGGTGCCGGGAACCGCATGACCTCGCCCCCGCTGGGTACAGCAACGCGGATGGGGAACAACTCGGTACTCGAACAAGAGGTCAAGCTCGATGCGCCCATCGGCCTGGCGTTGCCAGACCTGCGCGACCTGGTCGGACGCACGGTCCGCCTCCCCCAGGAGCGGCTGGCCACGACGTACTACGACACGGTCGACCGCCGCCTCTGGCGGCAGGGGCTGACGCTCCGGCATCGGCTGACCGGGGACGGCGGCGAAGGGATGTGGACCCTCAAGGTCCCGCACGCATCCGACGGGCAGGCACTGGAACGCACGGAGGTGTCCTGGAACGCTCCCGGCAGCACAGTGCCGGCAGGCGCCACCGACGTCCTGCGAGGCGTCATCCGCCGCGAGCCACTCCGCGAGCTCGTCGAACTCGACACGAGACGGCAGCGACTCGTCCTGCGCAACGACAACGACACGGCGGTCGCGGAGCTCGACGACGACCTCGTGCACGTCGTGGGCGGCGGGCACGACGGCGAGCGCTTTCGCCAAGTCGAACTCGAGCTGCTCGACGACACGTGGCGGAGCGACGAGGTGCTCCGGCGGCTCGAGGAGGCGGGTGCTCGTGTGCAGAACGACCCCAAGCTCGCCAGAGCGGTCGACCTCCCGGACCGGTCGCCACGGCCGTCCTCCACCATCGATCGGGCGTCGTCGGTGGCGGACGTCGTGCAGGCCTCACTACAGGCGGGCGTCAGCCGGCTGGTCGCGCACGACTGGCGCATCCGGCTCGCGGCCGCGGATCCGGGACCCGAGGACGTCCACCAGGCCAGGGTCGCGACCCGCCGGCTCCGATCGGACCTCAAGACGTTCGGCTCCGTGCTCGATCCGGTCTGGGTGCACCACGTGCGCGACGACCTGAAGTGGGTCGGCACGGCGCTCGGCGACGTGCGCGACGCGGACGTGCTCGCCGACCACCTGGCCGACGCCCCCTTGGCCTTGCACGAGAGATTGGCAACGCAGCGCGCGGCCGCCTGCCAACGTCTGGCCGGCGTGATGGCCGACAACCGCTACGTGGACCTCCTGGACAAGCTGCACGCCGGTGCAGATCGGCTCCCGGTCGGTACCGCGGCGGCGCAGGTGGCCCGACAGCGCGCGAGGCGCGTCGTGCCGGGCATGGTCAAGCCCGCCTGGCGCGGCGTCCGCCGGCAAGTGAAGAAGGCGGGCGCCCACCCCACCGCGGCCGAGCTGCACCAGGTCAGGATCAAATCCAAGCAACTGCGGTACGCCGCGGAACTGGCCACCCCGGTCATCGGCCCGCCGGCGCGCCGCACGGCCTCTGCGGCTGAGCGTGTCCAGACGGTGTTGGGTGACCACCACGACGCCGTCGCAGCCGAGGCATGGTTGCGCGCCGAGCTGGGGCAGATCTCGCCTCAGGAGACCCCGGCTGTCTCCTCGACGACGGCGACAGCCGCGCCGCCCGCCACCGCGCTCGAGGCCGGGCTCCTTGTGGCCGAGGCGCGCCGGAGAGAGCGAAAGGCGCGGCGCCAATGGAAGGAGGCATGGAAGAAGTTGGCGCGTCCGAAGCGACGTCGCTGGCTCTCCCACCACTGATCCACTCGTCGCCACACCACGGCCGACGATGGCCGTGGGTCCGGATAGCGTGACGCCACCGCACCCTCCGACGATGGGCGTCATGAGCGAGATCGAGTCACCTCCAGCGCCGCCACCTCTGTCCACTCGGGTCTCCGACCTGCTCGGGGTCGACTACCCGTTGCTGCAGGCGCCGATGGGATTCATCGCCCGGGCCCAGCTCGCGTCCGCCGTGTCGAACGCGGGGGCGTTCGGGATCGTCGAGACGTCCTCCGGCCGGCTCGACGAGGTCCGTCACGAGATGGCGGCCATGCGGGAGCTGACCGACCAACCCTGGGGCGTCAACATCGCGCAGATGCTGGTGACCGACCCCCAGATCGTCGACTTCGTCGCGGCACAGGGCGTGCGCTTCGTCACCACGTCGGCGGGCAATCCCCAGCAGTACACCCAGCAACTCCACGACGCTGGGATCACGGTGTTCCACGTCGTCCCCTCGCTGCGCGCGGCACAGAAGGCGGTTGACGCCGGCGTCGACGGTCTGGTCGTCGAAGGCGGCGAAGGCGGCGGCTTCAAGAGCACCAAACCGGTGTCGACGATGGTCTTGCTGCCCCAGATCACGAGGTCGTTCGACCTTCCCGTCGTTGCCGCGGGAGGCATCGTCGACGGCGTCTCCATGGCGGCGGCGTTCGCCCTGGGAGCCGAAGGGGTGCAGATGGGCACCCGCATGGTCAGCGCGGCCGAGTCGCCGGTCCACGACAACTACAAGCAATTGGTCACCGGTGCGGACGCCACGGACACCGTCGTCCTGAGCGCCCACGCCAGCCCCGCCTACAGGGTGATGCGCACCGCGTTCAGCGAGAGCCTCGAACGCGAACCGTCGGTGGTGATGGGCCGGACCGTTGGCATGGACGGCGTGCTCCGGCTCTATTTCGAAGGTGACCTCGACGCCGGCTTCGCGTTCGGGGGCCAGGGGGCCGGGCGCATCACCGAGGTCCTCCCGGTTCGACGGATCGTGCGTGAGACCATGCGCGACTTCTACGACGTGGTGACCGGCTTGCAGCACTTCGCGCCCGGGCTCTGAAGGCGACACCGAACAAAACGGCGGGTTTGACCTGGGATGACGCCACGAGACCGGGGGCCGTGTGCTAACAACGACCAGTCCACCGGCCTCGAGACACGAGGTCGTGTGTGCCCGACCGCCCAGTGCCACAGGTGTGAATGTCGAATCCAAAGCGCGATCGGGGCGGACACGGCGAGCCACCTTCAGCTCCACCTTCCCGCGCCGACGCGCTCGCGGGACTCAAGGCCCTCGGCGAGCAGAACGAGCCCCCTGCAGCTCCGCCTCCCGGCGACGAAGCACTCGCGGGGCTCGAGGCTCTCGGCGCTGAGATCGAAGAGGCTCGCAAGGGCGACCGCTCCCGCGGGCGTCATGCGGCGCCGGGACGCCAGCGCTGGCGCCGCTGGGTGCTGGCCGGCCTGGCCGCCGTCCTGGTCCTGGTCATCGCCGGCGCGGGGTACGTCTACTACGTCACCCACGACCTGAACCGGGTCACCGTGCACGGCCTCCACTCCTCGTTCAGCACCGGGAAGGAGGTCGGAACCGAGAACATCTTGATGGTGGGGTCGACGTCACGCTGCGCGCTCGCCCAGCAGAACCTCGCCTACGGCCTGTGCTCGCAAGGCGTCAACGGCGTCAACAGCGACGTGATGATGATCCTGCACGCCGACCCGACGCACCACCGCATCGCACTCCTCTCCATCCCGCGGGACCTCTTCGTGCCCAACGCCCGCAACGACGGCGCCAACAAGATCGATGCGGGGCTCTACCAGGGGCTCTCGCAGGTGGTGGCGTCGATCGAGGAGGACTTCGGGATCCCGATCCAGCATGCGGTCTCGCTCAACTTCGACCAGTTCGCGAACATCGTCGACGCGCTCGGCGGCATCAACATGTCGTTCCCGGTGTCGGTCTTCGACTGGGGACCGACGGGTGGGGGCGCGAGCGGCGACCAGCCCGTCAGCTCCGGCCTCAACGAGAAGGCCGCCGCCTGCGTCCACCTCAACGGCACCCAGGCTCTCCAGGTCGTGCGAGCTCGCCACCTTCGCTACGAGACGCCCCAGTCCAATCCGGACGACCCGTACTCGTGGCCCCAGGAGGCCCAGAGCGACCTGGCCCGGATCCGCCGGGACCACGAGTTCCTCCGCGTGCTCGCCACCGCGCTGGCAGGGCACGGGCTCGACAACCCGATCTCGGACCTCGGCCTGATCAACTCGGTCAAGGCCGACATCACCTTCGACCAGAACTGGTCGGTGAACGACATGGTCAACCTGGTGCTGGATTTCCACTCGGTCGACATCAACTCGGTGCCGCAGCTCACGCTGCCCGTCCAGGTCGTGACCGACCCCGACGGTTCCGGCGGCAGCCTGCAGTACGAAGGTGGCAGCTACGGCGACGTGGAGTTCACGTCCGAGGTGCAGGACCAGGCCGCGATCGACGAGCTGCTCGGGATCGATCCCACGACCGACTCCATGACCGGCCAGCCGCTGCCCGCGCCGCAGACGGTCAGCGTGTCCGTGCTCAACGGCACCGGCGGCTACAACCAGGCGACGGACACCGGGGCCGCGCTCAGCGCGCTCGGCTATCACGTGGTCGGGCTCGGCGACACCGCATCGGTCGGTGACGTCTCGGAGACCTACGTCTACTACGGGTCGCTCTCACCGCAGAGCGAGGCTGCCGCGGAGTCGGTCGCCCGCTCGCTGTCGGGATCCGTCGTCATGGGCTACGACCCGTCGAAGGTGGCCAACGGTGCGCAGGTCACCGTGATCACCGGCTCACAGTTCTCGGTGAACAGCCCGGCGCCGGCCGCCGGCACGAGCAATTCGGGGACGACGCCGAGCAGCACGCCGAGCACGCCGAGCGCGCCCGGCACCGCGCCCACGACGACCACCACGACCGTCCCGACGACGGCGAACGGCGCGATCGCCGCCCCGAATACGGCCACCACGAACCTCGCGCCCTACGACCCGCGGGCGTGCGCGGCGGGCGCCACCCCGACCGCGCCGGTTCCCAACCCGACCTAGGTCCAGGCCAGCGGCGGCACGGCGGACCGGCGGCGTCGGCCCGCGATGATGGGTCGGTGAAGATCGTGTCGCTGCTGCCGTCGGCCACCGAGATCGTCTTCGCACTCGGCGCGGGCGACCAACTCGCGGGTGTCAGCTTCGAGTGCGACTTCCCGCCGGCGGCGCGGGACGTGCCCGTCGTGTCGGGCACGGTGCTGGACGTGGAGACGCCGCGCAGCGCGGCCGAGGTCGACACGGACGTCAGCGCGCTGATCGCCGCGGGTGCGTCGATCTACACCGTCGACGGCGCGCGGATCAGAGCCATCAACCCCGACGTCATCCTCGCCCAGGACCTGTGCCGGGTGTGCGCCGTGCCCTCGGGCGAGGTCCAGGACGCGCTCGACAGCATCGGGTGTCAGGCCGAGGTGCTCTCCTTGGACCCCGCGAATCTCGACGAGGTCATCGCGTGCGTCGGGCGGGTCGGGCGCGCCATCGGCACGGATGCGGTCGCGGCAGCGATGATGCAGGACCTGCACGCCCGGCTCGACGCGGTCCGCCGCCGGGTCGCCGGGCGCGCGAGGCCACGGGTCTTCGTCCTCGAATGGCCGGACCCACCCTTCAACGCCGGGCACTGGGTGCCCGACATGGTCGACGCTGCCGGGGGGATACCCGTGCTCGCCGGCGCCGGCGAACGTTCGCGCCGGCTGGACTGGGCCGAGATCGCGGCGGAGTCGATCGACGTCACCATTTTCAGCCCGTGCGGGTTCGATCTAGCGGGGGCGTGCGAGCAAGCGTCGTCGTTTCTCGACCGCCCCGAAGCCCCCGGCCTCGGATCGATCGTCGCGGTCGACGCCAACGCGCTCTTTTCTCGTCCGGGCCCGCGCCTCGTGGACGGGGTGGAACTGCTGGCCGAGTTGCTCCATCCACCGCACACCGGCACACCCCTGCAGGGCGCGTCGGTGCTGCGCTGACCTGGGACGCGGACGATTGCGCCGCGGACGACGAAACGTGCTGCTCACGATCGGGTGCGTCGGCGCGCGCCGTCTCGAGGTCCAGCAACCTCGTCGGGGACAGGGCCGTAGAAGCGACCGCGCGGGGGGCCAAGGGCAATGATGGGTCCGTGCAGTACGGCCGGCGGCATCTGAGCGTGGGAACCGGGATCGCCGTCGTGTCCGTCGTCGTGGCTGCCTGCGGCAGCGCGCCGGCCACCGACGAGTCCTCGCGTGCGGGCCGTACCACGACCTCGACCACCGACTCGGTCACATCGTCGTCCGTGCAGCCGGCGACGGGCATCGCGGTCCCCGACGTCATCGGGCAGAAGGTCGCCGCCGCGCGCGACGCGCTGCGCGGTGCAGGCCTGCGCAGCATCGGGCTCAATGTGCCGTGCACCAAGGGCACGACCGCCAGCGAGAGCGTCGTGGACTCGCTGGCCCTGGCGGGCAGGGCACCCACGCCCGACGCGGGAGCCATCGGGATCGAGCCCGGCACCAAGGTCCCACCGGGGACGCGCATCGGGATCAGGTGGTCGGGTTGCTACGGCAACGCGGTCGTCGTCCCCGAGGTCGTCGGGTTGTCCCTTGCGGGCGCCAAGCACTCGATCAAAGGCGCCGGCCTGACGTGGGCCTGCTTCTCGATCGAGAAGCCGACGACACCCACCTCGGCCACGTCGTCGACGAGCACCACGGCGTCCAGCGCGTCGAGTACGACCTCGCCCACGTCACCCACCTCGACGACCTCGTCGCTGCCGCCGACCACGTCGACGACCACCACGTCGACGACGATCGGCCCGGTCTCGCCGACCACACTCCCGCCCCCAGGCGTCGTGCTGAGCCAGGACCCGCGGGCGGGCGGCGTGCTACGACCGGGTGCCACCGTCGCGCTGACCATGCGGTCGTGCCCCCAATGAGCGCATCGCTTGCACCGGCCAGCGCCGCGCCCGACGTTGCGATGCGCAGTCCCCGGGGGCGCTGGATCCTGGCCGCCACCGTGCTCGGCACGGGCATGGCATTCCTCGATTCGACCGTCGTCGGCATCGCGCTCCCCTCCATCGGCAGGGCGTTCGGTGGCGGCGTCGGACTGCTGCAGTGGGTGGTGACGGGCTACACGCTCACCCTCGCCGCCTTCTTGTTGCTCGGGGGGTCGCTCGGCGACCACTTCGGGCGCAAACGGGTGTTCTCCATCGGGGTCGTGTGGTTCGCCGTGTCCTCGGCCCTGTGCGGCGTCGCCCCCACCGGCGTCTTCCTCGTCGTGTTCCGCGTGATCCAGGGCATCGGCGGCGCGCTCTTGACACCGGGCAGCCTCGCCATCATCCAGGCGTCGTTCCGGACCGAGGACCGCGCGCAGGCCATCGGCGCGTGGTCGGGCCTGGGCGGGATCGCGACCGCGGCCGGCCCGCTCGTCGGTGGCTATCTCCTCGCCGCCGGGTCGTGGCGCTTGATCTTCTTCATCAACGTCCCCATCGCTGCTGTGGTCCTCCTGATGACCGCGCGTCACGTCCCCGAGACGTTCGATCCCACGAGCACCGGGCGCGTGGACGTCCCCGGCGCCACGCTGGCGGTGGTCTTCTTGGCCGGGCTGACCTACGGGCTCATCGAGGGGCCGACGCGGGGCTGGGCCGACCCCGTCGTGATCGCCTCCTTCGTGCTCGCCGTGGCGGCGGCGCCCACGTTCTTGTACGTCGAGTCTCACCGCGACCACCCGATGCTGCCGCTCGGCCTGTTCCGGTCACGGCAGTTCAGCGGCGCGAACGGCGTGACCTTCTTGGTCTACGGCGCGCTCTCGGGTGCGCTCTTCCTCGTCCCGATCGAGTTGCAGGAGGTGGCCCACTACACCCCGCTGGCCTCCGGGCTGGCGTTGCTGCCGGTGACGGTGGTCATGCTCCTCTTCTCCGCGCGGTCCGGGCAGCTCTCGGCGCGCATCGGGCCGCGGCTCCAGATGAGCGTCGGACCCGTCATCGTCGGTGCTGGCCTGGCACTGTTGGCGCGGGCGACGACACCGGGGAGCTACTGGGTCCAGGTCTTCCCCGGCACCCTCGTGTTCGCGGTGGGCCTCGCCATCACCGTCGCCCCGCTGACGTCGACGGCGATGGGCGCCGCGCCCGCCGAGCACTCCGGCATCGCGTCCGCCATCAACAACACGGTCGCCCGGGCCGCCGGGCTGATCGCGGTGGCCGTGCTGCCGGTGGTGGCGGGGCTGAGCGGCGTCGCGGGCCTCGCAGCGCACGAGCTGTCCAGCGGGTTCCGCACTGCCGTCTTCATCTCCGGCGTGGCGGCCGCCGCGGGCGGCCTGCTCGGCGCGCTCACGATCCGCAACCCAGCCCGCCGCGCCACCAAGGCGGAGGAGGCGGCGGCCTCCGTGTATTCGTGCGGGGTGGGCGTGCCGCCGGCCCGGCCGGCGCCGCTCTCGCCGGCGCCGTCCCGCTGATCCGCTCGATCCACCCCGGCCCGGTCCGCCGGCCGGCCCACTTGCTCGATCCACCCCGGCGGACCCACCCGACGGGCCCACCCGGTGCCCGCCGTTCGATGTGCATCCGGCCCGGTGCCGCGCCAAGGTAGGCGGATGCCCAGCCCCCCGCGTCACGCCGCCGGACCGGCCGTGGCCGAGGTCTTCTCTCCCGCCTCGCTCGGGCCGCTGCGCCTGCGCAACCGCATCATCAAGGCGGCGACCTTCGAGGGCGTGATGCCGGGTGGGAAGGTGAGCGACGAGCTGGTGGCGTTCCACCGCCGCATGGCGGCGGGCGGCGTCGCGATGTCGACCGTCGCCTACCTCGCGGTGTCGCCCGAGGGGCGGACGGACCGTCACTGCCTGCTCCTCACGAAGGAGACCGCGCACGACCTGCGCCGCCTCACCGACGCGGTGCACGCCGAGGGCGCGGCGGCGGCGGCGCAGATCGGCCACGCGGGCCCGGTCGCCAACGCGCGGTCCAACCGCGCGCCCGCGCTCTCGCCCTCCGGCGGGTTCACGCCGATGGGGTCGCGCCTGCACGCGGTGGACGTGGCGGGGATCGATCGCATCATCGAGGACTACCGGCGCGCCGCCCTCCTCGCCGTGGAGGCGGGGTTCGACAGCATCGAGGTGCACGTCGGGCACAACTATCTGTTGAGCGCGTTCTTGAGCCCCAAGCTCAACCGCCGCGCCGACCAGTTCGGCGGGTCGGTCGAGAACCGCGCCCGCTTCGCGCGCGCGGTGTTGCGCACCGTGCGCGATGCGGTCGGGCCCGGCACCGCGGTCACCGCCAAGCTCAACATGGCCGACGGGGTCGACGGCGGCCTGTGGGTGGACGAGAGCCTCGAGGTCGCCCGGCTGTTCGAAGAGGACGGCTCGCTCGATGCGCTGGAGCTCACCGGCGGCAGCTCGCTCGCCAACCCGATGTACCTCTTCCGCGGCGACGCACCGCTCCAGGAGTTCGGCGCGACGCTCCCGCCCGCGGTGCGGCTGGGGTTCCGCGTCGTCGGGCGCCGCTTCCTGCGGACCTACCCCTTCGAGGAAGCCTTCTTCCTCCCCTACGCGCGCCAGTTCCAGCGCGCGCTGCGCACGCCGATCATCCTGTTGGGCGGGATCACCGAGCTCGCGACGATCGAGGCCGCGCTGGCCGAGGGCTTCGCGTTCGTCGCCATGGCGCGCGCCCTGTTGCGCGAGCCCGACCTGCCCAACCGCATGCAGGCCGGCACGTCCGACGCGTCGCTGTGCATCCACTGCAACAAGTGCATGCCGACGATCTACTCGGGCACGCGCTGTGTCCTGGTGGCCGACCGCCCCGGTTCCGCCTAGGCCGCCACCGGCGGCTTCCGCCACGCCCACGGGGCCGCACGCTCGAGCTCGCCCGCGAGGGACAGCAGCGTCTCCTCGTCCCCGAAGCGCCCGACGAACTGCACGCCGATCGGGAGGCCGGCGTCGCTCCAGTGCAGCGGGAGCGAGATGCCCGGCTGGCCGGTCACGTTGAAGGGCGGGGTGAAGGGCACATAGGCCGCGGCGCGCAGCAAGCCGGCCAGCGGCTCACCCGGCGGCGAGTCGAACGTGCCGAGGGGCGCCGGCGGCTCGGCGAGCGTCGGCGTCACCAGCACGTCGAAGCCCTCGAAGGCCTGCGCGATCCGGCGCGAGGCGCGCTGGAGGCCCTGGACGGCGAGGAGGTACTGCGCCGAGGTGAGCGAGCGCCCGAGCGAGACCAGCGCCCAGGTCAGCGGCTCGACGTCCTCCTCGGTGGCGGCCCGGCCCAGGCGCACCTCCCAGTCCGCCAGCGCCCAGGCGTTGCCGGCGGCCCAGGCGTTGACGAAGTCGCCCACGAAGGCATCGCCGTCGACCTCGAGCGAGGCCTCCTCCATGTGATGCCCGAGCGACTCGCACAGGGCCGCCGCCGCGTGCGCCGCGGCGATGCACTCGGGATCGACGTCGGAGCCGGTCGGCGACGCGGTGAGGACGGCGATGCGCAAGCGCTCCGGCGGCACCTCGGCCGCAGCGGCGAACGACACCCCGCGGCGCGGCGGGGCCCAGTAGGGGTCGCCGGGCACGGGCCCCGCGGTCACGTCGAGGATGGCGGCCGAGTCGCGCACCGAGCGCGTCACCACGTGCTCGCACACGAGCCCGCCCATGAGGTCGCCGTACTGGGGCGCCAGCGAGTTGCGGGCGCGCGTCGGCTTCAGGCCGACCAGGCCGCAGCACGACGCGGGGATCCGGATGGACCCGCCGCCGTCGTTGGCGTGCGCGGCGGGAACCATGCCCGACGCGACCGCGGCAGCGGAGCCGCCCGACGACCCGCCCGTCGAGTGCTCGGTCTGCCACGGGTTGCGCGACGGGCCGAAGCGGCGCGGCTCGGTGGTGGGGAGGATCCCGAGCTCGGGCGCGTTGGTCTTGCCGCAGATCACGAAGCCGGCGTCGAGGTAGCGCTGCGTCAGCTCCTGGGTCACCGTCGAGCGGTAGTCACCGGCGAACGCCATGCCCTCGCTGAACGGTGTGCCGGCCAGCTCGGCCCCGAGGTCCTTCAAGAGGAAGGGCACGCCGCGGAAGGGCCCGTCGGGCAACGGCCCATCGGCCTCGGCCCGGGCGCGGTCGTAGAGCTCGTGGATGATCGCGTTGAGCTGTGGGTTCAGCCGCTCCATCCGCGCGATGGCGTCGCCCACGAGCTCGGCCGGCGAGACCTCCTTGGCGCGCACCAGCGCCGCCTGCGCGGTGGCGTCCAGCCAGGCCATGTCGTCGCCCGTGGTGTCGCTCATGGTGTCGCTCATGGTGTCGCTCATGGAGCGCAACGGTAGCGACGCGCTTCCCGGCGCGCCCGGAGTCCGGCCCCCGGAACGGAGGGCGGCGGTCAGGCCGGGGCGGCCCCCAAGAAGAGGCTCAGGCGGGAACGGCCGCTGCGGCGCCGGCGGCGTGCGCGGCCTTGTCGTCTGCCTCGGGCTGCTCCGCACCCGGACGCCGCGCCCCCGTGCGGACGGCGATCGCCTCGTTCACCGTGACGTCGGCGCCACACGCGGTGCAGCGGCGACGGTCATCGAGCTCGCCCCCGCACCCGCGGTGCTGGAGGATCAGCGGGCGCTCGCCCTCGAGCGCGTAGCGGTCGCCCCACTGCAGCAGCGCCACCAGCACCGGCCAGAGGTCGGCGCCCTTCTCGGTCAGGCGGTACTCGCAGCGCAACGGGCGCTCCTGGTAGGGACGCTTCTCGAGGATCCCCTCCTCGACCAGGCGCTCGAGGCGCGTCTGGAGCACGTTGCGGGCGACGCCGAGGTCGCGCTGGAGGTCGTCGAAGCGGCGGATGCCCAAGAAGACGTCCCGGACGATCAGGAGGGTCCAGCGCTCACCGACCACCTCGAGGGTCGAGGCCACGGGGCAGTACTGGCTCGGGTAGTCACGCTTGAGCATCACACCAGCCTACCGCACATTTCCGCCGAGTGCGTTGTTTTATAAAACTTTCTCCCCTATAGTTGGTTTCATGACAGAACTTGCTGCCCAGACGGCCGTGCCTGCCCCGACGCCAACGCCCCCTGGATCGCCGGCTGCATCGCCAGCTGGGTCGCCAGCTGCATCGAGCCCCCGGGGGCGGCGGACCCGGCCGACGGTGACCGCGCTCATCGTCCTGACCGGCGTCTTCTTGTCGTCGCTCGACCTGTTCATCGTGAACATCGCCTTCCCGTCCATCTCGAACACGTTCCACGGCGAGAGCCTGAGCTCGCTGTCCTGGGTGCTGAGCGCCTACACGATCGTGTTCGCCGCCGCCCTGGTCCCCGCCGGGCGGTGGGCCGACCGGGCCGGGCGCAAGCGGGCCTTCCTCCTCGGCCTCGGCATCTTCACCGCGTCGTCCGCCCTCTGCGCCGTGGCGCCGTCGCTCGAATTCCTCATCGGCGCCCGCGTGCTCCAGGCGTTCGGGGGCGCGCTCATGCTGCCCACCTCGCTCGGCCTCCTCTTGCCCGCCTTCGGGCCGGCGCGCAAGGGCGCTGCGATCGGCCTCTGGTCCGCCGTCGGCGGCGCCGCCGCCGCCTTCGGCCCGCCCATCGGCGGGCTGCTGGTACAGGTCAGCTGGCGCTGGGTCTTCCTCGTGAACCTGCCGTTCAGCGTGCTCGCCCTCATCTTCGGCATCAAGCTCCTCGACGAGGTGCGCGACCCGGTGGCGCACAAGGCCGACCTGCTCGGCGCCGCACTGCTGTCGGTCTCGGTGGCGAGCCTCGTCGCCGCCATCGTCCAGGGCTCGGACTGGGGCTGGGGCAGCCCGCGCATCGTGGGCGCGTTCGTGGTCGCGGCGCTGTCGGGCGCGTGGCTGGTCGTGCGTTCGTTCCGCCACCCCAACCCGATCCTCGAGCCGGCGGTCATCCGCCATCGCGCCGTCGCGCTCGCCGACCTGAGCTCGCTCGCGTTCTTCAGCGGCTTCGGCGCCCTGGTGCTCGGGGGCGTCCTCCTGCTCACCGGCGTGTGGCACGAATCGGTCCTGCGCGCGGGGTTCATGATCGCCCCGGGACCGCTGCTGGCGGGGCTCACTGCGTATCCAGCCGGCCTGCTGGGGTCGCGCTTCGGGCACCGCGCCGTCGGCGTGGCCGGGTCGCTGTGCTTCGCCGCCGGCGGGGCGTGGTGGATCACTCACGTCGGCGCGACGCCCGACTGGGTCGGGGCCTACCTGCCGGGCAGCCTCCTCGGCGGCTTCGGTGTCGGGCTGATGCTGCCCTCCCTCGGCGGCGCCGCGACCGCCCCCCTCCCGCCCCAGCGCTTCGCCACCGGGTCGGCCCTCTACGCCATGACGCGCCAGATCGGCGTCGCGCTCGGGGTGGCGGGCCTGGTCGCGATCCTCGGCACGGCGACCGGGGCGGGCGCCGTCGACGCCTTCCACCACGCGTGGATCTTCATGATGGCGTGCAGCCTGGTGGCAGGGGCCATCCTGTGCGGCGTCGGGGCGCCGGCCACCGAGACCGCCGACGCGCGCCCGCTGGTCGAGGAGGCGCCGCCGGTCGCCGGCGTCGACGCCTACGCGCTGGGCGCCGGCAAGTAGGACGGCGGCACGGCGGACGGCGGCAGGTACGAGGGGTTGGCCACGAGCAGTTGATCGCGCGCCGACGCCGCGAGCGCCGCGGCGACCCGCTCCCAGCGGTCGTCGAGGTCGCCGGCGCGGATGGTCGCAGCCAACTGGGCGTCGTCCTCCGCACCGAGCGCGCGCAGGCGCTGCGCGTGGGCGCCGGCGACGGCCGGGCCGAGCACCAGCTCGCGCTCGACCACGCCGAGCGCGTTGCGGGCCACGCGCGCCTCGAAGCGGGTGCCGCCCTCGCTCTGGTCCATGACCGACGACTCGAGGTACTCACGCACCGCCTCGACCAGTTCGGCCGCGGTCGGGCGCCCGAACGGCGGGGTGGCGAGGCGCGCGTCGAGCGGGTCGGGTGAGGGGGGCGGGCCCGAGGGCGCGACGCCGAGGAGCACGAAGAGATCCCATTCGCTCTCGCAGACGCGGCGCCCGATGGCGGCCAGCTCCACCGAGCGCGTCGCGCCGCTCAGGTGCGCCGAGGCTTGCAGCGCGCAGATGGTCGCCCACTTGACCGTGGCGTAGACCTGCCACCAGTGCACGCGCGCGGGGTCGATCGCCTCGCCGCCCGCCGCCTCGTACGCGCCGAGCAGGTCCCCCAGCGCGCCGAAGCCACCCACCTCGGCCGGGCCCCCGAAGCGCCACGCCGGCGCGCAGAGCCACCCCACGTCCTCGGCGGGGTCACCGGCATGCGCCAGCTCCCAATCGAGCACCCCGCGCAGCCCGGCGCGGTCCACGAGCAGGTTGCCCAGGCGGAAGTCGCCGTGCACGGTGACACGGGGCCCGGCG
>Ga0335075_10005838_pt1 | contig 19042 bp, 14 predicted proteins | sample Lox_Sample_24_FD_206723 | JGI IMG/M metagenome (GOLD analysis project Ga0335075, IMG submission 206723) | Soil microbial communities from Loxahatchee National Wildlife Refuge, Florida, United States - Lox_Sample_2.4 | ecosystem: Environmental > Terrestrial > Soil > Wetlands | place: USA... | reverse complement strand
TCGTCGCGCGCGATGACCTTCGCCAGCAAAACCTTGCCGCTGCGCGGCGACACCGGAAGGAACGGCGAATAGGTCTGCTGCCGCTCCTCGCCCAGGGTCGGCATCATCACGGCCATCACGCGATCGTATTCCTTGAGGACGCGAAGCAGCGCCTCGTCATAGACACCGGATTTGTAGAGCTGCGTCGCACTGCCGAACTCATAGTCGAAGCCGAAGCGATCGAGGAACGCGCACAGCCGCGCATTCATGTTGTGACCGTAGCTTTGCGCCGTACCGTAGGGATCGGGAATCGCGGTCAGTGGCTTGCCGAGATTGGCGGTCATCATCTCTTTGTTGGGAACGTTGTCCGGAACCTTGCGCAGGCCGTCCATGTCGTCCGAGACGGCGAGCAGCCGCGTCTTCACATCCGGGCGCATCATCTGGAACGCGCGGCGCACCCAGGTCGTGCGCGCGACTTCGCCGAAGGTGCCGATGTGCGGAAGGCCCGAGGGGCCGTAACCGGTCTCGAATAAGACTTCCTTTACGGTTTCGCCGCGGGCCGCGCGGCGTTCGAGGCGGGCGACCACTTTGCGCGCTTCCTCGAACGGCCAGGCCTTGGCCGCAAGAGCTGCATCGCGCAAATCGCCGGAAGACATTGGAAATCCTTAACCTTAAGCGTTCTGAAAGGGCCGCGAAGCTAGGCTTTGGCGAGGGATTTCGTCAATGTCCGGCACCAGGCCCATTTCGGATGAAGACGCGCGCGCGGCTTTCGCGGGGCGCATCGATATTCTGTACACGCTCGGGCGGCATTATCTCTCGCTTCCCTTCGCGGTTCTGTGCATTCCGGTGACGCTGTTCGGAAGCCGCCCGCTTGGCTGGCTTCCATTGATGCCGCTGTGTCTGCAGATCGCCGTCGTGATCGCCGCGGAGCAGTTGACCACCGCGTACAAACACCGCGGCCTCAAGAGCAACCCGCAATATTGGGCCAACCGCTATACGTTCGTATCGGCGATTGCCGGTGCAACGTGGGGTGTCGGCGCGTGGTACTGGTTCGTGCCCGGATCCTATCCCGCGCAGGCCTATCTCGCCCTCGCCTTCCTCGGCATGACCGCGACGGAGTTCATCGCGCGCTCCGCGCATCGTCCTGCCTATCTTGCCCATGCGAGCTTTGCGCTCACGCCGCTCGTGTTCCTGCTGGTGCGCGAAGGCGGCGCATACGCGACGATGACCGCGGTGCTGATCGTTCTGTTCACCGCCGTGCTGTACACCTATTGCGACGGCATCGCGGGCATCATGGAAGAGTGCCTGCACCTGCGAGACGAGAACGCGGAGCTGATCCAGAACCTTTCGCATGAGAAGCAGGATGCGGAACAGGCGCGCGACGCAGCGCTGGCCAGCGCACAGGCGAAGTCCGTCTTCATCGCCAATATCAGCCACGAACTGCGCACGCCGCTGAATGCACTGCTGGGCATGGCTCAGTTGCTCGACCGCGCCGAACTCGACAAGCCACATCGCGACCACGTCAAGGTCATGCTCGAAGCGGGCCGCGGGCTTCAGACGCTGCTCGACGACGTCATCGCGCTCACCCGCGCCGACGACGATCATTTCCGCGAGGAGGATTGCGATCCGGCCCAGGCCGCGCGCGCCGTCGCGCGACTGCTGCAGCCGCGCGCGTGGGAGAAGCATCTGCGCCTGAGCGTGTCCGCCGCGGCGAACCTTCCGCGTGTCGCCGCCGATCCACGTCGCGTGCGCCAGGTTCTCCTGAAACTCGCCGACAACGGACTGAAGTTCACCGATCAGGGCGGCGTCGAAATCCGCGTCGAGCCGGATGCATCGGTCGTTCGCTTCAGCGTCATCGACACCGGCCATGGTGTGCCGAAGGAAATCGCCGCCAACCTCTACACGCCCTTCACGCCGGGCGATGCGTCCTACACGCGCCAGCAGCAGGGCGCGGGCCTTGGGCTCTCCGTCGTCAAGCGCGTCGTCGAAGGACTGGGCGGCGCAACCGGATTCGAAAGCGAGCCCGGCGCCGGCGCCACTTTCTGGTTCACGATCCCGCTCGCCGTGCGGGCCATCGCAGAGAAATCGCACGCCATTTCGTCCGAAGGGGCAGCGGCCCCGACGGGGCTCACAGTCCTCGCGTTCGCACACGACGCGGACGGCAACAGGCAACTCGCGAACTATTTCGAGCCCTTCGGCAACACGGTGCACATCGCGGACAGCATTGCCGACGCGGTCTCGCGCGCGGGACGTGGGAGCTTCGACGTCATTCTCGCGGCTGCATCCGACGCGGATACGCTTGCGGCGGCTCCCGGCGTGCGTGCGCCGATCCTCGCGCTTCTGCGCCGCGGAGATCGCACGCCCACCTGTGCCGACGCGCTGGTGCGCTGGCCTGCTTCGGCAACAGAACTCTATACAGCCATCGGCAATGTCGCGGAGAGCCGCCGGAGAGACGCGGCCCCCGAGCCGCCGCCGGCGGACAGCGTCGCGTCGATAGATCCGGCGACCTTCGCGGCCCTTGAGAAATCGGTCGGCATTCCGGCGCTGGTCGAGATTCTGAAATCCTACATCGACTCTGCCGAGAAGCTGTGCACAGCACTCGGCGAAGCGAGCGACGATGCCAACTGGCAGGAAGCGGTTCGCCTTGCGCAGGACATCGCCGGCAGCGCGGGTGGTCTCGGTCTCACGGCGATGACCGCCGCCGCACGCGGTTTCGCGCAGGCAGCGCGCGATGGCGCCGATCCACACGATCTGCGCAACACGGCGCAACTCATCGTGTGGGAGCATGAGCGCGTGCGCCGCTCGCTCACCAATCTTTATCCCGATCTGGCGGCGTAACCGGCCGGGTTCCGTCCGTCCGGTTGAGGATATTTCACAAAGTCCGGGCGCCCGGGCCCGCGTCACGGCGCGTTCAAGATGCAGCCGGACAGGTGGCCTGTCCGCCCTGTTCCGGAGAGGCAGATCATGTACGACCTGCTTGTCGCGTCCGTGTGGTCGCGCGTCATATTGGATTTCTTCGCGCACCTGATGCCGAAACGGCGGCGCGCACCGCGCTAGCGTAACGCCCTTCCCATTCCGCCCGCGTCCGGCATACAAGTACAAATGCCGAACGAAATCGTGCCGCGCCTTGATCTGCCTGCGCTTGCGCCTGCGTCGGGCGGTGCGGTCGTGTGCGCGACGGACGGCTCCTGCGAGCGCGCGCGGATCGATGAGGCGCGGGTTCTGTTCCGCTCCGGCAATGTGATTGTTGCGCACGCCGCGTTCGTCGCGGGACGTTTGAAGACCAATCCGGCGGCCGCGCTGTTCGACGTGCTGGAGTTGTTTGCATTCGTGCGACCGGGGCAGCCCTGCGTGCCGAGCGCGCTCGGCATGGCGCGGTGCCTCGGACTCGAAATTCCGCACACGCCGGAAGACTCCGCCCGCGTGTTACGCGAAGCGGCAGAGCATCTTCTTGATGAACTCGCGCGCCTCGATGAGAAAGCGCGCGCGGCGCTTCGCCCGCTCACGGAGACGATGGGCAAATCGGGTTGGCGGTGGTCGTCGCCCATCCTCGAGGCCATCGGACGCATTGAGGAGAAGCTTTCACCGATTGCGGGACTAGAAACCTGGCGCGGTCTTCCGACATGGGAAGACGATGCCGCGCCGGACAAACCCGGCTCACTGCCGGTCGATCCAAACGAAGCGCGCGCGCGATTGCAGCAACTTGTCGGTCTCTCGGGTGAAGCACGGCCAGAGCAAGCGTCTTATACCGACGCAGCTTCGTATGCGTTCACCGAACGCGAGCGCGTCGGTGCGCCGCGCATTGCGCTGGTCGAAGCGGGCACCGGTGTCGGCAAAACGCTCGGCTATCTCGCACCCGCATCCGTATGGACCGAAAAGAACGGGCCTGGTCTTTGGATCTCGACCTACACCCGCAATTTGCAGCGTCAGATTATGCAGGAGATTTCGCGGCTCTATCCCGATCCTGCTGAGCGCAACGACAAGGCCGTCGTGCGCAAGGGCCGCGAGAATTATCTCTGTCTGTTGAACTTCGAAGAAGCCGCGAAACGCACCGCGCTTGCCCCGGGACAGCGCGCGGTCGCGCTCGGCCTGATCGCACGCTGGATCGCGGCGACGCCGGACGGCGATATTTCCGGTTACGGCTTTCCGGCGTTTCTCGGTGCGTCGCTGCCGCTGCGCGAGATCACCGACCGGCGCGGCGAGTGCGTCTATGCCGCGTGCCCGCACTATCGCGCCTGTTTCATCGAGCGCGCGATCCGCCGCGCGCGCCATGCACCGATCGTCGTTGCCAACCACGCGCTTGTCATCGCGCAGGCAGCGCAGGATTGGCTGAGCAATGATGAGACCAATGACGCACCGCCGGAACGTCGCGTGCGCTATGTCTTCGACGAAGGCCATCATCTGTTCGATGCGGCGGACAGCGGCTTTGCCGCGCTCGTTTCGGGAAGCGAAATGGCCGACATGCGCCGCTGGATTCGCGGACCCGAAGCACGCGCGCGTTCGCGGTCGCGCGGATTGCAGGAACGTCTCGACGGCCTGATCGAAGACAGCGAGGAAGCCAAACACGCGCTCGAAGAAGCTATCGCGGCATCGAGCGTGCTCGCGGGCGAAGGCTGGATGTCGCGGCTGCACGGCGGCGGCGGGCGTGGGCCGGGCGAGGTGTTTCTCGCGGCCTGTCACCAGCACATCCGCGCACGCAGCGAGGACGCCGACGCGTTCTACTCGCTCGAAGCCGAGACGGTGCCGCTCGGTCAGGACATCATCGAGGCGGCACAAGAGCTCAGCCGCGGGCTCAAGCGTCTCACTGCGCCGCTGCTGCGTCTCGCGCATCATCTGCGGAAGACTCTCGACGACAAAACGAAAGAACTGGAGACGTTTCAGCGTGCGCGCATCGACGCGGTGCGGCGTGGGCTCGAGCGCCGCGCGAAGATTATCCTTCCCGCCTGGATGCAGATGCTCGACGCGCTGGAGACCGGCGAAGTCAACGACGAATTCATCGACTGGTTCATGCTGGAGCGCGACGACGGCCGCGACCTCGATGTCGGACTCGAACGCCACTGGATCGATCCGACTATTCCGCTCGCGGGCGAGGTGCTCAGCAACGCGCATGGCGCGCTCATCACGTCGGCCACGTTGCGCGATGCCGCCGATACCGAGGACTGGCAGAGCGCGGAGGTGCGCACCGGCGCCAATCATCTTCCCGAGCCGCCCAAGCGCGCGAGCTTCGGCTCGCCGTTCCGCTATGGCGATCAGGCGCGCATCTTCGTGGTGAAGGATGTGAACCGCCGCGAGATCGACCAGATCGCCGCCGCCTATCGCGAGTTGTTCATGGCAGCCGGTGGCGGCGGCCTCGGTCTCTTCACTGCGGTGCGCACCCTGCGCGCCGTGGAAAGCCGCGTCGCCGCGCCGCTGAACGAGGCCGGTCTCACGCTCTATGCGCAGCATGTCGACAAGCTCGACGCCGGTGCGCTGGTCGATCTGTTCCGCGCCGAGGAGAACGCGTGCCTGCTCGGCACCGATGCCCTGCGCGATGGCATCGACGTACCGGGCCGATCACTGCGCCTCGTCGTCTTCGACAAGGTGCCGTGGCCGAAGCCCACGATCCTGCACAAGGCGCGACGCGCACGCTTCGGCAAGAGCTACGACGACCTGCTCACGCGTCTGCGCCTGAAACAGGCGTTCGGCCGCCTGATCCGCGGCGCCACCGACAAAGGCTGCTTCGTCATCCTCGAAGGCGCCACGCCTTCGCGCCTGCTCTCGGCGTTTCCGCCCGACGCACCGGTGAAACGGTGCGGGTTGGCGGAGGCAATCGCGGAGGTTGGCAATTTCCTAGGGTGATAAGTTTTCGGAAACTGGATTTTTGAATATCATTCTGCAACGGGAGATCTTGTTAGCGCCTTACTGGCGTGCTCATCGTCCGATTGGAATTGGCAATGCAGCGCTTGGCACCAATGATCGTGACGCTCTGCTTGATCGTTTTACTCTATGTGCTCGGAACAGCAGGCGTAGCTCAGCTTCAACTCCTTTGCGGCGCGATGGAGGAATGCGCCAGAAAATCGCAGCCGGGACTTTTGTTCGATGCGTGCATCACATTGTTTTTTGCTCTCCCTTTCATCATCGCGAGCGGCCTGATTTCCGCCACAACGTTGCGTCGCTACCATGTCCGAACTTCGCCTGCCTACATCGCGAACGCGATAGTGTCAGCGATACTTGGCGCGTACGCTTTCATTTTCAATTTTGGAGTTGCGGACAATCTGGGAGCCATTCTTGAGCATGTTCCGAAGAACGGTAGAGACATTACAAATGGGATGGTTGAGCGTTCTCCGCCCTTTTTTCAGACCGTCAGCAGTGTATTTCGCGATTTTCCCGCATTTGTAGGAAGCGAATTTGTCTATTTCGGAATGGCTGTCCTCCTCGCACTTGCCCTAAGCATTGTATGTGGATGCTTATTCTGGATTCTTGTTGTTCGCCGTAGCTCTGCCAGTCCCGATTAGATATTCAACTTGCCCAATCGCCAACACCTGCGCGTTACATCGACGAAAAAACATTGTGCCTTTAGTTTTTCTTCGTCTCCGCGATATAGGACGGATTGAGCGTGCCGAGTTTCGTCGCGATGGGAAGCAGCGTCGGATAGAACTGCACGAAGGTCGTGTCCGCCGCGCCGTGCGCCTGATGGCAGGAATAGCAGGATGCGCTGTGGTCGATCTCTTCCGCGGGCTTGTCACCGTCGAAGGCAAAGAAGGCCCAGCCGCCCTTGAAGCGTGAATCCTTCACATGCGCCTCATATCCCATGATCTCCGTGGTTTGGACGACGCCGCGCTTGTTGATCGAGACATCGGTTCCGCCGCCGCGGTTCTCCAGCAGGATGATCGTCTTGTCGGGCCACACGCCGGTCTTGAGGAATTGCTGATAGGCGGCACGCGGCACGAAGGTGTTGTTGAACATGTGCCCGTTCGCCATCGACGGCAGCGCACTGTAGCTCATGTCGAGGCCGGAGCTCAGAAACGTCCAGTCGCGATAGTCGGAGGGAAACACCAATTTTCCATCCTTGTCGTATTGCGGCGCGTCCGTGGCCGGCGGTTCGCCCGCGCCACACAACAGGATTGCGGCAACCAGGGCGCCCGCGGACACGCTAAGCAGTTGTGGTCGTGTCATGATGCTGTTCCTCTGAAGAAATTTCTGTGAACCGGCCGCGATAGGTGCTGGGTGACACGCCGAAGCGGCGCTCGAACGCCCGGCGAAACGCGTCGTCGCTGCCGAAGCCGGTGGAATGCGCGATCGTGGCGATCTTCTCGCGGCCGGATGCCAGACGCAGCCGCGCTTCGTCGAGGCGCAACCGTTCGATATAGAGCGCGGGCGTCACGCCGAACGCATCGCGAAAGCGGCGCGCGAACTGGCGGCTGCTCAATCCCGTCTGCGCCGCCATTTCCTCGACCGACCAGTCGCCCGCGAGATTGCCGACGATCTTCGCAACCAGTGCATTGAGCCGGTCGCCCGCCTGCGCCTGAAACCGCAGCGGCTCCGAGTATTGCAGCTGTCCGCCCGAGCGCTTCATGTAGACGACAAGTTGGCGCGCGGTCGAAAGCGCGAGCGCCGGGCCGTGATCTTCCTCGATCAGTGCAAGCGCGAGGTCGATGCCGGCGGTCATGCCTGCCGACGAATAGAATTTTCCATCGCGCACGAAGATCGCGTCGGGCTCGATGCGCACCTTCGGAAATCGCGTCTGCGCATGCGCGGTGTGTTCCCAATGCGTCGTCGCGCGGCGCCCGTCGAGCAACCCGCTCGCCGCTAGCCCGTAGAGTCCAGTGCAGACGGTGACGATGCGGCGCGTATCGGCGCGCGAGCGTAGCCACGCGGCGACCATCGCATTCGTTTTCTCTTCGCGAAGACCGGGCCCGCCCGGCACAACAATCGTGTCGAACGGCGGCACATCGTCGAGCATCATGTGCGGCACGAACTGAAGCCCGGATTCGGCGCGGAACGGTTCGCGCGAAAGTCCGATCACCGATGTCGCATACCGCTCCGACGGCGTCCGCCAGTCATTGCCGCCCGCGATGTAGAAAGCATCGAGGACCCCAACCAGATCGATCGCCGCAACGCCGTCGAACCCCAGAAGACCGATATGCCGAACACCGCTCGAAGCCATGGAAGAGACTACGCCGTACCCGCAATGTCTCTTAGGACATTTATCCGACGAAATCGGACATAGGTTGAAATTTATTTGTTCACCTCTTGTTCTTATATTCTGTCACGCCATATCCCGGGAATGGCAACGGCGAGACAGAAGGCAATTCGGGAAAAGAGACGGCGGGGCATCCGGTCCCACTGCCGCAAACGCGCGCTCATGCCGAGGGCATTTCCGGAGGCGGATCAGACAGTTGATGCCGGTCGGGCCGAATTGAATGAAAATTTTTTGTACCCCCTCCCCCTCGCTATCCAACAGAAGCCGCGCGGCGCACCCAAAGGAAACAGGAACCGCTTTGTCCATGGCAAATACACTGGGGAGGTCTTTGCGTTTCGCGCCGATGTCCGCGCACACATCCGAAAGGCGCGCTTGCTCCTGACCGCCGCGCGCAAGCTGTTGCGCGGCGATCCAGACGGCGGCGCGCGTGTTGGGGATATAAGTGGGGTTCCGGGCGATGCCGGATGACCCGCGCTTTGGGCACACCTATAACCGTTCCATGACTCAGACGGACGAGACCCTGTTCGGCGAAGCGCCGGCCGAGAGCGAGGAAGGCTTTGGCCGCCATTCGACCGGCATCCTGCCGAGCCATGTATTGCGCCGGCTGATCCGGGCGCGGCGCGAGATCGTGGCCGTGGAGGAGATCGACGAGGCGCAGCTTCAGCCAGCCAGCCTCGACCTGCGACTGGGCTCCGTCGCCTGGCGCGTGCGCGCGAGTTTCCTGCCCGGGCCAAACGCGACGGTGGAGGAGAAGCTCGCGACCGTCTTCATGCATGCCATCGACCTGACCGAGGGCGCGGTGCTGGAGACGGGCTGCGTCTACATCGTACCGCTGATCGAGCGCGTGGAGTTTTCGTCACGCGTCTCCGGCATCGCCAATCCGAAAAGCTCCACCGGACGCATCGACGTCTTCACCCGCCTGATCACCGATTACGCGCAGGCCTTCGACCGCGTGGAGCCCGGCTATCGTGGGCCGCTGTTCGCGGAGATCAGCCCGCGCACGTTCCCCGTGCTGGTGCGCAAGAATTCACGGCTCAATCAGCTACGCGTGCGTCACGGCTCGCCGCAGTTCACCGACACACAACTCCGCCGCCTGCATGCGGAAACGCCATTGGTCGACAGCGAACCGGATATCGACAATGGCCTCGGTTTCTCCATCGACCTGAAAGGCGTCGGCGATGGCGAGCGCATCGGCTGGCGCGCGAAGCGGCACACTGCGCTGATCGATGTCGACAAACGGAACTATCTGAACCCGGCGGATTACTGGGAGCCGGTGACGGCGCAGTCTTCGGGCACGATTATCCTCGATCCCGACGAGTTCTACATCCTCGCGTCGCGCGAGGCGGTGGCGATTCCGCCGGACTATGCGGCCGAGATGGTGCCGTTCAATCCGCTGGTCGGCGAGTTCCGCGTGCATTACGCGGGTTTCTTCGATCCGGGCTTCGGCTATGAGGCGGGCAAGCCGCCGACATCGCGCGCGGTGCTGGAAGTGCGCTCCCGCGAGGTGCCCTTCATCCTCGAACATGGCCAGATCATCGGCCGGCTCGTGTTCGAGCGGCTGACCGATCCGCCGCCGGAGGTCTACGGTGCCGGGATCGCGTCCAATTACCAGGGCCAGCGCTTGAAACTTTCGAAGCATTTCAAGCTGCCCTGACCGTTCCGGGTACGGAATTGTTGCTTGGGCAACACAGCGGGGCGTCAAAGTTACAGTCACGCAGTGAAGGACCGTTGCGTCCGGCGCATGAGTCGGGCCCTACTCTCCCGCGTTGCGGATCGGCGATTTTGGGGGTTCGGTTCGCAGCGGGTCCACTTGAAGGGGGCAGCGTGAGGCGGCTACGGCGCGGAAGTGCCGGCCGCCTCATGATTTTTCAGGCACCCCAATGAAACTCCAGACAAACCGGCTTTTCCTGCGTCCGATTGCAATCAGCGACGCACCCGCCCTGTTCGCGGCCCGCGGCGACGCCGAAGTCATGCGCTACTGGGACTGGCCGGCGCAGAAAGACGTTGCTGCTGTCGAGCGGATTTTCGCAGAGCACGTCCCGGAACTGGCCGATGGGACCACCCGATGGTGGGCGGTGGCGCTGTCCCCCGACGGCCCTGCGATCGGCGAATGCGACCTGTCGGAAATCGACACCCACCACGGCCGCGCCGAGATCGGCTTCCTGTTCGCCCGCCGCCATTGGGGCCAGGGTTACGCCCGCGAGGCGATGGAGCGCGTCATCGATTACGGCTTCAACGATCTCGGTCTCGAGCGTCTGTGGGCGCGCTTTCACGACGGCAACGAGGCGTCGAAGCGACTGCTGGAAAAACTTGGGTTCACCTATGAGGGCCGCCTCAAAAGCCACATCATGCGCGACGGCGCACGGCGCGATTGTCTGATCTACGGACGTCTGCGCGCCTGAGAAATTCTGTCGGCGATTAAGAACGGCAGATAGAGCACCAGAACGAAAGCGATGCCGATGGGTACGAGTTCGGCAATATAGTATGGCCACGGCGCCAGCAGATCGAGCACCGACGGATCCTTCGACTTGCCGTGCAGGAAGCCGAAATTGACGTCGAATATCCAGTCCACCAATCCGGCGCAAACGCCGTAGAAAAGCGTCCAGCCGATCACACGCGGAATCGATCGCAGATATGGCCGCATCTTCATGCCCAGCGTCATGTAGAGAACCGCGGCGATCACGCCGCAGTGGAATCCGAAGAAGACGATGAAACGCCAGTCCGGCCAGCCAAGCGCAAGTTCCGGCGTCAGCGTCGCCTGTAACGTCGCGCTCAGCGCCCAGAAATAAGCGAGCTCGTACGTCTTCTGGTTCGGCCAGATCAGCGAGACGATAGCCGCAATCGCCGCCCAATCGCAGAGGTGCATCGGAAGCAGATTGCCGACCGCCATCCAGCCGCGCGAATAGAGCAGCCAGATCCAGAGCACATAGGTCGCGATCAATTCCGCGGCGAACAGCAGTCGTACTATTTTGTAGAGCGCGGGGTTGTTTGCCATCCGCACAAAGATGGCCAGAACGACCGGGACGATGAACGCAAGCGCAATCGCGATCAGATGCGCCTGTCCAAATATCACGAATGGTATCGTCATCACCGCCCCCAGAGATGACGCGATCATAGCAGACCCGTCACTGGACGACGATCTTTCCCGTCATGCCCAGCATCGCGTGCATGAAGTGGGTGCACGTCACGGGATAGGTGCCCGGCTTGTTCGGGGTCAACGTGATGTCCGTGGATTGGCCGCCGTCCAGTTCGACCTCATCGCCGTCTTCGAGTTTGGACTTGTCGGCCGGCGCAACCGTCGCGGACTGGAAGAACTCCCGCGCCGTGAAATCGTGCCCTTTGCCGGCATCGTTGCTGAAGTGGATACGATAGGTCTCGCCGGCCTTCAGCGTCAGCGTGCTCGGCGTGAAGGCGTAGTTTGTCATCGATACGGTAATCGCAGTTTGCGCATTCGCCCCGCCAATGAGCAAGGCCGCTGCAGCGACAAAACCTGAGACGAACAACTTCACGACATCCTCGCTTTGGTGATCCTGTCGGAGAAGAAGAATGGCAGATAAAGCACCAACGCCGCTAGCACGCCGAGCAGCACTGTCTCAGGAATGTAATATGGCCACGCGCTCATCAGATCGAAGAAGGTCGCGTGACTGGGCTTGGCGCGGAAAAATCCATAGTTCGTGCCAAGCATCCAATCCACGGCACTTGCCGTGACAGCGTAAACCATAGTCCAGGCGATCACGCGCGGCAGCGACGCTGGCACCTGCCGCATCCGCGTGCCCAAGGTGAGATAGAGCGCAGCCGCGATGATCGTCGCGTGACTCATGAAAAAGACGACGAACTGCGGTTCCGGAAAACTGTAGTTCACGTCCGGCGTCACAAGCCCCTGGATCGTGCCCGCGAACGCCCAGAAATAGGCGAGCTCGAATGTTTTCTGGTCGGGCCATATCAGCGTGAGGAGCAGCGCGATTGTCGCCCAGTCGCAAAGGTTGAGCGGCAGCGCGTTGCCCCAGGCCAGCCAACTGCGGTCCACGAACAGCGCGTACCACGCAATCCAGGTGCCGATCAGCAATGCGGCAAAGCCATGCCGGAACGCCGCGTCAGCGACCGGTGACGAACGGCGCGCGACGAACGCCAAGATGAGCGGGACGATCAGCGTCAACGCCATCACGACGATATGATCCGCCTCGAAGAGGATGAATTTGTGCATCGCGGCCTCAAACCGTCCGCGGACGCTTCAGACGATCTCCGACCCAGAACGGGGCGTAGAGCAGGAGCATCGCGGTGATGCCGATCCCGAAGCACTCGGCGATGTACCAGGGCCATTGCGGCATGGAGTCGAACAAGGTTGCCACATGCGGTTTGGCGCGCAGAAAGCCGTAATCGGTGCCGAGCAGCCAGTCCGCCGTTCCGGCAACCGCGATATAGGACAGCGTCCACACGATCACGCGCCGGATCGAACCTCGAACTGGCCGCATGCGCAGCGCGAAGGTCAGGTACAGAACGCTGGTGATGATGATCGCATGATAGAAAAAGAAGAAGATGAACCGGACATCCGGAAAATCATATTCCAGGTCGGGCGTGATCGAGGCCAGCAGCGTTCCGGCCAGCGCCCAGAAGTAGGAAAGCTCATAGCTGCGCTGATTGGGTGAAAGCAGCGTTACGACGACCGCGATCGTCGCCCAGTCGCAGAGGTTGAGTGGAAGCACGTTGCCGAGCGCGAGCCAGCCATTCACATAGAACATCGCGAGATAGGCTATCCAGTCCGCAAGAAGGAACCCTGCGAGCGTCCAGCGCAGCGCTTTGTCGAGCACCGGATGATCGGCGGCACGCGATGCGGCAACAAGCGCGGCTGCCGTCGCAAACATCAAGATCATGGCCGCCCAGTGCGACGGACCGAAGGAGTGGAAATGCGCAGACATCGGAAACGCCCTCCTGCACACGACCAGACCAATCCCGATCCGTGGCGGATTTGCGGCGCGGCGAATGACACTTTCGCAACAGCGGCGATGCGTGCTATTTCAACGGGCGCTCGCGGGTGTAGTTCAATGGTAGAACGGAAGCTTCCCAAGCTTCATACGAGGGTTCGATTCCCTTCGCCCGCTCCAATACTTGGACAATTCTCCGCAAAGAGTTTTGGTATCGGTTTCGCCGAATGCCGTTCGCGGCGGGTTCGCATTAGTCCCACCTCGCGAACGCTAAACAGAGGACGCCGGCGCTCAGCATGAAGCGCGTCAAGATGAGCCGCCTCAAGTTCAACGTCGCGGCGTGGATCCATCGCGGCCGACCTGCAATCGTGACGTGGCGCAAGCGGCGTGTCCCGCGCGATGGCGGGATATCGACCGTTGGAGGCCTCCGACCTCGTACCAAGGCTTCGGTGGCCGCGAGAACCTTGCCAACCGGCCAAGGATATTGTGAGTTTCCGGCATGCCAAAACCACTGGTGTCGATCCCGGCAGCCCAAGCCATTCAGAATAGGAAAGGCAACAAGGCTGCGACCTGGGGAGAACGCGGACTCCCCAACCGCGTCGAGCCTATCGCCAAGCCCCTATTCGATGTCCCGTTCCTATTGCAGCCGGGTCAGCGCATCTTCACGGTCGGTTCGTGTTTTGCGCGCAACGTGGAGGTAGAGTTTCAGAACAGGGGCTTTCAGATACCGGCGCGCGATCTGTTCAAGCTTCCGGAATTTTTGGGGCAGGATCTCGGCCTTTTGAATAACTATGGCACACCGAGTATCTACAACGAGATTGCGTGGGCGTTCGGTAAGAAGAAGTATTCCGAGGATGACAACATCCTCGAGATATCGCCGGGCAAATTCGTTGATATCCACGTCGTGCCGTCGCGAAGGCCGGAGCCGAAAGACATTGTACTCGCTCGCAGGCGAGCTATCACCGCAGTGTATCGCGAAGCGGCGACCTGCGACGTATGCATCATGACGCTCGGATTGGCGGAGACTTGGTTTGACAAGAAGACCGGGCTCTACCTCAATGTCTCCCCGCGGCCTTCGATGATTTCAGCAGAGCCGGACAGGTTCGAGCTGCATGTTCTGTCTTACGCGGACGCTTACAAATTTCTATCTGACGCCATCACGATATTGCATCGCGCAGCACCTGCGATGCGAATTCTGCTGACGGTGTCGCCGGTACCTCTGACCAACACACACCGTCAGATGGATGTCATCGTCGCGAATGGCTACTCAAAAGCGGTCTTAAGAGCGGCTGCGGAAGAAGCGATAGTAAGACACGATTTCGTCTCCTATTTCCCGAGTTTCGAGTCCTTCACGATAAGCGACAGGAAGTTGGCGTGGCTGGACGATCTTGTTCACACAAATGAAGCGCTTGTCGCGTTCAATGTGCAGAGAATGATAACCGCCTTCACCAATGGCGAGCTGGTCGATGACGCGACAGTGTTGGAACAAGCGGCGTTGATGGCGGAAACAAGCCCAGCTGAAGCTTTGTCTCTCCTTAAGGAAGACAATTCCACAGCCGCACTTGTTATCAAGGGGACGGCGCTGATCGCGGCCGGATGCGCGCGCGATGCGTACGATATGTTGGACCCGGTGTGCCAACCGAAATTCCGATCGCGGCAGGCATGGCATGTCTTTATCAAAGCCGCGATTGCGATGGACGATTTGCCCCTCGCCGTCTCGGCTTATGAAAGAATGAAGTCCGTCGTCCGACGACTGGCCAACAATACGACAGGACCGCTGGCAAGCTGGTTTCACAAGAATGGCCGCGATGACATAGCGGCTGAGTTGCGTGCGCCCGCAGAGTCGTAGGTACTCCAAGCAACTGAATCGTGCACCTGAGTTGGCAGTTCGCCAATGTCGGCTGCGTCCCATCAGGAGCCGGAGAGCGAAATGGCGTCTCATTCGGCAAAAAAAACAACAATCCTGGCGATGTGTATGGCAGCTTCCAACAAATGCAGCCGGTTGTTAGCAATACCGCCGTTTCTGCGCCGTTGAGCGATTGCGAAATCTCGCGATCGCGATACGATGCCGGGAATTCTCCGGCCATATTCCGTTACCCATTGCACTTCATGTCGTAGAACCGAGAGATATCAGTCTCCCGCCCGCTCAAAATCACGGGCCGGCATCGCGGACGCGGTAGATGTATCAAGAGCCTGACGCGCCCTATATCGATTATCGGCAATACAGATTCGGCGCGCGAAGGATCGTTGTGCGTGGCCCGGAAGAGCCGGTCACCCAGCCCTACATCGTGTGCCTCGGCGCGGCGCAGACCTTCGGCCGATTTGTCGATATCCCCTATCCCCAGCTCCTTCAGGAACGGCTCCGCGTGCGATGCATCAACCTCGGCGTTGCGGGCGGGGGGCCGGAGCTGTTTCTCGCGGACGAGGACGTCCTGGCGCTGTGCGCCGGCGCGAAGGCGTGCGTTCTGCAGGTCATGAGCGGTCGGTCGGTCAGCAACGCGTTCTATCAGGTCGAGCCGCGCCGCAATGCGATCATCACATCGTTTTCGGACGAATTGAAAAACGTGATCGCCGATCTTCGGCGGAAAAAGAAGAAACTCTTCGCCCACGACGTTCTGGTGAAGATCAGCGAGACACAGGATGAAGCTGTCACGAAGCGGGTTTTTGACGATGTTCGCCGCGCGTGGATCGATACCACGTTGCAACTCCTGGAGCGCATTTCCACGCACCGGATTCTGTTTTGGTTTTCCGAGCGCGAACCGGGAGCGGGGGATACCTACCTCCACGGGCATGTCCTGATGAAGTATCCGCAGCTTGTGGACAGGGACATGATCCGGTCCGTTCGCCATCAGGCGGACGACTATGTCGCGTGCGTCGCTTCCGCCGGAATGCCGCAATCTCTGCTGCGCGACGGCAGCCCGGTGCTGTTCCGTCCCAATGGCGCACCGCGACTGGAGAACACGTACTATCCGTCGCCGGAGATGCATGAAGCGGCGGCCGATGCGCTGTCCGAGCCGCTTCGCCGCGTGCTGGGATGACGAACCGAACCACACACCGCAAAGAGTGACGTATCCATGCTGAGAGATCGCCGTAGTTTTCTCGCTCTGTCGGCCGCCGCGCTGATCGCACCCCGTGCCTATGCGGGCACGGGCAGGAACTGGCGACGTGACTTCGAAGCCTTCGTGAAGGACGGATTGGCGATGACGAACACGCCGGGCCTGAGCGTCGCAATCGTGCGCGGCGGCAAGGCAGTGTTCGCCCAGGGCTTCGGATATGCAGATGTCGAACACGCGCGACGTGCCACCGCCGACACCGTGTTTCAGATTGCGTCGGTCAGCAAAACCGTCACCGCCACCGCGATGATGATGTTGTGGCAGGACGGTCGCTTCAAGCTCGACGATCCTGTCGCACCACTGCTCGACTTCCCGCTGAAGCATCCGAAGTTTCCGGACGCGCCGGTCACGTTCCGTCACCTGTTCACGCACACATCGGGCATCTCCGACGAAGTCTATGGCGATCTGGATTTCACCGGACAGACGCCGCCACCGCTTCGTGATTTCCTTGCGGCGTATCTCGCCCCTGGCGGGCGCTGGTATTCGGCTGACAAAAGCTGGTCGACGGCGAAACCCGGAACGGCGTGGAGCTACAGCAATGTCGCGGTCGCGCTGCTCGGCTATCTCGCCGGTCGCGTCGGCCCCGATCCGCTCGATGTCGTCACACAGAAGCGCATCTTTGCGCCGCTCGGCATGCACAACACCGCGTGGCGTTACGAAGGTATCGCGGACAACGATCTCGCGCAGCCTTATGCATTCGAGAATGCACGTTACAAACGCATCGCGCATCAGACCTACCCGGATTGGCCGGCGGGTTTGCTGTGCACATCGTCGAATGACTTCGCGAAATTCCTTCGCATCTACACAGAAGGCGGCCGTGTCGATGGCCGCACATATCTCACGCAAGACGCGTTGAAGGCGATGCTGACGCCCGATCCGGTTGTCATGGATTCGAGGCATCCCGACCACAAGCAGGGACTGATCTGGCAACTGTTCGAACGGAACGGTGCACATCTGGCCGGGCATCATGGCGGCGATCCGGGCGCGGCCAGCGTCGCCGTGTTCGATGCCGAACGGCACGTCGCCGTTCTTGTGTTCGCCAATATCGACGACAATCGCGCCTTCAGGCCATTCCAGAACGAGGTCACGTTCCGCCTGTTGGACCGCCCCAATTCGGCCTAGTTCCGCGGCATAATTTCCCACTTTCCGCCGCGCTGGATTGCTATAACTGGACACCAGCCTTCGCTCGCGAAGCGAGGAAGGCTGCCACGCCGTAGCCCATCGGGCGAAGGCGGGCGAAACCCCGCGAGCTACGGCCTGGCAAGCCGTGCCTGCTCGCAGATAGCTTTCCAGGTACGGACAATGGCGAATGTGGCAGTGATCGGCGCCCAGTGGGGCGACGAGGGCAAAGGCAAGATTGTGGACTGGCTGTCCGCGCGCGCCGACGTGGTCGTGCGCTTTCAGGGCGGCCACAATGCCGGGCACACGCTCGTCATCGATGGCGTGACGTACAAGCTCTCCCTTCTGCCGTCCGGCGTGGTGCGTCCGGGCAAACAGGCGATCATCGGCAATGGCGTCGTCGTCGATCCGTGGGCGTTGCTCAGCGAGATTGAGAAACTGCGCGCGCAGGGCGTGAACGTGACGCCGGAGAATCTGATCGTCGCGGAGAACGCGACGCTCATTTTGCCGCTGCACCGCGAATTGGACGAAACGCGCGAAAGCTCCAACAGCGTACAGGCGCTGGGCACGACAAAGCGCGGCATTGGGCCAGCGTACGAAGACAAGGTCGGCCGCCGCGCGATCCGCGCCATCGACCTGAAAGATCTGTCCTCGCTGCCGAAGAAGATCGAGCGCCTGCTTGCGCATCACAACGCGCTGCGCCGTGGCACGGGCGCCGACGAGATCTGCGAGAAGGAAACGCTCGCGCAGCTCACCGAGATCGCGCCGAAGTTCACGCCCTTTGTCGGCTCGGCCTGGCGCACACTCGACGCTGCGCATCGCGACGGCAAGCGTATCCTGTTCGAAGGCGCGCAGGCGGTGCTGCTCGACGTCGATCATGGCACCTATCCGTATGTCACGTCGTCGAACACGGTTGCGGGACAGGCAGCAGCCGGTTCGGGCATCGGGCCGAAGCAGATCGGCTATGTGCTCGGCATCGTGAAGGCCTACACCACACGCGTGGGCGAAGGCCCCTTCCCCACCGAGCAGGATAACGAGATCGGCGAGAAGCTCGGCACCCGCGGTGCGGAGTTCGGCACGGTCACGGGCCGCAAACGGCGCTGCGGCTGGTTCGACGCGATGCTGGTGAAGCAGACAGTCGTCACCGGCGGCGTCGACGGGATCGTGCTGACCAAGCTCGACATCCTTGACGCGTTCGAGAAGATCAACGTCTGCGTCGGCTACGAACTCGACGGAAAGAAGATCGACTACCTCCCCGCCGACGCCAACGAACAGGCGCGTCTCAAGCCCATCTATGAGATCATGGAAGGCTGGAACTGCTCGACGCGCGGCGCGCGCAGCTGGGCGGACCTTCCCGCACGCGCGGTGAAATATGTCCGCCGCGTCGAGGAGCTGATCGGCGCGCCGGTGGCGATGCTTTCGACCAGCCCGGAGCGCGAAGACACGATCCTGGTGCGCGATCCGTTTCTTGGCTGAACTACCAGCCCATGGTAGAATAGGCCGACAAAATGGTAGAACTCCATGGGCCTGAACATCAAAAACTCGGAAACAGAACGCCTGATCAAGGAGTTGGCTGATCTTACCGGCCGGACCCAGACGGCGGCCGTAACAGAAGCCGTACGGAACGAGATCAAGGCCGTGCGTGCCAGCAAACGCCAGAAGGGCGCTCTCGCGGCGGATTTGATGCGGATAGGACGCGAAGCCGCCGCCCTGATGACCGAGGAAGA
>Ga0335075_10005837_pt1 | contig 19042 bp, 14 predicted proteins | sample Lox_Sample_24_FD_206723 | JGI IMG/M metagenome (GOLD analysis project Ga0335075, IMG submission 206723) | Soil microbial communities from Loxahatchee National Wildlife Refuge, Florida, United States - Lox_Sample_2.4 | ecosystem: Environmental > Terrestrial > Soil > Wetlands | place: USA... | reverse complement strand
GTACCAGTCCGCGCGGGACCAGCGGACGCTGCCGCTCTACGAGCAGACCTGCGAGCGGGCCACGCTCGCGCCGCCGCCCCCGCAGGCGGCCGCGCTGCTGGCGGCGGTGGCCGCCAGCCCGGCGGCGTCGCAGGGCTTCATCAGCACAATCGCTGGAACACTGCCGGTACCTGAGTTCTTCTCCGACGCCAACATCGGCAAGATCATGGCCAGCGCGGCCCGGTAACCGCCGCCGCGCCACACACTCCGCCGAACCGTTGTGCCGGCCTCGTTCCTTAAGAACAATTGGCGGCATGGACGAGGTTGCGCCGGCTTTCGGCGTGCTGGGGGAGCTGGAGGTCATCCGGGGCGGGGTGCCCGTGCCGGTGCCGGGGCCGCGCAGGCGCGCGATTCTGGCCGCACTGCTGGTCCGCGCCGGCCGGCCGGTCTCCGCCGACGCGCTGGCCGGCGCCGCCTGGGGAGACGACCCGCCCGCCGATCCCCGGGCAGCGCTGCACACGGTGCTGTCCCGGCTGCGCGCCGCGCTGGGCGACGGCGCGCCGCGGGCGGGGCCGGCCGGCTACCTGCTGGATCCCGGCCCGGGCGGACTCGACGCGCGCCGGTTCGAGGACCTGCGGGACCGGGCGGCGCGGCTGCGGGCAGCTGACCCGCCGGCCGCCGCGGCGCTGCTCGACGAGGCGCTGGCGCTGTGGCGGGGACCCGCGTACGAAGAGTTCGCCGACCGGGACTTCGCGCGCCAGGAAGCGGCGCGGCTGGACGAACTGCGGCTGGTGACCGTGGAGGACCGCGCCGGCCTGGCAATCGACCTCGGCCACGCGGAAGCCGCGGTCACTGCGACCGAAGCGCTGGTCGCGGAGCATCCGCTGCGCGAGCGAGCGCGCGGGCTGCTGATGACCGCGCTCTACCACGCCGGCCAGCCGACCGAGGCGCTGGAGCGCTACCGGCAGTACCGGGCCTTCCTGGTCGCGGAACTCGGCGTGGAACCCTCACCGGCGCTGCGGGAACTGCACCAGCGCATGCTGCGCCATGAACTGCCCGCGCCCGCCGGGCAAGCGCCGGCGCAGCGACCGCACGAGGCGAAGACCCGCCGCCCGCCCGCGTGGACCGTCGCTTCCACCGCGTTCTTCGGCCGGGAACGCGAGACGGCGGAACTCATCGCCGCCGCCGCCGCGCACGGCCTGGTCACCGTGACCGGAACCGGCGGGGTCGGCAAAACCCGGCTGGTAGCTCAGGCACTGCGCGACCTGAGCGGTCGGCTCGGCCTTCCTCCGACCGTTGTCGAACTCGCCTCCGTCACCGCCGGGCAGGCCGCCGAGGCGGTAGCGGCGGCGCTCGGCCTTCGCGCCGCGTCGCCGGCTGGCGCGGCCATCGTGGAATACCTGAGCATCGCCAGGGGCCTGCTGGTGCTCGACAACTGCGAGCACGTACGCGACGAGGTCCGGGCGCTGGTGCGGGAGATACTCGCGGGCTGCCCCGGTATCCGGGTCGTGGCGACCAGCCGGCACCGTCTCGGGCTGGCCAGCGAGCAGGTGCTGCCGCTGGGGCCGCTCCCGCTGCCCAGCCTGCCCGCATCGCCCGCGCAACCGGATGCCGACCTGGCCGGGATGCCGGACGCGGTGCTGTTGTTCGCCGACCGGGTCCGGCGGGTACGTCCTTCGGCCACCGTGACGCCCGATGCAGTCGGAATCATCGCCGACATCTGCCGCCAGCTCGACGGGCTGCCGCTGGCGCTTGAACTGGCGGCTACCCGGGCGGCCACGCTGGGCCTCGGCCCGCTCCGTGACCGGCTGGGCGACAGCCTCGACCTGCTCGGCGGCGACGGAGATTCCCGGCACGAGCCGCTGCGCGCGGTTGTCGCCTGGTCGTACGGGCTCCTCAGCCCCACGGCGCGCAGGCTGCTGGCCGCGCTGTCGGTCTTCCACGGCGACTTCGACCTCGACGCGGCCGAGCAAGTGGCCGGACACCTGGCTGATCTGCTGACCGGCGAGCCGTCAGGCGCGGTCGCCGCGGCGTCCGCGCTCGCGCAACTCGCCGATGCATCGCTGGTGGCCTGCCACGAGGACGGGTCAGGGCTGCAGTACCGGCTGCTCATGATCGTACGGGCGTTCGCCGCCGAGAAGCTGGCCGAAGCCGGGCTCGCGGACGCAACCCGGCTCGCCCACGCCCGCTGGGCGGCAGCAGCCGCCGAGTCCGCGGGCCGCGAGACAGCCGGCCCCGGCTGCGCCGGCGCGCTCACCTGGCTGGCCCAGCACCGCGCGGACCTGGCCGCAGCCGCCCGCTGGGCGCTGGACGCCAGCCAAGCCGAGCCGGCCGGCAGCCCAGAGCTGGCCTGCCTGGCCGGCCGGATCACCGGGGCGATAGGGAAAGCGCACTGCGGTCACTGGCGTCCAGCACCCGCCCTCGCGCAGCTGACCGCCGAGACGGCCGCCGATCCAGGCGTCCGCTTGTCGACCGCCGCGGCGCTGGCGCTAGGAGCGGGCGCAATGGCCGCCTGTGAAAGCGGCGACTTCGCGCGGGCCAACGATCTGGGGACCAAGGCGCTGCAGCTCGCCGCTAACCCGGCGGAGCGGTACCTCGCGCTGGTGCCTCTCGGCGTCGCCGCCCTCCGCCAGGGCGATCTTTCCGCTTCCACGCGGTACTGGGAGCGGCTCGCCGCCGAAGAAGACGCGCCCGCTGGTTACCGGGCCGAAGGTTTCGCCAGCCTCACGCTGACAGCGTGCTACAGCGGGAACCCGCAGGCGGCACAGCGGCACGCCGCCCAGGCACGCCTGGCCGCGGCGGCATCGGGCTCGGGCGCAATCCGCGCGTTCGCTTCCTATGCGGCCGGCGAGGTGGCGCTGCTGGGAAACCAGCAGGCGGCCATCGTACTGCTGCGCGCAGCCGCCGACGAAGCCGCCGCCACCGGCGCCGACCACGTCGTCACGGTGGCGCTCATCGCCCTGGTCTCGGCGCTCACCCGGCTCCATCGGCACGACGAGGCACTAGCCGTGTTCCCCGCACTGCTGGAACAGGCCCGCCGGAACGGGGACTGGCCCTACCTGTGGACCGCGCTGCGGATCGGCGCCGAACTGCTGGCCGCATCCGGCCAGCCGGAAACCGCCGCGCTGCTGCTCGCCGCCGCCCGGCACGCGCCGTCCGCGCCGACCCTGACCGGCGCGGACATAACCCGGTACCGCGACCTGGAGCACGATCTGGAACGCCAGCTCAGTCAGCAGTCCGGTCCCGGCGCGCTCGGCCAGATCGACACACTGGCCAAGACCCTGCCGCGCGCCCAAGTGCTGGACCACGCGCTCTGCGCACTGACCGCCCGCGGACAGGAGCCCATTGCGGGACCGTTATCCAGCCGCCCGCCGGCGGTGAGGACAACTCGCTCCGGGCCGCCACGCAGGAAAGCAACTCCATACAGATCCAGCGTCACACCCATTTCATGGCACGGCCGGCTCAGGAAGCCTCCGAAGCGGCCACCTCCCAGATAACTGGCTGATCTGCGCTCTGCTGCGAGGCGCCCTCCCTTAGCTGGCAGGCGATCGTATTCGGCGATATAGCCCACCCTGCTCGCAGGCGTGACGATGGCACCTGCGGTCGGTCATGTCACGTTGCGTCTATTGGGCGCCGCGGGCACGGCTGCAAAGGTCGGCTTGTATCCGCGCCATCGTCGCAGCCTGCCGGCCGGTAATGTCGGAGCCGGGGTGCCAGGGCCGGGCGATGTCCGCCGGGTCGCGCAGTTCGATGAACGGATGATCTCCGCGGAAGTCGCTGAATGCCTCCGGGTCTACGGCGGCGCGGATGGCGCGGTGCAGCTCTTCGGCCGCAGCAAGCAGGTCCTTTGTCTCGAACATGCGGTCGCGGTAGCTGATCCACCATCCGTCCGGGCCGCTGGCCAGGCCGAGCCCGCCCCGGATGGCCAGGTTCTGTCAGTGCTCGAAGGCGTTCCGGACGCTTGAAATAGTCGTCGACTGGTCTTGCTCGCCCTCCGAGAGCGGCAGACCCGCGGTCAGACCGCTGAACCGCTCAAGTGCTCCGGAAAGCACGTTCCTCGGGTCTGCCACTTCGGCAGCGAGTTTGGCCACGGTGTGCAGGCGGTGCAGGCTGACAACGAACAGGTCCACGTCGATCCGGCGCTGCACCAGGCCGGATCTGGGGTCGCTGAGGATGGCTGGACCCGGGTCGGTGATCCGCCCGTGCTGCGTCTGGCAGGCGAGCCAGTAGGTGTCAGCGTCATCACGGATCATCAACGCCCGCTGGGTCACGCCGGTCTCGTGCCAGAGCCTGATCTCCCGTCTGAACGTAACCACGCGCGTTAGTATCGCCGCTCAGTGGCGCTCGTCCGAGGCATTATTGAGATGCGGAGACCGCGACGCTCGCACAGTCTGTGATCAAACGACGCGCGCGAACCGCCGATCTGCTCGGCGGTGCCGACCCTTCCGATGATCGACGCGCACGCGCCTTAACGGTCGTTATGGAAGTTCCGCGTATCGGCGGCTGACCGACGGCGGAGTGGTCTTCTGGGTTAGGCCATGACCTGGCGGGTTCCAGGAAGCCTTCAGGGACGTGCGCTGCTCGTCTGCGCTGTGGCTGGCAGCCCAGGGTGAGCCGGCCGGGGCATGGCCTCATCCGGCAGCATGAGGCGAGCCGCGCTGGGCGCGGGCCCGGCGCTTGCCCTCGTGCATGGCCTGTACCCGGGCGACCGGGATCGTGTGGCCCTCCGCGATAAGGTCTTCAGGCAGTGCCTGCGGTGACGGCAGGGCAGCGGCCCAGGGGTCGGCGCCGGCCAGCAGCTGCGCCGCGTTCCGCACCGTGAAGGCCCGGGGCGACACCTCGTCCAGCGATTCCCAGGCGACCGGGAACGAGACCGGCACGCCGGGGCGCGCTCGCGGGCTGTAGGCGGCCACCACGGTCGCGCCGTGCGCCCGGGTCGAGTCGATGAACACCATGCCGCCGCGATCGGCCTTGATGAACGCGGTCGTCGCGAGTCCGGGGTCCAGCCGCGCGGCCCGCCCGGCCAGGGCGCGGGTCGCAGCCGCCGCGTCGTCCGCTGACACCGATGCCTGAACGGGCACGTAGATGTGCACGCCCTTGGCCCCGCTGGTCTTGACCGCGCCCGCCAGGCCCGCCCCGGACAGCGCTTCCCGGACCAGCCTGGCCGCGGCCACCGCCCGCCCGAACTGGTCCGCTGCCGGCGGATCGATGTCCAGCACCAGGCAGGAGGGCCGATCCAGGTGCCCGGCGGTGCCGAGCGTGATGTGGTATTCCACCGCGCGCTGGTTGGCGAACCAGATCAGCGTCGGCTTGTCCTCGCACAGCGCATACCGCACCTCCCGTCGCGAGGATTCCGCCCACATCGAGACGGTCTTGACCCATGGCGGCGCGTAGTCCGGCACGTTCTTCTGCATGAACGGACGCTGACCCGCGCGCACCCGGATCACCGACAGCGGCCGGCCGCTCAGCACGGGGACGATACGGTCCGCGACTGCCTCCAGGTAGTCCACCAGATCGCGCTTGGTCGCGTCCGCCCCGTCGAACAGCGGCTCGTCCAGGTTCGTCAACATGATCTCGGGCGATGCCATGCTTAGCGTCTACCCGCTCCGCACCCAGGCACCACCGACGTTGCACAAGTCGGGGGTTTGCCGTGCCACCCTTCGGTCACGGCGGATTGCGGACACCCGGTCATGCCGAATAGCGGACGTCGCGTCATCGCATACTTATGCGCTGTCCTGTATGTCGCCAACGGTTGCGGCTACCGACTTGCTCGCTGGTGCCAGTGCCGTCAGGGTCTGGTACTAGCCTTGGACTAATATCCTGGTTTCCAGTACATTGACGGGATGGCTGTCAGGCCCATGACGGGGCAGGCGTTCTTCGTGCTCACCGCGCTGGCCGATGGCCCGCGGCATGGGTACGGCATCGTGGGTGAGGTCGAGGAGCTGTCGCGGGGCCGGGTCCGGCTGAAGATCGGCGGCCTGTACGGGGTGCTGGACCGGCTCGCCGCCGAGGGGCTGATCGAGCCCGACCGGGAGGAGGCACACGACGGCCGGCTGCGCCGCTATTACCGGCTCACCCGGGACGGGCGGGGCGCGCTGGCTGAGGAGGCCGAACTCCGCGCCGCCACCGCCCGGGTGGTGCAGACGAGGCTGCGTCTGGCCGGTCCGGAGGCGGCCGGGTGAGCGGCGACCTGGAGCGGCGGTACCGGCGGGTGCTGCGGCTGCTGCCCGGCTGGTACCGCCAGCTGTGGGAAGAGGACATGGTCGCCGCGTTCCTGGACGGCTGGCTCACCGGCGACCCGGAGGCGGACGAGTACATCAGCAAGGCTGCCAGGCCCGAATGGGCGGAGGTCGCCAGCGTGGCCGGCCTGGCTGGCCGGCTGTACCTGGGCGGCGCGGGCGCTCCGCGCCGGTACTTCGCCTGGGGTCAGGCCATACGGCGCGCGGTGCTCACCGTGATGCTGGTGCACGCGACGCTGGCCCTTGACGTGCTCGTGCGGACGGCCTGGAACCGCCGCCTGTTCGGCCTGCCCGCGCCGCCCGCGAGCCTGATGACCGCCTCGCCTGGCGGCGCCTGGCCCGCGGTGTATTACGTGGTAAACATCGCCTGGGTCGTGGTCTTCGCGGCACTGGTCCTCGGGCATTACCGCGCTGCCCGGGTCCTCGCGGCGCTGGCCATCGTCCCCGGCCTCGTCGCTCTGCTGCAAGCCCAGCTCACCGGCATCATGCCGGCGCCGTTCGGGTCGTGGGCTTTCTGGGTCCTGCTCAATCTTGTCCCGGTCGCGGCCATGACCGCGTTCCACCGGGACGCCCCGCCGGCTGCGCCCTGGCCCTGGCTGCTGGCACTGCCCGCTAACTACCTCCTGGTGGTCGTGCCGCTGCTTGTCCTGCAGGCGACCGGCAACTCCGCGTGGCTGCCGGACTTTCCCGGGCTGTGCTGCCTCCTGGTCGCCGTGGCCTGCCTGGCGCACGCGCCCAGGGCCTGGTCCCGCCAGGCCGACGGCCCGGGCGTGTGGGCGCTGACCCTGACGCTGCTCGCCGCCGTCGCCGGGGCGTACCGGATCACCACGCTCAGCGGCTACCTACACGACCCGCACCTGATCAAGGTAAGCCTGGCCGAACTGCTCATCCTGGCGGCCGCTGCCGCGCTAGTCACCCCCGACGCCGCCCGCGCCCAGGCCGCCACGCCGGCACCGCCACCGCATCGGCGCACGATGGCCGCCTAGGAGGACCCAGGACATGCCGTACCAGCACCCGCGCCCGCCGTCCGCCCTGGCCAGCGTGCTGGCGGCCGCGGGCATCGTGCTCGCCGTCGCCAGCTGCACAGGCCACATAACTCCGCTCGGGCCGGACCAGGCTGCCACCGTGCCGACACCACACCATCTGCGGTCACCGCTCATCCTGCAAGACATGCGCACCCAGGACCCGCCCCCGGTCGGCTCCGGCGGCTGCCCGGCGGGCTGGGTCACGCTCCCCGGGGTGAATCCCGGCCAGTGCTACCGCAAGACCGGCACGCCGGTAACGATCACCTCCGCAGCGGTCTCCCCGGTCTTCCCATTCCAGCCCCCTACGCCCCCGGGACAGCAGGCACCACCGGTCCAGTACGGATTCTGGATCACCCTGCCCGCTGCCGACGCGCCGGCGCTGGCAGCAGTCATCCCGACGGCTCCCGGGTCCCAGGGCCCTCCCACCGCCAGCGCTGTCACCTCAGCTACCCCCATTCCCGCCATCAGCGTCGCCGGCCGCACCTGGGTCCTGCAAGGCTTCGCGACACGGTTCGCAGGCCGGCAGCTCGAAGTCACCCTGCCCAGCAGGAACCAAGCCCTCCAGCTTCAGCACATGCTGGCCGGGTCCGGCTGAGGCGGCAGACATCATGGATTATCCCGGGCCCGATCGGCCAGCCCCGGTCTTCCGCGAACTCGACCCGCCGGATGCGCACGACCGGGTCTGCGCTAGGACGTCCGGACACTCGCATCGGCTCACCGGAGCGACACCACACCTCGTTCTGAGCAGCCAGCCGACAGCTCCCACCCCGTCGAACTCGCGCACAGGCGGCTACGTGCGCGTCCTGAGGACGACATGAACGGCGCTCGCCACGCGGCGATGGGTAAGACGACCTGTACAAATATGCGGACCTGCCCGGCACTTGACAATGCGCGCTCAGGTAGCCGCGAGGAGGGCGCAACGCGCCCGATGGCGCGAGCCAGACCTGGATGTTCTGTGCACGGCACATAGTCAATCGGCACGGCGCTTGACAGGGACAGAGTCGGCAGGGCGCTCATGCGCCCGGGTCGACAAGGGTCAACTGACGATCGTCAACCTTGTGGAGGCATTCAGGTCGGCGCATAACTATGCGGGGGTCCCCAACTTCCTCAATGGGCTACTTGAGCGCGCGTGAGGCGAGCTCTTCGCGGTCAGGTGACCTCGAGGCTAAGTTCGTGTACAGCGCGCAGGCTGCTGCCGATGTAGACGGCGAACATGCCGGGCTCGACGACGAACCGGGCCGGATGCTCGCCGGCGTACCAGAAGGCAAGCTGGTCGGTACCCAGCTTGAAGCTGACGGTGCTTGTCTGGCCCGCGCCGATGTGCCGGCGGGCGAACGCGACCAGGCGACGGACCGGCTGGGCCACCGACGAGACGAGATCCCGCACGTAGACCTGGATAACCTCGTCGCCGCCGCGGGCGCCGGTGTTGGTGACGTCGACGCTCAGCTCCACCTGTCGGCCGTTCTCGAGGGCCGCGCGGGAGATGCGGTCGGCGGACAGCCGTGCGCTGGCATGCCGGAAGGTGGTGTAGCCGCCGCCGTGGCCGAACTCGAACTGCGGGCCGAGGTCCAGATCGAGGTACTTGGACGTGTACTTCTCCTTGAGGTTGCCCGGGCCGGCCAGGCCGATGTCGACTGTCTCAGGCCGCATCGTGCCACGCGACGTCGCGGGACGACCGGTGTTCTCGTGGGCGTAGTAGACGGGGACTTGCCCGGTGCTCCGCGGGAATGACATCGGGAGCCGGCCGGCGGGTTCCGCGGCGCCGGTCAGGACATCCACGATGGCGGCCGGCGCCTCGGTGCCGAGGTGCCACGCCTCCAGTACAGCCGGGGCAAGGTCGATCCAGCCGGAGGTGACCAGCGGACGCCCGTTGATGAGCACGACGGCGAACGGGACGCCCGTGGCGGCCACGGCGCGGATGAGCTCTTCCTGCCGCCCGGGCAGCCGCAGGTCGCTGCGCGACGCGGCTTCCCCGGACAGGTACGACGGCTCACCGGCGAACACGAGCACGAGGTCGTGGCCGGGTGCGGCCACCGTCACCGCCGCCAGGTCCGCCGGATCGTCGTCGTAGAAGCCGGTGCCCGGCTCGATCGTGAATCTGACGTCCGGGTACCGGCTGGCCAGCTCCCCGGCGATCGAGCCGGCCGCGGCGGCGAAGGTCTGCGTCCAGGCGCCGAGGTGGTCGGTGGAGGTGGCGTACGGTCCGGTCAGCAGGATGCGGCCCGCCGGGGTGACCGGCAGGGTGCCGTCGTTCTTCAGCAGCACGGTCGACCGGGCGGCGGCCGCGCGCACCTGAGCCCGGGCCTCCTCGGCCGGCCCGGTGATCTCTTCGTCTTCCGGCACGTACGGCCGGTCGAACAGGCCGAGCCCGGCCTTGAGGGTGAGGACGCGGCGCACGGCGTCGTCGACGCGGTCGATGGGAAGCTGCTCAGGGGTGAGCAGCGCGCGTCCGCTGCCATCGGTCAGGCTCCCGCCCATCTCGATGTCCAGACCGGCCCCCACCGACTGGCGCACCGCGTCGAGCAGGTCGGTGGCCACGCCGTGCGGCACGAGGTTGCCGACACCGTCGGCGTCGCCGACGATGACGCCGCGCAGCCCCCACTCGTCTTTGAGCACGCCGGTCAGCAGGTGCCGGTTCGCGTGCATCGGCTTGCCGCCGATGGTGTTGAACGCGGCCATCACCGACGCCACCCCGGCCGCGGTGGCCGCCCGGAACGGCTCGAGGTAGACGTTCCGCAGGCGGTGCTCGGACATGTCGGCCGTGTTGTAGTCCCGGCCGCCTTCGGCGTGCCCGTAGCCGACGAAGTGTTTCGCGGTCGCGGCGATGCTGCCAGGGTCGCCGAGGTCATCGCCCTGGTAGCCGCGGATCATCGCCGCGCCCATCACGGCCGTTAGGTGCGGGTCCTCACCGAAACCCTCGACCACCCGGCCCCAGCGCGGATCGCGGCCCACGTCGATCATCGGGGAGAAGGTCCAGTTCACCCCGCCCGACGCCGCTTCGGCCGCGGCGAGCCGCGCGGTGCGCTCGACGACATCGGGGTCGAAGCTCGCGGCCATGGCCAGCGGAGTGGGGGCGATCGTGTGCTGACCGTGAATGACGTCGAGCCCGACCAGCAGCGGGATGCCCAGCCGGGTCTGCTCGACCGCGACCCGCTGCTGTGCGTTGACCGCGGCGGCGCTGCGCGGCCAGAAGATCGCCCCGACGCCCCCGCGGACCCAGCGCTCGAGCTCGGCCGGGTCGGGCCGGAACACGATCTGCAGCTGCGCGAGCTTCTCGTCCCAGGTCATCGAGTTCAGCAACGCCTCGACGCGCTGCTCAGCCGGGCTCATGACGCGTAGGCGCGCAGCACGACCGGACCGCGCAGGCCCGCTGGGCGGATCTCGGCGTCCGGCTCGTAGACCTCGGCGACCGGCGCGAAGATCTCGCCGGTCGGCTGGCGCGCCTCGGCGATGAGCCGGTTCATCCAGGCGTTCGCTACCTCCACCACCACAGTGTTAAGGCCTGGGCGAAGCGCCCCGGTGATGTCCGCTTCGAACGGGGCCGTCCAGGTGATTCCGCAGTCGGCGCCGTTTACCAGCACCCGCGCGATGTCCCCTCCGTCGCCGAGCGAGGCCACGATCCTCTGGTGGTCCAGGAAGGCGGGGGCCACGTCGACGCTCGCGGCGTAGACGCCGACGCCGGCGAACCCTTCCGCGCCGAGTTCGGTCCACGGGACCGGGCCGTCTTCCGGCCGGATCGGGTCGCGTCCTGGCAGCGTGACGTCCCACGGGCCGGTTACCGGGAGCTCGGCCACCGGGGTAGCCGTACGTTCTGGATAGTGGTTGTCGTCGTCGTCAGCCAGCACAACGGACGCCAGCGGTGCCAAGTCGAGGCGGTACTCGTAGCCGCCATCTGGAAGACGCTTGCTCACCGGCAGCGCCTCGCGGCGCACGGTCACGGGGTTCCAGCTCACGAGGCCCGCGGCCGCGCGCACCGTCGCGGTGACCGGTTCAGGCGCTGGGTTGGCCAGGAAGGTCAGCTCGGCGTCCCCGACCCGGCGGCCGATCCACACCAGTTCGGCGCCCGCCACAGTCCGGCTGGGAATCAGCCCCAGCTCACTGAGCGCAGCGCCCAGATCCGCCGTGTCGATCAGGCGGCCGCCGTGCTTGCCTGTCTCCCACAGCTCACCGACGACCCGGGCGTGCTCGGCGGGATCGTCGGCGAGCGAGGGGGAGCAGGCCGGTCGCGATCCGATGACCGTCGCCCCCTCGTCAAGCAGCGCCCGGATCCTGGCCAGCGCCCTGAGCGTCATGCGGCGGCTCGAGCCTCCCAGGTACAGCGCGCGGTACCGGGCGCCGCGGGCGACGATCGTGCCGTCTTCGACGGTCACGCAGTTTTCCAGCCCGTCGAGGTTCACGTAGTCCCAGCCGAAGCCGTCCGGCACCGAGCGGTCGATCCGGTCCCCGTACAGCGCCGTGAGCGGCGCCTCCTCGCCCGTGAACACGGCCACGTCGACCGCAGGCAGCCCCTGGTTGAGGAGGTAGGAGCAGCGGGCGAGGTAGTCCACCCACGGGCCGGCGAACCCGGCCCAGGGCTCGGTCCGCACGAAGACCTGGCCGAGGAACGGCGCCAGCCCGATCCCGGGCGGCGGCGCCTGGGCGGGCTGATGCGGTGAGGTGTGGATGCAGAACCGCGTGACGCCGAGCGCGAGTTCGAGGTCCGCGATGTGCTTCAGCCGCCGCGGGGTGTAGCTCCACGGCCGGTGGAAGGCGGTCATCGACTCCGCGCCCGTCCACTTCTTGCCGTAGACGTGTGCCACGGAAGAGGCGCCCCGCAAGTCGGCGACGTAGGTCGGGTTAGGCGTTTCCGTGCCCGGGTCGAAGAGCCACATCGCTCCCATCGGGATGTCAGCCTGGGCGCGCATCGCGAGGTCGTCGCCGAGCTGGGGCCGGTGGTCCTCGAGCGCTTCCGCGTAGTAGCTGAGCCCGCGCGCGTGCGCGATCCCGGCGATGGTGCCGTAGTAGTCGCTCGCCAGCAGGTCGCTGACGGTGCGCCGGTAGTCGAACAGGAACCGATCGGACGCCCGCGCGTCGCCGACGACGAGCCCGGCCAGGGCAGGCAGCCAGGGCAGCGGGTCGTAGCCGCGCAGCTCCGCGAACCTGGCGCGGATCCGTCCTGTCCAGTTCTGCGGTCCCGACTCGATGCTGTCGCTCAGCAGCGCGTCCAGGGGCGCGTCGCGGTCACTGGGGTCGGGGTCGATCAGCTCGAGCAACGGGTCGAAATAACGCCGGACCGGTTCGCTGTCGAGCTTGTCGACCTCGAGGCCGGTCGCTTCCGGCGAGGCGGGCCCGTTGGTCTGGCCGGTGGGCGAGGCGCCGAAGCGCAGCACGCGCCACTGGCCCGGCGGCGCCTCCCAGCGCAGTACGTTGTCCGCGCCGAGGTGCGCGGACAGGTCCAGCACCCGGTCCGGGTCGATGGCGTGCGGCGCCGCGTCCCGCGGCGCGTCGAGCGCGTAGTAGTCGAGGGTCGCCCCGAACCCGGCTTTGAGCTCCCCCTGGTGAACCCGGCCCCCTGGGTACAGCGCGAACTCGCTGACGGCGAACTCGCTCGCGCGGCGCAGCACTGGTGGCAGCCTGACTCCGGCGGCGAGCCGCGGCAGCGCGGCGGCGGCGGTTCCCGCCGACAGGACGAGCCGGAAGCGCCTCGCGGTCACCGCCGGGAACGCCGCGGTCCGCACCGCGACGGCCGCGGGCGGCAGCTCGGCCAGCACCGTCCAGGTCTGGCCGTCCTCACTCGCTTCCAGGACGGCGTGCGCCGATGGAGCGGCGCCGAACCCCGTCGGCCCGGGCAGGCCCACGGTCACGGCCGAGACGGTCACCGGTGACGCGAACCGCTGCTCGAGCCACGCGCTCGACGGATGGTCCGGGTCGCGAGGCAGCGTCACCACGTCCGCGTGACGCCCGTCGGTCAGGAGTTCCGGCCGGCCGATGTGGGCCGAGGCGGTGATGTGGTCCGGGACGAGCGCGTGCTGTGCGGGATCGTCGGGTATCGCGATCGTGATCCAGTCCTGGCTGAACCGGTTCGCGACGGGGTCGCCGCCCCAGCGCGGCAGGTCCTGGTACGGCCCGGCGATGTCCGGCACCGGCGGCAACGCCACCTCCACCGGGGCGCCTCCCGTGACCACCGTCTGCGACCAGACGACCTTCTTCATCGCATCCGCCGGACGCACCCAGGGGGCGCCCGCGGCACTCCAGCCAGGCGAGGTCGCCGCCGCGAACTCCAGCCCGAGCCGCCGGGCGGTGACCTTGGCCAGGCGGAGCGCCGCCCGCCATTCCGCCGATCCGAACGAGACCTTCTCCGGGACGACCAGCGGGGTGCCCATGCCGCCGTCGAACATCTGGACCCCGCGGACGCCGACGTCATGCAGCCACGCGAGGTCTAGCTGGATGCCCTCGGGGTCGACGTTGCCGTCCATCCAGTGCCACCAGGCCCGCGGCCTGGCCTCATCGGGGGGATCGGCGAATCCGGCCCAGACCGCCTCTAGTTCCGCGCGCATTACGGCTCCCTTCCGCTGGGGGCGAGTCGTGGTTCGCTGGGCTCTTCCGTCGCCCCTTCCGGAGGCGGCGGGCCGGACAGTCGCTCCCGCACTAGGAGCAGCAGCAGCGCCGCGGCGAGCATCATCGGCGCCAGGCCGCCGAAGACCGGTGTCAGCGCGTCGTGGTATGCGCCGGCGATGCGCTCACGCAGGTCAGCCGGGAGGGATGCGACGACCGCGGGAGTGAGCGAGCGCCCGTCCGCCAGCCCCGCGGGCAGCCGCGCCGCGAGGCGGGCGGTCAGCCGCGCGGTGAACAGGCCGCCGACGGCGGCGGTGCCGAGCGCCGCGCCGATCTCGCGGAAGAACGAGAACGAGGCGGTGGCCGTGCCGACCTCGGCGGGGAACGAGTTCTGCGCGACGATCACCAGGGTCTGCATCCCGAAGCCCATGCCGACGCCGAACAGGTACACGTCCGCGCTGACGATCCACGGCGAGGTCGACACCCCCAGCAGCCAGAGCAGGCCCAGCGCGGCGGCCACGGTGACGGCCCCGGCCACCGGCATCCAGGCGTACCGGCCGGTGCGGCTCATGACGTGGCCGGAGGTGAAGGCCGCGGTGCCGATGCCGAGGACCATCGGCACCATGTGCAGGCCGGCCACGGTCGGGGTGAGCCCGTCCACCATCTGCAGGTAGGTCGGCAGGTATCCGGCCGCGCCGAACATGGCCAGCGCGCCGCTCGCGGCGCCGACCGTCGCGAGCACGAACTCCCGGTCGGCCAGCAGCCGGACGGGGATGAGCGGCTCGGGTGCCCGCCGCTCGGCCACGACGAAGCAGCCCGCGGCCGCCACAGTCACCCCGCCGAGCGCGAGGGCGGTGGGGGAGGCCCAGCCGATGGTGCGCCCGCCGAGCGAGGTGAGCACGAGCAGCGCGGTGACCGCCACCGCCACGAGCACGATGCCCGGCAGGTCGATCCGCGGGCGTCTGGCGGCGCGGATGGGGTGCAGCAGGGCGATCGCGGCCACGATCGCGAGCACCGCGATCGGCACGTTCATCCAGAACGCCCACCGCCATCCGATGGTGCTGGTGAACCAGCCGCCGAGCAGCGGGCCGGCCACCGACGAAAAGATGAAGACGCTGCCGGTGACGGCCATGTAGCGGCCACGCTCCCTGGCCGGCACGACGTCGGCGATGATCGCCTGGGACAGCACCATGAGGCCGCCGCCGCCGAGGCCCTGGACCGCGCGTGCGGCGATGAGCATGGTCATCGAGCCGGCCAGCCCGCCCACGACACTGCCGCAGAGGAACAGGGCCAGCGCGGCGACGAACAGCCACTTGCGGCCCACCAGGTCGCCGAGCTTGCCGTAGACCGGCATCGTGATCACGGTCGTGAGCAGGTACGCCGTCGGCACCCAGGACATCCGGGCGATGCCGTGCAGCTGGCCGACGATCGTGGGCAGCGCCGTGTTGAAGATCATCGCGTCGAGGCTGGACAGCAGCACCGCGGCGACCAGCGCCGCCACGATGAGCCTGAGTCCGCGCCTGTCGACCGCCGGAGCGGTCATTCGGTTCCGCCGGCGACGCCGCGGAGCATCGCGACCGCCCGGTCGACGAGAACGGGCCATGGCGTGGCGGGCTCGACGCGGAGCCGGCGGATCATCCAGTGCATCGCCGCGTGGCTGAGAGCGACGAGCATCTGCGCGCGCTCGGCCGTCTCTTCCGGTGCGGCCGCCGGCCGCTCGCGGCCGAGTCGCCTGAGCGCGGCCTGTTCGACCTGCTCGCTGGCCCGGTCGATGCGGGCGATATGCGCGCCGCGCAGGGCTTCCGTGCGCTCGGTGAGGTCCAGTCGCCGCAGCAGCAGCTTGCGGTCGGCCGGATCGTCCGGCCAGGTCGCGACCAGCATCAGCATCAGTTCGGTGAGCGCGTCGCCGGTGCCGGCCGCGAAGGCGGCGAGGCGGTCCTCCGCCAGCGGCGCGGGCTCGGCGCCGAGCACGGCCCGTTCCTTGGAGCCGAAGTAGTTGAAGAACGTGCTCTGCGACACCAGCGCGGCATCGCAGATCATCTCGACCGTCACGGCGTCGTAGCCATGCTCGAGCGCGAGGTCAAGCGCGATGCGCTCGACGGCGGCCCGTCGGCGGTCGCGCAGCGGAAGTTTCTCTGAAGTCGCCAACATCTCTTGTAGTATATACGAATCTGGAGTGACTCCAAATATGGAGATTCTGTATTGCCGAGCCTGGAGGAGACGTGACGCGACCGGATCGCCTGTGGGGGACCGGCCTGGAAGGCCGCCGGATCGCCGACCTCGGCGACGGGACTTACCGCAACCCCGTGCTGGCCGGCGACTTCCCTGACCCGTCCGTGCTGAAGGACGGCGCGGACTACTACCTCGCGGCCTCCTCGTTCGACGCGTCGCCTGGCCTGCTGATCCACCACTCACGGGACCTGGTCAACTGGACGCCGCTCACGTTCGCGCTGCCGAGGCCGCTCACCACGGTGTTCGCGGTCGACCTGGTCAAGCACGACGGCCGGTACTTCATCTACATCCCGTTCATCCCGTCGCCGTGGGCGCCGGAGTTCGGGCCGGTGCCACGGATCTGCGTCATTCACGCCGACCGGATGGCGGGCCCCTGGAGCGAGCCTGTCGACCTCGGCATCACCGGCGCCATCGACCCGGGGCACGTAGCCGGCGAAGACGGCCATCGCTACCTGTTCCTGAACGGGGTGCGCCGCGTCCGGCTCACGGACGACGGCCTGGCGACTGACGGCCCGGTCGAGCACGTCTATGACGGCTGGCGGTACCCGGACGACTGGGTAACCGAGGCCTACGCGCTGGAGGGCCCCAAACTGTTCCGCCGTGGGGACTGGTTCTACCTGGTCAGCGCCGTCGGCGGTACGGCCGGGCCGCCGACGAGCCACATGGTGACCGTGGCCAGGTCCCGGTCCGTGCACGGCCCGTGGGAGAACGACCCCGCGAACCCGGTCGTGCGGACGCGCGACGCGGCCGAGGCGTGGTGGTCACGCGGCCACGCGACGGCGGTCGAGGGGTCCGCGGGCGACTGGTGGCTCGTCTACCACGGCTACGAGCGCGGCTTCAGGACGCTCGGCCGCCAGGTGCTCCTCGAACCGATCGAGTGGACCGACGACGGCTGGTTCCGCGCCCTGGGCGGCGACCTGTCCGGCGCGATCCGCAAGCCGGCCGATGTGCCAGGCGTGCCCGGCGCGGAGCCGGGGATGCCGCTGTCGGACCGGCTGGCCGGTCCCGAGCTCGGACCCCAGTGGGCCTTCTACGCGCCGGCGCGAGCCGAGGCGGAACGGGTCCGGTTCGCCGGCGGCGCGCTGCACCTGGCCGGGAAGGGCGCCGGTCCGTCGGACGCGTCCCCGCTGACGGTGCCCGCCGGGGACCGTTCCTACGAGGTCGAGGTCACGCTCGCCGGGGTGGAGCCCGGGACGTGCGGCGGACTGCTGCTGTTCTTCAACCGCGCGCTGTTCCTCGGCATGGGCTGGGACGGCACGACCATGACCACGTACGGCGGCGGCCACCGCAGCCACTTCGCCGAGCCTGTCGCGCCCTCCGGCACGCTGCACCTGCGGATCAGGAACGATGAGCACATCGTGACGCTCTTCCACAGCGCCGACGGCGTGGACTGGACCCGGCACGGACTGCGTTTCGAGACGAGCGGATATCACGCCAACACGGTGAGCGACCTGCTCAGCCTGCGCCCGGCGCTCTTCGCGGCCGGCCGCGGGACGGCGGCGTTCCGCGACTTCCGCTATCGTGCCCTGGGCTAAGCCGGCGCGAGCAACTGGCTGATCAGGAGGTCGGCCAGCCACTCGGCGTAGGCCTGGTCGGACCAGCCGCAGCCGTCGGTGGCCGCCAGGTACGGCTCCAGCGCGGTCAGGATCCAGGCCCGGTCGACGGCCCGGCCCCGGCTTAGCCCAGCGCGCAGCGCGCCGCTCGCCTCCAGCGTGCCGGCCAGCGCGTCCAGCGCCGCCCGGCGGTGACCGTTGGCCTCGTCGCGCAACTCCAGCAGGGCTGGGTCGCTGGCCGCGCCCTGCGCGGCGGCGATGACCGCCTTGCTGCTGGCGAACAGGCCGGCGCTCCACTGGGCGAACGCGGTCAGCTTGAGCCGCGGATCGGGCTCGGTGGCGATGCGCTCTCGCCACAGGGCCGCGTCGGCGTCCTCCTCCATCTGGGCCAGCAGCGCGCGCAGGAGCGCTCCCTTGGAGCCGAAGGTGGCGTAGACGGTCTGCGCCGAAACCCCGGCGCGCTCGGCGATGGCCGCGATCGTGGTCCCGACGAACCCGCCTTCGGTGAACAGGTCCCGGGCCGCCGTCTCGATCCGGTGCCGGGTATCGGCGGCACGCTCCTGCCGCAACGGCGACCGGTAGCGCCGCTCACCTCGGACTTCGGCCTGCACCGGCTCCCTCTCGCCTGCTGCCGTCAAAATTGATCTTAGTAAGCTCCATCTAATAGTGTACAGTCAGAATTATGGAGCATGCGGTGGCAAAGCCTGACCCGGGGGCCGGGCAGCGCGGCCAGCGCGGCCAGCCCGGACAGCGACTCGGCTCGCTGATCGGCGGGGTGTTCGGGCTGATCTATGTGGAGATCAACGCCGGCGCCCTGACCGCACCGGCCGCGGCCGCGCTGCGGATCGCAGGTGCCGTGGTGTTCGCCGGGCTGGTGGCGCTGCTCGCGGCTGGACGGAGACCCGGCGCTGGTTCGGCCGGGACCGAGGCGCCGACGCGCGGCGGCTTCGGGCCCCGGTACTGGCTGATAGTCGCGGCCGAGGTGGCCGCCTTCATCGCCGGCAGCGCCCTGCTCAACGGCCCGCTGGACCGGCCTCGCGCCGTGGTCGCCTGGGTCTCGGTCGTGGTCGGGGTGCACTTTTTCGCGCTTGCCGCGCTCTGGCCCGTGTCCCTGTTCCGGTGGCTCGGCGCAGCCATCACCCTGTGCGGCCTGGCCGGCCTGGCCGCCGCGGGCCTAGACGCCTCCGACGCCATGATCGCCACCCTTGGCGGCGTGCTGCCCGGAGCGCTGCTGCTGGCCGCGGGCTACGCGGGCGCCCTCGCCGCAGGCCTGAGGGCTCGGCCGCCGGTTCAGCCGCGGGTTCAGCAGATCAGCGTCACGGCCCGTGTCGCCGACAGAGGGGACCCCTCGCGTTAGCAACGGGCACTTTCTGCTGAGCACATGATCGGGGGTACTTACCGGGCCTCTAGCGCCGGTAAGTACCCCCCCGCTGATCAGGAAGCCGGCGGCCGGGGCGTTAGCTCGCGGCGACCGTCTCCG
>Ga0335075_10005836_pt1 | contig 19043 bp, 11 predicted proteins | sample Lox_Sample_24_FD_206723 | JGI IMG/M metagenome (GOLD analysis project Ga0335075, IMG submission 206723) | Soil microbial communities from Loxahatchee National Wildlife Refuge, Florida, United States - Lox_Sample_2.4 | ecosystem: Environmental > Terrestrial > Soil > Wetlands | place: USA... | reverse complement strand
CACGCGAGGTTGCCTATCTCGCCGGCCGAGCGAGCTGGGAGGAGCGCTGGCGGGGGCTGCGTCAGTGGTTCGTCTCCCAGCCCGGCCATCCGAGTCAGGCCAAGCTGCTGCGCAGCGCGGCGCGGCAGGCGATCCCCGATCTGCTCGCGGTGGTGGCGACGCTCAACGAGCGTCGCTCCGGACGCTCGGATCGCTCGGCCGACTTCCGTACGCTGGCGCTGTGGTTTGCGCAGGCGCCCGACGATGCGGCCCTGCATCGGCTGTGGCGCAGCGCGTTCGGCATCTACGGGTCACGGCACCTGATCCTCGACGACGAGACGCGCAAAGCGCGCGAGGAGGAGCCCGTGCCTGCATCCACGCTCTGGATGCAGGCGCCACCACTGCACATCAGTCCACAGTTGCGACGCACCGGCAGCTATGAGCGCCGTGGCCGCCCCAACCGTATCGCCAGCCGTGAGGAGGGACGGCGCCGGCTGGCGGAGCTGACAGCGCGCCAGACCGAGCAGACAGCCGCCGCGCGAGCACGCCTCGCAACCGGCCGGCCGGCCAATCTCGGGGAGCTGGGGGAGCTCGCGCCGGATGCCTTTGACCTGTTCTTGACGCTGCTGGGCGATGCCCTCGCGGCTCGCCGACCCGGCCAGCGAGAGGTCTCAACCACGACCGCGGACGGCACCCTGCATATCCGGCTCGTGGCGCTCGCGGATGCTGCCCTGATCGAGATCAAGACCCCTGCCGGTATCTTCCGTGGTCCCGATCACGTCGTCGAGATCGACGACCTGGCTCCCGATAAGAGCTCAGTTGGGAGGACATCGTCAGACAGCGCATCCGCGTGGACGGCCGAGCGGCCGATGAGCACCTCGGTGGCTGCGGGATGAGTGAGGCCCTGGAGAGCGCCCTCGACCATGCGCGATCGGCTGAGCTGAGACAAGCCGCCCGCGCGCTGTTGCGCCGGCCGCTGCTGCACGCCGCCGGCGATGACGCGGAGGATTTCCGCTTGGTGCGCCGCCACGTCGGCGAGCTGCGCGCTTGGTTTGACACGAACACCGGTTGGCGATTGATCCTCGACAGCGAGGTGGCGCGACTCGTCAAGGTCACCCCCACAACCGACGATCCCAGCCATCCGGCGCGCGATCCACGCTCGCGCGTGCCGTTCAGCCGCCGTCGCTACGTACTCGTCTGTCTAGCCCTGTCGGTGCTCGAGCGCTCCGACGCGCAGATCACGCTCGGACGCCTCGCGGAAGGTGTGATCCTGGCAGCCGCCGACGAGCGGCTCGCACGCGCGGGCGTCATCTTCGCCCTCGATGGGCGCGAGGAGCGTGCGGACCTCGTGGCGGTCGTGCGGTTGCTGCTCGAGCTCGGCGTGCTCGCCCGGGTCGCCGGCGACGAGGACGCCTTTGTGCGCGACGCCGGCGACGCTCTGTACGACGTCCAGCGACGCGTGCTCGCGGTGATCCTCGCGGCGCCGCGAGGGCCCTCGACGATCGCCGCCGAGAGCTTTACCGAGCGCCTCTCTCAGCTTGCGCTCGAGCCGCTGCCCGAAGCCGAGGATCTGCGCAACCGTGCTTTGCGTCATCGCCTCACGCGGCGCCTGCTCGACGATCCGGTGCTCTACAACGATGAGCTCGATCCCGCGCAAGCCGGCTACCTGATCGGTCAGCGGGCAGCGCTCACGCGACGCATCTCCGAGCTGACCGGGCTGATCGCAGAGGTGCGCGCCGAGGGGATCGCGATGGTCGATCCCGACGACGACCTCACGGACGTGCGCATGCCCGACGCCGGCACCGATGGTCATGTCACCCTGCTGCTGGCCGAGCATCTCGCGCGGCGTGCGGACGAGATGGACGAGATCGCCGAGGCCGACCTGCACCGGCTCGTCAAGCGGCTGGCGCAGGAGCACCGGGCGTACTGGCGACGCAGCTCGCGCGAGCCAGGCGCCGAGGTCGCGCTAGTCGAGAAGGCACTCGAGCGGCTTGTGGCGCTACAGCTCATCCGTCGTGGTCCCGATGGCGTCAGGGCACTGCCGGCGCTCGCCCGCTACGCGCTGGCGGCGCCGACGATCTCCGGGGGGCTCCCGCAACTGGAGCTCCAGGCGTGACCCGCCCGCTCCCGCAGCCCGAGCGCGAGCGCTGGCAGCCGCTGCGGGCGGGGCTCGTCGACGTCTTCTACTACGACCAGGAGGAGTTTTACTTCCGCGACGGCCGGCTGCTGCTGCGCGGCAACAACGGCACGGGCAAGTCCAAGGTGCTCGCGCTCACGCTCCCGTTTCTGCTCGACGGAGAGCTCTCCCCGCATCGGGTCGAGCCGGACGCCGACCCGAAGAAGCGCATGGACTGGAACCTGCTGCTCGGCGGCGAGCACCCCAACCCCGAGCGCCTCGGATACACGTGGCTTGAGTTCGGCCGTCGCGACGCTGATGGGGTTGCGCTGTTCTGCACGCTCGGGTGCGGGCTGAAGGCTGTCGACGGTCGCGGCATCGCCTCGCACTGGTTCTTCCTCACAGACCAGCGCGTCGGCGAGGAGCTCACGCTCGTCGACACAGCCAACATCGCATTGACCCGCGAGCGCCTCGAGGAGGCGCTCGGCGCGCGCGGCGTCGTACACCGCACAGCGGGCGCCTACCGCCGCGCGGTCGACGAGGCGCTGTTCGGACTCGGCGAGCAGCGCTACGGCGCGCTGATCGACCTGCTGATCAAGATACGCGCACCACAGCTCTCCAAGCGCCCGAACGAGCGCGCGCTGTCAGATGCGCTCACGGGTGCGCTTGCGCCACTCGATCAAGCGCTGATCGCGGATGTCGCGGAGGCATTCCGGGGCCTGGAGGAGGACCGTGCCGATCTCACCGCGATGGTCGATGCGCGCGACGCCGCCGGCGGCTACCTCGACACCTATCGCCACTACGCCAGAATCGCCTGCCGCCGTCGTGCCGCGCTGCCACGCCAGGCACAGACGGTCTTCGATCGCGTCAGTCGCGATCTGGCCGACGCCGAAGCAGCCCACCAGAGAGCCCGGGCCGAGCTGCGGGAGGCGGAGGTGGCGCTCGCCGAGCTGCAATCGGAGGACGAGCGTCTGCGCGCCCGCGAACGCGCGTTGCGCGAGAGTCCCGAGGCGCGCAGCGCCCGCGAGCTCGAGCGCGCCGCCGAAGAGGCTCGCCGTGCCGCCGAGCGCTCAGTCCAGGCCCGGGCTGTTCACGATCGCGGTGTGGACCGCCTCGAGCGCCAGCAACGTCGACTCGCCGAGGCCGGCGCCCGCAAGGTGGGAGCGAATGAAGAGTTGGCCCAGGCTCGGGCGGTGGCCGTCGAGCAGGCGGGAGTCGCCGGCATCGCCGACGCATTCGTCGAGCGCGTGGATCGCCCGATCGAGACGGTGACCATTGCCTCGACGGTGGATCTGCGTGAGGTGGACGATCGTCCTGAGGTGGACGCGACCGAAACCGGGGACTCGTCTGTGGCTGCTCCCGATCTACACACGCGAGAAGCGTCTGAGCAGCGGACGGACGTGACAGCGCTGCGCGATCGTGCAGGGGAGATAGTCGAGCGTCAGGAGCGTGCGATCAATCATCTCCGGGCGCTGTTCGTCGCGGCCACCGACAGCCGGCGTGCTCTGATTGCCGTACGTGAGCGTCACGAGGAGCTTGCGAGCGAGGCTGCGGTGGTCGCTGAGCAGTGTGAGCGGGCGGCTGAGCTGCTGGCCGAGGCCGGCCGCGATCTGATCCGAGCGGCACGTGTGTACTTCGAGGCTGCCAGCGTGCTGAGCTTCGCCGATGCCCCGGAGGTGCTCGCGGAGCTCGAGCTGTGGGTCGAAACCCTCGACGGCCCCAGCCCACTCGCGGCGGCGCTCGCGACCGCGGGCCGTGCGGCGAGCGCCGCCCTTGCACGCAAGGAGTCCGCACTCGACGTGCAAGAGCGCGAGGTCCGCGAGCTCCTCGACGAGCTCGATGCCTCGATCGGGCGGCTGCAGGCCGGTGAGCACGAGCTCCCTCCCGTCCCGCATACGCGCGATTCGTCCGTCCGGGATGGACGCGCGGGCGCGCCGCTGTGGCTGCTCGTCGACTTCCGCTCCGGCGTGCCCGCGGAGCGACGCGCCGGGATCGAGGCGGGACTGGAGGCGTCCGGCATCCTGGACGCATGGGTGAGTCCCGACGGCGAGTTGCTGGCGCCCGGTACCCAGGATGTGTTGCTTGCACCCTCCGAGGGGGAAACGATGAGCGGCGCGCGCCTGCACGATGTCCTGGAGCCAGCGATCGACCGTGACGATCTGCAGGCCAGAGCAGTGGGAGAGGAGGCTGTGCGCCGCGTACTCGCCGCCGTCGCCCTGTCGCAAGGGGAGGGTACGGTCTGGGTTACGGCGGAGGGCGAGTTTCGCAACGGTATCCTGCGCGGCTCCTGGCGCAAGCCGGCGGCGGCGTTCATCGGCCGCGGTGCTCGCGATCTCGCCAGACGCGCGCGGTTGGCGGAGCTGAACGAGCGGCGGGAGCAAGCGCAGCGGCAGGGGGAGCAGCTGGCGGACGCACGCCGAGGACTGCAGGCGCGCCGCACGGAGATGGAGGAAGAGCTGCGGCGTGCCCCCGTCGAAGAGGCCGTACGCAGTGCCCACGGAGCGCTCGCCGGCCGGGAGACTGAACAGGCGCGACTCACCGGGCGGATCGCGGCTATGGCGGTGCGCTTGACGCAGGCCGAGGCGGCCAGTGCGCAGGCCGAGCTCGCCGTCCGCGAGAGCGCCGAAGAGCTGGGACTGCCACAGGAGAAAGCCGAGCTCGAAGCGATGCGCGAGGGCTTGCAGTCGTTCCGTGTCGCGCTCGCGGCGCTGTGGCCGGCCTGTATCGCGTTCGATCAGGCGTGCGATACGGCTACCGAGGCCGGCCTGGATGTCGCAACGGCGACGCGAGAGCTCGCCGAGCACAGCGAGCGCTTGCAGGCAGCCGGACGTGAGGAGGCCGAGCGCAAGGAGCGTCATGAGACGCTCGCCCAGACCGTCGGCGCCGCTGTCGCGGAGCTGCAGCAGCGGCTCGCCGATGTCGCGGACGCCGTGCGCGCGAACGAGCGCGGCCGGCGCGAATCGGACACGCGACGCGCGCAGGCTCAGCGTGAGGAGGGCATGCAGATAGGCCGGCGCGGGCAGCTCGCCGAGGAGCTCGAGCGCGCGACCGAGCAGCGCCGGGCCGACGTCGACAGTCTGCGACGCTTTGCGAGCACCGGATTGATCGCGGTAGCGCTCGGCGAGGTCGAGCTTCCGGAGGGCGAGGAGGAGTGGGGCGTGACCGCCGCGTTGCGTCTCGCGCGCAAGATCGAGCAGGCGCTCGCCGACGCTCCCGATGACGAGCCGGCATGGCAGCGCGCTCAGCGCCGCGCGACCGACGAGCTCAATACGCTGGCCGACGCGCTGCGCCGTCACGGCAACAACGCCTCGGCATCGATGCGGGAGGAGGGGATTGCCGTCGAGGTGGTCTTCCGCGGCCGCTCGACGACCGTGCCCGAGCTGACGAGCGCGCTTGCCGAGGAGGTCGCGGAACGCCGGCGGCTGCTCGACGAGCGTGAGCGCGAGATCTTGGAGAACCATCTGGTGAACGAGGTCGCCAGCACGCTGCAGGAACTGATCTCCGACGCCGAGCACCAGGTCGCTGCCACCAACGCCGAGCTGGCCGGACGCCCGACGAGCACCGGCATGCAGCTACGACTGCGCTGGCGCGTACTGCAGGACGGTCCGCAGGGTCTTCCGCAAGCGCGCGAACGTCTCCTGCGTCAATCTGCAGATGCATGGTCGGAGGAGGACCGCGCGGCGGTCGGAGCGTTCCTGCAGGCGCAGATCCAGGAGGTGCGCTCGCGCGATGTCGCGGGAACCTGGATCGAGCAGCTCACCGAGGCGCTCGACTATCGCGCGTGGCATCGGTTTGCGATCGAGCGCCACCAGGGCGGCCGCTGGCGCATCGCCACAGGCCCCGCTTCGGGCGGGGAGCGGGTGCTGACGGCGAGCGTGCCGCTGTTCGCCGCCGCTTCTTCCTACTACGCATCGGCGGGCAACGACAACGCACCACGTCTGGTGATGCTCGACGAGGCGTTTGCGGGAGTCGATGACGACGCGCGCGCCAAGTGCCTCGGCCTGCTTACCGCTTTCGATCTCGACGTCATCATGACGAGCGAGCGCGAGTGGGGCTGTTACCGGGAGGTTCCCGGGCTGGCGATCGCACAGCTTTCGCGGGTCGATGATGTCGCGGCGGTGCTCGTCAGCCATTGGGAGTGGGATGGCGCGACCCGCACGCGCGTCGAGCGCCCCATCGCGGCGGTGGCGGTCGACCCAGCCGATGGTCCAGTTTTTGGCCTCAATGGCGCAGAGCGGTCGAGCGACGCCTCGCTGCTCGACGGGTATGTCGTAGAGGCGGAGGAGGCGAATGACGGCCGGTCACCCGGCGAGGAGGGGTAGGTGGGGGACGACGAGCACGAGCGGCTGAGCGATTCCGCCGTGGACATCGAGCGGCTCGGCCGGCTGCTCGGCGATCCCGAGTTGCAGTGGCTGATCGCGCGCGTGCGCAGACGGCTCGAGCTCGGACAGCCGCTCGAGGGCTCTGTCACGCTTGCGGATGCCTCAGCCGCGCAGCGTCGCGCGGCGCAGCGCCTGCTCGGCCGGCGACCGCGGATAGGACGTGCGCTCAGCGTGCCGCTGGACATGGTGGACGAAATGGTGCGCCGTTCGCGCGTCAGTCCAGATGGTCTCGCGGCGGCGGTAGTTGCGCTCACGGGACCTGTGGTGGTGCGCGCCGAGGCGAACAGGGCTCAGCGGCTCGCCTGGGAGCGTGCGTTCGCGCCGCTCGAGGATCTGATTGCCGGGCTTGCCAAGGCCGAGGCTGAGGCTGACGGATCTGGGGAGTTGGCGAACTGGCTCGACCAGCTGCGCCGTTCGGGGGTCGTCAAGCGTATGAGGCCCAACCCGAGGGACGCTCGAATCCTGCTCGAGCGGCTTGCCACAGTTCTCACCGCCTTACCGGCCGGTGGCGAGCCGCTCGGCGGTTTCGCGGCACGCGTCGCCGGCGGCGCCCACGCGCTCGATGAGGGCGAGCCGCTTGCGACACTCGCGCTCGGCGCCGTGCGGGCGCTTGCCGGGCTCAATGCCCCCGGCCCCGACGAGTCACGGTCGGAGTCGCGCCGGGAGGCGTGGGGCTCGGTCGGATTGCTGTGCGATGAGCTCTCGAGCGTTGTGCTCACCCTCGGGCTGCCAGGTGGCGAGGAGACAGGCTCTGGACGGATCCTGCAGGCCGCCCAGAGAACGGGTCAGCCTGTGTGGCTGACGCTGCGTCAGCTCGTTCGCGATCCACCGGAATGGATGGCCGTATCCCGTGCCGCCCCATCGGGATCGGCAGCCGCGTACGGCGGCGGCTTCGAGGGGCAGATGGTGCATATCTGCGAGAACCCGGTGATCGTGGCGCTCGCGGCCGATCGTCTTGGAGAGGAGTGCCTGCCGCTGGTGTGCACCGGCGGTCAACCGGGCGCCGCCACGATGCTGCTCCTGCGCGCGCTCGTGGCAGCCGGCGTACGGCTGGCCCATCACGGGGACTTCGACTGGGGCGGTATCCGCATCGGCAATGTCCTGCATGCTCGTCTGCCGCTCGTACCCTGGCGGTTTGACGCTGAGACCTACGCACGTATTGCGGACTCCATGACATCGCCTCAGCCACTCGGTGGCACCCCGGTAGCTGCGAGCTGGGATCCGCGTCTCGCTGACGCCATGCGCCGCGCAGGACGACGCATCGAGGAGGAGCTTGTCGTAGACGAGCTCCTCGCCGATCTTACGGCATGAGGAGCCACGACCTCCGGATTCACGGGACGGTATCGCCGTTATCTCACATCAGTCACCTACCATCCCACCCTGCGACCTACGATCCCACCCTGCGCCTGGACGCCATAGGTAGACTCCGCTCGAGCGGCGATCCACGACGCTGGCCTGCGCCCGCAACGGCCTTTGCGCTTTCGCACCGCTCCCGGAGTCGGGGCTCAGGTGGCGGTCAAGGTGATCGCCTCGATCTGCCGGCGCTTGGGAACGGCCCTCGCCACACGTAACACCAACGACTTCGACCGCACAGGCATCGATCTGATCGACCCTTGGAATGTGTAACGGCGATACGTAACCCGCGCTCTACACCCGCCCACCCTTGTTCGTCTACTGTCCGATCCTGACGAGCACTCGACGACTGGGTGGCCCGACGCCACTGACAGACCAACGAGATCCGCCGCGCCACCTCGTCTCTTGTACATCTGTGCATGTTCCCATTCAATTCCTTCCCCTTCCTCATCCCATCTTCATCCCCACACCACACCACACCCAGGAGGATTGACATGCCCGACGCCACCACCCACATCACCCAGGTCGGCACCGCGATGGTTCCCGTCTCCGATCAGGACGCGGCGATCGCTTTTTACACGTCCAAGCTCGGCTTCGAGCTGCGTTCGGACGCTCCCTTCGGCGGCGGCAACCGCTGGGTCGAAGTCGCGCCCGCCGGCGCCTCCACTACGCTCGCGCTCGTTCCGCCCCGCGAGGGCGAACCCGTTGGGATCGACACCCGCATCGCCTACTCGACCTCGGACATCGATGCCGACCACGCATCTCTGCAGGCCGCCGGAGTCGACGTCGACGCGGACATCATGCGCATGGGCGACCCCATCCCGCCGATGTTCTTCTTCCGCGACCTCGACGGCAACCGCTCTCTGATCGTGCAGACCTCCTGACCTCCTGATCTTCTGATCGCCTGATCCCCCGATCGGGCGCGGGCGAACCCGTAATCCCCACGGACATCGCGCCTCCCCCCGCGCAGTATGGTCTGAAGATGGCCGGCGCCAACGCGAGCCCGAAAGCGAGCCCGAAAACCAACAAGAAGCCCCCAGGGTCCAAACCCTCGTCCTCCTCGGCCTCGGATGCCTCGGCGTCTTCGGGCGACTCTCTGGCGGGTTCGGCTGCCTCGTCGGCGAGCGAGGGCGCGACGCCTGCCATCGCGGCCGTGCCCCACCTGACCGTCGCAGAGCGCGAAGCCCGGGGTCGCGCCGCGCGGGCGGAGGTGCCGCGCTCGAGCCACGCCACCTTCGAGCCCGCTCCCCACCGCGAGGACCCGGTCGAGATCCTGCAACGCCAGGCGCGCACGCGCATCCCCGAGCTCGTGCCGATCCGCTACGGGCGCATGCTCGTCTCGCCCTTCACCTTCTTCCGGGGCGCCGCCGCGATCATGGCGGCCGACCTCGCCTCCACGCCCCGCTCGGGGCTCATGGCGCAGTGCTGCGGGGACGCCCACCTCTCGAACTTCGGGGTCTTCGCCTCGCCCGAGCGGCGCCTCGTCTTCGACCTCAACGACTTCGACGAGACCCTCCCCGGTCCCTGGGAGTGGGACGTCAAGCGGCTGACCGCCTCGATGCTGATCGCCGCGCGCGACAACTCCTTCTCCGCTCGCGCCCAGGACCGGATCGTGCTCGACACGACCGCCGCCTACCGCACCGCGATGCGCGACTTCGCCGCCCTACCCAACCTGGACGTCTGGTACGCCCACCTGGACATCGACACCGCGCTCGCCGAGCTAGGCCCGCAGCTGAAGCCCAAGCAGGTCAAGCGCACCGAGCGCACGCTCGCCAAGGCCCGCACCCGCGACTCCATGTCCGCCCTCTCCAAGCTCACCCGGATCATCGACGGCGAATTTCGCATCCGCTCCGAACCGCCGCTGATCGTGCCACTCGACGAGCTGGTCGGGACCGAGAACCGCGACGAGGTCTTCGAGACGCTGCACGAGCGCCTGCGCGCCTACCGGCGCACGCTCGTCCACGATCGGCGCACCCTGCTCGAGCAGTACCGCCTCACCGACTTCGCCCGCAAAGTCGTCGGCGTCGGCTCGGTCGGCACGCGCGCGTGGATCGCTTTGATGCTCGGCCGCGACGGGCGGGACCCCCTCTTCCTGCAGATGAAGGAGGCAGAGGCCTCGGTGCTCGAGGAGCACCTCGGGCACAGCGCCTTTCACAACCACGGCGAGCGCGTCGTCGCCGGGCAGCGCCTGATGCAGGCCTCCAGCGACATCTTCCTCGGCTGGGTGCACATCGACGCCGGCCTGGACGGCCGCGCGCGCGACTTCTACGTGCGCCAGCTGCGCGACTGGAAGGGCTCGGCGGAAATCGAGCGCATGCTCCCCGAGGGCCTCGCCCACTACGGGCGCCTCTGCGGCTGGACGCTCGCCCGCGCCCACGCCCGCTCGGGGGATCGCATCGCGATCGCCTCCTACCTCGGCAAGGGCTCCGCCTTCGACCGCGCGATCCTGTCCTTCTCGCGCTCCTACGCCGAGCAGAACGAGCGCGACTACCGCGCGCTCGCGGACGCCGTGGACTCCGGGCGCGTCGTGGCCGAGACGGGGCTGTAGCTCTCGGGTTGGGGCTGGGCGCCGCCGGGCGTCGTCTCTTTGGGCAGCACGCCGATGCGGGCGATCAGCGGCAGCCCGAGCAGCGATACCCCAGCCATCGCGAGAAACGCCGGCAGCGGGTCGTGCACCAGCGCCTGCACGATCAGCGCCACCACCAGCCCGCCGAGATTCCCCGCCATCCACACGATCGCGCCCGCCGTCCCCGCCATCGCCGGGCCGGCCAGCCGCTCGGTCGCGGTCAAAATCACCGGCAGCGCCGGCAGCAGGAACGCGCCCATCACCACAATCGCCGCCGCCCGTACGCCCAGCAGCGTCACCGCGCCCATCGCCACGCACCCGGCGCAGCTGACGAGCACCGCGACCAGCATGAACCGCCGCTCGGCCCCGCGCTCGACGACCTGTGGTGCGATCGCGCCACACCCGATCACCCCCGCCACCACCATCCCCACCAGCAGCAACCCGGCGGTCGTTTCCGACACGCCCGCGGGCTGTAGCAGCGTCTGCAACCACGTCGCCAGCGCTACGAACACGCCAAACCCGATGAACACCAGCCCGCACAACACCCTCATCTGCGGCATCGCCCACAACCTCCGCGCGACCCCCGAGGCGATCGCCGCGTGCTCTTCTTGCTCCGCGCCGGCGACCATCCCGGCGCCGCCGGTGACCGCCTGCGCACCGGCGACGCCACCGGCGGCCGGTTCGACGCCAACGCCGGCCCGCGCCGTGGCAAACCCCGGACGGCGCAGCGCCGCCGCGAGCATCGCCACCGGGATCAGCGCGAGCACCGCCTCCAGCACCAGCAGCCGCTCAAGATTCCCGTGCGCGCCGACGGTCGGCCCGAGGATCAGCGCCAGCACCATCCCGACAAAACCCCCGGCCGAGCCCACGGCGATACCCGCGGGGCGCTCGCCCGCGGGCAGGTACTCGGCCGCGAGCTTGCTCACCGCGCTCAGCACCACAGGCTGGGCGACGGCCACCGCGACCTGCCCGGCCATCGCCCAGGCAAACGTGTCGCCGCCGAGGCGGACCACCCCGCCCGCCGCGACCAGCGCGCCGCCGCCGGCCAGCACCGGGCGAAACCAGCGGTCCAGCAGCAGCCCCGCCGGGATCGCCAGCACGACGTACAGCAGCGGAAATATCTCCGCCAGCCAGCCGATCGCCCCCACCGACACGCCGTAATGCCGCGCGGACTCGGTCGTGATCGCCGCATACGTCAGCCACAGCACCTGCGTGGCGGCGCACACCAGGCTGTAGGCGACGATGACCGGCCAGCCGCCGCCGCGTCGTCTCATGGCCTTTGCATCCCCGCGACCTGTCATCGCCGCGGCACGGTATACCTCTACGCTACGCGACCGCGCGCAGCGCGCGGTAGGGCTCGCCCGCCAGCTCGCGCACGAGCGCGTCCACAACCCCCTCCTCATCCTCCTCCCGCCCGTCCGTCACGGCGCCGATCACCGCCCGCTTGCGCTCGAGCAGCATCCCGATCGTCTCGTCGATCGTCCCCGCCGCGAGCAGATACGTGGCGTTCACCGCGTCCTTTTGGCCGATCCGATGGCAGCGATCCTCGGCCTGGTCGTGCTTGGCCGGGGTCCAGTCGAGCTCCAGAAACACCACATTCGACGCGCGGGTCAGCGTCAGCCCCTGCCCGGCGACCTCCAGCGAGCACACGATCAGCTGGTTCTTTTGGCCTCCGGCGTCCGCCATTTGGAACTCCTGCAGCGAGGCGTCGCGCGCCACGTGGCTGTCTGTCCCGAGAATGTGCAGCGCATTTGGAAACCTCTCGAGCACGGCGCGCTGGATCTCGCGGTGCTTGGCGAACACGACCAGCGGCTCGCCCGAGGCGCCGAAGTCGTGGATCCACGCGAGCGCCGCGTGCAGCTTGCCGCGCGCCGCGATCAGCTTCAGCGCGTTCAGCCTGACCAGCCGCTCGGCCCTGAGCGCGGCCGCGACCTTCGCGTCGAGCTGGCGCAGGTCCAGCGGCTGAGTGCGCAGCCATGCGATCACATCGTGCTCGGCCAACCTGTACTCGTGCTCGTTGGTCAGCTCTACCGGCACCACGCTGCGCGTCTTCGGCGGCAGCTGGGGCAGCACGTCGGCCTTCAGCCTGCGCACATAACAACGCGCGCGCAGGTGCCAGTGCAGGCGCATGTGCGCGTCCGGGCCCTTGAACCTGCGCCCGAACTGAGCCCCCGAGCCGAAATCGCCGATCCGCCCGATGATCCGCAGCTGCGATATCAGCTCGGGCGGGCGGTTCATCACCGGCGTGCCCGTCAGCGCGAGCACGAGCCCATCCTCGGGCACCGCGCCCGCCAGCCGCTGCACCGCCTGGGTGCGCTTGGCGGTCGCGTTCTTGCAGTAATGGGACTCGTCGACGACCAGCGCCCGGGGCTGCAGCGCCCTCAGCTCGTCCAGCCGCGCGGCCACGATGTCGTAGTTGACGACGGTGATGTCGGCGTCCCCGGCCACTCGGCGCTCGAACGGCGAGACCGGCCCGGTTCCCTGCAGCACCCGCGCCTTGCGCCCCGGCAGCCAGCGCTCGATCTCGCGCAGCCAGTTGAGCTTGAGGCTCGCCGGGCACACCACCACCGCCGGCCACGCGCCGTCGGCCTGCAGCGCCGCCAGCGCCTCGATCGTCTTGCCCAACCCCTGCTCGTCGGCCATAAACGCGCGCCGGCGCGCGAGCAGATACCTCACCCCGGCGCGCTGAAACGGCTTGAGCTCGCCGCCCAGCCCGGCCACCTCCAGCTCGGCGTCGATCGCGCTGGACAGCTCGACCAGACCCTGCGCATGGGCGTGCTGCTCGCGCACCTCCTGCAACATCGCGAGCGCCTCGGGCTCGATCCACGTTTCGCTTTCGGTGAGAAACCCATCGAGCTCGGGCACACAGAACGGGTCGACCCTGATCGCCGGCAGCCGTGCGTGCTCCTCGGCGCCCAGCCCCGCGCGAGCGCGCACCCCGTCGGCACGGGCCGCGACCATCGCCCCCGGCAGCGCGGCGAACCGCTCGCACTGCGTCTCATCGTGTCCGGGCGCGAGCACGAACGTCGGCTCTTCGTGCACGCGCGATACTTCGAGCACCGACGGCGGCGCCGGGCGGCCCTCGCGCAACGCCTTCACGCAGCGGCTCGCGGCCTTGCTGATCCAGCCCCGCAGCCGGCCCTCGATCAGCTCCCACGAGGCCAGCGTCAGCGGCACCGTCGCCCCGCCGGGCGCCCCGATCGCCAGCTCGCGGACCTCTGGCGGTAGGCGATCGAACTCGCCGAGCAGCACGAACACCGGTTCCTCCGGCTCGGTCGCGACCTCGATCGTTCCGTGCCACGGGCGGGGAGGCGATGGGCGCCCGTCCTCTGCGCGAGCCCGCCCGCGGGACGCGTCGTACGGATCCTCGACATAGCCGTCTTCGCCTGGCTCGCCGGGCCTGTATGCGCCGCCGCGCCCGGACACGCGCTGCACCTCGCGCCGGCGCTGGGCGATCTCCACCAGCGCGTGCTCGGCGTCTTCGCTGCACCGCACCCGCTCGGGCATCGTCGCCCGCAACCCGTCGACGATGCGCTCGGCCTCTTCGTCGAGCGGGATCAGGCCTCGGTCGATCGCAGGCAATCTGTACGCATCGGGATGCTCCATCAACGTCTCGACGAGCTCTGCATCCCCGTCGAGCACGAAGCTGAGCCACCAGCGCTCGTCGGGCCTTGCCAGATCCAACACGCATTCTCCGCGGCGGCGTTCCGCGCACCCGCGCCTGAGCGCGCGCGCCAACGAGCGGCTCACCTGCGGCGCATGTGTCTGCGCCAGCCCCGTCAGCAGCGTGGCCAGCGAATGAGCGCGCTCCGGGTCGACCGGCACCCGCCAGGCCCTGTCGACCGGGTCCCAGCGGCGACCCGGAATCGCGCGCAGCAGCACGCGCATGCGATCGTCATACGGGAACCGCAGCACGGCATCGCCGTCGTCCAGGGAGGCATGGAACCAGGTGGGCACGAATAGTCCACGATAGGCATGTCAGTGGACGAGTGGATGGACATACACGCTTACTCCGGCCAACCGCTGCGCAGCCCCTCTCGCGGCACCTACACCCCTCCCGCCCGGCGCCGGCCAACGACCGCTCCCAGGACGCCCGCTGCATCCAAGCCCGCACGTCGCCATTTGGTGCTCACCCGTCGCGGGCGGCGGGTCGCGCTCGAGGCCGCGGCGATGTTCGCCTCGACCGCGCTGATAGCGCTGCTGCCGGGCAGCCTGCAGGCGACCGGGCCGTGGTCGCAGCCCACCGCGCTCGCACTCTGCTCGGCGCCCGGCGCCCCCGCGGTGGTGTTCCCGACCGACGAACCCCGCCACCCGACCGGGTCCGGGGCGATCGTGTGGGGAGCCGGCTCGAGCTGCGCGGGTGGGGCCGGCGCGCGCGTCTCGACGATCGTGCCGGGTGGGGACGCGCCCGGTCCGGCGATTCGCGTTGGCGGCGCCGGCGCTCGCGCGCCTGCGCTCTCGCCGCCGATCCTTGCCCAGGCCGCGCCGCACGGGCGACTGCTGCTGGCCGGGGCCACAGGCGTCTCCGCCGGGGGGCGGCTGGCCCTCAGCGAAGGCCCGGCGGGCGGGCCGTTCACGACACCGTGGGCTACCGGCGGCCCGGACGCGCCCCTGGCGCTCACCGGCGCCTACCTGGGCGACGTCGCGCTCGTCTCGCCGGGGGGCGCAGGGGCGGGCGGCGCGCGGCGGCTGCAGCTGCGCGTGCACCGCTACTACGCGCGCGCGTTCTCCCCGCCGGTCTCAGTGACCGGCGCGGACGGGGTTGAAAGCGTAACGGTGGCGATGGACTACCGCTCGGACGCGCTCGTCCTGTGGGAGCGCGACAGGACGATCTATGCGCGCGACATGCCGGGCTCGGGGCGCTCCTCGCGCGCGGTCGCATTCGTGGCGCACGCCGACCCCGGGGCGCACATCGCGGCGCTGCTCAGCGACGACAACCGCGCGACCCTCGCCTGGAGCGAGACCCGTCTGGGAGTGACCTCGATCTATGCCGAGCTGTCGTCCACAGGACCCCGCTTCGGCGCTCCGCGGCTGCTCGAACGCTTCTCCGACCCGGGCGGCTCACCGCCGCCGGGGGACGCCGGCTCGCCGCGGCTGATTCGCCTTTCTTCGGAGTCGGTGATGCTCGCCTGGAGCGGCGTTTCTGCGGGTCGCTGGGTCGTGCACACGGCGGCGATCGACGAGACCGGCGTGCGCACGATCGCGACGATCTCCCGGCCCGGCCGCGAGGCGCTGCTCGAGGACCTGGCGCCCGGGCCGGATGGCGAGGCGTACGCGCTGTGGAGCGAACCGCGCGCTGCCGGCGGCGGCGCGAGCGGTGGGGATGAGGACGCGGCCGGGCTGGAATACGGCAGCCAGGCGTTGTACGCCGCGCGCGGGATCGACGCCTATCCCGGACGAACGATCTTCGGCGCGCCGCAGCTCGTGGCGGCGGCCGGCCCGGAAGGTGTCCTGGGAGCTGACTCCGCCGTCGGCGTCGACCCCGACTCAGACCGCGCGATCGTCGCCTGGCGCACTTCGGGCGGCGCGATCGACTACGCCCTGCACGCGGTCGGGGGGACACAGGGTTGAGACGGCGGGCAGACCAGCCCGGCTGAGCGCACCGCGTATGAAGGAGCAGATAAGAAAAGATGCATGTTCCATGGACCGCAACTACGAGCTGCAGACCCACCAGGCCGAGGACAGCCACTGGTGGTACCGGGGCAGGCGGTCGGTGCTCGAGCGGGTCATCGCCGGCCTGCGCCTGCCCGCCCGCGCGCGCATCCTCGACGCCGGCTGCGGCAGCGGGCGCAACATGCTCGAGCTGGCACGCCACGGCACGGTCACCGGCGTGGAGCTGTCATCCACGAGCGTCGCCCTCGCCCGCGAGCGCGGCGCTGGCGAGGTGATCGAAGGGTCTGTGCTGGAGATGCCGTTCGAGTCGGGCTCGTTCGACCTGGCCGTGTCGCTGGACGTGATCGAGCACCTCGGCGAGGACGTGGCCGCGCTGCGCGAGCTGCGCCGCGTGGTCGCCCCGGGAGGCGCGCTGCTGGTCACGGTGCCGGCCTATCAGTGGCTGTGGAGCGGGCACGACGAGATCAACCACCACTGCCGCCGCTACACCCGCCGCACGCTGCAACACGCCGCCGAGCCCGCCGGCTGGGAGACGGTGCGCACGACCTACTTCAACTCGCTGCTGCTCCCCGTCGCGATCGCGCTGCGCATTGTGGATCGCCTCTCGCCGGCGCGCGCGACCGAGTCCAGCCTCGACCTGTGGATCCCGCCCGCGCCGCTGAACTGGCTGCTGCAGCGCCCGTTGGAGCTGGAGGCGGCGGTCATCGCCCGCGGCGGACGCATCCCGGCCGGCCTCTCGCTGCTTACGCTGTTTCGTTGACGGGCGTGTGCACGCGGAACGTCCACGCGCGGTTGGCGATGAATGTGAGCACGGTCACGATCGCCGTCGCGGGGATCTGGCCGAGCAGCTCGTCCATACCGAGGCCGTGCACGAACAGGTACACGAGCCCGAGATTTGCGCCCAGCCCGCACGTCTGCACGATCCCCCAGCGCACGGGAGTCAGCGAGTCGCCGACGTGCTCGCGAAACGTCCAGCGCCGGTTTAGTAGAAACCCGTTGACCGCGCCGACAGCGAAGCCGATGCCAGAGGCGGCGATGTACCAGACGCCGAAGACCTTCAGCAGCACCGTGTAGACGGCGAACGCGATCAGCGTGTTGGAGACCCCGACAATCCCGAACTTGACGAACTGGACGATCACGTGCCAGTTCGGTAGTCGACGCAGAAGTTCGTGCGGGGAGCGCATTCCCACACAGGATGAACGATAATTTGAGCTTCGGCTTAGCTCGGCGGGCGATCATGACCTCGAGCTGGATGACCCGCACCGGTGACACACCGGCGTTATCCGCGCCGCTCCCGACGACACGATCATGTCCGCCACATCCCCACGCACCCTCACCCTGCTGAGCGTCGTCGCGCCCGTGTACGACGAGGAGGAGCTGATCGAGAAGTTCGTCGCGCGGGCGATCGACGCGGTCGCGGAGATGCCGTTCGAGCTCGTGCTGGTCAACGACGGCTCCTCCGATCGCACGCCCGAGATCCTCGACCGCATCGCCGACGCCGACCCCCGCGTGCGCGTCGTGCACCTGTCGCGCAACTTCGGCCACCAGGCGGCGCTCACGGCAGGACTCGAGCACGCCCGCGGCGACGCGGTCGCGATGATCGACGCCGACCTGCAGGACCCACCCGAGCTGATCCTCGACATGCTCGAGCGCTGGCGCGCCGGCGCGGACGTGGTGTACGCGGTGCGCGAACACCGCGAGGGCGAGACCGCGTTCAAGCTCGCGACCGCGTCATGGTTCTACAAGCTGTTCAACCGCCTGACCCAGGTGGACCTCGAGCCGAACTCCGGCGACTTTCGCCTGCTGGACCGCCGCGCGCTCGACGCGCTGCTGTCGATGACCGAGCGCGCCCGCTTCCTGCGCGGGATGACCGTGTGGGTCGGCTTCTCCCAGACGGCCGTCTCCTACCAGCGCGACGCCCGCCACGCCGGGGAGACGAAGTACACCCTGCGCAAGATGCTGCGCTTCTCGCTGGACGCGATCGCCTCCTTCTCGCACCTGCCGCTGCAGCTGGCCACCTACGTCGGCCTCCTGTCCGCGGGCGTGGCCTTCATCGCGATCCCGGTCGTGATCGCCCTGCACTTCGTCGGCTCCTACCTCCCCGGTTTCGGCTCGCTGACGATCGCGATCCTTTTGCTCGGCGGCATCCAGCTGATCGCGCTGGGCGTGATCGGCGAGTACGTCGGGCGCATCTACGACGAGGTCAAGCACCGCCCGCTGTACATCGTGCGCGAAGAGCGCAACCGCCCGGCCGATGAGTCGGCGCAGGAGACGCCCGCGGTTCCGCTGGCGCTCAGCGCCCGCGCCGGGCTGCACGCGCGCCCGTCCGAACGCGTGGGCTGATGTAACGATTCTGCAAGACCCGCTACACGCGCGGGCGAGGTGTGTTGTCATGTCCCGATGCGCTACGCGTGCCTGACGGCGCTCATCGCGCTGCTCGCCCTCCCCGCGGCCGCCCACGCCGAAGCCTGCCCCGGCTCGGGCGCCGCGCCGGCCTGCCCGTACTCCTCGGCGGCGCTGCTGGGCGAGCGCGCGGAATCGATCCTGCGTTACCCGGAGGCGGTCGCCGTAAACGCGGAAGGCGACGTGTACGTGGCAGACCAGCTGAGCTACGTCGTGCAGAAGTTCAGCGCCTCCGGCGAATACCTCGGCTCGTGGGGCTCCTACGGCGGCGGGCACGGGCAGTTCGGGCCGATCGGCGGACTCGCTGTGGACGCGGCGGGCGACGTGTACGTGGTCGACTCCGAGCACAACCGCATCGAGAAGTTCGGGCCCGACGGCGAATACCTGCTCGACTGGGGGCACAAAGGCAACGAACTCGGCGAGTTCGACTTCGGCTCCTCGCTGAACTACACCCAGCCCCCGGGCGGCGGGATCGCGGTGGCCGGCAACTACGTGTACGTCGCCGACTCGGCCAATAACCGCATCGAGCGGTTCAACCTCGACGGGGAAGAACCGGCCGAATGGGGCAGCAAGGGCGCCGGCCCGGGGCAGATGTCCTACCCGCGCGGGGTGGCGGCCAACGAAAGCGAGG
>Ga0335075_10005835_pt1 | contig 19044 bp, 16 predicted proteins | sample Lox_Sample_24_FD_206723 | JGI IMG/M metagenome (GOLD analysis project Ga0335075, IMG submission 206723) | Soil microbial communities from Loxahatchee National Wildlife Refuge, Florida, United States - Lox_Sample_2.4 | ecosystem: Environmental > Terrestrial > Soil > Wetlands | place: USA... | reverse complement strand
AAATCCCTGCGGCGGTCAATTCTCGGCACAAAAATTAAGGCGCCCGGATTCTTATCCAGAATCACGGACGCCGGAGCAGCCCTCCCCCAGAACTGCCCACGGATGCGAACATAGGTCTTTTCGTGGCGTGGTGGCAAGCAATCTTCGGTCACTAGCGGTAATCCCATCAGAAAGTTACGGGAGAGATTACCTGCGGTGTTACCAACGTGTAACCGAAAGCCTCCCTCGAAGATCTCAGATCGACCCATCGGTTGTCACCGGCAGCCGCTCAACTTCTTTCGACAGCCGGCTCGAGAGGCCACCCAATCGCTCTTCATCCGACTTCCTCGAACTCCGCCGACTCCGATTCCAGCTCAAACGCAAGCAGTTCCACAGGCCCCGCTTCCTGTGTTGCCTCGTGGACCGCCCGAGTAGCCTCCGCCAACAAGTCGGCTGATTCCGCAAGCAATAACACAGCCGGCCCCGCACCGCTCAGAGCCACGCCGGAGATGCCGTGACTCCCGGCCAGCGGCAACAACTTTCCCAGCAAGGGACAGACTTCCGCCCGATACGGCTGGTGCACCCAATCGCGCATCGCATTCGCCAGCAAATCGGCGCGGGCCGTCGCCATCGCCGCTGTCAGCAGCCCTACCCGCTGCAGATTGGCCATCACGTCGCGCCGCCCGTAGCTTTCCGGAAGCACAGCTCTCGACGCGGTCGTCGCCAGCGGCCGTTGCGGCATCACCAGCAGCGCTCGCCACTCCGGTGGCAGCATGAACCGCACGGCCGCAACCGCGTCGCCGTCCATCGCGCTCGCCACGAATCCGCCCAGCCAGCACGCCGCGGCGTTGTCTGGGTGCCCTTCGAGCCGGCACGCCTCGGCAAGAATCCTCTCGCGCGACCAGGCAAGGCCGCCAAAGTGCGATGCCAGCGCCACCGCAGCGAGCCGCGCCGCAGCCGAGGATCCGCAACCCATCCCCAGCGGAATCTCGTTCTCCATTCGGATGTGCAGAGGAACGATCGCGCGTCTCTGCGCCTCAAGGACCGTGCGATAGGTGGCGAGCAGCAGGTTGTCCTTCGTGGTCGCGCACGCTTCGGCATTGCGGCCCGACGCTTCGATCGAAAACGCTCCCGCAGCTTCCGCTTCGATTTCCAGGTGCATCCGCAGCGCCAGAGCCAGCGTATCGAACCCCGGCCCCAGATTGGCCGACGTCGCCGGCAGCCGCAGCCGAACGCGGCTCATGCGCCCGCGCGCTCCAGCTCGCGCAGTACTTCATCGGCAGAGGCGTTCAGTTCCACGGTGCTCCGCCGCGTCGCGTCCATCTCGGCTTCGTGACCGCCGCTTTCCTCCGGAGCCAGCAGTTCGCCGCGATGGTAGCGGATCGTGTAGTCGGGATCTTTGAGTGTATGACCGGTCAGGAGCAGCACGACAGCCTCGTCCCTGCCGATCTTTCCCTGCTCCACGAACTTCTTCAGGCCCGCCAGCGTGACCGCCGACGCCGGCTCGCAGCCAATGCCTTCGGCGCCAATCTCCGCTTTCGCCACGGCGATCTCTGCCTCGGATACCTGCTCTACCCATCCGCCCGTTGTCTCGATGACGCGCACCGCCTTGCGCCACGATGCCGGGTTCCCGATACGAATGGCGCTGGCCCGCGTGTGCGCCTTCACGGATTCGAGCTTCTCGCCGCCGAATTCGCGCATCGCCCGCACCAGCGGATTGGCCCCCTCGGCCTGGATGACGGAAATCTTCGGCACCCGCGCGGTCAGACCCAGATGTTGCATCTCGAGAAAGCCCTTGCCCAGCGCTGAGCTGTTGGCCAGATTCCCTCCTGGCACGATCAGGTGATCGGGCACTGCCCACTCGAGTTGCTCGGCCATCTCCAGCGCCGGGGTTTTCTGCCCTTCAATGCGATACGGATTGACCGAGTTCAGGAGGTAGACCGGCGCGCGCTCCACGACCTCGGACAGAACGCGCACGCAGCCGTCGAAATCAGTGCGCAATTGCAGCGTGAGCGCGCCGTAGTCCATCGCCTGCGCCAGTTTGCCCCAGGCAATCTTGCCTTCGGGCAGCAGTACCAGGCTGCGCATGCCCGCGCGCGCGGCGTAGGCGGCCATCGCGGCCGATGTATTTCCCGTCGATGCGCAGGCTACCCACGTAAACCCCTGCTCGCGCGCCACGCTCAGCGCGGCTGTCATGCCCGTATCCTTGAACGAGCCTGTCGGATTCATGCCCTGATGCTTGGCGCGGAGGCCGCTGATTCCGAGGCGCTCGGCCGCACGTGGCATCTCGTAGAGCGGCGTGTTCCCCTCGCCCAGCGTGACCGCGCTTTCCATCGACTTGAGAATTGGCAGCATTTCACGGAAGCGCCATACCCCGCTGCGGTCCACGGGGTCCGCGCCGCAGCGCCGCTCGCGCCACAGCCAGCGCAGCGCGCTGGGGTTGGGCCGCGCGTGCTTCGTCCCGTGCCACTCCGGATACACGACCTCGTACAGCTCGCCGCAATCGGCGCAGCGAAAATTGCCCTTCAGTTCGCTCTGCGCGATCGTGCGCGAGCATCCGGTGCAGCGCAATGGATCGGATTCATTCATGCGAAGGAGGTAATTTTTAGCCTAACACTCGTTGGCGCACGTCCCGGATCGTCGATTTTCGGCCAAAATCCGGCATGAATTCGTATAGAATCGCCTAATGGCATCGCTGCTCACGCCGCGCGAAGCCGCGCTTCGCCTCGGCATCTCCTATCCCGCCATCAAGCAGTGGATCTATCGCGGCAAACTGAAGGCCGTGAAAACTCCTGGTGGCCATTACCGCATTCCCGAAGCCGAACTGGACGCGCTGCTTTACAAAGCCAAACGGCCCGAGCCGCCGCGCCGCCAGTCGATGCGCACGGTCAGCGGGAGGAATCAACTCGTGGGCCGCATCGTCGATCTCAAAATCGAGGGCCTTATGGCGCAGGTGCGCCTTTCCATCGGCGGCCAGATCATCACCTCCATCATTACCGCGGATGCCGCGCGCGAACTGCGCCTGAAAAAAGGCGAGACCGTCGCCGCTCTCATTAAATCCACCGAGGTTATGGTGCTCCGTGTCTGATCGCCGCATCACATCGCTTCTGATTTCTCTCGGCCTGCTTTTGAGCGCGTCCATGAGCTTCGCGCAGCAAACGCTGCGCCTCGCTGCTGCCGCCGATCTCCAGCCCGTGCTGCCGCCCATTCTCGCAAGCTTCGAACAACAGACCGGCATCCATGTGCTCGCGTCCTACCAATCCTCCGCGACCCTCGCCACCCAAATCGTCCAGGGCGCGCCCTTCGATCTGTTTATGGCCGCCGATCTTTCCTTCCCCCAGCGTGTGATCGACGCCGGTAAGGCCGAGGAAGAGCGCCCCATCCCGTATGCGCGCGGCACGCTGGTTCTGTGGACGCGCAACGACTCCGGCATCAAAGCCTTGTCGCTCGATGCGCTGCGCAGTCCCGACCTGCGCACCATTGCCATCGCGAACCCCGAGCACGCGCCCTACGGCCGAGCCGCACAGGCCGTTCTCGACCACACGGGACTGCTCCCCGTCGTGAAGCCGCGACTCGTCGTCGCCGAAAACATCGCGCAGACCGCGCAGTACGCCGACTCCGGCAATGCCCAGGTCGGCTTCCTCTCGCTTACTTCCGCGCTCACTCCGCGCCTCAGCGCGGATGGCCATTACATTCGCGTTCCTACTGACGACTACCCGCCGATCCTCCAGGGCGCGATCGTCGTGCGCGGCGCGCAATCCGCCGCAGCCCATCGCTTCCTCGACTACCTGCGCCGCCCGGAGATCTCGCACACCCTCGCCATCAGCGGACTCGAGCCCGTACTGCCCTGATGGACCTCGAGGCTCTCGCACTCACCCTTCGTCTCGCAGCCACTACAACCGTGGTGTTGCTGGCGCTGGCAATCCCGCTCGCCCATTGGATTGTCTCCACGCGCTCCGCTTTGCGTCCCTTCGTCGAGGCCGTCTCCACGCTCCCGATTCTGCTCCCACCCACGGTGCTCGGCTTCTACCTGCTCGTGCTGCTCGGCCCGCGCACCGGCTTTGGACGCGCCACCGCGCATCTGATCGGACACCCGCTCGCGTTTTCGTTCTCAGGGCTCGTCGTCGGCTCGGTCATCTATAGCCTGCCGTTTGCCGTGCAGCCGCTGGTTGCCGGATTCCACTCCGTTGATGCTGCGCTCATCGATCAGGCACGACTGCTCGGAGCAGGCCGCCTCCGTATCCTGGCGGAAATCCTTCTGCCCCTCTCGGTTCGCTCCGTCGTCGCTGCTGCCGCGCTCTGTTTCACCCATACGGTGGGCGAATTCGGCGTCGTCCTCATGATCGGCGGCGACATTCCTGGCGCCACGCGCACGCTCTCCATCGCCATCTACGATCAGGTGCAGGATTTCCGCTACGCCGAGGCCAACCGCACGGCACTTTTCCTGCTTGCGATCGCGATGATTGCGCTTTTGCTGCTCTACGCGCGGCGCTCTGCGCGGGAGGACCAGCATGCCTGACGTCGCGCTCCGTCATCGCCAGGGCGGATTCACGCTCGAGGTCGCGTTTTCTCTTGCGCAGCCCTGGACCGTCATTTTCGGGCCATCCGGGGCGGGCAAGAGCACCGTCCTGCGCATTCTCTCCGGTCTCATCACGCCGGATTCAGGCCGCATCGATCTCGATGGCCGCACCCTTCTTGACACCGCAAGGAAGATTGCAGTCCGTCCCGGGCGCCGATCCATTGGATTCATCTCGCAGCAGGCCGCTCTGTTTCCGCACCTCACAGTGGAGCAAAACGTCGCCTTCGGCATCCGCCATCTCGACCGAGCCACACGAGGCGCGCGCGTGGCAGAAATGCTCTCAAGCTTTGGCGCCGAGGCCCTGGCCAAGCGCAAGCCCGCACAGCTTTCCGGGGGAGAGCGCCAGCGCGTCGCGCTGGCTCGCGCTCTGGCTCCCCAACCCGCGCTCCTGTTACTCGATGAGCCGCTGGCCGCGCTTGACGACGCTTCCGCGCACGATATCCTCGCGCGCCTGCTGGCACTCGACTTTCGCGTCGTCTATGTCTCGCATGACGTCACGGAAATCTGGCGTCTGCCGGCGAACGTCATCGTGCTCGAAGCCGGCCGCATCGCCGCGACCGGTCCCCTGCGCGAAGTGCTCGCTCCGCACCGCGATCGTTTGCTGCGGCTACTGGGGGGCTGAGTTCTCCGGCTGCGGCTTCGACCACTCCGTCTGCAGAAACTCGTAGCGCGCCCGGTAGGGATCAGGCCCCGCGTGCGCGTCCACATCCAGATGCATCACCTGCCAGTTGTCACTTGCGTCGTACTGCGGCCATTGCGGCGCGTCTCCGCCATTCGGGTTCCCGCTCTTCGCGAAGTTCGTCCAGTACGTCTCCACCAGATCGCTCAGTTTGTAGTCTTCAGGCTGCCACTTCGCGTCGACGCGCGAATCGAGCGTACCGAAGACGTACTCGATCTCATCGGAGTGGAACGCACCCGACCCCGCCGGATGATATTTGTCCGCCGGTGACGGCCGTTCGAAGTGATAGCGATAGACCGGTTGCCCGCCCGTCTTTACCTGCGCCTCCAGCCACGCCCAGGTGCCGTACGCGATAAATGTGTCTCCGGCAAAGTCAATCGTGGAGCGGACGGCCTCCGCATCGGTGGCATCGGGATAGACCTTCAGGAAGTCCGCAGTGCTATTCGGGAACGCCTTCCGGGCAGCCTCCTGGAAGCTGGCGACCGTCGCTGGCTTCGGATAATTCGCTACCAGGGCACTCGGCTCATCGCGATTCCATCCGCCGATCACCGGAATATGCGCTTGCTTGCCTTCGGCGTAAATCTGCGGCACCGGCTCAGGCAGGAAATATCCATCCACATCCGGTCCGCTGCCGGCGCGGCCCGGCGCCGTCTTCGCCTTCAGCTTCGCCAGAATGTCCTCGGCGTTCATCGCCCGCAGAGCGGCCAGATCCGAGGTTCCGAAAACGGACTGCGCCCACGTTGTATCCTCGTTCTCGCGATCGGCCAGGCTCTTAAACGTCAGCCCGCGTCCGGAGAAAGCCCCGCCGCTTTCCCCGATTGCATGCTGGAACAAACCCTGCGCCAGCGGCGAAGCGATTTGCGCGCTCACGCTGAACGATCCCGCCGATTCGCCGAAGATCGTGATGTTGTCCGGATCGCCTCCGAAGTTTTTGATGTTCTTCTTTACCCAGGCAATCGCCGCCGTCTGGTCCATCAGCCCGTAATTCCCCGCGGCGTGATGCTGCGATTCCTCAGCCAGCCCCTGTCCCGCATAAAAACCGAAGACGCCGAGCCGGTAATTCATCGAAACCACCACCACGCCCTTGTGCGCCAGATGCTCGCCGTCCTGCCGCGGCTCCGAAGTGGTTCCCGCAACGAATCCGCCGCCGTAGATCCACACCATTACCGGCAGCTTCGCGCCCTTGTTCTTCGCCGGCGTCCAGATGTTCAGCGACAGGCAATCCTCGTTCTCGCCGGGATCGCGATAATGCATGTCGGGAAACGGATTCGTCTGGATGCAGCGATACCCGAAGTCAGTCGTCTCACGCGCGCCGCTCCACTTCGCCGACGGTTGGGGAGGCTTCCAGCGCAGCGGTCCCACCGGTGGAGCCGCGTAGGGAACGCCCAGAAACTCGCGCACCTGCCCGTCGGTGCTCAGCTTGCCGTGCACCTTCCCCTTGTTCGTTTTCACCTTCAGGTTGTCGGCGCGCGCCGCCGTTGAGAAGATCAGGCACCCCAGGCATACCGCCGCCATCGCCAACTTCGCAAGAGTACGCATCCATTGCCTCCATGCTTCAACTGTGAATCGGAAGACAAACCAAAATACCATCAGAGGCGCGTTGCGGCGCGCTCCGCGTGCAGCAGATCTTCCATCGTCTCGCGCCGACGGATCAGCCGCGCCCGGGTTCCCTCCACCAGCACTTCGGCCGCGCGCGGCCGCGAGTTGTAATTCGACGCCAGCGACATTCCGTACGCGCCGGCATCCAGCAGCGCCACCAGTTCGCCGGGCTTCAGCGGAGCCATCACGCGATCGCGCGCAAAGAAATCCCCCGTCTCGCACACCGGCCCCACCACATCCGCCGTCATGCGGCGGCGTCCGCGAGGAGGCTTCACCGGTACGATCTCGTGGTACGCCTGATACAGCGCCGGCCGGATCAGATCGTTCATCGCTGCATCCGTAATTACGAACGTCTTGGTCCCGTTCTTCTTCACGTAGAGCACGCGCGCGAGCAGAACTCCGGCCTGCGCCACGAGAAAGCGCCCCGGCTCCAGCAGCAGCGTCAGTCCGCCCACGCGCTCCGCTGCGGGAATCAGAGCCTCGGCATACTCGCGCGCCCTGGCAGCGGCATCGAACGTGGGCTCGCCGTGGTACTCGATGCCCAGCCCTCCGCCGGCATCCATAAAGCGAATCGCATGTCCATCGCGCCGCAGCTGGCCGATCAGGTTAGCCACGCGCTGCGCCGCCGCGCCAAACGGCTCCGCCGCGCGGATCTGCGACCCGATGTGCACGCTTACGCCGGCGGGCTCCAGTTGCTTCCCCGCTTTGCGGTAGAGAGCGCGCGCCTTGCGAATGTCGACGCCGAACTTGTGCTCGCGCAACCCCGTCGAGATGTACGGGTGCGTCTCCGCAAAAACGTCGGGATTCACGCGCAGCGCGATCCGCGGCCGTTTCTTCCGCTTTGCGGCCCGCTCGGCGAGCAATTCCAGCTCGCCCTCGCTCTCAACATTGAACAGCAGAATCTCCGCACGCAGCGCCAGATCCATCTCTGCCGCGGTCTTGCCAATGCCCGAGAACACGACCCGGCCCGCCGCCGCGCGATCCACCGCCAACACCCGCTCCAGTTCGCCGCCGGAGACAATGTCGAACCCCGCGCCGCGCCGCGCCAGCAGCTGCAGAATCGCGAGCGAAGAGTTCGCCTTAACCGCGTAGCACACCAGATGCCGCACGCCCGCAAACGCGTTCTGGAACAATCCGAGGCGGTCGGCAATTTGGTGCGCGGAATAAACGTACAGCGGCGTGCCGTAGCGCTGGGCGAGCGCCTCCAGGCTCATGCCGTCGCAGTGCATCGGCGTTTTCGCGTCGGGGTAGTAACGGGGCCGACTGGCAGGTGCGGATTCTCGCAAACGAATATCCTCGCGTGAACAGACTTCTCCGCAATCCTAATGGAACCCTGCATCGCAGCGCACACGCCGCCACTGCTCGACGATGGGCTGCGGTCCGGGCTCTACGGAAGCGCGTCCAGTTCGAAGCTCAGCGTCGCGTCAGTTCCGGTCACCGCCATCACCAGCAGCCGTCCCGCCACGCCGTTTGCATCGAGCGGTGATAGCGTCACGGATCCATCCAGCCCCGATGTCGCCTGCGCGGTTTGCTTCGCCAGCAACGGACCCGGCGGGCAGCTTCCCTGCTGCGAGCAGGGGTCAGTCCACCCGTAGAGGGCTTCGGCAAATGTCACGTTCGCGCCCGCTACCGGATCGTCAAACGCATCCGTTACGTGCAGCACCACCGGCGCGAATGCCTGATCTGCGGCCACATACTGCGCTGTCCCGCTCCACGCCACCAGTTCCTCGGTCGCAGGCTGCACCGGAATCACCGCGAAGGTGGCGCAACTCTTTGTTCCAGCCAGGCACGCATTCACGGTCGACGCCACGCTGGCATTGAACGGCTCGGCCGTCACCGCAATACTCGCGAGGCCGTCGGGGCCGGTCACGCTCTGCGACGAGGCCAGCGTCAATCCCGCGTCGCTCGTCGACCACATCACACTCTGTCCCGCAACCGGGGCCCCCGATGCGTCTAGCGCCAGCGCCTGCACCGGCCACAACGCCGTTGCACCCATCGCGATGTACAGGTTCGGCGTGACCGCCGCAATCGCCGGAGGCGCCGCGCCTGTGATCTGCGTCGTCACGCTCGCCCCGTTCGTCAGCGATGCGGTAATCTGTGCCGCGGTGATCGAGTTCGCCGCCACCAGGACCGTCGCACTCCCGTCGCCCGCAGTCGTTACGCTGCACGCAGACTGGCCGCACCCCAGCACGGCTGTCCCGAGGCTCACCGTAAATGTCACAGTCACGCCCGCTGCGGGAGCCAGTGTCGTCGCGTCTTCTGCGCGCACCGTCATTGTCTCCGGTACGCCCATCGGCGCGATGCTCGGCGGCGCCGCCACCACCGTCAGCGCATCGTTGTTCCCCGCGTCATAGCTGAAGCCCGTATCGATCGCCGTGATCCCCAGCGTCTGTATGTCCTGAATCATCAGCGGTACGTCGCCTGTGACGCCCCCCGACGCCGGAGCAATGGCGGTGATCACATTCGGGGACATGCTGGTCACCTGAGCGGCAACGCCGTTCACGGTCACGACCATCGTCGACGGACGAAAGCCCATCCCCTCGATCGTGATCGCTCCCCCGGCCGCCGGCACATGTGCCGGCGCCACCCTGTCCGCGTACAAAACGCGACCATGGTACGCATAGTCCGGACGCCCATCGCCCCGCCAATCCGCGAGGCCGACACGGACCTCCGCGCCCGCCGCCATCATCACCGGCAGCGCCGTCAGCCCCACCACCTGCGTATTGAATGGCTGCACGGTTGCCGTCACCGGCGATGTGCCCACGGCATCAGTTCCATTCCACGCGCCGATCACCATCTGTGCCTTGTTCATCGTGTTGGCGCCCGTCTCATCGAGCGCCTGCGCCTCAACCGTGAACTCACGCCCCGCCTGCGCCCACCACTCGAACCACCCGGAGTGTCCGTAGCCCGTCATTCGACCCGACCATTCCCCGTTCGGCGGCACGTTCGCGGCTGCGATCTCTGAGCCGTCATTCCCGCTCTGCGCTTCGTCGGCCGAGTCTTCGATCACTACCGACTCCGTCACCACTGATCCCGCACTCAGCGCTGGCAGCGTGATCACCGGCATCGTCCCCGAGGGCGTCACCTGCCCTGTCGCGTACGGCCCGACAGATTCGCTGCCCGTGTACAGCGGATTGATCGCCTCAAACGTCAGTTGATAATCCGACTGTGTCATACCCGGCGGCAGCGGCACGCCGCTCAAATCGAAAAAACCTTCCTGCGTCGCATCGCTCACTCCAAAACGTGTCAGTGGATTGCCTTGCGCGTCCGTCGATCCCGTAATCGCATTTCCGGCGTCTCCCGGAAAGTTCCTGCCAGTTACCGCCGTCGCCGTGCAGCTAAGCGCCGGCACGCCGCCGACGAGCGGCCGCAGCACTACGTTCACGCCCTGCATTCCCTGGCCGCGCGCAAAGGTCACCGATCCCTGCACCGAAATCGTCGCCGGCGCGGTCAGCGTTTTGCCCGTGAAATTACCGATATTGTCCGCGGTCACGGGATAGAGACGGTTTAGCGCCGCAATGTCGTCGGTTCGCAGCGTGGTTCCGTTTGGCATGCAGATCCCGCCGCTTGCCCCGCACAGGCGCTCCAGCGGATGCATGATGGGCCACCCTGCCAGTCCATCGCTTGTCATCTGGTCTCCCATGAACATTTCTTCGTTGGTCTGCGACCAGTCCAGCCCCAACACCACGCCGAACGCGCGCACCAGTTCGTACTGAAGATTCGTCAGTTGCGCCTGGGTCGTCGCGCATTGGCCGTTTACCACGATCAGCGCATGAGCAATGGTCCCGTTCGCTGCCAGATTGTCGACCGTCGTAATTACGCCGTTGCTCTGGCAGTTCAGCGGAGAGTTCGCCCCTGCTCCATAGATCCCGTTGATCACGGCGCCAGTCTGGTCGTACACCACGCCCACAGGCGTCCCCGTGGCTGACGGTTGTAGATCCGCGGGCAGCACAATCCCGCTCGCTCCAGTTGTCACTGCCTTGTCGACGTTTTCGGCCAGATTCCCGCCGCGCGCAATGGATACCGCCGCGGTGCTCACGCCGTTCCATACAGCCGCCGCCGTGGCCACCATCGCGTTAGCCTGCGCCTGAGTCTCCTTCGCGCTGAGCGCGCTTTGGTCGGTGTAGTACGCCACGGTCCCCCCGGCCCAGACCACCGGCTGCCCCAGGGCCGCAGAACTGAAGTAGCTCGATCCCGCCACCCACCGCGGCCCACCCGCGACGGCGGTCTCCACGCAGAAAATCATCAGCAGCGCCAAAGCCACCAGCAGCGCAACGGCCCGAACCACCCAGACCTCGCATCTCGGCGCGATCCGCATCGGACTTGCCCCTCCGAAATTCCACAATCCCTTCGGATTTCATTCCGCCACGCTACGCACTCGGCCGCGCAAAGAATCGAGCCTGGGTCGTCGCGCATCTTTTCACTTCGGAACCGCATATCACCGCCGTTCCGATTCGGAACCCGGCGTGTAGTATTTCCCGCCGCTTTGGTTCGCCCTCGGGTCACCCTGGAGGAGCGCTCTGCGCGCTCCCGCAGGTACAATCGAAAGTTCACGTCCATGTCAGACAACATTCGCGAAACTATAATCCTCGGCTCCGGCTGCGCCGGACTCACCGCAGCCATCTACACCGCCCGCGCCAACCTCAAGCCGCTGGTTTTTGAGGGACATGAGCCAGGCGGCCAACTCTCCATCACTACCCTGGTCGAGAATTTCCCCGGCTGGCCCGAGGGCATCCAGGGTCCCGAGCTGATCGAGAACATGCGCAAGCAGGCGTCGCGTTTCGGCGCGGAATTCCGCCTCGGCCACCTCGTGACCGCCGACCTGACAAAGCATCCCTTCGTCCTCAACTTCGGCAACGAGACCATTCACGCGCGCACGCTCATCATCGCCAGCGGAGCTTCGGCTCGCTGGCTTGGCCTGCCATCGGAGCAGGCCCTCATCGGCCACGGCGTCAGCTCCTGCGCCACCTGTGACGGATTCTTCTTTTCCGGCCACGAGATTGCCGTGATCGGCGGCGGCGATTCCGCCATGGAAGAAGCCCTCTTCCTCACGCGTTTCGCCACCAAAGTCACGGTCATTCACCGCCGCGAGCACTTCCGGGCCTCGCGGATCATGCTCGATCGGGCCATCGCTCACCCGAAGATCAAATTCATGACCAATACCACGGTGAAAGAGGTCCTCGGAGTCGAAGAAAAATCCGTCACCGGCCTGCGCGTCTGCGATGTCGCTACCGGCGTCGATTCCGTTCTTCCCGTCACCGGCGTATTCCTCGGCATCGGCCACATCCCCAACGCCGCCATGTTCGCCGGTCAGCTCGATCTCGACGAGGACGGCTACGTGAAGACCCACAACAACGTCTTCACGCGCGTCCCCGGTGTCTATGCCTGCGGCGACGTGCAGGATCGCCGCTACCGCCAGGCCATCACCGCCGCCGGAACCGGCTGCATGGCCGCACTCGAAGTCGAGAAGTATCTCGAGGAGCACGGTCACTGATACATTGGCAGCGGGTACCCCCACCCCGATGAGCGTCCGCTGCCCCATTCTCGCTGCTCTGGCGCTGGCCTCGGTCCCGCTCGTGCCTGCGCAAACGCAGCAGGCCGCACCGCCCACTTTCACCACGCAAACCACACTGGTCGTCGTGCCCACACTCGTCACCACGAAGGCCGGCGAACCGGTCTTCACCCTCACCGCGAAGGATTTCGCCGTCACCGACGACGGCATTCCGCAGAAAATCACCGTCGACGACAATGGCGGCGAGCCGCTGGCCCTGGTGGTGATCATCGAAACCGGCGGCGATGGCGCGCGCCAGCTGGAGCTCGAGCGCCCGCTCCACTCCATGCTCGACGCCGTCGTGGGCGCCGTGCAACATCAGGTCGCGGTGGTCGCCTTCGATACCACGCCTCACCTCGTCCTCGATTTCACCCCTGAGCTCGATCAGGCAGACAGCGCCATTCTTGGCCTTCCGCCCGGTGACGCCGGCGCTGCGACCCTCGACGCCCTCGCCTTCGGGGTCCATCTTCTCGAACGCGAGCCGTCGGAATACCGCCGCGCCATCCTGCTCGTCAGCGAATCGCTCGACCGCGGCAGCTATACCGGCGTCGAAGACGCCCTGCGCGCCATCAGCGATACGAACACCGCCATCTACGCTCTCACCTTCTCAAGTACCCGCTCCGACATGAAGGATCAGTCCTCGAAGTTCTTTCAGCCCAATACGCCCGGCCCCGCGCATGGATGCATGGCCAAAGACCCTGCCAACCCCGAGCGCACTTCCAGCCAGACCTGGTCGCAGTTCTACGACTGCCTCAGCCTGCTCGCGCCGCCGCTGCGCGCCATGAAGATGGCGACCATCGCGGGCATGAACAGCCTCCAGCGCGACGTACCGGAATCCGTCGCGCACATCACCGGTGGCGAGTTCTACCGCTTCCACGACCCCAAATCGATGGAGCGGGATCTCGTCGAGCTGGGCAGCCACGTGCCCAACCGCTACCTCATCAGCTTCCACCCCTCGGCGCCGCTCCCCGGACTGCACACCATCGTCGTGCGCCTGCCGCAATACTCGAAGCTCGAAATTCGCGCCCGCGCCAATTACTGGATCGACGAGCCGCCGGCAAGTTCGCCGCAAGCCGCGCTGCCAAATCCGTCGCCAAGCCACTGACAGCTCAATCCAAACAAAAAGGCGCAGCCAAAGCTGCGCCTTTTCGAATTTTGTGACCGCTGACCGCTGGCTGCTAGTACCTGTAGTGCTCGCTCTTGTATGGTCCCTCTACCGCGACGCCGATGTAGTCCGCCTGGCGCTGGCTCAGCTTCGTCAGCTTCACGCCGATCTTCTCAAGGTGCAGCCGCGCCACTTCCTCATCCAGATGCTTGGGCAGCGTGTAGACGTCCACCGCGTAGGTGTCCTTGTTCTTCCACAGATCGAGCTGCGCCAGCGTCTGGTTCGCGAAGCTGTTGCTCATCACGAAGCTCGGGTGGCCCGTTGCGCAACCCAGATTCACCAGCCGCCCTTCGGCGAGGACAAAGATGCTGCGCTCCGGCTTTCCGCCTTCGGCCGCGAACGTGTACTGATCCACCTGCGGCTTGATGTTGGTCTTCTTCACGCCCTTCCCCTGGTTCAGCTTGTCCATCTGGATTTCGTTGTCAAAGTGGCCGATGTTGCAGACAATCGCCTGATCCTTCATCGCCTTCATGTGCTCGAAGGTGATGATGTCCACGTTGCCCGTGCAGGTTACGTAGATGTCGCCGCGTCCCAGCGTGTCCTCGATGGTCGTCACCTCGAAGCCTTCCATCGCCGCCTGCAGCGCGTTGATGGGATCGATCTCGGTTACGATCACTCGCGCGCCCATGCCGCGCAGGGAGTGCGCCGAGCCCTTGCCCACGTCGCCGTAGCCGCAGATCACAGCCACTTTGCCCGCCATCATCACGTCGGTGGCCCGCTTGATGCCGTCGGCCAGCGATTCGCGGCAGCCGTACAGGTTGTCGAACTTCGACTTGGTCACTGAATCGTTGACGTTGATCGCCGGAACCAGCAGCTTACCCTGCTCCTTCATCTTGTAGAGCCGGTGCACGCCCGTGGTCGTCTCCTCGCTCACGCCGCGCCAGTCCTTCACGACTCTGTGCCAGTGCTGCTTGTCCTGTGCGTAGACGTCCTTCAGCAGCTTCTTGATGACCGCTTCTTCTTCGCTCTCCGACGGCGTGTCCACCCAGGTGTCGCCGTTTTCCAGCTCATAGCCTTTGTGGATCAGCAGCGTTGCGTCGCCGCCGTCGTCGACGATCAGCTGCGGACCGGTGCCTCCTTCGTGGGTCAGCGCCTGCAGCGTGCACCACCAGTACTCCTCGAGCGTCTCTCCCTTCCACGCGAACACCGGAATCCCCGCCGCCGCGATGGCCGCCGCCGCGTGATCCTGTGTGGAGAAGATATTGCAGCTCGCCCAGCGCACGGTGGCGCCCAGGTCCTTCAGCGTCTCGATCAGCACCGCGGTCTGGATCGTCATGTGCAGCGAGCCGGAGACGCGCACGCCCTTCAGCGGCTGTTCTGCGGCGTACTTGCGCCGGATGGCCATCAGCCCCGGCATCTCATGCTCGGCAATCGAAATCTCTTTCCGCCCCCAGTCAGCCAGCTTCAGGTCGGCGACTTTGTGGGCGGCGGCGTTGCGTTCAAGGGTGGCTGTAGCCATGGGTGAAGGTTCTCCTGGAGGGTTGAGGTTGTCTTCTCCATTCTACCGGCCCTGGCGTGGAACCCCTTGCGCCTGGCAGCGACTGGCATCCCCAAGCGGTTGGACGGCGCTTTTGCGGCTCCCAGCCTGTGCCGTTTCCTCCCCGCGCAAGTCCAATGCTTTGCTACATTCACACCATCCGCGAGGTGAACGATGCGATCCCGCGCATGCCTGCTTCTCTCGTTGCTTCTCAGCTCACCTTTTGTGTTCACGCAGGAGTCACCCGCGCATCCCCAGCCCGATGCGCAGACGCCAGTTCCCAATCAGGACGGCGCCTACCCGCTCGGTCCCGGCGTCGAAGCGCCTTACCTCACCAGCCCCGCCATGGCCACGGCTCCCGACGGCGCCAATCTGAGCCGCCCGCGAATCGTCCACTTCTCCGCCGTGATCGCGGCTGACGGTTCGCTCACCCAGCTCACCGTCCTCGAACGTCAGGGTGACGGATTCGAAGCGGCCGCCATGGCCGCACTGCAGCAATCGAAGTTCGCGCCCGGCAGGATCGATGGCAAACCCGTTCCGGTCGCGGTCTGCCTGCGCGTGCCGTTTATCCACGTGCAGCCCGCCATTCCGCGCCTTGGGCCGTGCCCGCGGCGCGGGGCTGGGTTGGGAGAAGACTTCCGCATGCCCTCGGGTGTCACGCCTCCGCGCCCAACGCAAGCCGGAACCCCCGAGTATTCCGACGAGGCCCGAAAAAAGCACATCGAGGGTATGGTGATGCTTTCAACACTGGTCGACGAGCAGGGCATGCCGACCGACATCCGCGTGGAGCGCGGCATCGGATACGGACTCGACGAGAACGCGGTACGATCCGTCAGCCAATATCGATTCCGTCCAGCCACCGATCGCGACGGCCGCCCCGTCGCCGTCCGCATCGCAATCGAGGTCAGTTTCAGGCTCTATCACTGAGGCGTTCGCGTGTTCCCGCGTCCCAGCTTCTGGGGACAGCCGAGTTCTCATCCGCGAAGGGCAGCGGGTGCGGGAAGTCTCCGTTCCAAGCCTGGTGATGCAGGAGCCAGGCGGAGTGGGTCTGTTCTCACCAGCGTGCAATGCGGGAAAAGCCGTCAACGTGGGTGATCCAGAAGACAGGCGAGGCGGCTTTGGAGCTGCGTCTCGCCTCACAATTCCGATCAGTACACGTCCCGCAGATACCGCTTCTGCTTCTTCATCTCGGCCAGGAACTCCTGGGCGTACTCCGCACCGCGCCCGCTGTGCTGGGCGACGGCTCCCAGCAGCGCCGCTTCCACGTCGGGGGCCATGCGCTTCGAGTCGCCGCAGACGTAGAAGTACGCTCCGCGCTCCAGCCACCTCCAGAGCTCCAGAGAGTTTTCCCGAATGCGGTCCTGCACGTAGACCTTGAACGCCTGATCGCGCGAGAAGGCCGTGTCAAGCCGCTGCAGAGTCCCGTCTTTGGACCATTCCACCAGCTCCTCTTCGTAGAGGAAATCCTGCTTCGCCCGCTGATCGCCGAAGAAGAGCCACATCGGCCAGTTCCCCACTCCGGCCTGCTTGTGCTCGAGGAAGGCTCGGAAGGGCGCGATGCCCGTGCCCGGTCCGATCATGATGACGGGCACATCCGGGTCGGCGGGCATCCGAAACAACTGATTGGAGTGGATAAAGATGGGCAACTGGCCGCCGGGCGGCGTCCGTTCGCCGATCTGTCCCGAGCACACGCCGAAGCGCTCGCGCCCGAAGCTTTCGTACTGCACCACGCGGACCGAAAGGTGAATCGAATCCGGATGCAGCGCCTGGCTCGACGAGATGGAATACAGCCGCGGAACGAGGCGGGGCAGCAGCTTGAAGAGGACCTGCGGATCCTCGATTTTGCCGGGGGCAAAGTCCAGCAGGTCGATGAATTCGCGCCCCCAGGTCCACTTGTCGAGCTTCTCTTTGTTGCCGGGCTGCACCAGCTCCGCAAGTTCGGAGTGGCCGCTGATGGTCGCCCACTGGCGCACGGTGGACATGCCCAGCTTGCCGATCATCAGCCAGTTCGAAAGCGCCTCGCGCAGATCGATGGCGTTGCCGTAGAAATCCTTGACCGGCTCGTCACCGCTGAACTCCAGCCGCTGCAGCACTTCGGTGACGGCGGGCGCGGGATTGGTGGGCAGCACGCCGGCGGAATCGCCGGGCAGATAGCGAATGCCCGAGTCTCCCAGGTCGATTTCGATGTGCCGGGTCTCTTTTTCCGAACCGGCGCCGGTAAGCAGCCGATTCTCGGTCACGGTGGCCTGATATGGATGATTGCGATTCCAGGCGATTGAGGCGGGGGCTGCTGTTTCGAGCGTTTCGGTTCCCTGGGGCTGCATTCTGCTCCTGTCCTTCCGCGGACGGCCGGGGAGGAATCAAAGACCGTACGCAGTTTAGACGATATTCAGGCCGTCTATGGCTCTGATGTGATTGGAATCACTGGATCGCAATCCGGATGTTCGCCGGCGCTGCCAGGATTGACGGGAGATTCGGCGGGGCGACCTCGGCGGCGGCGTGGATGGCGAACCGGCAACCGCGTGGGTCGTCAACCGACCGGGCGATCAGGGGCTTCCACCCGTTGTGACGACCACGGCCGAACAGGGCCCGGCAACAAGGCTCCGGTAGGCATGCTTCTGCAGAGAATCGAAGTAAATGCTGTCGCCGGCCGCCAGGCGGATCGACTCTGTGCCGATGGTGATTTCCAGTTCGCCTTCGATCAGGTACAGCAGTTCTACACCGGGATGGTAGTGCGGCGTCGGCTTTGACTCTCCGGCCGGGTGGAAGTGGGCGAGAAATCCCTGGAGCTTGCGCTCGGTGACGCGGAAGTCCAGGCTCTCGAAATGCCACGCAACCGCGCCGCTGCGGGGATCGGCGGGGAATTTCTTCCGTTCTGCGCGCCGTGCCACCGCGACCACATGCCGTTTACGCGGATCGACGAAGAAATAATCGAGTCCCACGTTGAAGACCAGGGCAATGCGGATGAGTGTGGGCAGCGTGGGCACGAGACGGGCGTTCTCAAGGCGGGAAAGCATGGCAGCGGACAGGCCCGTATGCGCGGCCAGTTGGGCCAGGCCCATACTGCGGCGCAGGCGCAGCGAGCGCAGCTTTTCTGCGATCGCGTAGGGACGGATCGCCTCCTCAATCGCATCGTAGGCGTCGCGTTTTGCGGGTATTTTCTTCTGCTTCAAAAAAACCTCCAGGAGTTTTCGCCCCAGGTAAGCGAAGAGCAGGATGCAACCTTCCTTTCCTCACAATCAATTGTTTTTGCTTTACCGTCAAGACTGGAACGGGCGAAATAAGCACCCTTCCCGGAGGTTTTCCCCATGTTGAAAGCAATTGGAGTGCTGGCGATGGCCCTGATGGCCGGGTCGGCCACGGCTGCTCCGCAGATGGATCTGGTGCATACCGCGGCCGCTGCGGGTTCGTTTAAGACGCTGTTAACCGCCGTGAAAGCAGCGGGGCTCGATCAGACGCTGGAGGGCAAGGGCCCCTATACGGTCTTCGCACCGACGGACGCTGCCTTCGCAAAACTGCCGGCAGGCACGCTGGATGCCCTGCTGAAACCGGAGAACAAGAGCAAGTTGCGGGCGATTCTGCTTTATCACGTTGTGCCCGGCGATGTGACGGCGGCGCAAGTGACGCAGATGACATCCGCGAAGACGGCGGAGGGCGCGGACCTGAAGATCAGCGTGAAGAATGGCACCGTGATGGTGGACGACGCCACGGTGGTGAAGGCCGATGTAACGGCCTCGAACGGCGTGATTCATGTGATCGACACGGTGTTGATGCCGCCGCAGGATTAGTTACCTGGGCAAATGTTGCACGAAGACAGGAGACACGATGAAAGCAATGGATGTTGTGACCGCGATTTTACTGATCGTTGGAGGCGTCAACTGGGGCGCTTATGGAGCGATGCACTTCGATCTGGTGGCCACCGTTTTGGGCGACTATTCTCCAATGAGCCGCGTGGTGTACGCGCTGGTGGGAATTTCGGCGATTTATCAGGCGGTCGCGTGGGCTGCGATTCGCA
>Ga0335075_10005834_pt1 | contig 19046 bp, 12 predicted proteins | sample Lox_Sample_24_FD_206723 | JGI IMG/M metagenome (GOLD analysis project Ga0335075, IMG submission 206723) | Soil microbial communities from Loxahatchee National Wildlife Refuge, Florida, United States - Lox_Sample_2.4 | ecosystem: Environmental > Terrestrial > Soil > Wetlands | place: USA... | reverse complement strand
ACCCAGGGCGGTGGTTCCGGGGCCAGAATGAGGGGCGGCTCGACCGGGGGTTCGCCGATGAAGAAGCCCATGACCCGGATGATGTCGCGTCTTCCGCCGCCGACATCGACCGGCGGCCATGACTGGTCCATCGTCGGGAGTCGGTCCTGCTCTTCCTGGAAATGCTGCTCGCGGCGCCAGCGGCGGACGAGTTGGATGGCGGGGTTGCCTTCGTAGTGCATCATTACGAGGAACAGATCGTTCCAGAATGAGACCTGGCAGAGCGCCGGGGCGACGCCGAGATCGGCGCAGATGTCGGCGAGGCTGAGGCCGACGGGGCGGCGGGTGGCCTGCTTCACGAGGTCCTCGAATTTGGGCAGGTGGCATGGGTCGAGCGGGTTCTCGACGTTGTCGAGCCAGTCGTCGCGCCAGGAGGGGCGGCTGGGGCGCTTGGGCTTGGGTTCGGGCTCCGAGAGGTTCGCCGCGGGGTCTGCGGCGGCGGGCTGTGCGGGCTGCGGCTTCAGGCGGACGCGGAGCGGGGGCCTGGTGAGGTCTCGGCCGCTTGCGGCGCGTTGCAGCAGGACGTGGTGGAGGGCGGCGGCGCGGAGGATGCCGCGGCGGATGTGAGCGAGGATAACGGCGGCGCTGCTGGTGCCGAAATGCCTGGCGATGAGGTGGAAGCCGGGGGAGGTGGAACGGCGGTCGAAGGTCTCGGCGAGGTGGCGGCCGTAGGTGAGGAGGATCTGGACGAGGCGGAGGACAGTGGTGAGGTTGGGCAGGGCGGTGGGGTCGGGGGTGGTGGTGGCTTTGGGCGCAGTTGTGGCGTTGGGCGCAGGGGTGGCGTTGGCCGCAGTTGTGGCGTTAAACGCAGTGGTGGCGTTGGGCGCAGTGGTGGCGTTGCGCCCCTTGGGGGGATCGGTGGGGCGGGCTCGGCGGGGAGGAAAGGCGGTTGCTGCGGTCATGGGTTGTGGTGCGATCTTGCGGTTAGGTTCTTTGCCAATTGCGGTCCGATAGAGAGATTACCATGCAGTTAGGTAGGCTGTCAACTGCCAATTTGGCCGGGACTGTGGCGGACGTGGGGGTCAGCAGGTTCAACGACTAACATTTGCCCTATGCCGGCCCACGGATGGAATATCGATTGATTTCAGTTCACTTGTTTCGGCGGACCTTCCCGGATCGCCGCCGCGCGGTCAGCACGTTCTTCGCCCGCTCCACTACCGCCGCGTCGATCATCGCGTCCTTGAACGGCACCAGGCTTGGATTTCCCGCGAAAATCGCCTCGAACGCCGCCACCATGGGTTCGGCGCGCTTCGCCTCGGCATCGGTCACACCTAATCCCCGGTTCAGCACCGGCACCTGCGGCGGACGAATGACGTGCGTGCGGACGACCGATTCATTCCGTTCGATAAATGCGGTAACCCACCGAGGCCAGCGCCAAGGGGATTGCCTCGACTGCCGCGCGATCGAATTCCTGCCACCGCTGCGCGAGGTCGCGCCAAGGGACGAGGAACGGGCTCTTGCGGTTCTGCGGATCGCGCTCTGGCCCCTGCGTCCAATTCCTTTCCTGCCTTTCGGCGTTGAACCGTGCATGTTCCAACTGGGCCAACAGGCTAATATCTGGGTCCTCCAGCGGCGGGGCCGGCGCGCGTCCATGAATCTCGCGTGCCATAAAGCGTTGCACCTTGCGCAGTTTGCGCGGGATGTCATCCGCCTGCCTGCGGCTGGATTCCTTGAAGTCGTCGCTGAGCAGGTACCATGGCAGCATCGCCGCGTCCTGTCGAAGCTTTTCCTGCGACACGCCGTATTCGACCGCGTCCTTCTCCTTGTGGCGGCGATAGGCATCGTGCAGGTACTCGCCCAACGCCTCGCGCAGCGCGTCATCGAGCCGCTCCCGCCGAACGCGGCTCAGGAAGTCATTGGCGTCGACGTGCATGTTGAGCTGATCGAATGGCGGCAGCGCCGATCCCGTGAAACAACGTTGCTCATTACCTAACCGGCTCATTTCGACAATCGCCTGCAAGGAACGGGCACCGTGATTGAAGTTGGGGGTGGTGAGGAAGGCGTGCAGCACGCCGTCGTCAATCGAAAGAGTTTCACCGGTCACCAGATGCGGCGCGTGTTTCTCCAACCGCGCGCGAAGCTGGATGGCGCGGCGCACGGCGAAGGTATCGTCGTTGCTGTCGAATTTGAGACTCAGGATGTCGACATGGCCGCGCAGCCGGCTGACGAAGTCCGGTCCCTTGGCCGCTTTGAATTCCTCGGTATCCCGGTTGAACTCGCGGTAGCTGCTGGTGGTCCCACCGGCGAACACGAAGATCGCCCGCCCCAGCGGGTGCAGGATGCCGTTTTCGTGAAACACCCCATCCTGCATCGGCGCCAGGAACTGCTTCAGCCATCCGAGGTCGTCGCCGGCGAATTTCACATCGAATTCGTCAAAGAAGACCAAGGGGATGAGACCTGACAAGGCCTTGTCCCGCACCTGGTGGAACGCGTGGCGCAAATCCGCCACGTCGGCAAACTGCGACAGGTTGAATTCCAGCACCGGACGCTTCTTGGCGCCGTGCAGCGTCTTCGCCACTTCCTTGACGCCGAACGACTTGCCGGAACCGGGCGGGCCGAACACCGCGATCGACAGCGGCTTGTTCAGCGACGCCGTATCCAGGTATCCGGCCAGCAGATTGGCGACGGCGCGAAGCGCCTCGATCTCGCGGCGATCGGCGGTGGTCAGGTCGCCGAACCGGGCGATCGGCACACGACCCAACGCCTTCCCGAGACCTTCCCTCACGATGCGGCGTGCGGTCTCGTCGGCGTTGCCCTTCACGTCATTAAGGATCCGCCACGAGTAATCGGAGTCGGAGCTGATACGTTCGGCCGGGATCTCAATATTGGAGATGACGGGATCGGCCGAGCCGCTGGCGGGCGCACTGGGAGCTGTGAAAATAATGCGGTAGGGATAGTCCGGCAGTCTGGCCGTTTTGTTGGCCGGTACGAAGCCGGTATTGCAGAGCATGCAGGCGGCCGCCATGCCGCGCCTGATCCCATCGCTGATCGCGTTGGCTTTAGAATCGAGCAATGCGGCGCCAAAAGCGGCAGTGAATGCAGCGGTCAACCCGATCATAGGCTTGCCGTCGCCGCTATCGATGGTGTCACCTTCGGTTTTGGTACGGTCAAAGAACAGTACCGGCCGGTCGGGGCCGCTGCCACGATGATGGATGACGCCTTCGCAACCGAAGCGGACGATCAAATGCGGGCATGTGGCGAGCAGCGAGAGCTGCTCGCTGGCGCGTAAGATATCGACAAAATCCTCGGCCGTGCATTCCCACGATAGACGGCGGCTGAGGCGCAAATCCTGCTCGCGCAGGTCATCCGCATTCACAATGACAACGAGATTGCCCGGGCGCGGTCGGCCGGCGTTTTCATTTGGCTCATCGGATGGCGGCTGGCGGGGTCGGATTGCTTCCCAAAGCGCGCCGTCGGCGAGCGGCCGACCCATTTTCAGGATCACCCAGTCAGGCAAGCCCTGGTCCCACAGCAGATGTTCCCAGACTCGCCGTGCCACCGGGTCATCGCGGAACCCGTTGCCGGCATCGTCCAGCACCAGCAATGCCGGGCGTTGTGAGATCGTCACCAGCGGATAATGTGCGCCAGGACCAGAAAAACCGCGCAGCTCACGAACGGCGAAGGATTTCACATCCGGCGCGGCGTCCGGACTGTCGCCTTCCTTCCTCTTGTCGTACACCGGGTCGAGATCGAGAAATGAATGGGTGTGGACTTCCGGGCGAACCCCGTCCAACGCTTCGGTGTCATGAGCATTGGAATCGTATGACACCACTTCTGCATCGGGTGCTGCATGCTTTATCATTTCCCGCAGCAGCAGTGCGCCGCCGGGGCGCGAAACGACGCGCGTCGTGCGGTGCCAGCGTGGCGGAGCCTTGGCGGAATTTGCGGCCGAGGGCCAGTTCCGCTCGGTGAAGGCGAGCTTGTCGATCGTGATGTCGCCGGCGACGACGATCAGCTTGCGTGCTGGCGCGTCCATGCCTGTGCCTCCGCAACCACCGGACCACCCGCCGCGGGGCAGGCCGCAGCGGGCGCCCACGTTAACGCCGTCGCGGCAACACGTCGATTCGTTATTGTGCTGTTACGCCTTGTCCTGCCGCGCCAGCGCGGCGGCCTTCACGCCGGTCTAGCCCTTCCCCGGATCGCCGCCGCGCGCCGCAGCACGTTCTTTGCCCGCTCCACCACCGGGACGTCGATCATCGCGCCCTCGAACTGCACCGCGCCCAGACCCTGTGCGAACGCCGCGTCGTAGGCCGCGACCATGCGTTGGGCGCGCTCTTCTTCGGCTTCCGTTACGCCGAATTCCTGGTTCAGCACCGGCACTTGCAGGGGGTGGATCGCGCTGGCGCCCATGAAGCCCAGGCGCTTGGAACGACGGACGATGGCACGGAACGCGTCCTGGTCGCGGAAATCGGCGATCGAGCCGACGAAGCCCATCGGCAGAATCCCCGCCGCGCGCGCCGCGATCAGCGTGTGCTGCTTGGGATAGAACAGGGCTTCCGGGTCGGGCAGCATGCCGCAATCGGCGGTGAAATCCTCGGTGCCGAGGCTCAGGGCGACGACGCGGGGATGGGATCTGGCGATCGCCTCGATGCGGAAGAAGCCGGCGGCGGTTTCCACCAGCACGACGAATTTCATTGCGCCGGGGGATAGGCCGCGTTCGGATTCCAGTTCGGCGACGATCTCGGCGACCGCCTGGACATGCTCTGGGCTGTCCACCTTGGTGAGCATCAGCGCGGCGATGCCGGGGATCACGGCTGCTTCCAGGTCGCGCACAAGCAGGCGCCAGGGACGGTTGACGCGCACCAGGACGTCGCCGCCGGTGCGCGCGACCTGCGGGATGGCGTCCGCGATCAGCGTGCGGGCGCGTTCTTTCTGCGAGGGCGCGACGGCGTCTTCCAGGTCCAGGATGATACCGTCGGCGCCTCGGTCGGCGCCGGTGCGGACGAATTTTTCCGCTGTCACCGGGACGAACAACAGCGAGCGCCAGGTGGGAAGATCGTCGCGCATGGGTGGGGTCCGGAAATAGGGAATGGTCAGGTTAGGGCATTTCCACGCCGGATGGGAACGTGCGTCCCGGTCTTTCGTTGTGGGGGCGAAGCGACGATGCAATGTTCCGTCCGCCGCGCCGCTGATGAGCTTGCCTTGCGGGGGATTGCTTCGTCGCTTCGCTCCTCGCAATGACATTCTCTATGGACGATGACATTCTCTATGGACGATGACATTCTCTATGGACGATGACATTCTCTACGCGCCATGACATTCGGTGCGTCATGACATTCTCGGTGCGCAATGATGCCGCGCGCCCCCGCCAATGATGCCGGTCGCCCCCGCCGATGATGACCGGCACCCCCGCACTGATGACAGGCGCCCCGCGATGACAACGGGCGCCCGGCGCAAATCACAGCGGGGTCTGTCGTGTCATGCCGCGGCGGCGACATGTGGCGGGTGGCATTCGCGTCACGCCCACAATACGCCTGCCTCGCGCAGGAATGCGAGCAGTGGCAGGAGCGGCAGGCCGAGAATGGCGGTGTGATCGCCCTCTACAGCGGTAAAAAGCTGCGCGCCGGGGCCTTCCAGGCGATAGGCGCCGACGCTGCCCAGAACCTGCTCTCTCTCGGCCGCAAGATAGGCGTCCAGGAAATGCTCCGAGAACAGCCGCATGGTCAGGCGGGGGAGGGCGGTGTGCTGCCACAGCAGGTTTTTTCCGCGGTGGCACACGATTGCGGTCGCCAGCGTGTGCGGCCGGCCGCGTAGCGCCAGCAACTGTTGGCGCGCTGCGGCGAGGTCGGGCGGCTTGTCGTACCAGGTGCCCTCGCAGTCCAGGATCTGGTCGGCCCCGATGACCAGCGCCGGCGTCTCTTCCTGCGGCACCTCCTGCTTATGATCCTGCGCCACCCGGGCTGCCTTGGCGTTTGCCAGGCGCAGGGCGGTGGCGGTTGCGTCCAGGCCCTCGGAGCGCGCGGCCAATTTCAACGCGGACTCATCCACGTCGGACGGGCGCACCGTGAAGCGCAGCCCCGCGCCGGCGAGCACGGCGCGCCGCGCGGTGGAGCCGGAGGCCAGGATCAGCGGCGGCGAAGTGGCCTGCAACCGCTATCCCGCGTCGCGGGCCTGGAAGGACATTTCGGGGGCGGTACCGGCGGTCGCGTCGGGTAGTGTTCGGCGCCGGCCGCCGCCCGGGCGGAACCGCTGAAGATAGAGCGGCACCACCAGTTCCACCGGCGTGGGCACGATGCCCAGGTCGCTCAGGCCGAGCGCACCCGGCGCTACCACGTTGTCGCGCGACAACATCAGCAACTGGTCGCGCGTCAGAGGCTGGCCGGGCACGAATTCCAGCAGGCGCGCCTGCAGCCGCGCGAGCGACGGCGGCACGTTCACCAGCATGCGGTGGCGCCCGGTCTGCTGCAGCACGTAGGCGAGCAATTCCCGGAAGGTCCAGACGCGTGGGCCGCCCAGTTCGTACAGCGCAGCGGCCGCATCAGCCCGCGCCAGCGCCGCCATCGCGGCATCCGCCACGTCGCCGACATAGACCGGCTGCATCCTGGTTTCGCCGGAAATGACCGGCATCAGCGGCGACAGGCGCGCCAGCGCGCCGAAGCGGTTGAAGAACGCGTCCTCGGGGCCGAAGACGATCGAGGGGCGGAAAATCACGGCGGACGGGAAGCCGGCGCGGACCGCTTGCTCGCCGGCCGCCTTGCTGGTGGCGTAGCGGCTGGGGCTGGCGGGGTCGGCGCCGATCGCGGACATGTGCAGCAGGTGCGTGGTGCCGGCCGCCGCGGCGCTGCGCGCCACCAGGCCGGCGCCCTCGGCATGGACGCGCTCGAACGCGCCGCGGGTGGGCTCGGCGAGGATCCCCACCAGGTTCACGACGATGCTGGCGTCCTCGACGGCGCGGCGCACCGTGGCGGCGTTCTCCACCGAGGCGAACAAGGGGACGACCTGGCCGACGGCACCGGCGGTCATGAGGAAGCGGGAGGATTCCGGATCGCGCGTCGCGACGCGCACCACGAAGCCCTTCTGCGCCAGCCGTTTGACGATGTAGCGGCCGATGAAGCCGGAGCCGCCGAACACTGTCGCCACGCTACGGGTTGCCATCGCTGGGTTCTCCTGTCGCTGCCGCGTACACGGTTTTGGCACCGGGAGGCGCCGGAAGCCAGCGGGAGCAATCGTCCCGCGTGATGGCTCCGGCCGGGCGGGGGGGTTGCGGGCAAGTTTCGACCGAACTCATGCATGCGCCGCAATAAGCTGAGAACTCTTGATAAACTTGGCGGGAGGCAACGCGATTGCAAGCAGACTGAGATTTTCCTCGGCCTTATGTTTCCGATTGTGGCCATGAGTGTTCATGTACCCTCTGCTGATCGCGCCTCGCCGGCCACGGTTCTTGTGGTCGATGACGATCAACTCGTGCGTGAGCCGATTGCCGATTACCTGCGCGAGGTTGGCTACGACGTCCTGGAAGCCGGCGATGCGCATGAGGCGATCAACCTGGTGGACCATGGCAGCCATGTCGATCTGGTGTTCACGGATGTGCGGATGCCGGGCGAACTGGATGGCGTCGGTCTGGCTCGCTGGGTGCGGACGCACCATCCGGGACTGCCGGTGCTGATGACCAGCGGGTATTACGGCACCGGCTGGCTGGGTGAGCGGCTGGAGCGGGAAGTGCGGCTGATCCAGAAGCCGTATACGCAGGACGAGGTGCTGCGCCATATCCGTCGGCTGCTGGCGCCGCCGGCGCCCGAACGGCCGCCGGAGGCGATGCGGGCCTAGCGGTTCCGCCGGGGGGCTGGGCGGTAGGACGGCGAGCCAGCCCGGATTGCCGTGCGCCGGGGTAGGGGTTCGGGACGGCGCAGGCGGTTCCGACCCATTGCGGATCATCCACACGGCCAGCGGCACGTCCGACGCTGAACCGAATCGGCTAAGTCATTTCCGAGAGAACCTGCCGATCCGAAAGAACCTACCGATGCCTTCGGGCATGACGAGGCATGTTCCGGGTCCGCTTTTGGCTGGGAGGCGGCCGGCGCAGTGGGGTTATCGAAAGCTCCGCGTCTGGACGCGCAGGCCTTTCTCGCGATCGATCGTCCGCGCTGCATCCGGGCTGGCCGCGGCCTGCTGCGGCACCTTCCCGTGGTTGGACATAAGCCGCGACAGCTCGCCATCGCCGCGGCCAGGCGGTTCCGGCGGCACTTCTTCCCGATGTCCGACAGTGCGCAGCAGGCCGGTCATGTCCTCGAGTTCTTCCGCCACGAGGTGAATCACCTCGCCTTCGCGCTGCACGCGTCCGCGACACCTGATCATGCTTGCCCCCAGGACGATGCGGCGCTGCCGATCGAACAGACTGGACCAGACGACGAGGTTGGCGATGCCGGTCTCGTCTTCGATGGTGATGAAGACGACGCCCGTCGCCGTGCCGGGACGCTGGCGCACCAGCACCAGGCCCGCCACGTCGATGCGCTGGCGGTCGCGGCTGGTCTGCAGGGCAGCGCAGGGCTGGATGCCGCGCGGCTGCAAGTCGTTGCGCAGGAACGCGACCGGATGCTGCCGCAGGGTCAGGCCGACGCTGCCGTAATCCTCCACCACGTTGCGCCCGGCGGTCATTGGCATGATCGGCACCGGTGGTTCGACGATCTCGGGCTGCGGGATGCGGCCCGTGTCGGCTGCGGCGAACAGGGGCAGCACGTCGTCGCGCAGGCCGCGGATGGCCCAGAGCGCCTGGCGGCGGTCCAGCCCCATGTCGCGGAAGGCGTCCGCTTCAGCGAGACGCTCCAGCGCCGCCGGAGGAACGCGGGCACGGCGCTGGAGCGCGTCGATCGATGCATAGGGCTGGTTGCCACGCGCTGCGACGATTTCCGCTGCATGCGCGTTTGCCAGGCCCTTTACCATGCGCAGGCCCAGGCGAACGGCGAGGAGGGGTTGCTTCTTGTTGACCGAGGTTGCTTTGTCGCTGCGCTCCTCGCGATGACGCTGGTTACCGAGGCTGCGCTCCTCGCGATGACGCGGGCTACTCCCGGTCGAGATTGCTTCGTCGCTACGCTCCTCGCAATGACATGGGACTGGATGACATGGGAGCGGATGACGTGGGACTGGATGACATGGGAGGGGGGCGTCGCGATGACGTGGGCTACTGCCGACCGAGGTTGCTTCGTCGCTGCGCTCCTCGCAATGACATGGGACTGGATGACATGGGAGCGGATGACATGGGAGCGGATGAGGTGGGAGCGGATGAGGTGGGAGCGGATGACGTGGGGCTGGATGACATGGGGCTGGATGACAGGGGGCTGGGGCTTGCTCCAGCGTGCAATCCCAGCGGCTGTGGTTGATCGAGACCGGCCGGACTTCCACGCCGTGCGCCTGCGCATCGCGCACGATCTGCGCCGGTGCATAGAATCCCATCGGCTGCGCATTCAGCAGGGCACAGCAGAACACGTCCGGATGGTGGCACTTCATCCAGCTCGACGCGTAGGCGATCAATGCGAAGCTGGCCGCGTGGCTTTCGGGGAAGCCGTACGAACCGAAGCCTTCGATCTGCGACACCGTCTGCTCGGCGAAGTCGCGCGTGTAATGGCGTTCCAGCATGCCGGCGATCAGCCGGTCCTTGAAATGCGCGATGCCGCCGGTGACTTTGAATGTTGCCATGGAGCGGCGTAGTTGGTCCGCCTCGCTTGGGGTGAAGCCGGCGCAGACGATCGCCACCTGCATCGCTTGCTCCTGGAACAATGGAACGCCCAAGGTCTTGCCGAGGACGCGCTTCAGTTCGGGGGTGGGGAAGAACGGCGTTTCCTTGCCTTCGCGGCGGCGGAGATAGGGATGCACCATGTCGCCCTGGATCGGGCCGGGGCGGATGATCGCGACCTCGATGACGAGATCGTAGAACGTGCGCGGCTTCAAACGCGGCAGCATCGCCATCTGCGCACGGGATTCGATCTGGAACACGCCGATCGTGTCGGCCTTGGAGATCATCGCATAGGTGGCGGGGTCTTCCGGCGGCACGGTGGCGAGGTCCAGGCGTTCGTTGCGATGCTCTGCCAGCAGGTCGAACGCGCGCCGCATGCAGCCGAGCATGCCCAGCCCGAGCACATCCACCTTCATCCAGCGCAGGATGTCGATGTCGTCCTTGTCCCATTCGATGACCTGGCGGTCCTGCATCGCCGCCGGCTCGATCGGCACCAAATCGTCCAGGCGGTCGCGCGTCAGCACGAAGCCGCCGGGATGCTGCGACAGATGGCGGGGGAAGCCGATCAGTTCGCGGGCCAGTTCGAGCGTCAGGCGCAGGCGGCGGTCCTGCATGTTGAAGTTCAGTTCCGCCGCGCGTTCGTCGGTGACGCCGTCTTCGGTCCATTCGCCGACCTGGCGGGCGAGGGCGCTGGTGACATCCTCGGTCAGTCCCATCGCCTTGCCGACGTCGCGTATGGCGCCGCGGCCGCGATAACGGATCACCGTGGCGCAGATGGCGGCGCGGTCGCGGCCATAGCGTTCGTAGATCCACTGGATGACCTCTTCCCGCCGTTCATGTTCGAAATCGACATCGATGTCGGGCGGTTCCTTACGCTCGGCGGAGACGAAACGTTCGAACAGCAGGCCGGATTGCACGGGGTCTATGCTGGTGATGCCGAGGATGTAGCATACCACACTGTTCGCCGCGCTGCCGCGTCCCTGGCACAGGATGCCTCTTGAACGCGCAAAGCGGACGATGCTGTGGACGGTGAGGAAATATGGTGCGTAGTCGAGCTGTGCGATCAGTTGGAGTTCGTGTTGCAGTTGGTGCTCTACGTCGTCGGGCAGGCCGTTGGGATAACGTTGGGGGGCGTGCTGGCGGACCTGCAGTTCCAATGCCTGGTGCGGGGTGAGGGAGGGGTCTTCGACTTCCTCGGGGTACTGGTAGCGCAGATCGGTCAGCGAGAACTTGCAGCGTTCGACGATTTCCAGTGTGCGGGCGACGGCTTCCGGATGGCGGGCGAAGAGACGCGTCATTTCCGCGGGGGATTTGAGGGAGCGATCGAAACTGCGTTCGCGGCGGAAGCCGGCCTGGTCGATCGTGCAGCCCTCGCGGATGCAGGTGAGCACGTCCTGTAGCATGCGGCGTTCCGGCGTGTGGTAGAGCACGTCGCCGGTCGCGATCGTGGGCACGCGCGCGGCCTGCGCTGCGTCGGCCAGGCGTTGCAGCCGTGCGGCATCGCCGGGGCGGCGGTGCAGCGTTAGCGCCAGGTAGCAGCGGTTGGGGAAATCTGCTCGGAGCCGTGCCAGATGATGGGCGAGCGCGGCGTCTGGGGCTTCCGGCAGCAGCACGGCGAGCAGGGCTTCGTTGTGGTCGGCGAGGTCTTGCCAGGTGAGTTCGCAGGCGCCTTTTCCCGCGCGGGCTTTGCCGATCGACAGCAGACGGCATAGCCGCGCATAGGCGGCTTGGTTGGTGGGATAGACGAGCACCGATGGGCTGTCGTTCAGATCGAGCCGGCATCCTACCACCAGCCGGATGCCGACATCCTCTGCACGCTGATGTGCGCGTGCGATGCCGGCGAGCGTGTTGCGGTCGGTGATGCCGATCGCCGGCAGGCCGATCAGCTTCGCCTGCGCCATCAGTTCCTCGACATGCGAGGCGCCGCGCAGGAAGGAGAAGTTGGAGGTGACCTGTAATTCGGCGTATCCGGTCACGGCGGGGCAATCGCATTTGGATGAGGGTGGGGACAGCGCGCGGCCGTGCGAGGGTGGTTACGGCAAAGCTGTGGGGTGGGCGGGGAAGAAAGCATTTTAACACAGAGGTCGCAGAGAAAGATAAAGCCACAGAGGCCGGAGAGAGAATAATTTATGTTTTGGAAATTCCGCGGTTTTATACCAGGCAACATAATGATTGACGCACGACCGCCGCCCTCCGTGTCACGCCGGCGAAGGCCGGCATCCACGATTTGCTTGCTGCGTGCTGCATAGGCGTGGATGGCGGGCCTGCGCCCGCCATGACGATCGGGCGCGGCCGGCGAGTCAATCATCAGGCGGGCTGGTATTATACCAGACAACATAATGATTGACGCACGACTGCCGCTCTCCGCGTCATGCCGGCGAAGGCCTGCATCCACGATTTTCTTGCTGCGTGCTGCATAGGCGTGGATGGCGGGCCTGCGCCCGCCATGACGATCGGGCGCGGCCGGCGAGTCAATCATTAGGTGGGCTGGTATTATACCAGACAACATAATGATTGACGCATGACCGCCGCCCTCCGCGTCATGCCGGCGAAGGCCTGCATCCACGATTATCTTGCTGCGTGCTGCATAGGCGTGGATGGCGGGCCTGCGCCCGCCATGACGATCGGGCGCGGCCGGCGAGTCAATCATCAGGTGGGCTGGTATTATATTCTTCTGTATTTCTGGTTGTCGAAATTGGCGTAGGTCGAAATATTTTTTTCCTGCCCCTGAGATGGCCCCGAGGCTGCCGGCAGCACCGGAACATCTGCGTGCATCTGCGTGCATCTGCGGCAAACCTTTTTTCTGCTTTTCACGGCACAAACTGCCCGGGATACTGCCGCAGGCGATCGGGTCTCGCGGCCAGGGAATACAAACCCGCTGAATGACCGACATACGCGGCTGCGCCCCCCGCGACCGAGATTGCTTCGTCGCTTCGCTCCTCGCAATGACATGCGGGCGGCAGCCACGAGTCAGTCATTTGGCGGTCTGGTATAAGACTTGCCACAGATGCACGCACGCAGATGTCGCGTGCCGACCTGGTCCATTGCGGCTTCTGCATGCTTCTGGCGATCGCGCTGACTTTGATATCGCGGGCCAAATGTCGTGTATGCCCGCTCACGGCTTGTCCTCCTCCGATCGCGTATGATGGCTTGTGCTGGGCGCGATTGCATCCGAAGTTTTCATCAGCAGGAAGCCGCAACGCTGCAAATGCTGGACCAGATGCGCGGCGGTGATCTGCGCCATCAGGCTGTTCGATTGCGGGAACGGCTTCCGCCCTTTGAAGCGCAAGGCGAAGGACAGCGCTTCGGCGATTTCCTCGGGCGTCGCGGGACGCAGGCCGGAATTGTCGGTCATGGGCATGCGTGCCATGTCATGGCGTCAATCGGCCCATAGGCGCGGGTACAAGAGGCACATACCGATGATATGGATTGTGAAAACCTTCTCTGCGCGCTCTGCGTCTCAGTCTTCCTCAGCGATAAATTTACCAGCCGCCAACGGCACCGACCCGGCAAGACGAGTCCATTGGCTCCGCCTGAGACCACCGTTTCCGGCGAATTTATCGCTGAGGAAGATTGAGACGCAGAGGACGCAGAGAAGGATTTCATGATCCTTGCTGGTGGGCACCGACTTTTGTTAGTTTCCATGGATGCCGGCCTTCGTCGACGTGACGTTGCTGGCTGCGTCCTATCGCTCTTTCCCGCAGTCATCAGAAGAACCCGTGCAGGAACCAGCGCAGATCGCCGGAGGCGGGATCGACGGCGTCGCCGCTGCGGAACAACCAGAAACGGCGGCCGTCTTCGTCTTCCACCTGCCAGTAGTCGCGCATGGCACTGCGCTCGCGGTCGTGCTTCCACCATTCGCCGGCGATGCGCTCGGGACCATCGGCGCGCCGGATCCGGTGCTTCCGGCGGCGCCAGGTGAATTGCGCGGGCGGATGGTCGGGCAGCATCGCCAGAGCCTCGACCGGTTGCGGCGGCCGCAACAGGCGGGTGGGGCGGGGCAGGGCAGGGGGCCAGCGCGTCCGGGTCGGCGGGCTCAACGGGCCGATACGGCGCACGCTGCGTTCCGGTACGTCACTCTCCACCGGCGCGGCGCGATAGACCTTGCGGGGGCCCAGCCGGTTCACCAGGCGATCGATCAGCACCGATACGTCGGCGTTGGCATCCTCGTTGCCGATCAGGCCGGCGGATGGCTGGCCGAAGGCCAGGGGCTCGGTCAGCGTCGCTGCGAGACGCATGGCCTCGATGCCCAGCCCCGGGTCGATGCGTTCCAATTGCTCGGCCAGCAGCCGGGCCAGATGGTCGGGACGGCGGCTTGGGCGCGCGGTGCCGATGCGGATCGCCTGCTGCGTGTGATCGACGCGCTCGAAACCCAGGTCGAGCCGGCGGGCGCCCTCGCCACGGCGTTCCAGCTCGGCGCAGACCAGGGCGGCGAGGCGGGCGATCACGGCGGACAAGGCCTCCGGCGTCAGCAGCGGTTCGGGGAACGCCAGGCGGGCGGTTACCATGCCGGGGGGCGCGATGGGCTCGATCGGCTCACTGGCGCGGCCCAGGGCCTGGTCGAGGCGGCGGATGACCGCCGGCCCGAACCGCAGGGCGAGCGGCGCCCTTGGCGCGTCCAGCAATTGCGCGATGCGTTCGAAGCCGAGCCGGATCAGGCCGGCCGCCGTTTCGTCGTGCAGCCGCAGCGCGGCGATCGGCAGTGGGCGGAGCGCGGCTTCCGTTTCCCCAGCGGGCACTACGGTGGTGGCTGTCCCCGCGTAGCGTGCCACCGCCCAGGCAGCGCCGGCCGTATCGGCGATCGCCGCCTGGGCCGCGATGCCGCTCTGCGCCAGCCGGGCGACGATATCCGCCAGCATCGCGGCTTCGCCGCCGAACAAATGCGTGCAGCCGGTGGCGTCGATCCAGATACCGTGGGGCCGGATACCGTCGGGCCAGATAGCGTCGGGCAGGTCCGGCGCGGTGAGCGGTGCGTAGCGCAGGCACCAGGCGGCCAGTTCTGCCAGTTCGCGGGCATCGGCCTCTGGCTCGGCCGGCACGACCGCCAGGCCTGGTACCAGGGCCTGCGCCTGGGCGAGCGGCATGCCCGGCGTCAGGCCCAGCGACCGGGCTGCGCGGTCCGCGGCGGCCACGGCCTGGCGGCGGCCGTCGTGCAGGGCGGTGACCAGCGGCTTATCCGGCGGCGGCACGGCGGCGTTCGGGTGGCGCCGCAGCCGGTCGGTCGGCCAGGTCGGCAGGAAGACCGAGATGACCCGTCGCATCGGTTGCCTCCACGATCCAGGATGCATGTTCTCTGCCGCGGCAGCGCAGCAAATCGAGCCGCCAGCGCGGCCGTGCCAGGCCGGGGGTCTGCGGCGCATGCGCCAGCACGGGCGGCGACGGCAGGGCGGCGACACGCCAGCGGGTCGCCGCGGCGGTTGGTTCCAGGAGCAATGGGTCGTCGTGCCGGCGGCTGCGCCGGAGGGCGAAGCAGATCGTGCCCGCATGCTCTGCCGCCAGTTGCAGGCGGCGCGAGGCGGTCAGGGTCAGGCGGCCGGACAGCTCGCCGACGACGCCGGCCAGGCCGGGGTGGCGCAGCGCTTCCTCCATGCCTTGCTGCACGGTCGCGGTCCTGGCCGCCTCGGCGTAGATGACGCGGTCTGCCTGCAGGCCGACCGCATCGAGGGCGGAAAAGAACAGATCGGGGCGCTCCAGCAGCCAGAGGACGGGGCCGGGGCGGCGGGCGAGGATGCCTGCGATCAGCAATGCCGCGGCGGCGCCATGCTCGATGTCCGGGCCGCCGCCGGCGACCTCATGCAAGGCGCCCAGGGCGAGGCCGCCGCCGGGCAGGTGGGCATCGATGGCCGGCACCCCGAACGGGAGGGTTCCGCCCAGGGTCCTTGCCGGCTGCCCGATCCGGGCGATGCTGGCCTTCAGCGCGGCCAAACCGGCCGCTGTCGTATGGCTTTGGTCCACCATGGCCCCTGCGCCAATCTCCGCCGAGGAGCCGGGAACATATAAAGAACTTTTGCCCCGAGTCGAGTCGGATGTGGCAGGTGACGGGGGCGATTTTGCAGCGACGCGGCCCACGGCGTGCGCTGCCCCGCGGCAACGCAAGAGGAGGGTGGGCTTTCCTGCTGCCGGCCTCGATGCCGGCGCCGCTGCTCCGCGCGCGTTTACCTGGGAGAAAGGTTTGGGGTATAACGTGCCGCTAGCATGTTTCTTGCATAAAGGCGGCTTCGTACCCCTTTGACCCGCTTCGTCCCCCGTTAGGCGCTGAGCATGGCGATCGTTCCACGCCTCGATCTGCGCCAGACCCAGACCTTGGTCATGACGCCGCAACTGCGTCAAGCGATCAAGCTGTTGCAGTATTCGAACATCGAAGTCGCGTCCTTCGTCGAGGAGGAACTGGAGCGCAATCCCTTGCTCGAGCGCGGCGAAGCGGACGATGCGCCGCCGGCGGAGCGTGCCGCGCTGGACCAGATCGTTCCCGCCAATGCCGCGCCGGCCGACGCCGCGGCGGCTACCACGGCCGATACCCTGCCCTCGGAGGCCGCCGCGCCGCTGGATGCGGACGACGTCAATACGTTCGATGCCGGCGGGGTGGCGGACGGCGCCGGGATGGCGAACCGCATCGACGGCCGCGGCGGCGACCGCAGCTTCGAGGTGGACGATCGCGGGATCGAGGACCTGGAAGACGGCCGCCGGCCGCTGCGCGAGCATCTCGGCGAGCAATTGCGGCTGTCGTTCGCCGATCCGGTGGACCGGATGATCGGCGCCCACCTGATCGCCTTGCTGTGTCCCGCCGGCCGCCTGACCGCCGAGCCCGCGGCGATCGCCCAGGTGATGGGGCTGACGCTGGAACGCGTGGAAAGCGTGCGCGCCCGCATGATGCGCTTCGATCCGCCCGGCTTGTTCGCGCGCAGCCTGAAGGAGTGCCTGGCCGCGCAGCTTGCCGACATGAACCGGCTGGATCCGGCGATGGAAATGCTGCTGGAGAACCTGGACCTGCTGGCGCGGCGCGATACCCGCAGGCTGATGGCGCTGTGCGGCGTCGATTCCGAAGACCTCGCCGACATGATCAGCGAGATCAAGGCGCTGGATCCGAAGCCGGGCGCCACCTGGAGCGATGAGCCGGCGCAGCTTGTGGTGCCGGACATCCTGATGCGTCCGGGGCCGGACGGTTCCTGGCTGCTGGAACTGAACCCGGAGACGATGCCGCGCGTGCTGGTGAACGAGCGCTTCTATGCCCGCGTCGCGCCGCGCGCGAAGAAAGAGGAGCGCGTGTTCCTGACCGAGCGGCTGGCCAACGCCAACTGGCTGGTACGGTCGCTGCAGCAGCGGGCGCAGACCATTCTGCGGGTGTCGGCGGAGATCGTGCGGCAGCAGGACGGGTTCCTGCGGCACGGCGTCGCCCATCTGCGTCCGCTGATCCTGCGCGACATCGCCGAGGCGGTGGAGATGCATGAAAGCACCGTCAGCCGGGTCACGTCGAACAAGTATATCGCGACGCCGCGGGGCACGTTCGAGCTGAAGTACTTCTTCACCACCGCGCTGCATGGCACCGATGGCGAGGAGCACAGCGCCGAGGCGGTGCGTCATCGCATCCGCACGCTGATCGAAGGGGAGAGCCTGGAGGACGTGCTGTCGGACGATGCGATTGTGGTGGTACTGCGGCGCGAGGGTGTGGATATCGCTCGCCGGACGGTGGCGAAGTATCGCGAGGCGCTGCGGATTCCCAATTCCGTGCAGCGGCGGCGGGAGAAGACGGTGGCGGCTTGATTGGGTTGGGCGGTTGCCGGGTTTTGCATACGAAGGCGTGGATGGGGAGAGCAGGCCGGCCCTGTTGCCGGGGCCGGCCGCTCTCCTACCGACGGCGAATAATGATCTTGATCTTGACGACCACGGTCACTACTATCCGTCGAAGGAGAGACCGAATTGTACTCATCGGATCCCTCCTTTCAGTCGCCGGTCGGGGTCATTCCCGGCCGGCGTTTGCATTTGGGGGCAAAGACGTTAAGGATCGGTAAGCGCGTCGGCTTTTTGTGATGGCATACGATTGCGTGGAAAATCGATAGATCTGAGCGGCATGTCTCATGCACACGGCTGTGTCTAGAAGGCGTGGCCTCCAACGAAGAGCATGCCGCGATGCGCATCCGACGCGGCCAGTAGGTGCATGAGTGAAGTACGACCGGACGGTGGCGAAATATCGCGAGGCGCTGCGGATTCGCAATTCCGTGCAGCGGCGGCGGGAGAAGACGGTGGCGGCTTGATTGGGTTGGCCGGCTATTGGTTTCGCATACGGAGGCGTGGATCGGGAGAGCAGGCCGGCCCTGTTGCCGGGGCCGGCCGCTCTCCTACCGACGGCGAATAATGATCTTGATCTTGACGACCACGGTCACTACTATCCGTCGAAGGAGAGACCGAATTGCAGTCATCGGATCCCTCCTTTCAGTCGCCGGTCGGGACCATTCCCGGCCGGCGTTTGCATTTGGGGGCAAAGGCGTTAAGGATCGGTAAGCGCGTTGGCTTTTTTGTGATGGCATACGATTGCGTGGAAAATCGATAGACCTGATCGGCATGTCTCATGCATACGGCTGTGTGTAGAAGGCGTGGCCTCCAACGAAGAGCATGCCGCGATGCGCATCCGATGCGGCCGGCACGTGCACGAGTGAAGTACGAAACCTCGATGCTGCGATTCAGAATTCAGGGACATCAGGAAATCGCGTGGGCGAACTCCAGAACCAAGGCAACAGAAACACGCGGATGCGGTCTTTCGGGAGCCGGGTGGCTGGCGCTGTCAGCCAGGAGACATGAGTGCCATGGGCGGACCCAGGCGATCGCGTCCCTTCCGGTGCATCCGCGGTTCCATTGCTTACTTTCTGCGAGCGGCGGGGTTGGACTGACGCTACGTAAGAAAATGGAACCACGGATGCACAGTGATAGACCGTGGCGCGTGAGGGTGAGCGGATAATCCGGTGGATTTCGAGTCGTGGTCTGCCAAAAAGTGAGCAACAGGCAAGCGCGTGGACCATTGGTCGCGAGTCACGGTCGACATTGCTTCGCCGATGCGACACCGCAATGACATTGTTATAAATGGTATCGTTGCAGCGACATGCTTCGTAGTGACATGTTATACCAGACCGCCAAATGGCTGCCTCGTGGCTGCGCTTCCCATGTCATTGCGAGGAGCGAAGCGACGAAGCAACCTCGGTCGCGCGGCGCACGCTCGTCTAAGCGCCGCTTGACCGAGGTTGCTTGTGCGCCAGGCAAGCTGGCGTGGTCCAGCCGGTGCAAGTCCGGCCCGGGTAAGCCGTAGCGGGCGCCCGGTAGCGAGTGTTGCGTGGTTGTCGGCGAC
>Ga0335075_10005833_pt1 | contig 19049 bp, 25 predicted proteins | sample Lox_Sample_24_FD_206723 | JGI IMG/M metagenome (GOLD analysis project Ga0335075, IMG submission 206723) | Soil microbial communities from Loxahatchee National Wildlife Refuge, Florida, United States - Lox_Sample_2.4 | ecosystem: Environmental > Terrestrial > Soil > Wetlands | place: USA... | reverse complement strand
CGCCGGGTCACGATCGCGATCCTCTATGGTGGGAGGCCGTAGTTGCGGGCCCTCGTATCCCAACTGGCAGAGGAAACGGATTCAAAACCCGTCCAGTGTGAGTTCGAATCTCACCGAGGGCACCAAAGCCCGGGGCGCGTATGCGCAGCTAGACGGGTTTTCAACAGCGAAAGTCATAGCGAACGAGTCCTCGGTGGCCACAATTTGGCCACACTTTCCGCAACGGATGCGAGATCTGAGTCGAACAAATCGGCGTACACGTCCAGCGTCATCGCAGCGCTGGCGTGGCCGAGCATCCGCTGCACCACCTTCGGATTGGCGCCGGCGCTGATCGCCAGCGATGCCGCCGTGTGGCGGAGATCATGGGCAGTCACCCGAGGAAACGTCTTGTCGGCCTTCTGGCAACGGCTCACCGCGCCGGATAGCCACGACTTGACCGTGACGGGCGGACCGAGATAGCCGCCGTAACGTGACGGCCACAACAGGTCTTCCGGGGCTTTCCCTCTGGCGGTATCTGCGAGTGCGTCGACGACGAACTCCCGCAGCACCACCACCCGGCTCTTGTTTGATTTCAGGGTCCCCACCGAGAACGCGGTGCCGACCTGGACGGCGTTGCGATGCAGGTGAATGCGGCGCTTCAGGAAGTTCACATCGCCCACGCGCAGTGCCGCCGCTTCGCCCCACCGCAGTCCCCCGACGCCAAGCAGCAGCACCAGTGAGCGATACCGGCCCGACTCGTCGGCCAACAGATCGAGCTGGGAGGCAGTCAGGTAGACGTTGCGTCGTGGCGGCCGCTTCGGCAGCTTCACCCCGCGCGCCGGGTTCGACGCCAGCAGCCGATCGCGGACGGCGTCGTCGAGAATGCGGGCCAGCACTGAGTAGGCCGTCGCGGTAGTCGATGCGCTGAGCTTCACCGAGAGATCGGAGACCCACGCCTGAACGTCGGTGTACCGAATGTCAACGATGCGTTTCGTGTCCCAGCGTCGCGCGACGTGTATTCGCCACGCGCTCTCGACGGTCCGGAAGCCGGATGGCTTGAGGTGTCCGCGCTGGCGCTCGAGCCACGGTGGCCCGAGCTCGCCGATCGTCGTCTTGCCGAGCGCGGGCGAAATGTATTCGCCGCTCATCTTCGCGACCTCGACTTTGTTGGCGAACCGCTCGGCGTCGCGCTTCGTGGTGAATCCGCGCTTCTGTGTCGATCGCTTGTCGGGGGTTCGGTATCTGACGCGGTAAAGCGTTGTACCGCTTTTTGTTTCGTATTTCTCGACGGTGGCCATCAGCCGAGCAACTCCCTTAGTTCGGCTTGGAGCTGTCGCGAGACCTGGCCGCGGCGTTGAGGATTGGCGTCCGGGCCGGCCAGTTCATCACGTCTAGCCACGAACGTCTTCCCCCACAGCTTGGCCATCGCCGCGGCGCCCCAGTAGGGCTCCACGCCGATGCGCTGGCACATACGAAGGTCGGATTCGCGCGAATCTTGCAGGACGCGGTGTAACACGCCGGGATCGACGCCGCGGACCCCTTTCGGTACCACGGGGCTCCGCGGCGCTCTTAGCCTGATGTTGACGGCCTTGACGTCGCTGGAGTGCATCATTTTCACCGGCTTATCGCTCAGCATGGCGCGTAATACCGATCGCTTCACGGTCACGGTCTCGGTGATCGCGACGTCGCCGTGGCCGGCGAACAACTCGGCTGAGGATATCGGGCGCCCGATGACGTTGCTGAGCGCCGCAGCGACGACGAACAGAGTCCGGAGATCGGGCGCGGCGCGGCCGGCTTCGAAGTCCCCCACGCGCCCGGTCGACCACGGCAAGCCTAAAGGCCGCACGGCCTCTGCAACATCTTCAAGCGACGCGCCGGCGCCTAACCGCAGTGTCCGGGCCTCAGCGCCCATCACTTCAGCCACAGACATCGCCATGGCTTCACCGTACATCACAAGCTAGTGAGCTCTCAAGCATCCAGCGGCTTGAAGTAATGAAACGAGTGTGTTTATCTAGAGTCAGCTCGCTGGAAAATAGCGACACGATAGAAAAGGACGGGCTGCCAATGGCACTCGCAGAGAGCGTCGCAGTCAGCTACCGCGACGTAGCCGACGCCGAACTGGCGAAGCTGTACAACGACACCGGCATCGACTTGTCGCCACTCCCGGCGATTATGACCGCCGCCGAACTAGCCCCGGCGATACGCAGCAGCGAGGGCGCGCTAGCCCAGGACCGGTACCGAAACCAGGGCATTCCATACATCAAGATGGGACGCCGTATCAGGTATGCGCGCGCTGAGGTCGCCCGGTACCTAGTGGCTAACCGCAGGTCCACAGTCGGGGCGTAGCGATGGCTGCCACCGGAGAGGGACCGCCAAAAGAAGCCGGGCCCCATCGGCAGCGGCGCGGCCACGCTGAGGATTCCAACACCAACACCAGCACCGCCGAGTCCAGCGGTATCGGCGCTCGCGAGCCCGGCAAAGCGCTGCTGCATGTGCCATGCACGCGCAGCTATCCGCAAGACCTGCACGCGCAGCTGCACCGCCGGCGCGCGGCCAGCCGGCGCCTGCCGCGGTGTTGCGACCGCTGCGGCGCCAGAGATCCACTGCTTTGCCGCTGCTGGGAACCCAAGCCGCCATTGAGCGATAACGCGATTGACGCGTGGCGGGCGACCATTGAACGCACGATGCCGATCGGCGCGCCGATTGTCCCGATCGAGGTCCTGCAGCGATTTCATCGCAACGGTGGCGCCGATCGTGAACTCGCGGAGGTGGTCTGGGCGCAGACGGGCGGTCTGATCGTATGATCGACTCCGAGATCGAGAAGCGTGGGAAGGAGGCGTTGGCGCGATGGTCGGCCTCCCGGCCCCCACCGCCAACCGAACCTGAGCGGGGAGCCGACGATCCCGGGCCACCAGAGCCTGACGAGCCAGACCAGCCGCGCTCAACGCAATACAACGGATCACACATTTTTCCGCAACGCGAGAAAGGGTCCGATACCAAATCAGACCCTTTGAGACCACCATGGACAACGCGCTCAAGCGTGGTGCCCGAAATCGCAACAGACGGAGGCTGCTTCGTATTCGAACAGCCCAAAGGCATTGAATGCCTTTGGGGCCGCGGCGCCCAAGTGCTCTGGCCAGCGGGCGAAGCGTTCATGATCGCCGGCGGCCAAGGGTTATGCAAGACCACGATCGCCGGACTGCTACTGCGCGGCCTGATCGGACTTGGGCCCGGGAAGATCCTGGAACTCCCAGTAATCGACACCGGCTGCAAAATCCTCTATCTCGCGATGGACCGACCCAAGCAGATCGCCCGTTCAATGGGCCGCCAGTTCACCACCAAAGAAGACCGCCAAGTACTCTCCGAGAGAGTCATCGTGCGGCAAGGGCCACCCCCGCGCGACCTTGCCGCAGCCCCCCTGCTACTCGCTCAGATGGCCGAATATTACGACGCAGGAATCGTTTTCGTTGATTCACTCAAAGATGCCGCAGTAGGCCTGAAGGAAGACGAAGTCGGCGCCAGATACAACCGAGCCCGACAACACCTACTTGCCCAGGGCGTCGAACTCATAGAGCTGCATCACAGCGTCAAACACAACGCCAACCAGGTCGCTTCGCCAATATCTATTGACCGGATCTATGGCAGCACGTGGCTTACCAGCGGGTGTGGCTCCGTGGTGCTACTTACCGGCGACCCCGGAGACCCCATAATCGGGTTCCACCATGTGAAGCAGCCCGCGGAGTTGATTGGCCCCTACCGGCTAATGCACGACCAGATCGCTGGCGAGCTATCAATCGAGCACAGCGTCGACCTGATCGCGTTGGCTAAAGCGGCTGGCGTTGAGGGATTGACCGCGAAAGCTGCCGCCGCAGCCACGACCGAGAAGGCCAACCCCAACCGCGCCGAGGTCGAGAAGTCTCGCCGCAAGCTTGAGCAGATGGCCGCAGCCGGGTTGTTAGTGCGGGTGGATGGCGAGCCAAGGCCTGACGGTGGGCGTCCCACGGCGGCGTGGTTTCTGGCCGAGCGGACCAATCACGCACCAATCACGGAATCGGATAAACCCGCAGGTCCAGCCAATCACGCGACTTTTGACGACCTGACCAATCACGCCACCGTCACGCCAATCACGCGAAACAACGAAACCGCAGGTGAGGACCAATCACGCGACTTGTCGCGCCAATCACGCGCCAGCCAATCACGTTTCCACACACCCCTATAAGGGGTGTGGAACGTGAGGCCCGACAACGGAAACGAACTCAACGGAAAGGACGCCGATGCTGCTCTCGTGGGACGAATTTCGCATCCAGCTCGGCGAAGTGCCGGCATTGCCTGGCGCACGCTGCCGCGGCCGAACCGAACTCTTCGACGCCACCATCCACCCCGAACGCGGCGGCTCAATCGACGACCTCCAATACGCCCGGAATCGAGCCAGCGACCTCTGCGGGGCCTGCCCAGCGCTCAACAGATGCCGAGCATGGGTCGACAGCCTCCCACCCAACCAGCGACCGCACGGTGTCATCGCCGGGCGCCTGAACACGTCAGCAGCTGTCCGGAATTCGGGGACGGAATCGTGAGCCGACGCGACCGCCGGCGCCAGGCCGAAGACTCACGACCGCCGTCGACAGTCCGAATTCACGGCCGTCCCATTCGCGACCGTCAACTGTCCGAACTGTCCGCGGCAAGCTGGCGACACGGACCATGAATAAACCCCGCACCAGCGACGAAATCCGTTGCAACATCGCCGCCGCTGTTCAGCGCGTCGATCTGATCCAGATCCATCCCGACCTGGCGCGGATCTTCGTCCGCTGGTTCGGTCAATACGCGGAGCTTGCGCGACAGCGTTACGGCTGCCCACCGGACGGACTGCTCGAAGCGCAACAAATACTGGCTGAGGCTTGCGCCGCCCGGAGTGACTCGCACGCCGCGAGCATCGGTGCGCTTGCGGCGGAGGATGTCTCACACTTAGAGCATGGCTTGGTCGACACCAAAACCGCGGCCGCGGTGCTGGACGTCAAGCCGACGACGATCCGGTGGCACTTCAAAAAACGCAACCTGAGGGGCCAGAAAGTAGGCGAAACGCTGATGATCAGCTCATCGTCGCTCGCAGAGCTTCTCGCCGAACGCGAAGGAAGGAAGTCTAGTGGGAGAAAAAATCGACGTCCCGCGATCGAAGGTCCTGGAAGTTCTCGGGTTGCCGCCCAACGTCGATGACGCCACGCTCAAATCAGCGCTTGAGCAAGCAATCGCTACCCAGGAGCTACGGAGATCCGGAGCTGCCCGCGCGAGTCAAGAGCACGCGTTAGAAGCCGAGGACCGCCGAATCGTCCAGGCAGCCGTGGACGCCGGCAAAATCGGCCCCCAGCGCGCGCAATTTTGGATGGGCGCTCTCAAATCCGACCGAGCCGCCAACCGCGCGCTGCTCGCATCGCTAGCGCCGGACCTGCCGCCGCAACCTGTCCACGCGGCAGCGCCAACCACCGCTGCGCCCAAAACCCCAGACGCACGCACGCAGGCCGCATTCAACCAACTGGCCACAGAAGCGGCAGCAGCCACCAAACCCACCAACTTCGAAATCCTCGAATTCGGGCGCCCGCCCTCACAGTGGACCGACACCGAACGCCTGGACGACGCGTTGCATAGACTCACCCGCGGCCACGCCGGGCACCCGGGACCCGAATCTGCCAGCGGCCTTAGCGATCCCAACGCGCCACGGCTTATCAACGATGGCCCCGACGCTGCCCACTGGGCCCCGTACATCGGGACTGACCTATGACCCCGGACGGCGGCATTTTTCCGGTGATGCAGGACAACGCTGGCTTGAATCTTGAGGCCTGCGTCCTGCAGCAGGGGATGCTGCGAGCAAGCAGCGCCAGCCCGGCAACAACAGTCGACCCATTCGCCGCAGCCCGTGGACTGTCCCGCGCTATCGCTCACGCCGTTAGCGGTCGCGACGACGCGATCAGCGACCCATTCGAAGTGCAGCTCTGAAAGCGGAGGACCCCACCCATGCCGTACCGCCTCAGCCCCGGCGTCCACTTAGTCTGCGTGAAAAATCGTTACGGCAAGGTCGACTATCACTACTCCCGAAAACCCTTCGGCCGCGCTACCTTTGGCCCGATCATTCCGTGGCTGTCCGACGAACAGGCGGCATACTTACTCCGCACTGGCATGGTCGAGCGGATCGATCACAATCCGGCCAAACCGGCAGGCCACGAAGCTGAGAAAGCGCCCGCAGTCGAGAGGACAAGCCGGAACCCCCACGAGGAGAACGCTGATCTAATACTCCGCGAGGCTGTCCGCAACGGCATCGACCCCGACCGCGTCCACACCTGTATTCAGGCCATCGCCGAGCTCGATCTGCCCTTAAACACCGGCGCCCCGAAGGTACGCGCCGCGCTAAGAACCAGCGGCCACCGATTCGAAAACCTGGTTGTCGCCATCGCCGTAAAAGCACGCCGGCAATCCGCTTTGTCCCGGACAGCGTCATGATGACTTCCCGCGAAACCCTGAGTCGCGGCATGGGCCTCGGACACGGCTCAGGTACAGCGGGAGATGCCCGACTCGCGTCTTCCTACTTTGGCGCGAGTCGGGACACCGGCGACCGGCCCCCTGCTGCCGGGCGAAGTGATGCCCGCCTGGCCAAGGGGCCGGTCGCCCACCCCCCGAAGAAGAACGGAACCTGATGACCAACCCCACCTACAACGCCGGCGCAGTCACCGTCGACACCCAGCCCAGCCTGGTCTGCACCGTCGGCAACGGCCTCAGCGCCCTCCTCCAAAACACCGGCGACGTCACCGCATACCTCGGCGGCCCAGACGTCAGCGCATCAGGCGCCAACACCGGATTCCCACTCCCCGCCGGCACATCAACAACGATCCCCAAACCGTCCGCAGACAGCGCGCCCGTGGACCTCTACGCCATCACAGCATCAGGAACCACCACACTCAGCTGGCTGACACCATGAACCCACCCGAAAAGCGCCACCCGCAGCCCACGCAAGCACCTAACGATTGGATTGGCCATGGTCAAGCGTAAACGGTTGCAACACAACACATCTCACCATCTCGGCGACGGCGAAATCGCTTGCAGCACAACACAACACCCCCCCTCACTTTTTATCGAGGGGGGGGTGGGCACCGACTCGCGACGTACGTCGCGAAGTTTTTTTGGCGGGGCCGAAATTTTTGGGCCCGGATTTGCGAATTGCGTTGCGCACCAGTTGTTTTCGCGTTACGCCAGCGCGGGAATTTCCCTACGCTGCAACGATTTTGGCGTGGGTCGGTTGGCGTGGTCTAGCGAAGGTCGTTGGCGTGGCCGCGGACAGTTGTGGAATTTCGATCGGGGAGGGAAATTCGTGACGTTCGTCGCGCGGCAACCACCCCCACCTGCCCTCAAGAATATTTGGGGGTGGCGTGGCGCGGACAGTCTGGGCTGAACCCTTGTCGGCTGCGTGCTCTGACGACCACAGAAGAGGTAAAACGATTGAACTCGTAATCGCGGGGGACACCTGCCTCACCGTGACCTTCGGCCCCACCGTTCCGTCTTTGTATTCCACGTCCAACCAGGAACTCTTTTCAATTGCCGTTCGCGGTCCGCGGCAAGCTTGCCACGCGAGTGGAAAGAGCGTTGGTTCGCGACCCATTGGCCGAGGGGGTAGCCATCTTGCGTATACGATTTCGGGACGCGGGCGTCACCGTGTTCATTTGCGTAGCGCAGCAGTTGGCGTAGACCCTCTTCCCACTTACCGGCGACGGCGTTCCACGTCCAGCCCGTCAGGTTCTCCAGTCGCCGTTGGCGATCGGTGTCGAAATTTCCCGCTGCGAAGTTGGCGCGCTGCGAGTTGACCCATGTACCCAGTAGGTAGCCGTCATCCAGCTTGTATGCTTTCGGAACGCGGGCGTCACCATGGTGTTCGACGTAGGTAGAGAGGCGGCGAAAGCCCTCCTCCCACCGATCGGCGAAGGGATCCCATGTCCAGCCAGCAACATGCTCGAGTCGACGTTGGCGATCAGTCGTCAGGTCGCCCGTGACACGTTTATTGCGCTGCTTGACAACCCATCTACCCAGCGGGTATCCGTCTACCTTGTATGGGCCTGGTACGCGTGCATCACCGTGCGATTCGACGTAGTCGAGTAATCTGCTGAAGCCCACTTCCCACTGGTCCGCGTGCGGATCCCACGTCCACCCGGGCAATTCTTCAAGCCGGTGTTGGCGGTCAACGGCAAGTTTTCCTCTGTCATGCGCGGCACGTTGCTTCTTGATCCACGCGCCTAGGCGGTAGCCATTCGATGATGTGTACCGAGCTGGTACGCGTGCGTCTCCGTGCCGTTCCACGTATTCGGTGAGTGCACGGAATCCTTCATCCCACTGGTCGGCGAGGGGATCCCACGTCCACCCGGGCAATTCCTCTAGCCGGCGCTGACGATCGGCGTCCAGGCCTTTGTCGTGCCTGAAGCGTTGCGCAGTGACCCAGTTGCCTAGTCGATAGCCGCGGATTGTGAAGGATCGCGGCGGGCGGACATGACCGCGGTATTCGACGAACTGTTCTAGTAGTCCAAACCAGAACTCCCATGAGGCGGTCGTCTGCTCGACGAGGCGGACATTGAAAGCTCGGATGAACTCGATGCCGACCTTCGCAGGCAGGTCAAGGTGAATCTTGCTTGGTAGACGCGACGGCCGACCTTGTCGACCTAAGTCGCGTCTCAACTCATCGAGCTGCTCGCCGAGTTTTTCGTCGTGGGCGCGAAGCGCCTTGAGTACATCCCATACCGGCTTGAAAACTGAACTGTCTAGAGCGGTCTCCGGGTCTTCGTCGGTGTCGATGAATACCGGGATAACGATGGTTCCGAACTTCTTGTCTTCCGACTTGCGAATCGCACGCCCGACTGCCTGCATGATGTCAACTTCTGATCGACGCGGGTCGATGAACGCCACCCCATCGAGGGTTGGAACGTCGACGCCCTCTGCGAGACAACGGGCGTTTGCTAGGAGTCCCCGGTCGCCGCACTCGAGGCGGCCGAGGTGCTGAAGAAGGACGTAACGCTCGCCAGCGGGCATGTCGCCCGATGCGTAGCGGGACCACAGTTCACCTTTCGGGCGTTGCCTAGCTGGCATCCACGCCAGTACGTCTGGCATCGAGCAGGCGAACTCCCGCGCCCGCGCGACCCGTGAGTGAAACGAGATGACCCGGCATAGGTCGTACTTTCCGATGGCCTTCGCCAACCCGATTTGTCCCGCCAGCGAGGCGGCGTTGGTGACCTCGACGCCGTCGCGGGTGACCAGCACGCCGTTCTTCGCCCACTCCAGGTAGGTGGTGTCGTTCACGCCGACGATGCTGACTTGGTAGTCCGTCAGGAGATCATCCTTGATGGCTTCGCCGAAGCTGAGGCGGTGAAACACCTTGCCGAACTTGGGTTCATCGTCCATCGACGCGACTTCGTATTCGGCGTCGTGGGCAGCTTTGAGAACGCGGCCGGTGAAGTAACGCGGGGTTGCTGTCATGAACAGCCGTCGATTCGCTCGGATCTTCAGCGGATCAAGGACATTGGCGAAATCCGAGGACACTGGGCCAGCACACCGGTGTGCCTCGTCTGCTATCACCAGATCGAAGGTGGGCACGCGACCCAGCGCGAACGCCTTGGCGATTTGGAGGGACGACTGGTAAGTGCCAAACACCACTCGAGGACCTGACCGCTGCCGCAGGAAGGCAGCAATCTCTTTTGGGTCGGTCGTCACGGGCACCCCGAGGTCGCTTGTGTGCGCCAGTGCCACATCCTCATCAGCCTCGCCAACCGTGTCATCGGAACAGACAGGCAGCGAAGCGAATTCGGTGGAACCGTTGGCGCGCCACACATTCAGTGTCTGCTTCAACAGCGACAGCGACGGCGCCAAGACGAGGGTGCGACTCGCTGCCAACTTCTCGTTGATGAATAGAGCGGTGAGGGTCTTTCCCGTCCCGCACGCCATGATGAGTTGCCCGCGTTCCGCCGATGCGAATCCCTTTAGTACCTTGGTGATTGCCTCCCGCTGATGCTTGCGGGGGCGGGCCGGCTTACGTGGTCGAGTTGGGCGGAGGTCTTTTGGAGAACGGGGCCAGTCGACCGCCGCAGCCTGAAGATCGTTGAGCCGGAAGAAGGTGACCCGCTTCTCCTGGTCCTGGATCGTGCGTTCGCCGATGCGGTCGATGAGGTTGGTGGTGGCAATCAACATGCGGTAGCTGAACACCTCGCGGCCCGACTCGGCGAGGAACTTGTTCACGTCGCGCTTCGTGACGCGATAGGTGGGGCAGTACGCTTTGGCCTGAATTGCCCACAGGCGCCCGTTGCGGTCCTCGGCCACCAGGTCAATGCCGGCGTCGATGCCCCATCGGCCGGGCCACTCGTCCCACAGCCAGACGCGGCGAAGTTCATGCATGTAGACCGGGTCGTTGGTCAGGAACCACTTGCAGATGCGCTCGAACTGCTTGCCGCGCCGATACGGGTCCGGGTCCAACTGGGCCAAGAGATTACTGAGCGCCCCCATAGGAATGACGCTAGCGGTGTCGTCACCCGGCACATGGCGGTTGTCCATTTCCGGTGAACCGGACGCAAGACTAGAGGCACCGGATCCGCACCGAGAACATGAGCAATTACGGCAGCGACGGCCAGGGCGTGGCCAACGACCTTGCCCGCACGCAGGGGGACGCCGAACGCATGTGGCGGCGGGTTATCGCGCTACCGCCGTCCAGAGGTACCAGCCGATAGGCACGGGGCAGGTGACGCCCGCGCAGCATGTGGGCCGCGCGAAGTGACCCAGATCTCACCAGACAGGTTCGTGATTAAGAAACGCGCAGGTCACCCCTATCGGAGTGTCGCGCGATTATGTACATTGCCGTTACATACGCCAGGTACTGTCGGTACACACAAGTAGAACGTGTAGGTACACACAAAGGGATAAACACCACCAGAGTGGCCAAAGGAGGGGGTTATGTCTACTCAGGTACATGCCGCCGATGGGGTGGTGACGATGAGCGAGAACGAATACGACGACATGTTTGACCGGATAGCACGGAAGAACATGGGCATCTCCGGGCGCGAGTTTCTGCGGCGCTGGGATGCCGGCGAGTTCGAGGGACTCGACTGGGATTCTGTGGAGGGTTTGCGCGCCGTGGCAATGGCGCTCCCTCTAGCGAGATGATCCGCAGACGAAACAATATGCGACACGCCGGGGAGCGGTGGAGTGTGGCCATAGGCTTAGCTGGTGCCTGGGCATACTCCTCGCGAAGCGGTCGTTAATTACCGCGCGCCAATAGCCAGAGCGATCCGCACGCTTAACCAAGAGGCGTTTCTGGTTCCCGGCCGCGATTCGTACAACTACCAGGTGGGTGCGCGCGGGTACTGGCGCTTGGGCGATGAGGACGGCTTACGGTTGACGGCCCGGGACAGCGACCTCAGCATGCGGTTCCACGCGGAGCAGCACTATCGGATCGTCGACTGCGACCCGAAAAGGCACGAGCCCGAGCTGGGCTGTTATCGGGTAACCACGCTGATGTACGCGTACGAGCTGACGCTGAACAACAGCACGTTGTGGCAGATGCACTGGCACCCGATCGGTGAAAGCGACGAGTTCCGCCCGCACTTTCACATCGCGGGAGGCGACGATCATCCGTTCTCGGTGAAGGATCACCTGCCGAGTAGCAGGCACACCGTCGAGGATGCCGTCGAGTGGTGCATCCTGCACGGCGCAGAGCCCGCGGATGAGAAGTGGGCCGACATTATCGCCGAGACCAAAGGTGTGCACGTTCTTCATCGATCGTGGGCGATGTCGCCTGATGAGCCGCACGGCTAAGGGCGTTTGTTCCATTCGTCGAGCAGCTCGTCGACCGGTCCGATCCGCGGCGCCCGACGCTTCAGGCAAGCGATGGTTCGACGTACGGAAGGCCCGCAGCCGACAATTTGGTCTGCATGTTGATGTCACTGGTCGCGACATAGATCGCGGATCCAGGATGGGCAGATTGGAGCAGCAGCGTCGACGCCACGAACCGATCATCTGGCACGCTCATGTCGAGCCACGTTGGCAAGTCATCCGACCGTGGCTCCGTGTGCTCAAATCTTGCAATTACGTCGCCGGCGACGCGTACGCCCGCGAGGACATTGCCGTTGGTGCGGATGCCTTTCAGCCTGCGATCCGCCCGCTTCGCGTTGTCGCGAAGTTCTGCTGTTCGCCCCGCTCGTTTGAGATTGTCGATCTCGCCTAAGACGACGGGCAGCAAATGGACGACGTACCTTCCGCCGAGCTCGCCTGTGTAGGCAGTGAGATCAGGGTTGTCGATCAGAGCGTTCGTGTCCACGACGAGCCGGACAGGGTAGTCATCCGGTGGCAGAAGATTCGTCAGACCGCGCAGATTGGTCACGGTTGCTGCGATCTTATTCTGGGCTTGTTCAATGGTTTGGGGGATTGTGCGGTCTCCCTCGGTGTCTCGAATCAGCCAGCGCTCTAGATGATTTACGCACTTGCTGAGCCGCTTGGCGACTTGCGGCGTCGGATCCGGGAATAGGAGTCTAAATCGCGGTGTCCATTCACGGACTCGGCGCAAAAGCGCCATTCGTGCCGCCTCGAGCGCGTCGTCGCTGCTTGTCCATCCCCAGTCCGCCGCAGCAACGAAGATGACGTGGCTGCCAGGCCGATTAGGGTTAACATATTTGATGTCGCTAGCTGCCAGGATCTCGGCGTAAGACGCTGCTATGCCGTCCAATTCGGCTACGAGACGTTCCGCGTAGGTGTCGTGGCGCACGCCTATTCGCCGCCTGGTTGGTTCTGAGCGCCGCTGCACCCGTCAAATCTCCGAGCCTCTTCGGCGAGCTGCTCCGCGCGCTTCTCCGTCAGCCTCACGTGATCCGGGAACAGGGGCTCTGGGCGGATCGCCTCACTGGATGTACTCCGGGCAGTACGACGCCGCCGCCGTCTTCACCATGAACTTCACATCGTCATCAGAGATCCCGTTGTGCTCGTGCAGGTCTCCAGAATCGATGAGCGCGTTCATGCTCAGTCCTGTGGCCAGCGCGTTGCACACCTTATGACCGTAGTTGATCAGGTCCGAATCACCGCCTACGCCGCTGATCCCGTGGTCATGCATCGCCTGCAGGTATGCGTCGTCGGTGTCATCGGCCCGGGCCGTCGACGCGAGCACCACCGCAGCAGCAGTGGCACCGGCCAGCAACAATATTTTCCTCATAAGGCACCTCCCGCTGCCTCGGCGACCGACTGGACATCCCGCGTCGACACCGCCGTCTTGCGTGTTTTAGCCCCAGCTACCCGGCGTGCCCTGCGGCACCTGCATGTTGACCCCCGGCGCCCAGTTGCACGGCGTCCAGGTACGCCACGCGATCAACGCGCACTGCTGCTCAGGCGTCAACGGCGATGGGCCAGCACACGGCACGGCAGGCGAACCACAGGGCGGTCCGGGATCAGCCTGTGCGGCACCAGCTCCGGCTAATACGTAGACCGAGCCGCCGACAGTCAATGCGAACGCAGCGAGCGCCGAGGCGCGCCGAATATATCCCCTCATCGTCGTTTACCTCCCGATTAGCGGAACGCTACTCCCGGACGCCGACAACTGAGGCAGCTTTCGCTCAGGCGCATGGGCAGTTGTAGGTCAGAAGCCCATGACATGCGGGCCGACGGCAGCCAAGAACCCCTTGGGAATCGTCAGGCACCCGCGGTGTTGATGCTGTACCCGAATTGAGTTAGCGGCGCGAGCGGCTCGCTGCTGCGACCCTGGACAGCAAATGCTGTTATGAGCTGCCCGTTGCGTCCAGACACGTAATAAGTGCAGTGTCCCGCGACCATATCGTTGCGCATGACGTAATCAGAGTTCCAATTTCCGATCCAGATCCGGCCCCCGGTGTAGCCGTGAGACGGCCTGCAACTGCCGCTGCCCGTCGCGTTGATGAACGGCACTTGGGCACCATCGATATAGGTCCCTGACTGGCAGACCGATTGCAACCAATCATCGAAAGAGCCCGAGATGCGGTTTTCGCCTGCGGCACTACTGGAATCATCAGACTTGTTAGCCAGTACCAACGCAACAAGCAGGACCGCGGCTGCCAAAACAGCGGCACCGATCCACACAACCTTCCGGCTCAAATATCGTGGCGACGATGGCCCCCAAGGCGCTTGCGGCCAAGGCGCTTGCGGCGGCGGTTGCGGCCGTGGTTGCTGACTCGGCGGTTGCTGCCTCTGTCTCGGTGGTGGTTGCCACGGGCCTCGATAAGGCGGCTGGGGGTGGTGGCCCCCTGGAGGCGGACTCGGTGGGTAAGACACGTAGCTAGCCTTCCCCTCGATTTTGCTGGCCCTCCTTACTTAACCACGCCGATAGCGCACTACGAACCGGAACCGCAGCCGTCGCTCAGGCCCGTCGCTTCGGCGATACCGATCTCGAGCCGTAGGGCCTGCCGCATTCGACCGAGGGTCGATCGGCGAGCGTCGAGGGTCTAATCTCACCGCTGTGTACGAGGTTGGGTATTCCGGCGCATGGCTGCCACCTTCGGCCTGGTCAGACGGTGAAGCCTGGGATCGCCTGATCGACTGGATGCACAACTACTGCGAAAATTTCGATCTACGGCTGATCGTCACCCCGAATCTGGACCCACTGAGCGGGCCCGACGGGCTACGACGAATCGCTGATAAGGCCGAGCGCCAGAACGAGCATGGTCAGGGTCCTGGCCGCAATTGGCAAGTTGGAGATGGCCCGATCGTCATCGTCTGGCCGAAAGAAAAAACCGTGCAGAAGTGGGTGCGCGATGTGGGAGGACTCGCGAGGCAGTCAATCATCTTGCTGGAGAGGGAAATAGCCGATACGCGCTTCAAGAACTTCCGAGGATGGGCAACCGCCGTCGGCGCATTCAACGCGGCCACGGGTAAGAAAGACGAACCCCTCCCCGGGCTGTGTGACCTGCTTGACAGCATCCTCACCGCGCATGAGAACGAGCTCCACCTCTCGCCGAGCTCCGCTGCGTCGGCCTATCCAACCAGCGCCCACCTCCTACGGCAAAAGTTCCAGGCACTTATCGCGGACGGCTACGACGAAGATTTTGTAGTCACCTACGCGATCGCGCTGGGATACCCGGGACCGCTACATCGGCTCCGGCAGCACTACTCGGCTGCGGCGACGTAATCGCGCTCGCCGGATGGGATCGAAAGGGCTGGGCGCCGCCGCTGTCGCAGACCAACGGTGGCGCCCCAGCCCCTCACAACGCCGCCATCATCGCGGCGCGGATCTCGTCATCGTCGACCGCCAAATACCTACGTGATGGCGATCGACGCATGCCCCATGAGCACCTGTACGGAGCGTAGGTTGCGGCTACCTCGCATCGGACAAGGTGTATCGCTGCGATTACCGCGGGATCGTCTGGGTCGAGTCCTTCAGCCTGCAGGGCTTGGCGTTCGTCGTGATCCACACCAATGTGGACGTGCGGCTCGCTGTCGGGGTTCCACGGCTGTTGCATTTCCTCGGTGCGAAGCCGCCGCCGGGCTTACCGTGTGCTGAACCGTGGTTGTCGGGGAGGTTGAGGTGGAGGGCACACCGTTTGGGCGCTACCGGCTGATCGAGGTGCTCGGTGAGGGCGGCATGGGTGAGGTGTGGCGCGCCCACGACACCGTCACCGACCGGGTCGTCGCGATCAAACTCTTGCCCGCGAAGCTGTCGAAGGACGAGGACTTTCAGCAGCGATTCCGCCGAGAAGCCCACGCCGCGGCACGACTAAATACCCCGCACGTAGTCCCAATTCACGACTACGGGGAGATCGACGGCCGACTGTTCGTGAGCATGCGGCTCATCGAAGGCCGCGACCTGGCCACCGTGCTTGCCGAGGGGCCTCTGGATCCCGCCCGGGCGGTGCGGATCGTCGACCAGGTCGCGAGAGCCTTGCATGCCGCCCACAAAGTCGGGCTGATCCACCGCGACATCAAGCCCTCCAACATTTTGCTCGACGCGGACGACTTCGCGTACCTGATCGATTTCGGGATCGCGCGTGCCGCCGACGACACCCGAATGACCAAGACCGGCAACACGATCGGCACGTTTGCATACATTGCCCCTGAGCGCCTGGATGGCCGGGGCGATGAGGATGCACGCGTCGACATCTATTCGCTGGCATGTGTGCTATATGAATGCCTTGCCGGAGAGCCACCGTTTGGCGGTGACACGATGGCGCGCCTGGTTGCCGCGCACCTGAATACCCCGCCGCCGCGGCCCTCGATCGCTCGATCGGATGTGCCCGCTCAGGTTGACGAGGTCATCGCAACCGGGATGGCCAAAGACCCCGACCACCGGTATGCCACCACGGTCGAGCTGGCCGACGCCGCCCACAACGCCATCACCACACCGCTGACACCCGGACCCACTCTGCTCGACGACCAGGTGCGAACCATGCAGCCGTTTTCGTTCGCGCCGGACGCAGTGCGACAACAGCCGGCCGACCTGAACCTGGTCGCGACCCAACAACGCCCACCTCCTCCCCCTGAGGCGGCCACACCGCCACCGCAGCCGTGGTGGCAACGCCAACGCCGGCAGGCGCTGATCGCCGCGGCCGTCGTGATCCTGGCCGCCGTCGGCATCACCGGCTACCTGCTGCGCCAGCCCTCCACCACCTCGCAGCCCTCCAGCACCAACACCACCACCGCACCGACCAGCACCACCCCGACGACCGCGCCTCCTGTTGCGGAGGCCGCGCTGGACGGGTTGCTGCTCAGCCCCGCTGACATCAACGCCACGATGGGCGCCACCGGGATGACGCTCGACCACACGCGCACCGTGATGGATGACGCCAGCAACGTGGCGGACAAGGCTTGCCTACCCATGGCGGGCCCGCTGGTAGCCCCGGTCTATGCCGGCAGTGGGTGGACCGCCTTTCGTGAGCAGGTGCTCCGCGAGCCCGGCGACCAGTGGACTCATGGTGCCGATCAGGGTGTGGTGTTGTTTTCCTCCGCGCATGATGCGGGCGCGTTTTTCACCGCGTCCGCCCAACGTTGGCCGGCCTGCGCCAACCGGCAGTACACCGTAACCCATGCCGGCAAACCCGATTCGGTGTGGACCGGGGGGCCGGTCTCCAACACCAACGGCACCCTGACCGCTACTTCAACCCGGCAGGGCACCGACTGGGCGTGTCAGCGGGCACTGACGGCCCGCAACAACGTGGTGATCGACGTGTCGGCATGCAGCCATAACACGACAGATCAGGGGGTCAGCGTCACCCTCCAGATCGCCGCCAAAGTACCCACTTAAAAGGGCCGCCGGTTGAGCACTAGGCGTTCGTCGAGCAGTTCGTCGACCGGCCTAATACGCGCATTAGTGCCCCAAACTCGGCGGCGCTGCAACGCCCAGCCGCGAGCAGCCGTAACTCCGACTCTATGACATCAAGATCCCGCACGGGCGGACAGCGTGGGCGCCGACCGTCACTGCCGCAACTCGCCGAGATTCGCCAACGACCACCGCGCCGATCATCGGTACTGGGGGCAATACGCGGTGATCGCCGCGTTGACGACGGCTGAGGCCTGCCAGGGTGCTAAACCAGGATCGTTGGCTTGCACTGCGGCGTCGGTGTCCGCGCGGCCATGGGCGGCCAGGGAGGGGCAGATATTCCGACCGCCGGCCGTGAAGGCTGCAGGATCGGTGATGACGACGCCGGGGATCTGCGATACCAGGGCCGAATAGATCTGATCAGCCTGCACTGAGGGTTGGGGCGCTTCGGTGACGGTGGTCGGCAGCGCAGGCGCGGCAGCAGGGGCAGGCGATTCGGGGCCCCTAATGATGCCCGGAGGGTCTGAGCACTGCACATAGGAGCTGTACGCCGGAACTCCCAGTCGGTGTAGCGCGTCGGCGATCGCGGCGGCAGAATCGGCACCGGAGCCGCTGGCCCAGCTGCTCTGGGCGCTGTCGATCGCATAACTGATGCAGCCGTGGAACATGCCGGCATTAACCGGCAGGCAGTCGTCATTTCCAGAGTCCGCCTTACACTCGTTGAGCGCGATTCGATTGGCTTTGTCCTGGGTGCCGGAAGTCCCGAATCCAGCATGATGCGGACTGTGTAGGGCACTCGGCGAAATCGCTACTGCGACAAACTCGTCGTCGTCGGGTCTAGCTGCTCGGGGCGCAGCTGGAGCTGCAGGTGCTGGTGCCGATGCTGGTGCCGACGCTGGTGCTGGTGCTGGGACAGAATGCGCCGGCGTGGTCGACCCCGTCTGGGTGCCGCCATGTTTTTCTCTCACCAGTGCGACGACACCAAAGATGGCGAAAGCGACGATAACCGCGCACAACAGGCCAATGCCCGCGATCGCCCACGCCGAGCGCCACGGCCGCGACAACACCTCAGTGGCCGGCTCCTCGCTAGACCAGGCTTGCTCGGGCCCCGCCGCGGTGGCGGGTGGCACGAGTTCAGTCTCAGCGTCGCCCGCGCCGTGTGACGTCCCCGCGGCTGTCTCTAGATAGTCCTCGGCGTCAATGGGCGCGGAGTCAGAGTCGTTGTGTCTCGCGCTGCTGGCGGACGTCGGCTGATCTTCGGTGTTGTCTCCGTCGGAAGTCATGGTGGTCCCCCTGGTCGTCTCGCATTGTGCGTCGGGAGCTCGACGGGCGTCCCCGTTATCGGCAAGGTCAATCATCAGCAGCCGCCTAACGGGTTGAGTCGGTCGATCGCCTCGACCCGTTCTCGGCGCGGGTGTGGCAGGGCCAACATCAGTCAACGACGCGTCATCGGGAGCCGTCATCGCCGGGCCTCGATCTCATCGAAAGCAATCTTGGGGTTCATAGTTGGTTTGGGTCGCCTTTCTTCAGCGGTGGACAGAGCTGGTCGCGCGGCCACAGCGTGGCCACAATCTCCGGTCATTAGGGTTATTTCTGTGATTTCGCGTGAGACCGTTTTTCCAGCTGACGCGAGGGGCAGCGTCTTGACCACGGCCTTTGAAATCGGTTCGAATCTCACCGAGGGCACAACGAAACTGCGTCGTGCGGGTGACCCTCACCAGTGGGAGAATGGCGCGCACGACAACATGGGCGCGGGCGGCGATCGCTGGAGCGGCAATCGGCTGCTGCGGTG
>Ga0335075_10005832_pt1 | contig 19051 bp, 16 predicted proteins | sample Lox_Sample_24_FD_206723 | JGI IMG/M metagenome (GOLD analysis project Ga0335075, IMG submission 206723) | Soil microbial communities from Loxahatchee National Wildlife Refuge, Florida, United States - Lox_Sample_2.4 | ecosystem: Environmental > Terrestrial > Soil > Wetlands | place: USA... | reverse complement strand
CCCAGGCTCCTGCCGCTCGCCCTGCCCGTGCTCTGGCTCGCGGTGCTCGGATCGGCGGTGCAGGTGATCTATGCGCGCCACGAGGCGCGCGATCTGTTCGTGCGTCTGGAGAAGCTCACCGCGCAGCGCGATGCGCTCGAGATGGAATGGGGCCGGCTCGAGCTCGAGCAGAGCTACTGGTCATCGAACGCCTTCGTCGAGCGCGTTGCGAACGCGAAGCTCAAGATGAGCCTGCCGCAGACCCGGGATGTGCGGATCGTCCGGCCGTGAAGCAGCGCTCGAGCGAAACCGGCACGGAGCTGCGGAGCTATCGCTGGCGCTCGGCGCTGATCCTCGCTCTGGTGGTTTGCGGCGCCATCGGACTCGGCGCGCGGGCGGTGGAGCTGCAGCTCATCGATCACGGCTTTCTCGCCAAGCAGGGCGACGACCGCTCCATGCGCGTGGTCAAGATCGAGGCGCATCGCGGCGCCATCACCGACCGCACCGGCGAGCCGCTCGCGGTGAGCACGCCGGTGGACACGGTGTGGGTCAATCCGCAGGAGCTCAACGAGAACATCGATCAGCTCCCGAGGCTCGCCCGCGCCCTGAAGCAGGATCAGCAGCTGCTCGCGCGCCGCATCACCAGCAACCTCGACCGCGAGTTTCTCTATCTCGAGCGCCACATGCCTCCCGATCAGGCGGCGCGCATCAAGGCGCTCGGCATCCCCGGGGTGTACTTGCTGCGGGAGTATCAGCGCTACTATCCGGCGGGCGAGGTGGCGGGCCATGTGGTCGGTTTCACCAACCTCGATGATCAGGGACAGGAGGGGCTCGAGCTCGCGTACGATCAGATGCTGAACGGCGAGGACGGCGCCAAGCGCGTCATCCAGGATCTGTACGGACGCTATGTCGAGAACGTCGAGAGCATCCGCGCACCGCGGCCCGGGCGCGATCTCATCACCAGCATCGACCTGCGCATCCAGTACCTCGCCTACCGCGAGCTGAAGGCGGCGATGCAGGAATACCGTGCCCATGCCGGCTCGGTGATCGTGATCGACGTGGATACAGGCGAGGTGCTGGCGATGGTCAACCAGCCTTCCTTCAACCCCAACGATCGCGATCAGCTGAAACCGGACCTGTACCGCAACCGCGCGGTCACCGACATATTCGAGCCGGGCTCGAGCATCAAGCCCTTCATCATCGCTGCGGCGCTCGCCTCGGGGCAATTTCGGCCGGACAGCGTCGTCGACACCTCGCCGGGCTTCGTCCAGGTCGGCAACAAGGTGTTCGAGGACGAGCACGATCTGGGGGTGATCGACCTCGCCACCATCCTCGCCAAATCGAGCAACGTCGGCACCGCCAAGATCGCGCTCTCGTTGAAGCCGGAGCAGATCTGGCGCACGCTCATGGCGCTCGGCTTCGGCCAGGTCTCGGGCAGCGGGTTCCCGGGCGAGTCGGCCGGCATGCTGAGCAACTACAGCCACTGGCGGCCGATCGGCATCGCCACGCTGTCGCACGGCTACGGCCTCTCGGTGACCCCGCTGCAGCTCGCCCACGCCTACGCGACCATCGGTGCCGGCGGCATCAAGCGGCCGATCACCTTCGAGCGGCTCTCGGGACTGCCGCCGGGCGCCACGGTGCCGGGTGAGCAGGTGCTCGATCCGAAGGTCGCGCACGAGCTGGTGCAGCTCATGGAGCAGGTGGTGGAGGCGGGCGGCACGGCGACGCGCGCTTCGCTCGTCGGCTATCGGGTATCCGGCAAGACCGGCACGGCGTTCAAATCGATCGCCGGCGGCTATTCCACCGACCGCATCATGGCGGTATTTGCCGGCCTGGTGCCGGCGTCGCGCCCGAAACTGGCCACCGTGGTGGTGATCGACGAGCCGAGTCGCGATCTGCGCGAGGGGGGCACGTTGGCCCAGGGCGGCACCGTCGCGGCGCCGGTGTTTGCCGATGTCATGTCGGGCGCGCTGCGCCTGATGGACGTGCCGCCGGACGATCTGCAGAACGTGCCGGCGGCCTCGCTGGTACAGGCGAGCGCGCCATGACCGTCTCCTTGATGTGGCTGCTCGACGGCATCGCCGCCATTCCCGAGAACGATGCGCAGGTCATCGATCTCGCCATCGACAGCCGCGAGGCGCGCGCCGGCTCCCTGTTCCTGGCGCTGCCCGGTACCCGGTCCCACGGGCTCGAGTACGCCGCGGATGCGGCCGCACGCGGTGCGCGCGCGGTGCTCTGGGATCCGGGGGCAGGCGCTGCGGCCCCGAGCTTGCCCGAGCAGGTGTTCTGCGCGCCGGTGCCCGGGCTGCGCCAGCTCGTGGGGCGCATTGCCGACCGCTTCTTTCGATGGCCTTCGTCGCAGATGCGCATCGTCGGCATCACCGGCACGAACGGCAAGACCACCTGCGCGTACCTCGTGGCGCAGTGTCTGGAGCGGTTGAATCACCAGGCCGCTTACATCGGGACCATCGGCTGGGGGCGCATCGGCGCGCTGCACACGCCGACGCATACGACTCCGGACGCGGTCAGCGTGCACCGCTCCCTGGCGCGGCTCAAGTCGCAAGGTGTGCGCGACGTGGCCATGGAGGTCTCCTCGCACGCGCTCGATCAGGGCCGGGTGGACGGCGTGCACTTCCTCTCCGCGGCGTTCACCAACTTGAGCCGCGATCACCTCGACTACCATGCCTCGATGCAGGCATACGGCGAGGCCAAGGCGCGCCTGTTCGCCGCCCCGGATCTCGAGTGCGCGATCGTCAACGTCGGCGATGCCTTCGGCCGCGAGCTCGCGCACCGGCTTGCGGGGCGCGCGCCGTTGACCGCCGTCTGGATCGGCACGGGCGCAGATGCATGGCTTGCCGAACGTTTCCTGCACGCGAGCGACGTGCGCCTCGATTTGCACGGGATCTCGCTGCAGATTCAGAGCAGCTTCGGCGAGGTGAGCGTGCGCACCCGGCTGCTCGGCCGCTTCAACGCCGAGAACTCCCTGGTGGTGCTCGGCTGCCTGCTCTCGCTCGGCGTGCCGCTCGCCGAGGCGGCGGCGGCGCTCGAGGCGTGCGTGCCGCCGCCCGGGCGCATGGAGGTGATCGAGACGGGCGCGCCGGGCAAGCCGCTGGTGGTCGTCGATTACGCGCACACGCCCGACGCGCTCGCCAAGGCGCTCGGCGCGTTGCGCGAGCACTGCCAGGGCGAGCTCTGGTGTGTGTTCGGCTGCGGCGGCGACCGCGACGCCGGCAAGCGCCCCATCATGGGGGCGATTGCGGACGAGCTCGCGGATGAGATCATCGTCACCGACGACAACCCCCGCACCGAGGATCCGCTCGAGATCATTCGCGCCATCACGCGCGGCATCCAGGCGCACGCGGCGCGGGTGATCCCGGATCGAGGCGCCGCCATCGCGGCCGCGCTCAAGCGGGCGCGTGCCGCCGATGTGGTGCTCATCGCCGGCAAGGGCCACGAGGATTATCAGATCTACGGAGCGTCTCGCCTGAGCTTCAGCGATCGGCGCGAGGCCCTCAAGATCCTCGGAGAGGCGGCATGAAGCGCACCCTCACAGAGGCGGCGCGAGCCATCGGCGCCACGCTCGACGGCGAGGATCTGCCGTTCGAGGCCGTGTCGACCGACAGCCGCACGCTCGGCGCGGGCGCGCTGTTCGTTGCGCTGCGCGGACCGCACTTCGACGGTGCGGATTTCGCCGCCGCGGCGCTTGCGCGCGGCGCGGTGGGCGCCATCCTCGAGCGCGCGCGGCCCGAGGTGCCCATGGCGCAGATCCGCGTGCCGGATACGCTCGTGGCGCTGCAGCGGCTGGCGCGCGCCTGGCGCGCGGATTTCTCCATTCCCCTGGTCGGCATCGGCGGCAGCAACGGCAAGACCACGGTGAAGGAGATGACGGCGGCGATCCTTGCGCGCCGCGGAGGATGCCTGTCGACGCAAGGCAATCTCAACAATCATATCGGCGTGCCCGTGACCCTGATGCGGCTCGCGCCGGAGCATCGCAGCGCCGTGATCGAGATGGGCGCGAACCGCATCGGCGATGTCGCCGAGCTGGTGGCGCTCGCCCGCCCGACCGTCGGGCTCATCACCAACGCCGGAGCCGAGCATCTCGAGGGATTCGGCGATCTCGACGGCGTGGCGCGCGGCGAGGGCGAGATGGTGGCGGGGCTCAGCGCCTCCGGCACGGCGATCATCAATGCCGACGATGCGTATGCGTCCTACTGGCGCGGGGTGTCGGGCGCGGGGCGCATCGTCACCTTCGGCGTGCGCGGCGCCGCCGATTTCACCGCCGCCGGCATCGCACAGGCGATCGAGGCAGGGCATTTCGCCACGCGCTTCACGCTGCGCTGCCCGCTCGGCGAGCGCACCGTCGCGCTGCAGGCGGGGGGCGCGCACAACGTCGTGAACGCGCTCGGGGCGGCGGCGGCGGCGAGCGCCGCGGGCGCCTCGCTCGAGGACATCGCCGCGGGGCTCGAGTCCTTCCGTGCGGTGTCGGGCCGCTTGCAGCTCAAGCCGGGCCTGCGCGACAGCTGGATCATCGACGATTCGTACAATGCCAATCCGAGCTCGGTGCGCGCGGGTCTCGAGGTGCTGCGTGACCTGCCGGGCGCGGCCTGGCTGGTGCTCGCCGACATGGCCGAGCTCGGCGCCCACGCTGCCGACAGCCATGCCGAGCTCGGACGCTACGCCCGCTCCTGCGGGGTGCAGCGGCTCTTCGCCCTGGGCGTGGAGAGCTCGCGCGCGGTCGAGACGTTCGGCTCGGGCGGGGAGTGGTTCCCCGACGCCGAGTCGCTCATCCGCCGCCTGCAGGCGCAGATCGCGCCCGGTGTCACCGTGCTGGTCAAGGGCTCGCGGGTGAATCGCCTCGAGCGCGTGGTGCAGGCTCTCACGGGCGGGGCGGCTGGCTCGCGCCCCCTGATGCGCGCGGGCTGACGCACATGCTGCTGTACATCACCGAATATCTCGCGCGCAGTCATTCGGGCTTTCACGTCTTTCAATACCTCACGCTGCGCGGCATTCTGGCGGCGATGACGGCGCTCGCGATCGCCATGGCGATCGGGCCGCGCATGATCAGCGCGCTCAGCCACCATCAGATCGGCCAGCGTGTGCGCACCGACGGCCCGCAGTCGCACTTGCAGAAGTCCGGAACACCCACCATGGGCGGTGGGCTGATCCTGGTGGCGATGATCGTCGCGACCTTGCTCTGGGCGGACCTCTCGAACCGCTTCGTCTGGATCCTGATCGGCGCCACCGCGGCCTTCGGCGGCATCGGCTTCTACGACGATTACCTGAAGCTGGTGGTCGGCAATTCCAAGGGCCTCGCTGCGCGCTACAAGTATCTGGCGCAATCGGTTGCGGCGCTGTGCGTGGCCTTCAGCCTGCACGCGACGCATCAGTCGCTCTCGGAGATCTCGCTCTACGTGCCGTTCTTCAAGACCGTGGCGGTTCCCATGACCACCGCCGGGTTCGTCGCCTACGCGTATTTCGTCATCGTCGGCACGAGCAACGCGGTGAACCTCACCGACGGGCTCGACGGCCTCGCCATCATGCCGGCGGTGATGGTGGCCGCCGCGCTCGGCGTGTTCGCCTACGCCACGGGCAATTTCAAGTTCGCGACCTACCTGCAGATTCCCTACATCACCGGCGCCGGCGAGCTGATCATTTTCTGCGCGGCCACGGCGGGCGCGGGCCTCGGGTTCCTGTGGTTCAACTCCTATCCGGCGGAGGTGTTCATGGGCGATGTGGGCGCGCTCGCCATCGGGGCGGCCCTCGGCACCGTGGCCGTGATCGTGCGCCAGGAGATCGTGCTGGGCGTGATGGGCGGGGTGTTCGTGCTCGAGACCGTCTCCGTCATGCTGCAGGTGGCCTCCTTCAAGCTCACCGGCAAACGGCTGTTCCGCATGGCGCCGCTCCATCATCACTTCGAGCTCAAGGGATGGTCCGAGCCCAAGGTGATCGTGCGCTTCTGGATCATCAGCTTCCTGCTGATGCTCACCGGTCTTGCCACGTTGAAGATCCGCTGATGACAACCGTGGTGGTCGGACTCGGCAAGACCGGAGCCTCCTGTGTTCGCTACCTGGCGAAGCGCGGCGTGCGCGTGTCGGTCACCGATTCGCGCCGGCAGCCGCCGGGGCTCGCCGAGCTCGGCGGACTCGCCGAGCGGGTCGATCTGCGCCTCGGCGCTTTCGACCTGTCGCTCCTCGAGGGCGCCTCGCAGGTGCTCCTGTCGCCGGGCATATCGCTCGAGGAGCCCATCGCAGCGCAGGCGCGCGAGCGCGGCATCGAGGTGCTCGGGGACATCGAGCTGTTCGCCCGCGAGGTGCATGCGCCGGTCATCGGCGTCACCGGCACGAACGGCAAGAGCACCGTCACGACGCTCCTCGCCCGCATGGCCGAGGCCGCCGGACTCTCCGTGCTCGCCGGCGGCAATCTCGGCAAGCCGGCGCTGGATCTGCTCGAGGAGCCGGTTCCCGATCTGTACGTCCTCGAGCTGTCGAGCTTTCAGCTCGAGACCACGAGCACGCTCGAGCTGCTCGGCGCCGCGGTGCTCAACGTGACGGCCGATCACATGGACCGCTACGCATCGATCGCGGACTATGCGCGCGCCAAGTCGAGGATCTTCACGAACGCCGCGACTTGGGTGCTGAACCTCGACGACCCGCGCGTCGCCGCCATGCGCCCCGGCGCCGCGGCGGGACCCGCCGCCGTGCCCCCGGCGCACATCGTCACCTTCTCGATCGCGCGCCGCGATGCCGATTTCACGCTGGTGCGCGACGGCCGGGAGAGCTTCCTCGCGCGCCGCGGCGAGGTGCTGCTCGATACCGCGCGTTTGAAGATCGCCGGCGTGCATAACGCCGCCAACGCGCTCGCGGCGCTGGCGCTCGGCGAGGCGGCAGGGCTGCCGATCGCCACGATGCTGCGGGCGCTCGAGCGCTTTCCCGGACTCGAGCACCGCTCCGAATGGGTGGCCGATGTCCGCGGCGTGCACTACATCGATGATTCCAAGGGCACGAACGTGGGCGCGACCCTGGCGGCCGTGAACGGCCTCCCCGGCCCGCTGGTGCTGATCGCGGGCGGGGACGGCAAGGGGCAGGACTTCGCGCCGCTGGCCGCAGCGCTGCGCGGCAAGGTGAAGCGCGTGATCCTCATCGGCAAGGACGCCGGGGCAATCGCAGCCGCGCTCGAAGGCGCCTGCGCGACCGAGCGCGCCGCGACGCTGCCGGCCGCGGTCAGCGCCGCCGCCGCCGCCGCCGAAGCAGGCGACACGGTGCTGCTGTCCCCCGCGTGCGCGAGCCTGGACATGTTTCGCGACTACAACGAGCGCGGCGAGGTGTTCGCCGCCGCGGTGCGCGCGCTCGAGGCGGGCGCATGAGCGCGGCCACGATGTCCTATGGCGTGCGGGCGCGCGAGCGCATGCCGTTTGCCTGGGACAGGGTCACGCTCGGCCTCAGCGCGGCCCTGCTGCTGGTCGGACTCATCATGGTGACCTCCGCGTCGATCACGATCGCGGCGAAGGATCTGGGCGACCCGTTCTACTTCCTCGAGCGCCAGCTGGTGTTCGGCTGCGTGGGCGTGGTCTGCGCCTGGGTGCTGACGCGAGTGCCTTCGCAGCTGTGGGACAAGTACAGCCTGGCGCTGCTGCTGCTCGGCCTTGCGCTGCTCCTGCTGGTGCTCATTCCGGGGCTGGGCGCGACCGTCAACGGCGCGCGGCGCTGGATGCGCATCGGTCCGATGAATTTTCAGGTGTCCGAGCTTGCCCGGGTCCTCGAGCTCACCTGGGTGTGCAGCTATTGCGTGCGCAAGCGCGAGGAGCTCATGCGCACCCTCGGCGGACTGGGCAAGCCCGTCGGGCTGCTCGCGGTGACGGCGCTGCTGCTGCTGCTCGAGCCTGATTTCGGCGCGGCGACCGTGCTGTTCGCCACCGGCTTCGCGGTCCTGTTCGTCGCCGGCGCGCGCCTGCGCTACGTGCTGCTGCTGGTCGGCGTCGCGGCGCTCGCTTTCGCGCTGCTGGCGCTCACCTCCGCGTATCGCTTGAAGCGCCTCACCGGATTTCTGCATCCCTGGGACGACCCGTTCAAGGGCGGCTTTCAGCTGACGCAGTCGCTGATCGCGATCGGCCGCGGCTCCTGGTTCGGCGTCGGACTCGGCAGCAGCGTGCAGAAGCTGTTCTATCTGCCCGAGGCGCACACCGACTTCGTGTTCGCGGTGCTCGCCGAGGAGCTCGGCCTGGTCGGGGTGATCGGCGTGCTCGCCTTGTTCGTGGCGCTCGTGTGCCGCGCCTTTCAGATCTCGCGCATGGCCGCGGAGGCCGCGCTGCCGTTTCAATCCTACGTGGCGCTCGCCTTCGGCGTATGGCTCGGCGTGCAGGCGCTCGTCAACATCGGCGTCAACATGGGCGTGCTGCCCACCAAGGGCCTCACGCTGCCGCTCCTCAGCTACGGGCGCAGCAGTCTGCTGGTGAGCCTCGGCTGGCTCGGCGTGCTGCTGCGGATCTATCACGAGGTGAAGTGCACGTCGCGCTCCGCGGTGATGCGTCCGCCGGGAGGGCCCCGATGAGCCCGGCGCGCGCAGATGCCGCCGCGCAGGCGCCCGTGGTGGTGATGGCCGGCGGGACCGGGGGCCATGTGTTCCCGGCGCTAGCCGTGGCGAAGGTGCTGCGCGAGCGCGGTGTGCCGGTGGTGTGGCTCGGAGTGCCGGGCAGCATGGAATCGCGCCTGGTGCCCGCGCAGGGCTTTGCGATCGAGTGGGTGCGGGTGCGCGGCCTGCGCGGCAAGGGGGTCGCGGCGTGGCTGTTCGCGCCGTTTCGCATCGGCGCCGCGGTGCTCGAGGCGGCGCGGATTCTGCGCCGGCTGAAGCCGCGCGCGGCGCTCGGCGCGGGCGGCTACGTGAGCGGACCGGGCGGCATCGCCGCCTGGCTGCTGCGCATCCCGCTGCTGATCCACGAACAGAACGCCGTCGCCGGCCTGACCAATCGCTGGCTGGCGCGCGTCGCGACGCAGGTGCTGGAGGCCTTCCCGGGCAGCTTCGGCGCCGGGGTCAAGGCTTGCACGGTGGGCAATCCGGTGCGCGCCGACATCGCCGCCCTGCCGGATCCGGCCGAGCGCTTCGCGGGGCGCGGCGCGCGCGCACGCCTGCTGGTGTTCGGCGGCAGCCAGGGTGCGCAGCGCCTGAACGCCGTGGTTCCGCAGGCCTTGTCGCGCCTCGATCCGGCGCGCCGTCCGCTGGTGCGCCATCAGGCCGGCGCACGCGGCATCGAGGCGGCGCGCGCGGCGTACCTCGAGCTGCGCGTCGAGGCGGAAGTCTCGCCGTTCATCGAGGACATGGCGGCGGCCTACGCCTGGGCGGATCTGGCGCTGTGCCGCGCCGGCGCCATGACCATCGCCGAGCTCGAGGCCGCGGGCCTCGGCGCGCTGCTCGTGCCGTTCCCCGCCGCGACCGACGACCATCAGACCAAGAACGCCGAGGCGCTGGTGCGCGCCGGCGCGGGACGGGTGCTCGCGGAGCGGGAGCTGACGCCCGATACCCTGAGCGAGAGCATCGCGGAGCTCACGGCGGACCGGGCGCGCATGCTGCAGATGGCGCGCGCGGCGCGCGCCGCGCGCAACATCGATGCGGCGGCGCGGCTCGCCGATCTGTGCATGGCGGCGGGAGGCGCGGCGGCATGAACGATCGGATGCGCCGTATTCATCTCATTCATCTGGTCGGCATCGGCGGCGTCGGCATGGGCGGCATCGCCGAGGTGCTGCTCAACCTCGGCTACGAGGTGCAGGGCTCGGATCTCAAGCCCAACGCCGTCACGCAGCGCCTGGCGCGGCTCGGGGCGCGAATCTTCACGGGCCACGCGGCCGAACAGCTCGGCGAGGCGGACGTGGTGATCGTGTCGAGCGCGGTCAGCAGCGCGAATCCGGAGGTCGCGGCCGCGCTCGCGAAGCGCATCCCCGTGGTGCCGCGCGCGGAGATGCTGGGCGAGCTGATGCGCTTTCGCTACTCCATCGCGGTCGCCGGCACGCACGGCAAGACCACCACCACCAGCCTGGTGGCGAGCGTTCTCGCCGAGGGCGGCCTCGATCCCACCTTCGTCATCGGCGGCCGCCTGAAGAGCGCCGATGCCAACGCGCGCCTCGGCGCCGGCCGCTATCTGGTCGCCGAGGCGGACGAGAGCGATGCCTCCTTCATGCATCTGCAGCCGATGATCGCGGTCGTGACCAACATCGACAACGACCACCTCGGCACTCACGAGGGGGATTTCGCGCGCCTCAAGCAGAGCTTCGTCGACTTCCTGCACAACCTGCCGTTCTACGGCCTCGCGGTTCTGTGCGCCGATGACGAGCACGTGCAGAGCATCCTCTCGAACGTCGGCCGCCCGGTCGTGACCTACGGCTTCAGCGGCGCGGCGGACGTGCGCGCGGTCGAGGTACGGAGCGGCGGCTTGAAATCGCATTTCTCGGCGCTGCGCACCGGACGCGCGCCGCTGGATCTCACCATCAACCTGCCGGGGCGGCACAACGTGCAGAACTCGCTCGCCGCGGTCGCGGTCGCGACCGAGCTCGGTGTGGCGGATGCGGCCATCCAGCAGGCGCTCGCGAACTTTCAAGGCATCGATCGGCGCCTGCAGCAGCTCGGCGAGGTTCGATGGCCGGGCGGGGCCGCGCTGGTGGTGGATGACTATGCGCATCACCCCACCGAGATCGCGGCCACGCTCGAGGCGGTTCGCCAGGCGTGGCCGGAGCGGCGGCTGGTGCTGGTGTTCCAGCCGCACCGCTTCACCCGCACGCGCGACCTGCTGGATGATTTTGGACGCAGCTTGAGCGAGGCCGACGTGCTGCTGGTCACCGAGGTGTATGCCGCGGGCGAGGCGCCCATCGCGGGCGCCGACGGACGGGCGATCTGCCGCGCGGTGCGCACGCGCGGACGCATCGAGCCGGTGTTCGTCGAGCGCGTCGATGAGCTGGCCGAGGCGCTGCGCGACGTGCTGCATGACGGCGACGTGCTGCTCACCATGGGCGCGGGCAACATCGGCGCCGTCGCCCAGGACCTGAAGAGCCGGCTCGCGGCGGGGGCGGCGGCATGAACGGCGTGCTGCGCTCGCAGACGTTCGCGCCCGAGTTTGCGGGGCGCGTGCTGCGCGAGGTGCCCATGTCCCGGCACACCTCCTGGCACGTCGGGGGTCCGGCCGACTATTTCTTCGCCCCGCGCGACGCTTCGGACCTGGCGGCCTTCGTGCGCCAGCTCTGCGCCGAGCTGCCGCTCCTGTGGATCGGTCTCGGCAGCAACCTGCTGGTGCGCGACGGCGGCATACGCGGCGCCGTGATATCCACGCACGGCGCGCTCGGCGATCTGGAGCGCTCGAGCGCCACGCGCATCCGCGCCGCGGCGGGTGTGCCGTGCGCGCGCATCGCGCGCCAATGCGTCAAGTGGGGGCTCGGGCCGGCGGATTTCTTCGCCGGCATTCCGGGCACGCTCGGCGGCGCGCTCGCCATGAATGCCGGGGCCTGGGGCGGGGAGACCTGGCGCCACGTGGTGGAGGTGGAGGTGCTCGACCGGCGCGGGCTACGCCGCACGCGCCCGCCCGCCGACTACCAGGTCGGGTATCGGCGCGTCACCGGGCCGGCCGACGAATGGTTCCTGGCGGCCCGGCTCGAGTTCGAGCGCAAGCCCGGCGCGAACCAGGACGCGATGCGCGAGCTGCTCGAGAAGCGCCGCGAGACCCAGCCGATCGGGGAGTGGAGCTGCGGCTCGGTGTTCACCAACCCGCCGGGCGATCACGCCGCGCGGCTGATCGAGGCGGCGGGCCTGAAGGGGTTTCGCATCGGCGATGCCGAGGTGTCGCGCAAGCACGCGAACTTCATCATCAATCACGGCGGCGCGCGCGCCGCCGACATCGAGGCACTGATCGAGCACGTGCGGCGCACCGTGGCGAGCGTGCACCACGTCGAGCTCGCCACCGAGGTGCGCATCGTGGGAGAGGCGGCATGAGCCGGCTGAAGAGCGCGCCGAGCCGCCGGGCGCATCAGGCCGCCGAGTTCGGCAAGGTGGCGGTGCTGCTCGGCGGGGACTCGACCGAGCGCGAGATCTCGCTCCTGACCGGCGGCGCGGTGCTCGAGGCCTTGCGCCGCCGCGGCGTCGCGGCCGAGCCCTTCGATCCGGGCGAGCGGCCGGTCGAGGACCTCAAGGATGCGCAATTCGACCGCGCCTGGATCGCCCTGCATGGCCCGGGCGGGGAGGACGGGCTCATGCAGGGAGCGCTCGAATGGCTCGGCATCCCGTACACGGGCTCGGGCGTGCTCGCCTGCGCCCTCACCATGGACAAGCTCAAGACCAAGCGGGTGGTGGTGGGCGCCGGCCTCACCGCGCCGCCCTACGCGGTGCTGTCGGGCGGCGCTGCCGATCTGCAGCGCGCGCTCGAGCAGGTCGGCCTGCCGCTCATGGTCAAGCCCGCCTCGCAGGGCTCGAGCGTCGGCATCACCAAGGTGAAGAGCGCGGCGGATCTGAAGCGCGCCTACGAGGAGGCGCGCGCCGTCGATCCGATCGTGTTCGCGGAGCGCTTCATCGCGGGCGAGGAGTTCACGGTGGCCGTGCTCGCAGAGCGCGCTCTGCCCTCGATTCGCATCGAGCCCGCCACGGAGTTCTACGACTACCAGGCGAAGTACTTTCGCGACGACACGCAGTACCACTGCCCGAGCGGACTCGATGCGCGCGCGGAGGCGCAATTGCAGAGCGCCGCGCTGGCGACGTTCCGCGTCACCGATTGCGCGGGCTGGGGCCGCGTCGACTTCATGCGCGACGCGGCGAGCGGGGTTTTCCATTTCATCGAGATCAACACCACACCGGGCATGACCAGCCACAGTCTGGTGCCGATGGCCGCGCGCCAGGCCGGCATCGACTTCGACGAGCTGGCGTGGCGCGTACTGGAAACGAGCTTCATGAGAGAGCGCAAATGAACCTGCACCGGCTCATCCGCCGCAACCGATTCAAGAACCGCGCCAGGGCCGAGAAGGCGCCCTGGCAGTGGCCGCGCTTCATCCGCGAGTGGCGCAGGTACTCGCGCCGTGCGGCGATCGCGGGGCTCACCGTGGCGGCGCTCGGCGTCATCGCCTGGGGGCTCGACCGGCCGATCCGCATCATCTCGATGGACGGCAGCTTCCAGCGCGTCTCCCCCGGACAGATCGAGAAAGCCGTCGCGCCCTATGCGCGCGCGGGATTTCTGTCCGCGGATCTCGATGCCATCCAGAGCTCGATCGAGGCGCTGCCGTGGGTCGATCACGCGCGCGTGCAACGCCGCTGGCCGAACAGCCTGCACGTGACGGTCATCGAGCAGACGGCGGTGGCACGCTGGGGCGAGTCGGGCCTGCTCAACACGCGCGGCGAGCTGTTCATCCGGGCCGCCGCGCACGTACCCGCGGAGCTGCCGCGCCTCTCCGGCCCCGAAGGCACCGAGGCGCAGGTTGCGCAGCGCTTTCTCGCCGCGCAGGGGCGCATGCTCGAGGCCGGCCTGCGCATCGCGGCGCTGCGCCTCGATGAGCGCGGCGCCTGGGAGATGGATCTGGACAGCGGCGTGACCGTGCGGCTCGGCCGGCGCGACGTCGACGAGCGCATCGACCGCTTCATACGCACCGCCTCGCAGGTGATCGCGCACCGCATGAGCGAGATCAGCTACGTCGACATGCGCTACTCGAACGGCTTCGCCATCGGCTGGCGCGGCGCGCAGACGCCGGCCGCGGCGCCCGCCAAGCACTCCAACGACACCGACGCCTGAAGGACATCCGAGCTCGACATGGCAAAACGCTCCGACCGCAACCTGATCGTGGGGCTCGACATCGGCACCAGCAAGGTCGTCGCCATCGTCGGCGAGATCAAGGCCGACGGCGCGCTCGAGATCATCGGCATCGGCACTCATCCCTCGCGCGGCCTGAAGAAGGGCGTCGTGGTGAACATCGAATCGACCGTGCAATCCATCCAGCGCGCGGTCGAGGAGGCCGAGCTCATGGCGGGGTGCGAGATCCACTCCGTGTACGCGGGCATTGCGGGCAGCCACGTACGGAGCCTGAACTCGCACGGCATCGTCGCGATCAAGGACAAGGAGGTGGTGCAGGGCGACGTCGAGCGCGTGATCGATGCGGCCAAGGCGGTGGCGATTCCGGCCGACCAGAAGATCCTGCACGTGCTGCCGCAGGAATACATCATCGATTCGCAGGAGGGGATCCGCGATCCCATCGGCATGTCCGGCGTGCGCCTCGAGGCCAAGGTGCACATCGTCACCGGCGCCGACAGCGCCGCGCAGAACATCGTCAAGTGCGTGCAGCGCTGCGGTCTGGCGGTCGACGACATCGTGCTCGAGCAGCTCGCCTCCAGCTACGCGGTGCTCAGCGAGGATGAGAAGGATCTCGGCGTGTGCGTGGTCGACATCGGCGGGGGCACCACCGACATCGCCGTGTTCGGCAACGGCGCGATCCGCCACACCGCGGTGATTCCGATCGCCGGCGATCAGGTGACCAACGACATCGCGGTGTCCATGCGCACGCCCACCCAGTACGCCGAGGACATCAAGATCAGGTATGCCTGTGCGCTGTCGCAGCTCGCCAACCCCGACGAGACCATCGAGGTGCCGAGCGTCGGCGATCGCCCGCCGCGGCGCCTCGCGCGCCAGACGCTCGCCGAGATCGTCGAGCCGCGCTACGAGGAGCTGTTCGCCCTGGTGCGCGACGAGCTGCGCCGCGCCGGTCTCGAGGAAGCGGTGGCGACGGGCATCGTGCTCACCGGCGGCAGCGCCAAGATGGAAGGCGCGGTCGAGCTCGCCGAGGAGGTGTTCCACATGCCGGTGCGGCTCGGCATCCCGCAATACGTGAGCGGCCTGGTCGATGTGGTGAGCAATCCCATACATGCCACCGGGGTGGGGCTGCTGCTGTACGCCAAGAGCAACCTTCAGATGCAGCGCACCGAGGCGCCGCTGCTCGCCGGCGGCATGAAGACGATATTCGAGCGGATGAGAGCCTGGTTTCAGGGGAATTTTTGAATGCGGGGCGCGCTCCCCGGATGCACGACAGTCGATTACAACCGATAGGAGAACGTGAATGTTTGAACTTATGGACTCTTACAGTCAGAGCGCCATCATCAAGGTGCTGGGGGTGGGCGGCGGCGGCGGCAACGCCGTCTCGCACATGGTGCAGGCGGGTCTCGAGGGCGTCGACTTCATTTGCATCAACACCGATGCACAGGCGCTCAAGCACTCCAAGGTGCGCACCGCTCTGCAGATCGGCTGCAACATCACCAAGGGGCTCGGCGCCGGCGCCGACCCGGAAGTGGGCCGCCAGGCGGCGATGGAGGATCGCGACCGCATCATCGAGCTCATCGAGGGCTGCGACATGCTGTTCATCACCGCGGGCATGGGCGGCGGCACCGGCACGGGCGCGGCTCCGGTGGTCGCGCAAGTGGCCAAGGAGCTCGGCATCCTGACCGTGGCCGTGGTCACCCGTCCGTTCGAGATGGAGGGCAACAAGCGCTCGCGGGTCGCCGATCAGGGGATGCTGGAGCTGTCGAAGTACGTCGATTCGCTGATCACCATCCCGAATCAGAAGCTGCTGCAGGTGCTCGGCAGCACCACCACCCTGCTCGATGCATTCAAGGCGGCGAACACGGTGCTGCAGGGCGCGGTGCAGGGAATCGCCGAGCTGATCACGCGGCCGGGCTTGATCAACGTCGACTTCGCCGATGTGCGCACGGTCATGTCCGAGACCGGCATGGCGATGATGGGGTCGGGCGCCGCGGCGGGCGATGAGCGCGCGCGCGAGGCGGCGGAGGCCGCGATCTCGAGCCCCTTGCTCGAGGACATCAATCTGGCGGGCGCGCAGGGGATCTTGGTGAACGTCACCGCCGGCATGGACCTGTCGATCGGCGAGTTCCAGGAAGTGGGCAACGTGATCAAGCAATTCGCCTCGGACGATGCGACCGTGGTCGTTGGAACGGTCATCGACCCGGAGATGTCCAACCAGATCAGGGTGACCGTGGTGGCGACGGGTCTCGGCAAGCCCGTCGCGCGGGTGCAGGCGCAGCCGGCGGTGCCGGCTCAGGTGCCGCCCCCGACCATGCGCGTAGTGAGACAGAAGTCACCGATGGCGCCTACCGATTACGCCATGCTGGACAAGCCGACCGTACAGCGGCAGCGGGCCGTCGGGGATGGCTTGCGGTCGGAAAGCGATTCGGAGGATCTGCTCGACATCCCGGCGTTCCTGCGCCGGCAGGCGGACTAGCGCCGCGCGTCGCAGCCTAAGGCAGCGGGCGCCCGCGAGATCGGGGGGCTCAAGGGCGCCGTGCCAAAAAAGATGCTTCTGAAAAGCTTTGTCAAGAAGCGGCTCCCGGCAGGGGCGCCGTCTTCAGCGCTTGGTGCTGCGTGTGATACCTTTGTAACAGTTAACTTAAGACAACTATGTCCGGTCAATCGATGCTGAATCAAAGAACACTGAAAAATTCCATTCGCGCCACGGGGGTGGGCTTGCACACGGGTAAGAAGGTCCTGATGACCTTGCGTCCGGCGCCGCCCGATACCGGGATCGTGTTCCGGCGCTCCGATCTGAGCCATGCCGTCGACATCCGCGCGCATGCCCAGAACGTCGGCGACACCATGATGGGCACGACGCTGCAGAGCGGGGATGTGAAGATCTCGACGGTCGAGCACCTGCTTTCCGCGCTTGCCGGTCTCGGCATCGACAACGCGCTGGTCGAGGTGAGCGCGGGCGAGGTGCCGATCATGGACGGCAGCGCCGGCCCGTTCGTGTTCTTGCTGCAATCGGCCGGCATCGAGGAGCAAAGAGCGCCCAAGCGCTTCATCCGCATCCTCGAGAGTCTCAAGGTCGAGGACGGCGACAAATGGGCGCAATTTAACCGCTACGACGGATTCAAGGTGAATTTCGAGATCGAGTTCGACCACCCCACGTTCAAGAAGCACTCCCAGGTCGCCTCGATGGACTTCTCCACGACCTCGTTCCTGCGCGAGGTGAGCCGCGCGCGCACCTTCGGCTTCATGCGCGATCTGGAGAGCTTGCGCGCCCGCAATCTGGCGCTCGGCGGGAACATGGACAACGCCATCGTGCTCGACGACTATCGGGTCTTGAACGAGGACGGGCTGCGCTACGAGGATGAGTTCGTGAAGCACAAGATCCTCGATGCGATCGGCGATCTGTACTTGCTCGGACACAGCCTGATCGGGGAGTTCAGCGGCTACAAATCGGGCCACGCGCTGAACAACAAGCTGCTGCGCGCGCTCATCGGCCGACAAAGCGCCTGGGAAGAAGTGACCTTCGAGAGCTTGGCCGAGGCGCCGATCTCCTACGTCGCCGCCGCTGCGGCGCGAGCTTGAGTACCGCGGCCCGGCACCACGGCCTTCAGCCTCCGGCGCGGCGCCAATCGGGCGGCGGCTGCACCACTTTGATCCGCACGGTCTGGATGTCCACCTGGAGCGACTCCCCGACCCGCGTTCTCAGCATCTCGCTCAGATAGCGCAGCCGCGCCGCCCAGGCGGCGCTCGCCACCCCGACGGTGAGCCGGCGGGTATCGATGCCGGCGCTCACCACGGCGGCGGCGAGCGGCGGCGGCAGCACCTCGAGCACCCGCGCCAGCACCGCGGCGCGCGCGCGGCTGCGATTCTTGAGGTCTGTGAGGCGCTCACCACCCCCTTCCAGCAATTCATTGATATCTTTAGATTTTCTCATCAGGACGCGCCCGGGTCAGTCCACCAGGAACATTAAAAGCGTGCTTAATTTCCTTGTTTTGACTAACCTTATTCCGCATAGTCGGGGCCTCTGCCCGCCAGCTTGAGGCAACCTTACACAATGACAGCCTCGGATTTCACATGAATGTCATCTTCGTGGGCCGCAAGACCGGTCGCGTCAAACAGCTCGACCTGCACCACCCGCTGGTGATCGCCGCCGCCGCCGCGGTGGTGTTCCTGGTGGTCGGTGGGGCATTCTCGGTCGGCGTCGGCCTGGGAACGCGCCACAGCAGCGCGATCGACCAGGTGGCCGGCTGGTCGGCCGGGTTGCTGCGCGAACAGGCGCAGATCGACGATGTGCGCCGCGCCCTGCAAGAAAAGGTAAACGCCCTGGCGCTGCGCGTCGGACAGATGAATGCCAATGTGATCCGCCTCGATGCGCTCGGCAAGCGCCTGACGCGCATGGCAAATCTCAATGACGGGGAGTTCGACTTCGGCAATCCACCCGCGATGGGCGGCGCCGACGGGGCCGACGGTCAGCCGGCGCAAATCCCGAGCCTCACCGCCATGGTCGACGATCTGCAGAGCCAGCTGTCGAGCCGCGAGCAGCAGCTCGGCGTGCTCGAGAACCTGATCCTCACGCGCGAGCTCAACCAGCAGGTGTATCCCGAGGGACGGCCGGTGCAGGACGGCTGGATCTCCTCGTATTTCGGCCGCCGGCCCGACCCCTTCACCGGCTATCTGGCGATGCACAAGGGCATTGATTTCGCGGGGCCCGAGGGCACCAAGGTCACTGCCGTCGCGGCCGGACTGGTGACCTTTGCGGGCGAGCGCGCCGGATACGGAGAGATGGTGGAGATCAATCACGGCAACGGCCTCGCCACACGCTATGCCCACAACGAGCGGCTGCTGGTGAAGCAGGGCGACATGGTGAGCAAGGGACAAGAGGTGGCGCTGATGGGCTCGACCGGCCACTCCACCGGTCCGCACCTGCACTTCGAGGTGCTCAAGAACGGCACCCAGGTCGATCCGCTGCGTTACGTCGGCGAGTAGCGCCACAGCGCCCCCGTACCTGCAGACACCTGGCCGGCGGGGCGCTTGATGCGCCCGACCGGTACACTGCCGGGCTGGCCCGAAACGATTTACCGGCCTTCCGGTCTATCCGTACAATACCCAGTTTTTCAAGGACTCCCCCGCGTGTGGAAGCTTCTGACCCAAGTATTTGGCAGCCGTAATCAGCGTCTCATCAAGGAGCTGAGCCAGACGGTCGCCGCCACCAATGCCCTCGAGAACGACGCTCGTGCGCTCAAGGACGAGCAGTTTCCCGAGAAGACGCGCGAGCTCAAGGCGCGTTTCGCCGCCGGAACGCCGCTCGAT
>Ga0335075_10005831_pt1 | contig 19053 bp, 8 predicted proteins | sample Lox_Sample_24_FD_206723 | JGI IMG/M metagenome (GOLD analysis project Ga0335075, IMG submission 206723) | Soil microbial communities from Loxahatchee National Wildlife Refuge, Florida, United States - Lox_Sample_2.4 | ecosystem: Environmental > Terrestrial > Soil > Wetlands | place: USA: Florida... | reverse complement strand
ACCTCGTCGCCTTCAGGGACACCGCGGGGCGGGTCGGCCTGGTGCAGGAGAACTGCCCGCACCGCGGAGCGTCGCTGTACTTCGGCCGAAACGAGGACGCCGCCATCCGCTGCGTGTACCACGGGTGGGCGTTCGACACCGAAGGCCGGTGCGTGGACATGCCGAGCGAGCCGGTGCCATTCTGCGAGAAGGTCCGGATGCGCGCTTACCCCACGCACGAATCAGGCGGGATCGTCTGGGCTTACCTGGGGCCGCGGGAGACCATGACGCCCTTCAGGGACTTCGGGTCCGACCGTGCGGCCGCCGGTGAGTACGTGGCCAGCAAGCAGCTGACCACGTGCAACTGGGTGCAGGCGATGGAAGGCAACATCGACACCGCCCACATCTCCCACCTGCACCAGTGGAACGGCATCGACGACATCCCCGACGACGGCTCGGACAAGCCCGGATACCCGTCCAACGCCATGTCGTGGAAGTTCTGGCGGCACGACCCCGCGCCGCGGCTCGAGGTGGACGACACCTGGTACGGATACCGCTACGCGGGCATTCGCACCACCCCGAACGGCAACACCCACGTGCGCATCACCGCCTTCGTGGTGCCGTTCCACACGATGGTGGCGAGCATCCCGTTCAGCGTGGGCCAGGGGATGTTCATCCCGGTCGACGACAACAACTGCTGGCGCTACTTCTTCGCACCCAAGGAGCGGCCGAACCCGCGCGGGCTCGGCGGCGCGAACCTGTTCTCCATCGCCCCGTTCTCCACGCCGCTCTCCCGGCCGGCCAACGGCATCACCCCGCGCGAGTACACGGCGGAGAACGACTACCTGATGGACCGGGAGCTGCAGCGCGGCGGCGGCATTTTCAGCGGTGTCTCGGACTTCGTGAGCCAGGACCTCATGGTGACCGAGTCGATGGGCCCGATCTACGACCGCACCCAGGAGCAGCTCGGCTCCACCGACAAGGCCATCAGCCGGATGCGGCACATCCTGATCTCCGCGGCCAAGGGCCTGGCGGCGGGCAGCGAGCCGCCCGCTGTCGGCGCCGGCCTGGACTTCGCGTCCATCCGCGGCGCCGAGAAGATCCTCGAGCCTGGCGAGGACTGGCGGCTGCTCGGCACCAGCGAAGACCCGGTCGTGCAGGAGGCCTTCAGCGCCGAGTTCGGCCCGGTCGCGGCCGACTCGACCGAACTGTACGAGGACCAGTAACCGGTAACTCGGCGCGCAGCAGCGCGGCCGCGGGAGTGCGGCCGGCCACCCAGCCTGGCAGCAGCGCCACCAGATTGGCGGTGACCAGCGCGCCGGCCACGATCAGGACGACGGTGAGCGCCGGGACCGTGGGCTGCGGCACGACGCTGATCTGCGCCGCGAACAGGTCCCACAGCGCGCGGCCGAGCGCGATGCCCAGCGGGACACCCACGATGGCGCCGACCGCGATCGCGGCGGTGGACTGCCACGCAACGGTGGCGGACAGCTGGCGCCTGGTGAACCCGAGGGTCTTGAGCAGCGCGAGGTCCCTGCGGCGGCGCCGGACCGAGGACAACAGGGTCAGCAGCAGCGAGCTGAGCGCGCCGAGTACCAGGGCGCCGGCCAGGATCACGGGCGCGGTGCCCATCGACCGGTAGTCGACGATTTCCGCCGGGCGCTGCACCGGCAGCACCACGCCGCCCACGTTGGCCGGGACGATCCGCTGGAGTACCCGCTGCTGCGCGGCGAGGTTCGCGCCCGGGCGGAGCGTGACGAGAACCGTATCGGGCTCGTTGCCCGCGGCACCGGGAATGTCCTGGTAGGGCAGCACGGCGCCGGTGCCCATCTCGGTGTGCAGGGTGCCGCTGACGCCGTAGGACGGCAGCGTCGCGGTGCCGACGACCCGCAGCTGGAAGGGATGCGGGGCGCCGTCGTCGACCGTGACGACGTCCCCGACCCGCTTGTGCAGCTGCGCGAGAGTGTTCGCGCCGAGCACCACCTGGCCCAGCCCCTGCAGGCCGTGCCCGGACAGCACCGGGGGCTCGACCCGCGCATTGGTGTTCGTGCCGAGGACAGGGACGGTGACCCCGTCGACCTGCGCGGTGCCGAACCAGCCGTTGGCCCACCCGGCGACCTCCGGGTCGTGGTCGAGGACGAGAGCCGCGTTGTGGATCGTGATTTCCCCTGAGCTCAGCGCGTAGGTCCAGTTCCAGCCGTACAGCGCCGGGTGTGAGACGAGCGTGCTCAGGCTCGCGCCGAACGTGACCGTGGCCAGCAGGACCACGGTGGCCAGCACAGTGCCGAGGATGGCTGACCTGACCGGCACCCGGCCGCGCTCTGCCCGGGGGTCGAGGGCCAGCCGGATTCCCTCGGCCGCCGACGCCGGCAGGCCGGCCCCCCAGGCGGCGCGCACCACCGCGGACCCGGTCGCGCGCAACGACACGCCCCGGTCGATGACGCGGTGCGGCGCCCGGCGGTACGCGATGACGGCCGCGGTCGCGGCCAGCAGGCAGGTGAACAGGGCGAAGCCCGCGCCGAGGACGGTCCAGTCGAAGGCGGCGCCGTGGTACGGGTAGACGGCGCGTATCGAGCCGAGCGGCGCGAGCGGCGACAGGCCAACGGCGACAGCGCAGGCCAGCAGCGCGCCCGCCGCGATGGCGCCGAGCACCCCGGGCAGCCCGTCCCCGGTCGTGACGGCCGGCCCCGCGCCGAGCGCGCGCAGCGTGCCGAGGTCGCCGCCGCCGAGGCGCAGTTGCCTGCCGATGACCTGGCCCACGATGAGCAGCGCGGCCACCGCGGCGATCCCGCCGAAGACCGCGAGCGCGATCGACGTCGGCTCGATGGCCCGCTGCGCCTTCGCCTCGGTCTGCGCCGTGACGTAGAACTCGATGGGGAACCCCGGCGGCAGCAGCCGCTGGATGCTGGCCTCGGCGGCGGCCACGCTGGTCCCCCGATCGAGCTGAACGGCCGTTTGGGTGAAGTTGGCGCAGCACCGTTCGAGCAGCCGTGTTAGCGCCGGGGTGAACAGCGCGCCGCCGTCACGCTGCACGTCAGACTCGTCCTGGGTCTCTTCCGAGCTGTACACGGCCTTGCCGACGATCGTCATATTCATGGCCAGGTAGGGCTTAGCCGGCTTGCTGCCGAAACCGGGCGACGACACCTGTGCGTTCGTGAAGAAGCCCAGCGGAGCGACGGTGCCCACCTGCACCTGCGGCGGGGTTCCCTGCGCGTCGATCACCGCCTCGTTCAGGCTGCCGGGGCTGGGCATCCGGCCTTGCACGATCGTCAGCCGGTCGGTGCTGAAGTACTCGCCGTCGATGCTGCCGGACAGCCCTTGGCTGCCCGCGTTCGCCTGCTGGTTCTGCCCGGGTTCGAGGATGGCCACGTTGAGGCCCGCGTAGCTGGACACGTGGCGGACGCCGGGCAGCGCGGCGATCTTCGCGATGACGGCCGGGTCGTAGCCCTTGCTGCCCGCCACCCCGTATAGGCCGGTCAGCACGGTCAGGTCCGACGGGTTGGTGCTCGCCAGGTACGCGGGGAACGCGGCCTGGGTGCGGCGGGCGGCGGCCACCGAGCCCATCGCGAGGCCGCCGAGCAGCCCGAGCAGCAGCACGAGCGCGAGGTACCCGGGCCAGCGCTCACGCCACGTGCACCGGAACCGGTACCACGTGACCCCGAAGGCGTCCGCACCCCGCATGACCCGCAGTATCCCCCGGCGCGGGGGCGGCCCGGGAGGGAGGCAGCCTGCCTTCCGCCACACGCCGGCGGTGCGGGCAGCACCACCGGGCGCGGGATACCTCCCCCATTGATCCGGGGTGGCATCACCGGTGGAATGCTCGCTATGGCACCGGTCTGGTTCGCACTGCGCGCCGGGACGCGCCGCAGGTGGCGGGCGCTGGTCAGCCTCGCGCTGCTGCTCGGGCTGGCCGGCGGCGTGGTGCTCACCGCCGCGGCGGGCGCGCGGCGCACTGACACCGCTTACCCGCGGCTGCTGACCTGGGCCAACGCCAGCCAGGTGACTGTCGTGCTCGGCGGGCTCGACCCGGCCTACTTCGCCGGGCTGCACCAGCTGCCGCAGGTGGCGGCGGTCGCGACGGGCATGCAGTACAACATCGCGCTGCCCGTGACGGGCGGCCTGCCCGACAACCAGGTGCAAGTGCTCGCGAGCGCCGACGGGAGCCTCGGCACGACCGTCAACCGGGTCAAGGTGCTGCAGGGACGGATGTTCGGCCCCGGCACAGTCGGCGAGGCCGTCGTCGACCCGCAGCTCGCCGCTGCGGAGCGCCTAGCGCCCGGCGGCACGCTGCACCTGACCGCCACCCCGTATCTCGACACGAACGGCGACATCAACCCCGCCAAGTCGCAGGTCCCGCTGACCTTCCGGGTGGCGGCCGTCGGGGTGTTCGACGACCAGGTGGTGCCCACGACCGGCAACACCGGCGAACCACGGATCCTGCTCAGCCCGGGGTTCACCAGCACCGCCCTCGCCTCCCGCGCGTACGGTTCCACGGGCTCGATCGACTACCTGGCGCAGGCAGACGTGCGGCTGCGGCCAGGCGCGGACCCGGCGGCGTTCATCGCCGCCGCTCAGGCACTGGCCGACCGGTATCCGGGCGTCCGGGCGAACGGCGGCCTCGTCTTCACCGACAACTCCTCGCAGGTCACCGGCACCGAGCGGGCGATCAGGCCGCTCGCGGTCGCGCTTGGGCTGTTCGCCGCGCTGGCCGGGCTCATCGCGCTGGCGGTGATCGGCCAGTTGCTGGCCCGCCAGATGGCGCTGGACGCGGCCGACTACGGGGTGCTGAGCGCGCTCGGCATGACCCGCGGCGGACTGCTCGCACTCGCGGCCGCCAGGCTCGCGCTGGTCACCGTGGCCGGCGGGGTCATCGCCGTCGGCATCGCGATCGCGGCCTCGCCGCTGATGCCGATCGGGGCAGCCCGGCTGGCCGAGCCGCGGCCGGGACTCGACCTCGACCCCCTCATTCTCGGCGCTGGCTTCGCGGCCGTCGTGCTGCTGCCGCTCGTGGTACTCACGGCGCCGGCCATCCGCGCGGTGCGCCAGGCGCGCGGCGCCGCCGGCACGGCAGGAGCACCAGCCGCCCAGCCAACGGCGCGGCCGTCCTGGCTGGCGGGCGCGCTCACCCGGGCGGGGACGGTCACCGGCGGCATCGGCACCCGGATGGCGTTCGAGCCCGGGCACGGCCGCACCGCGGTGCCGGTGCGCAGCGCGCTGGCCGGCACCGCGGTCGCGGTCGCCGCGGTGGTCGCCGCCGCCGTGTTCGGCACCAGCCTCGTCGGGCTGGTCAGCAGCCCGGCGCAGTACGGGCAGAACTGGGACCAGCAGCTCAGCCTGGGTTTCGCCGCCGTCCCCGCCTCCAACGCCGCGCGGTTCGCCGCCGCCACTCCTGACGTCACCGGGTACGCGCTCGGCGACATCGGCCAGCTCGATATCGGCGGAACGCGGGTGGCCGCGGTCGGCGTGAGCCAGATGCACAGCGACGGGTACCTGACGATGCTGGCCGGGCGGCCGCCGGCGAACGCGGGCGAGATCGCGCTCGGCGCGCAGACCATGCGGGCGCTCGGCGTGCGGATCGGGCAGACCCTGCGGGCCACGGTCGACTGGGCGACGGGACACCCCGGCCCGGCCACGCAGCGCCTGCTGCGCGTCACCGGCACGGTCGTGCTGCCGGACTTCGGCCAGTCCGGGCTGAGCAGCGACACCGACCTCGGCAACGGCGCCGTGGTGTCGCCGTCGCTGCTGTCCACCATCCAGACGTTTCCCGGTTGCACGACCGTGCGCGACACCTGCTACAGCTTGCTGCTGTTCCGCTACCGGCCGGGGACGAATACGGCCGCGGCCGGGACAGCATTGCTCGCGGCCGCCGCCAAGGCAGGCTGCCCGTACGGCTCGTGCACGGTGACCGCCGACCAGCGGCCCGGCGACATCAAGAACTACGCCGCGATCAGGGACACCCCGCTCACGCTCGCCGCGGTGCTCGGCGTGCTCGCCGTCGGTACCCTGGCCCACGTACTGCTCACCGGGGTGCGACGGCGGCGGCGCGACCTGGCGGTGCTCAAGACCCTCGGGTTCACCCGCGGCGAAGTGCTGCGCACGGTCAGCTGGGAGGCCAGCGCGCTGGCCGCCGCCGCACTAGCCGCCGGGATCCCGCTCGGGGTGATCGCGGGCCGGGCGGCCTGGGCGCTGTTCGCCGACGCCACCGGGATCGCCAGCCAGGCCACGGTGAACGTGCCGCTCGTGCTGCTCGCCATCCCGGTCACGCTGCTGCTCGCCAACGTCATCGCCGCCTGGCCCGGCTGGACCGCCGCCCGGCTGCGCCCCGCGCAGGTCCTGCGCACAGAGTAGCGGCCGCGATGGACACGCTCAGGCTGGTGCTCCGCTCCGACCTGCGCCGCAAGTGGCGGGCACTGGTCAGCCTCGCGCTGCTACTCGGGCTGGCCGGCGGCGTGGTGCTGACCGCGGCCATCGGCGCCCGGCGCACCGACACCGCCTACCCGCGGCTGCTGACCTGGGCGAACGCCGCGCAGCTCGACGTGGTGCCCGGCACGGTCGTGCCGCCCTACTTCGCGGCGCTCGCCAGGATTCCACAGGTCACAGCCATGTCGTCGGCGATCCAGTACAACCTGGGACTGCCGGCCAGCGGCAACGGCGGATTCCCGGACACCCAGCTCGGGGCGTTCGCGAGCCCTGACGACACGCTCGGCGTGTCTGTCGACCGGGTGAAGATCCTGCAAGGCGCGCTGTTCGACCCCGGTGCGGCGAACCAGGTCGTGGTCGACCCCGCGCTCGCCGCCAGGGACCACCTGCGGCCGGGCAGCGTGCTGCGGATGACCGGGATCCCGTACGGCCCGTGGTCCGAGGGCGCGCAGCCGGACCTGGCGCTCGCCTTCCCGCTCTGGTTTCGGGTCACCGGTATCGCGCTGTTCGACGACCAGGTGGTGCCCGCCACGACGACCAACGAGCAGCCGCGGATGCTGCTCACCCCGGCGTTCAGCCGGACCGGTGCCGCGAGCTCGATCGTCTACCTGCCGACGGCGGGGCTGCGGCTACGGCCGGGCGCGGACCCGGCGTCGGTCGCCGCCCAGGCGCGCACGCTCGCGCAGCGGTATCCGGCCGCGCAACCGGTGGACACGGTCACCCTGGCCGACGAGGTCGCCGCTACCCAGCGCGCGATCAGGCCACAGGCCGTGGCGCTCGCGGTGTTCGCCGGGCTGGCCGGGCTGATCTCGCTCGCTGTCCTCGGGCAGTTGCTGGCCAGGCAGCTCGCACTGGACGCGGCCGACTTCCCGGTCCTGCGTGCCGTCGGCATGACGCGGGGCAGCCTGCTGACGGTGGCCGTGGCCCGGGTCGCCGTGGTCACCGTCGCGGGGGCGGCCGTGGCGGTGGCGGTCGCGATCGCCGCCTCGCCGCTGATGCCAATCGGCTCGGCCCGGCTGGCCGAGCCCAGCCCGGGCGTGGAGGTCAACGTCGCCTTGCTCGCGGCCGGCTTCGCGGTCATCGCGCTGCTCCCGCTGGCGGCGCTCGTCCCGGCGGCGAAGCGGGCAGTGCGGCACGCGCTCGGGGCACTAGGCCCGCTCGGCGTGGCCGACACGGTTTCCGGCCAGGCCAGGACGTCGCTGCTGGCGGCCGCGCTGACGTCGGCCGGGCCCGTCACGGGCGGGATCGGCGTGCGGATGGCGTTCGAGCCGGGGCACGGGCGGACCGCGGTGCCGGTGCGCAGCGCCTTGGCGGGCAGCGTGATCGCGCTCGCCGCACTGGTGGCCGCCGCCGTCTTCGGCGCCAGCCTCGCCGGCCTGGTCGGTACGCCGCACCGCTACGGGGACAACTGGGACTCCGAGCTGAACATCGGTTTCGCGGGCATTTCCGGCCCCTTCTTCACGGCCAACGTCGCTCCAGCCGTGCCGGAGGTCGCTGGCTACGCCGCGGGCGATACCGGTCAGGTCACCGTCGATGGGATGCTCGTGCCCGCGATCGGCGTCGACCAGGTCCGCGGCGGTGATTACCTCACACTGCTCGCCGGCCACGCGCCCACTGGACCGGACCAGATCGTGCTCGGCGCGCAGACGCTGCGCGCGCTGCACCGGCAGGTCGGGCAGACCGTGCGGGTCGCCGTGACCGTAGCGACGGGAGACGAGGCCACGGACGTCCCGCGGCCGATGCGTGTCGTCGGTACCGCCGTCTTCCCCGACTTCGGGCTGCCTGAATTCAGCGACACTGATCTGGGCAGTGGCGCGCTCGTCGCGACGCCACTGCTGTCGGAGACGATGCCGGAGACCGGCTGTACGGGCGGCGTCACCTGCTATAACTTCTTCCTGCTCCGGTACAGGCCCGGCACCGACGCCGGCGAGGCGAACGCGCGGTTGCTCACCGCCGCGCAGCACGCCGGCTGCCCCTTCAGCGCCTGCACGGTGACCGGTGACCAGCGGCCCGGCGACATCAGGAATTACGCCGCGGTCAGCGACACACCGCTCGTCCTCGCCACGGTGCTGGCGCTGCTCGCCGTCGGCACCCTCGCGCACGTGCTGCTGACCGGCGTCCGGCGGCGGCGCCGCGACCTGGCGGTGCTCAAGACACTTGGCTGCACCAGGTCGCAGGTGCACCGCATGGTCGCCTCGGAGGCCAGCGCGCTGGCCGCCGCCGCGCTGCTCGCCGGGATCCCGCTCGGCGTGATCGCCGGCCGCTGGGCCTGGGCCGTCTTCGCCGGCGCGACCGGGGTCGACCGCCAGGCCACCGTCGACCTGCCGCTGCTGCTGTTCGCCATCCCGGTCACGCTGCTGCTGGCCAACGTCATCGCCGCCTGGCCCGGCTGGACCGCCGCCCGGCTGCGACCCGCGCAGGTATTGCGCTCCGAGTAGCGCTCGCGGTCAGGGGCGCGGCGTGCCGTAGACCGCGGCGGCGCGCCTGGCGTATACCCGCGGCGCGACGCGGGGGATGACGAGGCGGACCAGGACGGGGGCGCTGTGCAGCATGGTCGCGAGCACCTCCGGGTCGCCCTCGTAAGCGAACATGCCGATGACCAGCGGCATCGCGCTTTTCGGGGAAGCCGCCACGGCGGCTTCCCCGATGGCCAGCCATTCGGGTTCGGTCAAGTGCGCGGCGGCCAGCGGGAGCAGTGTCCGCTCCTCCGCGTCGAGGTGCTCCGCCAGCAGGGCGTGCAGGTCCCGCAGCGCCCCGGCCAGCGCGTCACGGGCAGCGGCGTCGGGGCACCCGGCCCACCGGCGGCGCGCGGCCGCCACCCGGCTGAGGGCCTCCTCGATCGCGGCGTGCTGCTCCTCGGCCGCCGCCAGCAGCGGAAGCGCGCCGGCCGGCAGCCGTTCGCGCAGCGGCGGCCACAGATGCTCGTCTTCGCCGGTGTGGTGGTGGTGCAGGAGCTCGCAGAGGAACCCGATGTGCCGGTCGACGGCGGCGGCCTGCCGCCGCGCGCCGGGCGGCACCCGGCTCACGGCGCCGGGCGCCAGCCGGAATTCCCGCAGCATTGCGGTGTGCACGACCAGCATGTCGCGGACGTCGACCGGCGGCCGGAGGTCAGTGTCCTGGGATGGACCGCGATCGCGAGAAACATCGGTTCTGTTCATGGCGACGAGCGTGACCGATGCCGGACCGCGCGCACTATCCCAGAAAGGTGGGGATTTCGCGCCGTGGCGTTGCCTGGCGGCGGCGCGTCGGAGAGCATGAGCCAGTGAGAACCGGCACGCGGCGGGGCATCGGACTGGCGGCCCGCCTCCGCGACGCGACGGAAACCAGCGGCGACCTGCCGAGCCTCGCCAGCGCGGTCTACGCCGCGGTCGCCGCGGAAATCCCGTTCGCGTTCGCCTGCTTCGCCAGCTGCGACCCGGCCACCGGCCTGCCCACCTGGTCGTCCAAGACCCGGCCGCTGGGCTGCGGTGACGAAGAGTTCGTGGCGGCTGAGTTCGGCGGGCCTGACATCAACACGCTGGCTGAGATCGCCCGGCGCGATCCGCCGGCCGGCGCTCTCTGGCTCGACACCGGCGGCCGGCTGGACACCTGCCGGCGCTACCGGGAGTTCCTGCGCCCGCGGTTCGGCTTCACCGACGAGCTGCGCGTCATCTTCCGCAGCAGGGCGGCCAGCTGGGGGGCCCTGGCGATCTACCGCGACGGTGAGGACAGCCCGTTCACCGCCGCTGAGACGAGTGAACTCGGTGCGGTCAGCGAGCTCCTCGCCTGCGCCGTCCAGCGGCGGCTGTTCTCCGTCACGCCCGCCTCGGGTTCCGCGCCCGCCGCGGGCCCGGCCGTGCTGATCATCGATGCCGCCGACCAGGTGACCCACCTGAGCCCGGCCGCGCGAGCGGCTGTCGACGAGCTCGGCGGCTGGGAACACGGGTCGCTGCCGACCAGCCTGCTCGCCGTCGCGGCCGTCGCCCGCGCCGGCACCGCGAGCAGCGAGTCCCGGGCGCGGGGCCGCTCGGGCGGCTGGCTGAGCCTGCGCGCCGCGCTGCTTGACGGGCCGCCTGGCCGGGCCGACGTCGTCGTCAGCGTGGAACCGACCCCGCGCGGCGACCTCAGCAGGCTGGCGCTGGCGGCCCGCGGCCTCACCGCCCGCGAGGAAGACGTCGCCGTGCTCGTCCTGCAAGGCGCCAGCACCCGGTCCATCGCGGCCGCGCTGTACCTGTCGCCGCATACGGTGCAAGATCACCTCAAGGCGATCTTCGCCAAGCTCGGGGTCAGCAGCCGCCGGGAAATGATCGCCCAGCTCGTCCTCGGCTAGCCAGCGGCGCCGGCCAGCAGGGGTACGGGCAGTACCACCGCTGCCGTGTGGGCGCCATCATTGCCGGCGGCCGCGCCGGCCGGTGGAATGCTGTCATGGCAACGGTCTGGCTCGCGCTGCGCGCGGACGTCAGGCGGCGCTGGCCGGCGCTGCTGAGCCTCGCCGTGCTGCTCGGGCTCATCGGCGGCGTGGTGCTGACCGCCGCGGCGGGAGCGCGGCGCACCGACACCGCCTACCCGCGGCTGCTGACCTGGGCCAACGCGACCCAGGTGGACATCATCCCCACGGCGAACAGCATCCCGGCCGACTACTTCGCCGCGCTCGCCAGGCAGCCGCACGTCGCGGCCATGACCACCGCGGGCCTCTACAACGCGGTGGTGTCGCGCGGCAACCCGACGAACGTGACCGTGATGTCGAGCCCGGACCGGGCCATGGGCGTCACCGTCGACCGGGTCAAGGTCCTCGCGGGCCGGCTGTACGACGCGAAGGCGCCCAACCAGGCCATGGTCGATCAGCAGACGGCCAGCATCGAGCACCTGGCGCCGGGCGGCACGCTGCGGCTGTACGCGGTACCCAGCGCCCCCACCGGCGAGCCCGAGTACAGCAAGGCCGTCACGCTGACGTACCGGGTGACCGCGATCGTCGCGTACGACGACGCGATCGTGCCCACCGGCAGCAACAACGCGGCGCCAACCGTCCTGCTCAGCTGGCCGTTCGCCCCCGCGGCGGTGGCCGCGAGCCTCAACGACGGGTACGAGGCCGCGGTCCGGCTGGCGCCGGGGGCGTCGCAGGCCGCGTTCACCAGCGCCGCCGGAGCACTCGCCAAGAAGTACCCCGACACGACGGGCAGCGTCATCACGATCAACCAAGCGGACCAGGTCAACGCCACCGAGCGGGCCATCGGGCCGGAAGCGGTCGCGCTCGCGGTCTTCGCCGGCCTCGCCGGGCTGATCGCGCTCGCCGTCATCGGCCAGCTGCTCAGCCGCCAGCTCGCGCTCGACGCGGCCGAGTTCCCTGTGCTGCGCGCGCTCGGCGTGCAGCGGGCGGCGCTGGTCACGTTGTCGCTGGCCCGGCTGGGGATCGTGACCGTCACCGGGGCCATCGCCGCCGTCGCCGTCGCGATCGCCGCGTCGCCGCTGATGCCGATCGGGCCCGCCCGGCTGGCCGAACCGCATCCTGGCGTCGAGGTCAACCTCGCGATCCTCGGCACCGGGTTCGCCGCCATCGCGCTGCTCCCGCTCGCCGTGCTCGTCCCGGCCGCCTGGCGGGCGGCGCGGCAGGCGCAGGGCCCGCTCGGCCTGGCCGAGCCCACCGCCCGGCAGTCACGGCCGTCGCGGCTGGCGGCGGCGCTGACCCACGCCGGGTCCGTGACCGGTGGCGCCGGGGTAGCGATGGCGTTCGAGCCGGGCCACGGCCGGACCGCGGTCCCGGTGCCCAGCGCCCTGGCCGGCAGCGTCATCGCGGTCGCCGCGCTCGCGGCCGCCGCCGTCTTCGGCGCCAGCCTCGTCGGGCTGGTCAGCACGCCGCACGACTACGGGCAGAACTGGGTCCAGGAGGTCGATTTCAACTTCGGCACCTCGTCTCCCGCTCAGGTCGCCCAGGTGCCAGAAGTCCTGCCGGCGGTCAGCGGGTACGCCGCGGGGAACTACGGTCAGCTCACCATCGACAACCAGATCGTGCCCGCGATCGGCCTCAACCAGGTGCGCGGCCGCGGCTTCCTCACGCTGCTGGCCGGCCGCGCGCCGACCGCGCCTGACGAGATCGCGCTCGGCGCGCGGACGCTGCGCGCGATCGGCGCCCGCCTCGGGCAGACCATCACGGTCACCGTGAACGAGGACACCACCGGCGGTGCTGGCCCACCGGAGCGGATGCGCGTCGTCGGCGTCACCGTCCTTCCCGCATTCAGCCGGGGCAGCTTCTCCCCCACCGGCCTGGGCACCGGAGCGGTACTGCCGACCATCGTGCTATCCAACTCGACGCGAATCGGCAGCGGCGGCTCACCCTGCAAGCCCGGCGCGGACTGTTACAACTTCTTCCTGCTCAGGTACAAGCCTGGCGCCGACCTGGCCGTCAACGCCGGTCATCTCACCGCGGTCCTCCAGCAGCACGGCTGCCCGGTCGGGTCCTGCATCATCGCGCCCACCGCGGACCAGCGGCCCGGCGATATCAAGAACTACGCGGGCATCAGGGACACCCCGCTCGTCCTCGCCGTGGTACTCGCGGTGCTCGCCGTCGGCACGCTGGCGCACGTGCTGCTCACCGGCGTGCGCCGCCGCCGCCGCGACCTGGCGCTGCTCAAGACCCTCGGCTTCACCAGGCGGCAGGTGCTCGGCACGGTCGCGTGGGAGGCCAGCGCGTTCGCCGCCGTCGCGCTGCTCGTCGGGCTGCCGCTCGGCGTCATCGCCGGCCGCTGGGCCTGGGCCCTGTTCGCGAACGCCGCCGGGGTGTCCGCCGCGGCCACCGTGCCGCTCGCCACGGTGCTGCTCGCCATCCCCGCCACCCTGCTGGCCGCCAACGTCATCGCCGCCGCGCCCGGCTGGGAAGCCGCCCGGCTGCGGCCCGCGCTCGTCCTGCGAACGGAATGACCCCCATGGAACTCGTCTGGATGGCACTGCGCGCCGACCTCAGGCAACGCTGGCGGGCGCTGCTCAGCCTCGCCCTGCTGCTCGGCCTGATCGGCGGCGTGGTGCTCACCGCCGCGGCCGGCGCGCGGCGCACCGACACCGCCTACCCGCGTCTGCTGAACTGGGCGAACGCCAGCCAGGTGGACATCCTTCCGGCGGCTAACGGCATCCCCGCCGACTACTACGCGGCGCTTCACCGGCTGCCACAGGTCGCCGCGATGTCGACCGCGGTGCTGTACCAGGTGACGCTGCCGACCGCCCGGCACGCGGACAACGACCAGGTGACCGCCATGTCCAGCCCCGATCACGGGTTCGGGGTGACCGTCGACAGGGTCAAGGTGCTGCACGGCCAGCGGTTCGACCCGGACGTCCCCGGCCAGGTGATGGTCGACTCCCAGCTTGCCGCGCTCGAGCACGTGGGCCCCGGCGGCACGCTGCGCCTGTTCGGCGTGCCCAACACTCCGGACGGCACTCCGGTCTTTGCCAACCGTGTTCCGCTGTCCTTCCGGGTGACGGCGGTCGTCGTCTTCGACAATCAGATCGTGCCGATCGGCGGCGGCAGCGGCAGTGGCAACGTCGAGCCGACGGCGCTGGTCAGCTCCTTCCCCGTGCCGAACGCCGCGCGCACGATGAGCTACGGCAACGAGGCGGTGATCCGGCTGCGGCCCGGCGCGACGCTCGACAGCCTCTCGCGCGCCGCGACCATGCTGGCGAAACGGTACCCGGACACCGGCGGCCAGGTCCTGGTCATCAGCCAGGCCACCCAGGTGGCCGCCACCCGGCAGGCCATCAGGCCGCAGGCGGTCGCCCTCGCCGCGTTCGCCGCGCTCACCGGCCTCATCGCGCTCGTCGTCATCGGCCAGCTGCTCAGCAGGCAGCTTGCCCTGGACGCCGCGGAGTTCCCCGTGCTGCGCGCGATCGGCGCGACCCGCGCCAGCCTGGTCGCGCTGTCGCTCGCCAGGCTCGCCATCGTCACCCTGGCCGGCGGCGTCATCGCCGTCGCCGTCGCCATCGTGGCCTCCCCGGTGATGCCGATCGGCCCGGCCCGGCAGGCCGAGCCGCATCCCGGCGTCGAGGTCAACCTCGCCATCCTGGCACCGGGCTTCGCGGTGATCGCGCTGCTGCCGCTTGCGCTGCTAGCCGGCGCCGCCTGGCGGGCGGCGCGGGCCGCCGGCGGCCCGCTCGGCGTCGCGGAGCCTGTCCAGCCAGCACGGCGGTCGCGGATCGGCGGCGCGCTGACCAGGGCCGGCACCGTGACCGGCGGCATCGGCGCCGCGATGGCGTTCGAGCCGGGCCACGGCCGGACCGCAGTCCCGGTGCGCAGCGCGCTGGCCGGCAGCGTCATCGCGGTCGCCGCGCTGACCGCCGCCGCCGTCTTCGGCACCAGCCTGGTCGCGCTGATCTCCACCCCGCACGACTATGGGCAGAACTGGGACGCCCAGCTTGACACGGAGTTCGGCGGGGTGCCTGGCTCGCTCGGCGCGCGGGTGATCGCGGCCGAGCCCGCGGTGACCGGGTACGCGTCCGGCAACTACGGCGAGCTCGTGATCGGTGGCCAGATCGTGCCCGCCATCGGCCTTGACCAGCCCCCAGAAGGCGGCTACCTGACGATGCTGGCCGGCCGTGCGCCCGTGGCCCCCGATGAGATCGCGCTCGGTGCCCAGACGCTGCGCGCTATCCACGCGCACGTCGGGCAGACGATCCCTGTCACCGTCGAGCAGCTCGCGGCCGACCTGCCCAGCGTGCGCCGCGACATGCGCGTCACCGGGGTGACCGTGCTGCCCGCGTTCGGCCGCGGCACATTCACTCCGACCGGCCTCGGCACGGGAGCAGTCACGACGGCCTCGGTACTGTCGGTTCTCTCGGTGCCCGACGCGGTCACGCTGTGCCATACCAAAGTCACCTGCTACAACTTCTTCCTGCTCCGCTACCGTCCGGGCACCGACACGACTGCGGCGGCGGCGACGCTGATCGCGGCGGTCACCAAGGCGAGCTGCCCGCCAGGCTCCTGCGCCGTGACCGCCGACCAGCGGCCGAGCGACATCAAGGACTACGCCAGCATCAGGGACACCCCGCTCGTGCTCGCCGCCGTGCTGATCGTCTTCGCGGTCGGCACCCTGGCGCACGTGCTGCTCACCGGGGTGCGCCGGCGGCGCAGGGACCTCGCGCTGCTCAAGACCCTCGGTTTCCAGCGGTCCCAGGTCCTCGGCGTGGTCGCCTGGGAGGCGACCGCCTTCGCTGTCGTCGCGCTGCTGATCGGGCTGCCGCTCGGCCTGCTGGCCGGCCGCTGGGCCTGGGCGTACTTCGCGGACGCGGCAGGCGCTCCCGCCGACGCCAGAGTCCCGCTTACCGCGGTGCTGCTCGCCATCCCGGTCACGTTGCTGATCGCGAACCTCATCGCCGCCTGGCCCGGCTGGACCGCCGCCCGCCTCCGCCCGGCCGCCGTGCTGCACACCGAGTAGGGGTCCTGCCCGCTTGCTGAAGGGCGGTTGGGCTCGGGAGACGGCCGCTTACGTTCTGGATAATTCGGAACGGAGGGTGGCGGCTGCGGGAACTCTCGCTACGGACCTGGCGGGGGGCAAGGCGACGAGGGCGGCGACCGCGAGGGTCGCCGGGATCATCCACAGCACCGGCAGCCAGGTGATCGCGCTGGGCGGCAGGCCGGCCTGGTCCGCGAACAGCTGCCAGGCCCACCGGCCGCCGGCGATGCCGAGCGGCACCCCGACGGCGAGCGCGACCGCGGTCACGGTCGCGACCTGGCAGAACGCGACCGCGCTCAGCTCCCTGCGGAACATCCCGAGCACCTTCAGCAGCGCGAAGTCGCGGCGCCTGCGGCGGGCGGACGTGAGGATGAACTGGGCGAGCACCGCCAGGCCGAGGATCGCGAGGACGCCGGCCAGGATCTCGGGCGTGGCGTCGATGGCGGCGAAGTTGGTCACCGTGTTCGGCCGCTGATCGGTGACCAGGCAGGTGTTCTGCTGGATGGTCGCGCAGAACGGGCTCCACGCGCGCTGGAACGCCGCGATGTTCGCCTGCCTGGCCGGCCCGGGCGCGAAGTTGACCAGCACGAAGTTGTACCCGCCGACGCTGCCGTTGGCTGCGTTCGCGAGCGGAGCGAGCACGGGCGCCGTGGTCTCGGCGCCCTGCCCGGCGTCGGTGGGCGTGAAGCTGCCCTGGCCGAAGAAGGGGAACACGGCGCTGCCGGTGATCAGCATCGTGTGCGGGCCCGAAGGAGTGCCCACCGTGACCGTCTCGCCGACCCGCAGCCCGAGCTGGCGCAGCACCGAGCCGCCGAGCGCGATCTGGCCGGCGGTGGCGGGCGGGTGTCCGGTGATCACCGTCGAGGACGTCATCGGGCCGGTTCCCGGTGCCAGGCCGATCGCCGGGATCACGGTCGTGCCGATGGTGATCGCGCCGTTCACCCCGTAGGTGACGCCGGTAATGCCCGCCGCGCGACCAGTGAGCTGGGTGAACTGTTTCGGCGTGATGGTGGCGAACTGCCCCTCGAACGCGATGTTCCAGTCCTGGCCGTACAGGCTCGGCGTGCTGACGAGGCGCAGCAGGTTCGCGCCGAACGTGCCCGCGCCGGCGACCGCGGCCACCGCGACCGCCAGGCCGAGCATGGCGCTGCGCACCGGGACGCTGGACCGGCCCGTGCCCGGGTCGAGCGCGAACCGCACGCCGGTGACGGCAGCGAGCGGCGCGCCGGCCCACGACAGCCGCTCGGCGAGCCGCGGGCGGCGCTGCGACGGTTCCGGCAGCTCCGCGGCGGGGCGCGCGGCGGCCTGCCGCCACGCGGTCACCGCGACTCTGGCGGCGAGCAGCACCACGATCGCCACCGCCCCGGCGGAGAGCACGCCAGCGTTGACGCTGACGCCCGGATCCGGCTCGGCTAGCCTGGCCGGGCCGATCGGGGTCAGCGGGGAGGCCGCGACAGCGATCGCGACCGCGCCGAGCGCGCCGGCGACCGCGGCGGCGGCCGTCTCGGCCATGCTGGCGGCGAACAGCTGACGGCGGGTCATGCCGAGCGCGGCGAGGGTGCCGTTGTCCTGGGCGGCGGTCAGCAGCGTCCTGGCCGCGACCTGGCCGACGATGAGCAGCGCGGTGAGCGCGAGGGCGAGCGCGAACAAGGCGAGGGCGATCGCCTGCGGGCGGATCAGCCGCTCGATGGTCGCCGCCTGCGCCGTCTCATCGGCGGTGATGATCTGGCCGCCGGTGCTCGGGTATCGCTTAGCCAGCGCCGCCGCGTTCGCCGTGAACGCCGCCAGCGACGTGCCTGGCCTGAGCGTCACGTAGGCGCCGTCGAAGCCGTGGTAACCGGGGCCGAGCTCGCGGTACAGCGCCAGGCTGGCCAGCACCATCGCGTTCTGGTCGAGGTATGTGACAGGGAGGACCGAGGCGCGGGTCACGAAGACGCCGACGACGTGCTCGGTCAGGAAAACGGGCCGCGGGTGCGGCGCGTTGGCGAACGCGGCCATCGTGAGGACGGAGCCGACATGCAGGTTGAGCTGCTGCGCACCGATCTGGGTGACGGCGACCTCGCGCGGAGCGCCCTGGGCGGGCAGGCGGCCGGCCAGCAGCTTGACAGTGTCCACCGTGCGGCCGAAACGGCCGTCGAGCGAGGCGGCCGTGGCGGCGTCCTGATCAGGGGTGCCGTTCGCGCTCACCGGCACCGCGTCGATGCCGACCAGCGCGGCGGTCGCGGTCACGCCGGGCAGCGCGCCGAGCGCGGCGTCGTATCCGCCGACACCGGAATTAGCGGGCGAGACAAGCATGTCAGAGGCGTGCGACTGCGCCAGGAACCGCGGGTAGGCGCTGTTCGTGCGGCTCGCGCCGGCCGCGGCGGCCAGCACGGCACCGCCCGCGATGGCGATGATCAGCGCGAGGCCGGCCCAGGCGCGGCTGCCGCCGCGCAGCTTGCGCGCGACGAGCAGCGCCACAGCGAACATACGCGCAGCGTAGGGGTGATCCGCGACGGCCGCTAGGGCGGTGCCGCGCGCGGATTGGTGTGCCTACCACCACCGCGTTTTGGGGTAGTCCGCACACTGGTGCCCGGCGGGTGTCCGCGGGAAAACTGGCATCGTGGAGCGGAATGCCGCGGCGCCCGGGACATCCGGGCAGACGAACCGCGCAATCGACGTGTTCCTCGCGGACGACAACCTGATCGTCCGCGAGGGAGTGAAGGCGCTCATCGAGCGAAACGCCGACCTGCGCGTGGTCGGGGTAGCCGCCGACTACGACGGGGTGGTGTCCGGCTGTATGGGGAGCGAGCCCCAGGTGCTGGTCACCGACGTGCGGATGCCCCCGTCGTTCCGGCGAGAGGGGATCGACGCCGCCAAGGAGGTGCGGTCCCGGTTCCCCGGCACGGGCGTGGTGATCCTGTCCCAGTACGACGACCCCGAGTACGCGGTGTCGCTGCTCGCCGAGGGCTCGGCCGGGTACGGCTACCTGCTCAAGGACCGGGTCGCGGAAGGCACCCAGCTCGCCGACGCGATCCGCGCGGTGGCCACCGGCGGCACGGCGCTCGACCCGCAGATCGTGGAGGCGCTGGTGCGGCCGGTGCTGACCCCCGGCGGGCTGTCGGCCGCCGAGGAGCAGTTGCTCAGCCTCATCGCTGAGGGTCGCACGATCAAGGCGATCGCCGCGATCAGGAAGGTGCCGCCGTCGGTGATCGACGCGGAGGTCGAGGAGGTCTTCGTCAAGCTCGCCACCGGCGTGTCC
>Ga0335075_10005830_pt1 | contig 19053 bp, 18 predicted proteins | sample Lox_Sample_24_FD_206723 | JGI IMG/M metagenome (GOLD analysis project Ga0335075, IMG submission 206723) | Soil microbial communities from Loxahatchee National Wildlife Refuge, Florida, United States - Lox_Sample_2.4 | ecosystem: Environmental > Terrestrial > Soil > Wetlands | place: USA... | reverse complement strand
TCGCTCCCATCACCGACCCAAGACGCAACGCGTTCACGCGCCGGGCATAGAGCGCGCGGAAGTCACGGCATGCCGCAGCCGCGGTTCGATAGCCCTCCGACCGCGGCAATTGCCGGCGCCCCAGCAAGCTTTCGATGATGCGCCGGTCGATCTCGGCCGGCGAGGGGGGTGTGTCTGGGCTCTCGACAGGCCGCGCCGAGCGCTCGTCGGCTTGCGCCGCGGAAGCCGGCGCGAGCAGCAGCGCTGCGGCCAGCGCCAAGTCGCAGAGCCTGCGCAGTGAAGTCGACGCAGCGGACATGGGCACCCCGCGTCACCGGCAATGCCGCGGGCCGCCGCCCGGCTCCGGTCATCGGTGCCTTGCGCGAGCCCTCCTTCTGTAAGACAACCGAAACGGAGTGAAAGCGAAAAATTAGCGCGGAACAACGTCGCGCGATGAGCGGCCCGATGGAGGCCGCTTGCGCGACCACCCCTGCCGCGGGTTGCGGGACGCGCGCCGCATCATCAACCTGCACGGCGTTGTCATAGGGATCGGAGACACCGGCCTTTGTTTCGCACGCGTAAGCACGCATTGCAGCCATCGCCGCTTGCTTCGCAGGCCAAGCGAAGCGCAAAATCGACTGCGACGTGGAGGCGTCGGACAGGACTTATGTCGCTCAAGTTCCTTCTTGCGACGACCGCCGTCGCGGCCATGTCGTCGGTTCTGGGCTGGCACGACGCCGCTTTGGCGCTCGATCTGTGCTCGCTCGCGATCTTCCTCGGCGTCGGTTGCGGGCTGGCGCCAGCCCTACTTCTAACGCGGCTTCAATCGACGTGCGCAGCGCCTCCGCTCGGGTGGGGCATGCGCGATGCGATCGTGTTGCTGACCGCCGGAGCGGAAAGAGTCCCAATCATCGGCGACATCGAGCCCGGAATTTTTGCCTATGGGCGAATCGCAAAGGCGGTCGAGCTCTATCGCGCGTGCAAGCAGCAGGGCGGCGACTGCAAAATCATCGTGAGCGGCGGTGATACGCGCGGGTATGGAATGGCCGAGGCGCAGGTCTACGGACGATACTTGCATCGGCTCGGAGTGAGTGTCGGCGACGTGACGCTGGAAGAGCGTAGCATGAATGCATGGCAGAACGCTCAGTTCGCCACCGACTTGCTGCGCCGGCAGCGAGCGGACCGCGTTCTGCTGGTGTCCTCGGGTTTTCATGTGCAGCGAGGTTGCCTCTACTTTTCGCATTTTGGCGTCAATGCGATCCCGGTCCGTGCCGACTATCTGAGTGCGATGCTGTCGCCATGGCCGGTCGCTTATAACTTTGCCGTCGCGGATGTCGCGATCCACGAGTACATCGGCATGGCGCGCTACTATCTCTACAACATGCTCGGCTGGAATGTCGCCGCGACACAACGCGGATAGCGATGTCGATGGTCAGCCGCAGCGCCCGTTGACCACGTCGTTCTCGGCTCAGGCGAAGAACGTCGCTCAAATCTGCATATGCTCTTCGATGCCGCGCGCGGCATCTGCGGTCACTGGGCCGCTGGCGATGATCTCGCCGCGCTTCAGCACGGCGTAGCGATCGGCGATACCGAGCGCGAAGGGGAGATGCTGCTCGACAATCAGGAGGGCGATGCCGTCGCGACGACGGCGGCTGGCCAGCACCTCGGCCAGACGGTCGATGACCGAGGGTTGCAGCCCTTCGGTCACTTCGTCCAGCATGAACAGCAGCGGCTCCGCCATGAGGCCGCGGGCGACGATGAGCATCTTCTGCTCACCGCCGGAGAGCGTGCCGGCTCTCTGACCGAGGCGCTTGGCGAGGATCGGAAAGGCTTCCGCCACCTGGGCGAATCGCGCCTCGAACGCGCCGTCCGACAGCAGGCCCAGGCGCAGATTCTCCCGCACCGTCAGATCTTGGAACAGCGCCTGCTCCTGCGGTGCATAGGCGAGGGCCTGGCGGCGCTTGGCATGGGGCGCAAGGTGCGTGACGTCGCGGCCCCTGAAGGTCACCCTGCCGCTCTCCACCGGCAGGAAACCCATGATGGTCTTCAGCAGCGAGGTCTTGCCCATGCCGTTCTTGCCGACCAGCGCCAGCACCTCGCCGCGCCTGACACTGAACGACACGTCGCGGATCACCGTCGAGCCGCCATAGCCGCTGCTGAGCCCGCTCACCTCCAGCAGCGGTGCCGGGTCGCCGGTCACGCCGGACTCTCCGCCATCTGGCCATGGCCGGTATAGATCTCGCGCACCAGTGGCGCGTCGACGACCTCGGCCACCGTGCCGTCGAGCGCGATCCGTCCCTGATGCAGCACGATAATGCGCGAGGAGATCTCGCGCACGAAATCGAGGTCGTGCTCGATGATGAGCACGCAGAGTCGGTCATGCCGCACCAGCTCCGTAAGGATGGTGCCGAAGCGCTGGCGCTCGACGCGCGTGAGGCCCGCCGTCGGCTCGTCGAGGAGCACGACTTCCGGCTCGAGCGCCAGCACCATGGCAAGCTCCAGCGCCTGCTTCAGCCCGTGGCTTAGCAAGCGGGCGGGCTCGTGCAGCCGCTCGGCGAGCCCGGCATTCTCGACGACGACGCGCGCCGCCGGCGGCAGGGCGAGCACGGGCGAGGCCCTGAACCACGAGGGCCGCTCATGCCGAGTGCGCGCGATACGCAGGCAGTCGGCGACACTCAGGGTCTCGAAGACCGAGGCCGCCTGGAACTTGCGACCGAGACCCAGGGCCACGATACGGTCGGGTGCCAAGCGGCCGATCGGGTGACCGCCGATCTGCACCTCGCCGGCGCTGCGCTCGCGCCCGTCGGCCAGGCAGCGAATGAGCGTCGTCTTGCCGGCGCCGTTGGGCCCGACCAGGCTGACGAGTTCGCCGCGGCGCGCCGTGAAGTTGATGCCGGAAAGGACGGTCAGGCTCCCGAAATGCTTTTCCACGCCCGTGGCGCGGACGACCTCGTCGGCAGCGTCCGGCGGGCGCGGCCTGGCCGGGGCCTGGACGAGCCGAGTGGTGCGGCCCGCCGGCGCGCGCCGCGCCAGGCCGACCAGGTGCGCAACACCGCCATAGAGGCCGCCCGGCAGCAGCAGGATGACGGCGATAAAGACGATGCCGACGATCAGCTCCCAGACATAGGGCAGGCTGCCGGAGAGAAAGGCACTCGCCACCTCGATGGCAAGCGCGCCGATGACCGCGCCCGCCAGCGAACCGCGCCCGCCCAGCGCCACCATCACGATGAGCTCGGTGCCAAAGAGGAAGCTGGCATTCTCGGGAGCGGCGATCCCGCCATAGGCGGCGTAGCCGAAACCCGCCATCCCGGCGACGACGCCGCAGACGACGAGCAGCAGGATGCGGCGCAGGCTGGTATCGAGGCCGAGATAGGCGCAACGCTGCTCGTTGTCGCGCAGCGCCGACAGGATGCGTCCGGCGTCGCTGCTCAGATAGATCTTGGCCACGACGGCCACCGCCACGAGGCCGAGGCCCGCAACGCGGAACCAGTCTTCATTGGCGAGATCGAAGCTGTCGAAGCCGACCAGGCCGCTCGACGAACCGGTGAAGGTGCCGCCGGAATAGAGCACTTGCACCAGCACGATCGGCAGCACCAGCGAGATCACCGAGGCGTAAAGCGGTGTGGCCCCGGGATAGAAGGAGAGCCAGCCAACGAAGAGCGCGACCGCGCCCGAGGCCAGAATCACGACGGTCACGGCGAGGGCGACGCTCGTCGGCGAGAAGCCGAACCCGGTGAAAACGATGGCAAGCCCGTAGGCGCCGAGCCCGAAAAAGGCGGACTGCCCGAAGGTCAGGAAGCCGCTATAGCCCCACAGGATGTCGACCGTGATGGCGGCGATGGCGACGAAGCTCGCCCGCACCAGGATGTCGACGAGATAGGTGCCGATGACGCCGGGCGCTGCCAGCACCAAACACGCCGCCAGCAGCGCCGGCGCAGCGAGCCTTACCCAGGCGCCGATCCCCCAGCCGGCCGGCCGGGCTGCTTCGCCCGTTTCAAGCACGGGCGAAGCCGGCCGGGCGCAGGCGCAGCGCCAGCGCCGCGACCACCGCGATGGTCAGACCGCCGAGGATCGGGCTGATGAAGGTGCTCGCCAGGACCTGCAGGCCACCGAGGACGAGGCACGAGACGGCGAGCGTCAAGAGCGAGCCGCCGGACACCATGACCAGCATGAAGGCATTGGTGAGCCAGGCGATGCCCATGTTGGGATCGACGCTGGCGAGCGGCGTGATCAGCGCGCCCGCAGCGGCGGCCAACCCGCTGCCGATGGCAAAGGTGATGAAGCGCACCCGCGTGCTGTCGATGCCGAGACTCTGCGCCAGCCCTTCGTTCAGGATGACGGCGCGTGTGTTGAGGCCGAGGCGCGTGCCGTTCAGCAACGCCGTGAACAGGACGCCGATGACGAGCGCAGCCGGGACCAGCGCCAATCGGTAGCGCGAATAGTCCCCGCCCAGCAGTGCCATCGTTCCGGCGAGCGGCGACGGCACGAATTGCACCTGGCGCCCGAAGGCGAGCGTCACGAGCTGGCCCAGCACAATGCTGAGTCCCCAGGTCGCGAGGATGGCGTCGAGCGGACGGCGATAAAGCCGCCGCACGATGAACCCTTCGGTCACGGCGCCCAGTGCCGCCCCGGCCGCGAAGCCGATGACCGGCGACAGCCACAGCGGCACGGCGAGCCAATAGGTGACCAACGCCGCATAGGCGCCGACGGTGATGAACGCGCCATGCGCGAAGTTGATGATCTTCATCACGCCGAACACGATCAGTAATCCGGACGAGACAATGAACAGCCCGGCGGCGGTGGTGAGGATATCGAGCAGCAGCGTGCCCATGGCAAAGACTGTCTAGAGTGGAACCCGCGTGGACTGAATCAGATCAACAAGGATCGTCATGACCGGGCGAAGCTCAGGATGAGGAAGCTTCTACGTGCCATCACCAACTTATCCTCACCCTGAGCCTGCGCGCGATCTTTATGCAGCGACGTTCCGGCCAATGCGCGAATGACCGGCCATGCTTGTCACGACTTGAGCCCGGGGCATTGGCTGCCGGGATCGACGTTCGGGAAGCTCTTGATCACCGTCACCGATCCGTCCGGCTGGACCTGGCCGAGATACATGGTGAGGGGCGCATGATGCTCCTTCGACATGGTGATGGTGCCGCGCGGCCCGGAGACGGAGACTTTGCCGAGCGCCTTGAGTACCGCCGCGCCCTCGGTGCTGCCGGCCTTCTCCACCGCCGCCTTGTAGGCATAGACGCCCTCGTATTCCGGCACCGAGAGATCATTGGGCGTCTTGAGGTTGTTGCCGAACTGCTTCGCCATGTCGGCGAGGAACGTCTTGTTGGCCGCGCTGTCGATGCCGGTGACATAGGACGCCGAGAGGTAGATGCCGGCAGCGTCGGCGCCCATGCTCTTGGCCGTGCCCTCGTCGACGGCGAGATTGCCGTAGGGGATGTCGACGCCGGCGGCGCGCAGCTGCTTGGTCAGCGTCACGTTCGGCGCGCCGCCCGCCGTCGACGTGATCAGGGCATCGGGATGCGCGCTCTTCAGCTTGGAAATGATCGGCGTCCAGTCGCTGCCGTCCATCGGCAAGTATTCCTCGCCCACCACCTTGCCGCCGGTCTTGGTGATGTAGGCTTTGGCAAAGGCGAGCATGCCGCGGCCGAAGGCATAGTCGGAGCCGATGAGGAAATAAGTCTTCGCCTTCTTAGCCGCGTTGAAGTAGTCGACGATCGGCGGCACCTGCTGCTCAGGGACCCAAGCGTTGACGTAGAGATAGCGATTGCACGACCGCCCTTCGTAGAACGAGGTGTAGATGTAGGGCACCTTGCCACGGCTGACGATGGGCAGTGCCGCATTGCGTGCGGCGCTCGTCTCCATCGAGATGATGACATTGACCTTCTTCTGGAAGATCAGCGAGTCGAATGCCTTCTGCGCGCCGACGGCGCCGGAGGCGTCATCGGCGACCTCGAGCCTGAGCGGATGACCGAGCACGCCGCCCTTGGCATTGATCTCGTCGACGGCGAGCTGTGCCGACTGCACGACCGAGGGCGCGACGACGCTGTTGGCGCCGGAGAGCCCCACCGGCACGCCGATGATCAGCGGATCGGCGGACAGCGACGGATGGGCAGCGACGGCGAGCGTCAGGGCAATCGCCGGCACAGCTCCCCGGCGGCAAAGGGACGAGAGGCGCGAAGGCTTGACGTCGTGAATTGGCATGGCGGAGAGGATCCTTTCTGCAGGGAGGGGAAGGCCGGGAGCAATCTCAGTACCAGCCGGGCGGGAGTCCGGAGCCGAGCATCTCGTCATAGACGTCGGTCCGGCGGTCGCGCATGACCTGGTTGAAATCATTCCAGTTGCGCTTGCGCCGCGCATCGCCCAGCGCCACCGTGGCAGTGACGATCTCTTCGTTCTCGCGGCTCGCAGGGCCCGCGACCGGCCAGCCGGTGTAGCTGACGATGAGGCTCTGCCCTTCGAAGGGCTGGCCGCGCTCGGTACCGACGCGGTCGGCGCAGGCAACATAGAGCGAGTTGGAATGGGCCGCCGCCATGGCGAGAATGTTGGCCATGGCCTGCGCGCCCGGCTGCTGCCCGGCGATTGGCACCCAGTTCGTCGGCACGCACACGATGTCGGCGCCCTGCAGCGCGCAGAGACGGAAGGTCTCAGGGAACCAGATGTCGTAGCAAATGCCGATACCGATGCGGCCGATGGCGGTCCCGAACACGGGGAAGCCGAGATCGCCCGGCTCGAAATAGAGATTCTCCTCGTTCCAGAGGTGAACCTTGCGGAAGGTGCCGATATAGCCATCCGGGCCGATCAGGACGGCGCTGTTATAGAGCTTGGCAGCCGAGCGCTCGCAGATCCCGGCGACCAGATGCAGGCGATGGCGCGCGGCGCGCTCGGCCCAAGCGCTCACGCTGCGCCCCGACGGGATCTCCTCGGCGAGCGCAAACGCCTCGCTGCGCGAGCGGAAGACATAGCCGGTATTGGCGAGCTCCGGCAGCACGACCAAGCCCGCACCCTGAGCGGCCGCCTGGTCGATGAGGTCGAGGCTATGCGCGATATTGCCCTCGACCGCGCCGAACGCCGGCTGCATTTGCAGGCAGGCGATGGTCACGACGCTGTCGTCCCGTTTCTTTTGCTCAGCCGCCATCATTCCCTAAGAGATCCTAGAGCTGAAAAGCAAAAGCCCTCGACTGCGCCAGAAGCTGGCCACAAGCGAGGGCTGCATAGCCGGATTTTTGCGGCGGCCACCGGCCGCCTGCGCTCACACCGGAGCGACGGCAGATATTGTGAATTGGCCTAATTAAAAGTCAACGCGATTCTTTGAGCGAAAAATAGGCAGATGTGAGAGTCGCTCACGGGCTCACCCGGCGCCATCGATCAGCCCCATGCCGTCGAGCAATTCCTGCGCGCCGATGATCGTCGTGGCGATCTGCGCCATCGACAGGCGCTTCTGCGTCGCCTGGCGGCGGATGAGCTCGTAGGCATCCGTCTCGGCCATCTGCTTTAGCGCCGCCAGGATCTTGACCGCCTTGTCGACATCGCGCCGCGCCTTCAGCGTCTCTTCCAGCTTGGCGATCTTGGCATCGAGGCGGCGCGTGTAGCCGTGCAGCGAGCGGGCGAGCACCATGGTCGAGAGGATGCCGAAGGACCGGATCGGCTTGGTGACAACGCCATGGGCATTGCTGTCGAGCAGCCGCTTCAGCACGGTCGGGTTCTCATACTCGACGATGGCGACGAAGGTCGGACCGCCATTGGCGGCGCAAGATCCGGCGATCTGGGGCTCGGAGGCCTCGACGAGCTGAAACACCGTATCGACGTCGCCCGGCCATTCGGCGGGTGGCGGCCACATGCCGCGCACATTGCAGCCGATGCGTTTCAGCTGGTCGATCAGTGCGTCGCCTTCGGCGTCGCGCGGATGCACGACCAGCACGCGCGCGCCGCGCAGTTCCTCGATCAGGCGGCGGACCGCAGGCTTCATGGCGCCGCGATCTCCGCCTCGTCCGCCGCGCTGATCCAGCGCGCGCCAAGCGGCGAGAAGGCCAGATAGGGATCGGGCTTCACGGTGGCCTTGGCCTGCCAGACGATATCGAAGCCGCCGCCGGCGCGCACGCGCCCGATGCGCGGCGTGAGCCAGGTGTGGTTGTTGTCGGGATCGATGCGGACCATGCCTTCCGGCGCCTCGAAGGAGAGGCCCAGCGCTGCCTCGACCAGCCGTTGCGTGTCGAGCGTGGCCGCCCGGGCCAGCGCCAGGGCGAAGAGATGGACCTGGGCATAGGCCACGGCGCTCCACATGCTGAGCGGGCGCTCCGGGCCGTAGGTACGGCGGAAGGCGTCGGCGAAGCGGCGATTGGCCTCGCCGTCGAGCGAGCCGAAATAGCTGGCAGCGGTGATATGGCCGGCGCAGAGCTCAGCCCCGATCTCGGCGACCTCGCCCTCGGCCATCGTCAGGCTGGCGATCGGCTGATGCGCCGGATCGAAGCCGCTCTCGCGGTAAAGCCGATAGAAACGCTGCGCCGAACGGCCCACCACGGTCGAGAAGACGACATCGGGCGCGGCGTCGCGAATGCGCCCGAGCACCTCGCGCAATTGCGTGTCGCTGGCATCGAGCGGCAGGTAGAGCTCGCCCACGACCTGACCGCAGTAGCATTCGACGAGGTCGCGCATGATCCGGTTCGATTCACGCGGATAGACGTAGTCGGACCCGACCAGGAACAGGCGGCGCCCGACATTGCGGATCAGGAATTCGGCCAGCGGGAAACTGTTCTGGTTCGGCGTGGCGCCGGTGTAGATGATGTTCGGCGAATACTCGAACCCCTCATAGAGCGAGGGATACCAGAGCAGCCCATTGCGGCGCTCGATCGCGGGCAGGACCGCTTTGCGCTGGGCCGAGGAGCTGCAACCGAAGATCACCGAGACGCCGTCCTCGGTCAGCATCTGCTCGGCCATCCGGCGATAGGTCTCGGCATCGGATCTCGGATCATAGGCCAGCACCTCGAGCGGGCGGCCCAGCACGCCACCTTCCTGGTTGATCTCCTGGATGGCGAGCGCGGTGCCGAGAAAATGCTCGGTCTCCGTGACATGGGTGAGGCCGCTGCGCGAAAAGAGGACGCCGATCCGCCACGGCTCGACGGCCGGCGCTATGGGAAGCACCATGGATCGCTCTGTATGGGATCAAGCCTAAATCGCACCATAACAATCGGCGTCAGGAATGAATAGGGCTGGCTTTGGGCGGCCGAGCAACGGCATCCGGAATCGCTACGGATTGGACAGAATGGCACTCGCATTGCATGCTTTCGCAATGTTGGGAGGACCAGCATGACCGCCATACCGATCATTCGCTTGGCACAGAGTCTGGAGGGCCCGGCAGAGTTCGACGCTTGCGCGCGCGCCATCGCCGCGGCCTGCGAGCGTTCGGGATTTTTTGGCATCGAAGATCACGGCGTTCCGCGGGTGGTGATCGAGCGGACCCTGGCCGCAGCGAGAGGTTTCTTCGCGCAGCCGATCGAGCGCAAGCACCTGGTACGGCGCGAGCGGCCGGAGCTCAATCGCGCCTATATCGGCTTCGGCGCCGAGACGCTGGCCCGACTGGCGGGGCGCGAAACGCCGCCCGACGCGAAAGAAGTCTATACCGTGGGGCCAGAAGGCTACCCGGAAGACGAATATCACACCTGCGCGGCCGCACGCCCGCACTGGGGACCCAACCGCTGGCCGGCCGAACCAGCGGGCTTTCGCGCTGATGTGCTGGCCTATTGGGAGCAGATGCAAGGTTTGAAACTGCGGCTCACGCGCCTTTTTGCGCATGTGCTGGGTGTCGACGAGAACTACTTCCCCAGGCGCATGGCACGCAGCCCGGACCAATTGCGGTTGATACACTATCCTGCGCTCACCCAGGCTTGCGCGCCCGGCCAATTGCGCGCGGGCGAGCATACCGACCTCGGCTTCCTGACGGCGGTGTACAGCGACAACAACGCGCTGGGCGGGCTGGAAGTGCGCGACCGGAACGGCGATTGGGTCGCCGCTCCGAACTTCGACGGCTTCATGGTCAATATCGGCGATACGCTGATGCGCTGGTGCAATAACCGCTGGAAGTCGACGCCGCATCGCGTGGTCAATCCGCCGATCACCCTCGCGGGCAGTGACCGGATCTCGTTGGCGTTCTTTGCGATCCCTGACTACGACACGACGATCGCGTGCCTGCCCTCGTGCATCGACAGCGCGCACCCGCCGCTCTATCCGCCGGTGACGATGGGCGAATACCGGGCGCAGCGCTTCGCAAACACCGCCAACGCGTAACAGGGCAGCTGGGGCGCGATACGCCATCGCAATTGAACAAGATTGGAGCGGGTGAAGGGAATCGAACCCTCGTCGTAAGCTTGGGAAGCTTCTGCTCTACCATTGAGCTACACCCGCATCCCGGCATGACTTTAGGCGAAGCGGGGGGCGGTCTTCAAGCGCCGGCGCGGTCGACGGCGTCAAGCCGCCCGAGGAGGGTGCGGTCGAAGGCCTCGGCCGCCTCATACATCACCCAATGGCCGGCGCCGGGAACGATCTCGAAGAAGGCGTCGGGCTGCGCCCGGCGCAGCAGGTCGCGGCGATCCTCGACCCAGGGATAGGCGGTGACGTCACGCTCGCCCCAGATGCCGCCGATTGGCGCGACGATGCGCGGCAGCACCGGGCCGAGCAGGTTCTGCGGCGCGAAGACGCGGCTCTTGATGCGCGCCCGCGCCACATTCTCGACCTGGAGCCGGACGGCGAGGTCGTCGATGCGGCTCGTATCGGCGAACATCAGGATGCCGAGATTGACGCGCTGCAGCGCCGCCACATCGGCCGCGCTCATGCCGCGCCGCGGCGGCCGCATCGGCGTCATCGGCACGCGGCGCAGCCCCATGCTGGCGGAGCCCACGAAGGTCATCGAGCGGAGCTGCGCGCCGCGCGCCGCCGCGACGAGGCCGCCGAGCATGGAGCCGAAGGAGAAGCCGACGAGATGAAAGCGCTCGCCGCCCGGCAGCACCGTGTCGATGCCGCGGCCGATGATCTCGGCAAGACCATCGGGGGTCACGGGCGGTGGCGGCGAAGCGGAATCGCCCAAGCCCGGCAGATCGGCGGCGATAACGCGATAGCGCCGAGCGAGCGCATCGATGTTGCGCAGCCAGTGGGTCCAGGAGCCGTAGCCGCCATGCAGCAGCACCAGCGGCGTGCCCTCGCCCCAGCAGTGCCAGACCATGCTGCCTTCGCCGCACGGCGACCGCAGCACCAGCGCTGCTTTCTCCAGGCGCTCGAGCAGCGCCGGGGATGGGCTCATCTCTCGCGACGACATGGGCTTCGCCGGCTCCTCGCGCTGATTTCAGGCGGCAGCAGACTTACCGGGGAGCGCGGCGAAAGCCAAGCCCGGCCCCGCCGTACCGGCACGGCGCCGCGGCTTGACGCGCCTCAAGGGCGGTACAAAATGGAGACTCCGGGGTTGTGCGGGGTCCGATCATGTATGCTGAAACGACCCGATCGATCAAGGTTACGGTTAAGCCCTTTTACCTCGAGGACCAGTCTTCCCCCGGCGAGAACCACTATGTATGGGCCTATCACGTGCGCATCGAGAATCAAGGTCAGGAAACCGTGCAGCTGCGCCGGCGCCATTGGCGCATCACCGATGGGCTGGGCCGCGTGCAGGAAGTGCGCGGCCCCGGGGTCGTCGGCGAGCAGCCCGTGCTGCAGCCCGGCGAGAGCTACGAATACACCAGCGGCACGCCGCTCAGCACGCCGTCCGGCATCATGGTCGGCAGCTACGAGATGGAAACCGATCGCGGCGAGAGCTTCGCCGTGGCGATCCCCGCCTTCTCGCTCGACAGCCCGCATCAATCGATCCGGCTGAACTGACCGCCGGCCTCGCAGATCCTCTGGAGCATCCCGACATGGCGTCGAAACCCGAATTGCGGCCCGTTTCCCCGAAATCCGCCGCCGCGCGCAACGGCGCGGCGCGGCGCCCGTCGCGCGCGGAAGCGGAAGCGGCGGTGAAAACGCTGATCGAATGGGCGGGCGACGATCCCGCGCGCGAAGGCCTCAAAGGCACGCCGGCGCGGTTGACGCGCGCCTTCGAAGAGTATTTTTCCGGCTACGACACCGACCCGGTCGAGCTGCTGCAGCGCACCTTCGAAGAGACCGACGGCTATGACGAGATGGTGGTGCTGCGCGATATCCGCTTCGAGAGCCATTGCGAGCATCACCTCGCGCCGATCATCGGCAAGGCGCATGTCGCCTATCTGCCGCAGAAGCGCGTCGTCGGCATCTCCAAGCTCGCGCGGCTCGTCGAGGTCTATGCCAAGCGCCTCCAGATCCAGGAGAAGATGACGGCACAGATCGCCAACACGCTCGACGAGGTGCTGCAGCCCAAAGGCGTCGCCGTCGTCATCGAAGCGGCGCATCAATGCATGACGACGCGCGGCGTGCACAAGCCCGGCGTCGCCATGGTGACCTCGCGCATGCTCGGCGCGTTCCGCACCGACGCCTCCACCCGCCGCGAATTCCTCGCCATCATCGGCCAGCCGGCGGGCGGGCCGTTGGTCAACGTCTAGTTCTCAGTCGTCAGTTTTCAGTTATCAGTAGGCTGCGGCCAGACTGAAAACTGACAACTGACCACTGACGACTTTCTACTGAAAATACCCGCCGAAATGGGCGCTGATCTCGGTGCTCATCTGGTGGTCGAAATCGGTCATCATCTGCTTGGTCATGTCGTACCAGGTCTTGTCGCGGTCGTTGGGCGTGATGCCTTCGAGCACGCTTTGCGAGCGCGTCACCTTGACCGAGACGCTGCGCACCGGCAAGCCGCGGTCGTCGACGATGTCGAGATGCGCCGCGATGCTGGCGTCATAGCGCTCCGCCGGCTCGGTGGTGAAAGCGGCGGTGATGCCCTCGGTCTTCTTCTTGAGCTCGACCTCGACGACCGACGCATCGGTGATGACGAAGCGGGCATGGGCATTGCTGCCGCCGGCGGCGACCAGCCGGTCATGCGCCCAGTTCTCCAGCGCCCGCTCCGGCGGGATGGGGAAGAGATGCTCGACATGCGGCGGCTGGTAGCTCGGCTGGAAATTGGTCTGCACCTCGACATTCGAGACGGCAAGCCGGATCGGCGGCTCGCCGGTGAAGTGGATGTCGGGGAAGGTCGGCGGCGGCGGCGGCGATGTGCAGGCGGCGAGCGTACCGGCGAGCGCGCAGGCGATGACGAGAAGGTGCAAGGAACGAAGCTGCATGAAAATCCCCGACGGTCCCGACGAAGCGAGAGGCGGAGACTGGCATGAGCGGTTTCAGCTGTCCACCAGCGCGTTGATTGCCGCCTCGTCGAAGCCATAGGCGCTGCTGCAGAATTGGCAGGTGACGGTGATCCGCCCGTCCTGCTTCATCGCCGCGCGCTCCTCGGCGGGCAACAGGCGCAGCACCGCCTCGACGCGCTCGCGCGAGCAGCGGCAGCGCGCGGCGAGATCGTGGCGGCGATGGACGCGGACGCCGTCCTCGTGGAAGAGACGGAACAGCAGCGCCTCGGGCGCAAGCCTGGGATCGACCAGCTCGGCCGACGTGCTGGAGCTCATCAGGATGACGGCGCGGCGCCAGCCCTCCTCCGCCGCCTCGCGCCGCGGCGCCTCGCCTTCCGGCGGCAGGCGCTGCACCATGAGGCTGCCGCCGCGCCAGCGCGGCACACCCTCGGCGTCGGGGAGGCGCGCCACCGCCACTTTGAGCCCGGCCTCGACCTGCTCCGACTGGCGGAAATAGTGATGCGCGCAGGCGGCGAGGCTCGCCCCTTGCAGCTCGACGATGCCCTGGTAGCGGTCGGTATGCTCGCCCTGATCGACGGTGAAGGCGAGATAGCCCGCACCGAGGAGGCGCGGCACCGAGCCCCAGACCTCGCCATGCGCCATCGCCTTGGCGAGCTTTGCCTCGTCATATTGCGCGTAACCGCGCACCGCGCCGTTGCTGGCGATGTCGGCGACAAGGAGATGCACCGGCCCGTCGCCCTTGGTCTGGAGCGTAAACACGCCGTCATATTTGAGCGCGCCGGCGAGCGCCGCGGCGAGCGCGATCGCTTCGCCGAGGATCCCCGCCACCGGCTCGGGATAGGCATGGCGGGTCAGGATCTCGTCGAGCAGCGGCCCGAGCCGCACCAGCCGGCCGCGCAGCCCGAAAGGATCGATCTGGAAGGGCTGAACGAGATCGTCGGCGATCACACTCGGCATCGGCAACACCTCGCCGCGCGCACACGCGGCCATTTTGGGGGTGGCGCCGGAAGAGCGGCTCGGCCGCCGCTCAGGCGAGGCACCAGGACAGGATGCCCTTCTGCGCGTGCAGCCGGTTCTCGGCCTCGTCCCACACCACCGATTGCGGGCCGTCGATGACGCCGGCGGTGACTTCCTCGCCGCGCTTGGCCGGCAGGCAGTGCATGAAGACGGCGCCGGGCTTCGCCTTCGCCATCAGCCGCTCATCGACGCGGTAGGGAGCCAGCATGTTGTGGCGATTGACGTTGGCTTCAACCCCCATCGACACCCAGGTGTCGGTGACGACGCAATCGGCGCCGGCGACCGCGTCGTAGGGATCGGTGGTGAGGCGGACGCGGCCGCCCTGGGCGCGCGCCCAATCGAGCACGCGGCGCGGCGGCGCGAGCTCGGCAGGACAAGCGAGGCGGAGCTCGAAATCGAAGCGCGCCGCCGCCTGCATCCAGCTGACCGCGACATTGTTGCCATCGCCGCTCCAGGCGACAACGGCGCGGTCGAGCGGCCCTTTATGCTCCTCGAGCGTCATGACATCGGCCATGAGCTGGCAGGGATGGCTCGCATCGGTGAGGCCGTTGATCACCGGCACGGTGGCATGCTGCGCCAGCTCCTCGAGCTTTGCCGCCTGGGTGGTGCGGATCATGATCGCGTCGACATAGCGCGACAGCACGCGCGCCGTATCGGCGGCGGTCTCGCCGCGCGACAGCTGGCTGTCGCTGGCCGAGAGCACGATGCAGTCGCCGCCGAGCTGCTTCATCGCCACTTCGAAGGAGAGGCGGGTGCGCGTCGAGGGCTTCTCGAAGATCATCGCCAGCATCTTGCCGCTCAACGGCCGCGAGCGGTCGAGGCCGCGCTTGAAGGCGAAGCCGCGATCGAGAATGCGGCGCAGCTCGGCGGCGTCGACCCGGTCGAGATCGAGGAAATGCCGCGGCGTCGCCATGACCGGCGTGGCTCTTACTGCGGCCATTGCCGTGCCACTCCCTCGATGATGCCCATCGCCTCGTCGATGTGGCGCTCCTCGATGATGAGTGGCGGCAGCAACCGCACCACGTTGTCGCCGGCGCCGACCGAGAGCAGCCCGGCGCCGCGCAGCCGGTCGACTATCTCGGTGTTGGGTACGACGCATTTGACGCCGGTGAGCAGGCCGCGGCCGCGCCGCTCGGCGAAGATCTTGGGATATTTGGCGACGGCCGCGTCGAGCCGCTCGCGCAGCATGCCGGCGACCCGCTCGACCTGGGCGAAGAAGCCCGGCGCCAGCATGACGTCGAGCACGGCGTTCGCCACCGCCATGGCCAGCGGGTTGCCGCCGAAGGTCGAGCCATGCGTGCCGGCGGTCATGCCGACGGCGGCGCGCTCGGTCGCCAGGAAAGCGCCGACCGGGAAGCCGCCGCCCAGCGCCTTGGCGGTGGCGAGCACGTCGGGCGGCACGCCTTCCCATTCATGGGCGAAGAGCCGGCCGGTCCGGCCCATGCCGCATTGCACCTCGTCATAGACGAGAAGCAGGCCGAACTCCTCGCAGATCTCGCGCAAGCCCCGGAGATAGCCCTGCGGCGCCGTGGCGAGGCCGCCTTCGCCCTGCACCGGCTCGACCAGGATCGCGGCGGTCTCTTTGGTCACCTTGGCGCGCATCTCGTTGAGATTGCCGAAGGCGACATGGTCGAAGCCCGGCGCCGGCGGCCCGAAGCCCTTGAGATATTTCTCGTTGCCGGCCGCGGCGAGCGTCGCCAAGGTGCGGCCGTGGAACGAGCCGGTACAGGCGAGGATGCGGTATTTCTCGCCTTTGCCGGTCTCGGCCTGGTATTTGCGCGCGAGCTTGATCGCGCCTTCCACCGCCTCGGCGCCGGAATTGCAGAAGAACACGGTGTCGGCGAAGGAATGGTCGATGAGGCGCTGCGCCACAGTCTTTTGTCCCGCCACCTGGAACAGGTTGGAGGTGTGCCAGACCTTGTGTGCCTGGCGGGTCAGCGCCTCGACGAGATGCGGATGGCAATGGCCCAGGCCGGTGACGGCGACACCGCTGGCGAAATCGAGGTATCTCTTGCCGTCGGTGGCAAAGAGATAGGGGCCTTCGCCCCGCTCGAACGTCACATCGGCCCGAGCATAGGTCGGCAAAACGGCTGGAATCACGGAATCTCTCCTGCGCGACAGGGTTAAGGGATAGGGATCGAAAAACGACCGCCTATCGTCGTCGCTGCCGCGACGCCGTGCCCCTCTTCCATTCGAGCCGGCGAAGCCGGCGCTTTTCGCGCGTCATGATCCGCTCCGCTTCCCCTGCCCGCCTGCCCGACTGGACCGAACCGCAGGGAGAAGCGCCAAAGTATGGGGAGGCCGCCAACCCCTGTCAATGCGCGATGGGCGTTGGCCGGCGCCCGAGGCGGACGTCGCTTGCGGATTAGGCTAGCATCCGCCCGGCATGAGGAGGAGGCGACCCATGGGGAGCGCCTGGCGCCTTGGGCGGTTTTCGACGGTGCTCGCCGGCATGATCGCCGCGGCGCTCGCCGTGGCCGTGCCCGCGCCGGCACAAGCCGCCGCGCAGGCCGTGGTGCTCGAGATCGACGGCGCCATCGGGCCGGCGACGGCCGAGTACGTGACAAACGCGTTGCACAGCCTCGATGCGCGCGAAACCCGGCTGGTGGTGCTGCGCCTGAACACGCCGGGCGGGCTCGACAGCTCGATGCGCGCCATCATCGCGGCGATGCTCGCCTCGCCCGTGCCGGTTGCCGCCTATGTCGCGCCGAGCGGGGCGCGGGCGGCAAGCGCCGGCACTTATATCACCTATGCCGCCGCCATCGCCGCCATGGCGCCCGGCACCAATCTCGGCGCCGCGACGCCGGTGCAGCTCGGCCTCCCGACCGGCGCCGGGACGCCGAAAGGCCAAGCCCCTGAGGACACCGAGACGCGGAAGATCGTCAACGACGCCGTCGCCTATATCCGCGGCCTCGCCGAACTGCATGGCCGCAACGCGGATTGGGCCGAGCAAGCCGTGCGCTCGGCGGTGAGCCTGCCGGCCAGCGAGGCGCTGAAGCTCAAGGTGATCGACGTCATCGCCGCAAGCCTGCCCGATCTGCTGCGCCAGATCGACGGGCGGCAGGTCATCGCCGACGGCAAGCCGGTCACCCTCGCCACCGCGGACCTCGCCATCGTGAGGCGGCCGCCGGGCTGGCACACCAAGCTGCTGGCGATCGTCACCGATCCCAACATCGCCTTCATCCTGCTGCTGATCGGCATCGCCGGCCTGGTCTTCGAATTCACCACGCCGGGCGCGATCGCGCCGGGGCTCATCGGCGTCATCAGCCTGCTGCTGGCGCTTTTCGGCCTCGACCTGCTGCCGGTCGATTATGCCGGCGCCGGCCTCGTCCTGCTCGGCATCGCGCTGATGATCGCCGAGGCGCATATCGGCACCTTCGGCGTGCTCGGCATTGGCGGCATCGCCGCTTTCGTCATCGGCGCCTTGATGATGTTCCCGGGCACGGCGCCCGGCTTCTCGCTGTCGCGGCCGCTGCTCGCGGCGGTGACGGTGGTGGCCGCCGGGCTGTTCCTGATCGCGCTCTCGCTGCTGCTGCGCGCGCGCCGGCGGCCGGTGATGACCGGGCGCGAGGCGCTGATCGGCGCCGAGGGCGAGACGGTGAGCTGGAACGCCGATCAGGGCCGCGTCCGCGTCGCGGGCGAGGTGTGGCGGGCCCGCGCGGCGCGGCCGCTCACCCCCGGAGCGCGCGTCAGGGTAACGGACCGGCGCGGCCTCATGCTCATCGTCGAACCGATGTGACGGCAGCACGGTATATCTAGAAGGAGGAAGCATCATGGTCGCGTCCGTCGCCACTCTCATCGCCATCCTGGTTCTCGCGCTCATCGTCGTATCGCAAGCGGTCCGCATCCTGCGCGAATATGAGCGCGGCGTCGTCTTCACCCTGGGGCGCTATACCGGCACGAAAGGGCCGGGGCTCTTCCTGCTGGTGCCGGTCGTGCAGCAGATGGTGCGCGTCGATCTGCGCGTCATCGTCGACGAGGTGCCGTCGCAGGATGTGATCTCGCATGACAACGTCTCGGTCAAGGTGAACGCGGTCATCTACTACCGCGTCGTCGATCCCGAGCGCGCCGTGATCCAGGTGACCAATTTCACCGCCGCGACGAGCCAGCTGGCACAGACCACGCTGCGCTGGGTGCTGGGCAAGCACGATCTCGACCAGATGCTCGCCGAGCGCGACAAGCTCAACGCCGACATCCAGGACGTGCTCGACAAGCAGACCGAGGGCTGGGGCATCAAGGTCTCGAATGTCGAGATCAAGCGCATCGATCTCGACGAGAGCATGGTCCGCGCCATCGCCCGCCAGGCCGAGGCCGAGCGCGCGCGCCGCGCCAAGATCATCAACGCCGAAGGCGAGCAGCAGGCGGCGCAGAAGCTGGTCGAGGCCGCGCGCATCCTGGCGCCAACACCGCAGGCGATGCAGCTGCGCTATCTCGCGACGCTGTTCGACATCGCCGGCGAGCGCACCTCGACCGTCGTCTTCCCCTTCCCCATCGATCTCATGCAAGCCTGGACGAACCGCTCGGCGCCGACGGGCTGAAGCCGCGGTCAAGCGTAGAACGCCGGGAGGGGCCTACGCCCCCGGTGTACACCGGGAGCATTTTTTTCGAGTCAGCGCGCAGCAATGTTGCGCGTGAAACATGGGGTGTACGATGTCAAAGAGCGCGGTACCAGAGGGTAGCACGGCACCCCTCAACGCGACGCCGTCGTCGGGATGCCCGCGTCACGGGCTGGCGGCGGTGCTAATCTCCGACATCAGGGACGGCCAGTCGCGGGCCCAACAGCAGGCATGCG
>Ga0335075_10005829_pt1 | contig 19056 bp, 19 predicted proteins | sample Lox_Sample_24_FD_206723 | JGI IMG/M metagenome (GOLD analysis project Ga0335075, IMG submission 206723) | Soil microbial communities from Loxahatchee National Wildlife Refuge, Florida, United States - Lox_Sample_2.4 | ecosystem: Environmental > Terrestrial > Soil > Wetlands | place: USA... | reverse complement strand
ACCCGTGGCTCGCGCGTTCGCTTGCCGAGGGCCTCCAGGACGGCGCGGCCGAACTCGCCGTCGCCGCCAGTGACAGCGATTGACATCCCAATCTCCTAAGATTAAGAGGGGCGGCCGCCCCGGAAAACACTATACGGGGCGCACGCCCCGCTTATCAAGGGACACGCCAATGGCCCAGCGGTCGCCGCGCTCCGACGCGCTACGCAACCGGATCAAGATCCTCACCGCGGCCAGCGACGCGTTCGCGCGAGACGGCGCTGAAGTGCCCCTGGACACCATCGCCGTCCTGGCCGGAGTCGGCCCTGGCACGGTGCATCGTCACTTCCCGACTAAACAGTCGCTAGTGAGCGCAGTCGTCGCGGCCCGTCTTGGCCACCTCGCGGAGCGCGCTGAGCAATCCAGCACGGATCCGGCAGCGAACTTCTTCGAATTCCTCGCCGAGCTTGCCGACGAGGCGCGTCACAATCTCGTGCTGACCGAAGCGCTGGGCGGAACACTCGGTACCGAGGGCGAGCAATCTGCCCAGCGGTTGTCGCGCGCGCTTGAGTCGCTTCTGAAGGCGGCGCAGCGATCAGGCGCAGTCCGCGCTGACCTGACCGTCAGCGACCTGCACGCGATCATCATCGGCGCACTGACCATCGAGCATCGCCTGACAGCTGGCCATCAGGGACTGGGACTCGAGATCGTCCTCCAGGGCCTGAGGAACTCCCAGCCGGCAGCCCCCGGCGATCGCGTATAGCTCACTTGCCGCAGGAGCCGACGTGCCGGCAGACTCGACTTCAACACCAAGATCTCGCAGCGGCCCGCACCAATGCCAGCGAGGCCAGGACTAAACCAGCCGCCACCGTCGTTCCGCAGCGCCGGCGCGTACTGCCAAGCCACCTGAGACCACGCATGGTGTTGCCCCCTTCGTTTTGGCGTCCCGCGCGGCCCGGCCGGTTGTTGCCACGTCCCAGGCGGCCACCCGGCGCTCAGGTGTCAGCTCCGCGCTCGCGTCAACGCTAGGGATTGGCGGGATCATTGTCCCTAGGGAATTCCTAGTATTTCCGCGCGATGGGCACGAGCTGCTCGCAGGATACGAGCAACTCCGGAAGCGAGTTCTAGGGCTGCAGCCACAGCCTGTAAACGATGAACATCGGCACGCCGACAACGGGCTCGAGCTCGCCAGGGAAGAGCTGCAGTGCCTCGGCTGAGGGCTGCGGCTCGGCGACGCGGTCCACCTTGAATCCGGCGTCGGCGAATGCGCCGAGTACTGCCGACAGGGGCCTGCGCCAGAAGTGCTGTGTTACTTCAACGTCAGCCTTGCTCCAGGTATCGGATACCAGCTCGGTGTCGAAGTAGCTGCCGCGTTGGTGCGGGCTGCCCGGCCCGAATGGGTGATCGAGGGAGATGACGGCCCAGCCGCCGGGCCGGAGCGCTGTGGCGAACGACCGCAGGGGAACGCTCCAGTCTTCGATGTAGTGCAGCGCCAGCGAGCAGGTAATGCCGTCGAGCGAGCCGGGCTCAAGCGGCAGCGGCTTGGCCAGGTCGGCGACCATGAACCGGCCGCGTCCGGCGCAGCGACGCTCAGCTTCCTCGATCATCCGCGAGCTGATGTCAATTGCGACGACATCGGCGCCCTGGTCCATCAGCCACTGTGCTTGCGCGCCGGATCCGCAGCCGGCATCGAGAACTGCGGCACCGCGCAAGTTGCCGGGCGCCAGTGCCCTCAGAGCTGGCCGTTCCAGGAGTCCGTTAAACGGTCCTTCGTCGGTGGTCGATGACCAGACTGCCGCCAGCCGGTCGTATGCCTCGCGGGTCCGCAGCGTGTGCTCAGCCTGGTTATCTGGAATGTCAATGGCCACCGGCAGAGCTTAGTGGCGGTACGGCCCGGCGGTCACGTTGTTCCGGGGCGGATAGCCCTCCCGCCGTCCGGTAATGCGGGCCGGGTCGCGCGCTTGCGGGGCGGCTACCCTGCCAGGATGGCCACTAGTACCTCGAAGAAGTCCGCCGCGGCGAGCGCGGGCAATGCCAAGAGCAGCACGGTTCAGATCCAGACTGCCGCCGGAGCCGCGCGCGTCGAAGTCGACCGGCCGGCGCATGCCACGTTCCTGGTCGCTATGACGCATGGCGCAGGTGGCGGCGTTGATACGAAGGACCTGCTGGCGGTGCGGGACGTGGCAGTCGCCAGGGGCGGCGTGATGGCGCGCATCATGCAGCCTTACCGGGTTCGCGGCGCCCGCGCGCCCGGTGCGCCCGGCCCGCAGGACGCCGCGTGGCTGGAGATCATCGCGGGCTTGCGCCAGCAGTTTCCTGGCTTGCCGCTTATCCAGGGCGGGCGGAGCAACGGCGCCAGGGTTGCCTGCCGGACGGCTGCGCAGGCCGGGGCGGAAGCCGTGATCGCCCTGGCGTTCCCGCTCCATCCGCCTGGCAGGCCGGAGCAGAGCCGGGCTGACGAGCTGCGCGCCGCGGGCACGGCCGTGCTAGTGGTCAACGGCGAGCGTGACCCGTTCGGCATTCCTGACTCTCGCGACGCCAGCCGCGTGGTGGTGCTGCCGGGAGAGACTCACTCGCTCAGCAGGCGTCCTGCCGCGGTTGGCGAGGCTGTCGGCAACTGGCTTGACGACCTTGCCGGGCTCGCCGGCTGCGGCTGAGCTGCCTCACGCCGGGCTGCCAGGATGTGGCGCTGCGGGGCCTTGCTGGCCAGCTGCCGGGCCCGGGGCCGCGGGGTGGCCGAGACCACTCACCGTCTGGCCAAGGCGCCCTCGGGGTCAGGCAGCTGAACTGCGGGACTGCGCCGGAGGTACTTCCATGGGTGCGTGAATAGTCGTCGCGAAAGCGGACAGGTCCGTGGGCCGGTGCGGCGCGATGGCTGCACCGCCGGGAAGTAGCTCCCCGGTGTCCTCGAATATGACGATGCCGTTACACAGCAGGCTCCAGCCCTGCTCGGGGTGGCTGACAACGGTGCGAGCCGCCTCGCGATCCGGTCCACTAGGGTCCGGACACCGTGGCGTGTGTGGGCACATGTTCGTGCCTCCTGGGGGGTTCGGTGTTGTGCTCTTGATCACACCACATTACTGTGCCAGGACTGTGCTCAGTCACGTCATGGCCCGTTCTGACTGATTTTCGCACCGGAGTTTGTAGGTTTCTGATGGTCCGCTTTACCCGGCGAGCGCAACGGCAAAGACGACTGCAGAGAGTAACCAACCTCCGGCAGAAAGTACCGGGGGGAACGCCGTGAGTCAGGCGTGCTCGGTAGCCGGCACGTGCGCGATTTCCAGGCCAAGGGCGTCGGTTTGGGGGCGGGCCGGGAAACCGGTCAGACGGTGGGTTTCACGGAGCGTGAGCAACCGCTCGGCCTCGTCCGTCCAGCGGTGCACCGCCGGCGTCGCCTTGGCCTTGCGCCGGACGATCCGGTCGTCGTACCCGGCCGGGCCGATCTCCGCCCGCTGAGCCGCGTAAGCCGCCCTGGTCGCATCGGTCAGGGCCGCGTCCAGGTCACGCGCACGCGCGTACTGCACCGCGAGTGGTGCGCTGGTCGCCTGCGCCTCCCGGAACTCCTGGTCAGCAGCCTGAGCCCGGCTCAGCAGCTGGTCGAAGTTAGCGGCCAGAGCCACGTCGGCGAGGTAGTCCGCTTCAGCAGTGGCACTGATCTTGGTATGGCCCTTCTTCACGCCGCATAGCTTAGCGAAAGCGCCTGACTGCGAACGCTCAGGCCAGGCTCTCCTGCCAGCTGGAGTGGAGCGATGAGTACTCGCCGCCGGCGGAGAGCAGCTCTTCAGGTGAGCCGTCCTCCATCACCCGGCCGCGGTCAAGCACGAGCACGCGGTCGGCGATCGCGACCGTGGAGAGCCGGTGCGCGATGATCAACGCGGTGCGCCCTGACAGGATCGTGAGCAGCGCGTTCTGGACCAGTCGCTCACTGGGGATGTCGAGCAGGGATGTTGCCTCGTCGAGCACCAGCACGGCAGGGGCCGCCAGGAAGGCACGGGCGAACGAGATTAGCTGGCGCTGGCCGGCTGACAGCCGGCCGCCGCTCTTGCCCACCTGCTCGTCGTATCCCTCCGGAAGCGCGGAGATGAACGAGTGCGCGCCGATCGCCGTCGCCGCCGCCACGATCTCGCTGCGGCTCGAACCGGGCCTGCCGAGTTCGATGTTGTCCGCGATGGACCCGGTGAACAGGAAGTTCTCCTGGGTGATCAGGACCACCTCGTGCCGCAGCGACCGGTCAGAGAGCTGCCGCAGGTCGACTCCATCAAGCAGGACGCTGCCCTCGAGCGGATCGTAGATCCGCGCCAGCAAACGGGCGATCGTGGTCTTGCCAGCGCCCGTGGCCCCGACCATGGCGACGGTCTGCCCGGCCGGGATGGTCAGGTTCAGGTCGGGCAGCACGGTCGACTTTCGATACCCGAACGTCACCTTGTCGAAGCGGACCTGGCGGCCCTCCGTGTCCTGCGCGCCCGCGGCAGGCAGGGATACCGGATGCTCGGGCTCAGGGACATTAGGTTCCTCGTCCAGGACGCCGGAGATCTTCTCCAGCGCGGCGCCCGCTGACTGGAACGCGCTGTAGAACTGCGAGAGGTCAATCAGCGGGTCGAAGAAGCGCTGCAAGTACAGCAGGAACGTGACCAGCACGCCGACCTGCATCTGGTGGTCGATCACGCGCAGGCCGCCATAAAGCAGCACAGCGCCGATGGCCAGGTTCCCGACCAGCGTGACGCCAGGGAAGTAGACCGCAAGCAGCCGTTGCGACCGCAGGTTGGCATCGCCGTTCGCCTGGTTCAGCCCGTCGAAGATGTCTTCGTTACGACCTTCGCGGCGGAAGGCCTGGACCGCCTTGATGCCACCGAAGGTTTCCACGAACTGCACGATGACCTGCGCGATCCTGGTCCGGGTCTGCCGGTAGGCGACAGCCGACTCGCGCCGGAACCAGATCGACAGCCAGACCAGCGGCGGGAACCCGGCCATGACCACGAGTGCCAGCTGCCAGTCGAGCAGCAGCATCCCGCCGCCGACCAGCAGCAGCGAAAGCACTGCGGATACCAGGGAGGCCAGGCTCTCGTCGAACATGTCTGAGATCGAGTCCATGTCCGAGACCTGCCGCGAGATGACCCGGCCGGAGGTGTAGGACTCGTGGAAAGCGACGGGCAGCACCTGGAAATGCCAGAACAGCCGGCGCCGCAACTCCAGCACAACCTTGCCGCCGAGCAACCCGATCCCGGCGATGTAAGAGCGCGTCGTGACTGCCTGCACGACTACCGAGATCGTGAACGCAATGATGACCAGCGCGATCGGGCCCGCGTCGTGCGTCCTGGTCAGCGCGGGGATCTCGTCGACGCCGACGCCGATCAGCCACGGGCCGGCCAGGGCGGCAAGCTGGGCTGCGACGATCAGCAGGAAGATGGAGAGAACCAGGCGCTTGTAGGGCCCTACCAGGTCGCTGAGCAGCCGCCGCGAGCGCCGCCTGAGCAGAGTGCTCAGCTTGCCGCTGATCTCGTCTTCCTGCTGCTCGGCCGCGACGCCGCGCCATGCCTCCGCTGGTGCCGCGCTCATCTGCGCACGCCTGCCCGGAGGCCTGGCGCCGCGTGGCCGTCGTCGCCGGCGTCGCGATCGTCTGCGCTCATCAGGTGCCGGTAACTGGGCACGGTGGCCAGCAGTTCGGAGTGCGTGCCGACGGCCGCGATGACACCGCCGGCCAGCAGGGCCACCCGGTCGGCGAGCAGCACCGTCGACGGCCGGTGCGCCACGACCAGCGCGGTCGAGGTGGTCAGCACGTCGGCGAGCGCGGCCGTCACCTTCGCCTCGGTGTGTACGTCGAGCGCGGACAGCGGGTCATCGAGCAGCAGCACCTGCGGCTTGGACAGGATCGCTCGGGCCAGGGCAACCCGCTGCCGCTGGCCGCCGGAAAGCGCCATACCCTGCTCGCCGATCCTGGTATCCAGGCCCCACGGCAGGTCGGCCACGAACTCTGCCTGTGCCGCGTCGAGGGCGGCCTGGATCTCTTCCTCGGTGGCGTCCTGGACACCGAACGCCACGTTCTCGCGGACGCTTGCCGAGAACAGAATCGGGTCCTCGAACGCGCAGCCCACGCGGCGCCGCAGTTCGGGCAGCGGCAGTTCACGGATGTCCGTACCGTTTAGCGTGATGCGGCCGCCCGTGACGTCGGCAAGCCGCGGCACCAAGTTCAGCAACGTTGTCTTGCCGGATCCGGTCGTGCCGACCAGCGCGACCGTTTCGCCTGGCTGAAGCTCCAGGCTCGCGCCGCGCAGCACTGGCGCGGGCGCCTCGGGATAGCTGAAGGTCACCCGCTCGAACGCCAGCAGGCCAGCGCCGCGGCTGGCAGTCCGCTGGCCCGTCCCGTCACGCGACGGTGACTCGGCCGACCCGGCCGCCGCGTCCCCGGACAGGGCGGCGGCTGCCTCGCCGGATGGGGCGGTCCGCGGAGTGGTTCGCAGCTTGGCCGTGCTCCCCGGCTTCCACCGCCCGGCGGCCAGGCCCGGGCGGAAGTAACTAGCGTCGTTTCCTGCTGCGGCCGGATCAGTGATGGCCGGGACAGTATCGAAGATCTCGTAGATGCGCTGCGCGGCCGTTGCCGCTTCCTGGCCAGTGGCGATGATGACGCCCAGCGCCTCGACGGGCCAGACCAGCAGGAGCGTGAGCGTCACGAACGCCACCAGGCCGCCCAGGGTCAGCTCGTGCCGGCTGACTGCGAGCGCCCCGAGCAGGAGCAGCAGCCCGAGCACGGCGTTCGGTACCACATCCAGCATGGCCCAGAAGCTGCCGCGCAGGGCCGCCTTGTCCACCTGAGTCCGGTAGACGAGCTTGCTCTGTGCGAGGTGCCGGGTGGCAGCTTCGTCCCGGCGGCCGAGCGATTTCAGAACCCGGATGCCGGTTGCCGCTTCCTCCACGTAGGTGGCTAGGTCGCCGGTCTGGTCCTGGTAGCGCCGGGACAGCACCCGGTACCGCTTCTCGAAGCGCAGGCAGATTATCGCGACCGGGGAGAACAGCACTCCCGTCAGCAATCCGAGCCACCAGTTCAAGTCGATGAGCAGCCCGACGATAAGCAGGAACGTCCAGGTGTTGGTGATGAAGAACACAACGCCGAAACCTGCGAAGCGGCGGATCGTGGACAGGTCGTTGACGGCGCGGGAGAGCAGCTGACCCGACTGCCAGGAGTCGTGGAATGCCGGGTCGAGACGCTGCAGGTGGTGGTAAAGATCGGCGCGGATAGTTTTTTCCATGCCTACCGTCGCGCCGGACACCGACCACCGGCGGAAGAAGTTGAGGCCGGCCTGGATTGTGCCGAGCGCCATCGCCGCGAGGCCCAGCGGGAGCAGCTCCGACCTGATGCCCTTCACCACGACGTTGTCGATGACAGACTTGGTAATGAGCGGGATCGCGATCTCGGAGCTCACCGCGAGTATCGCCGCCGTGACCATGAGGAACAAGTACAGGTAGTACGGCCGCATGTACTCGCGCATCCGCCACAAGGCCTGGGCAGGCGTTTGCGTGCGAGCAGGCGCCTGCGCTGAGCCGGGGAGCTGATCCTGGGCATGCGGCGGCGAAGTGGCGATGTCGGGGGGCATTATCCGCAGGTTAACCGGCGACCAGTAGTCCTGTCATCACAGTTTCCATACGGCGCCCAGTCAGGTCTCGTACAGCGCCCGGTCAGGCCACCTGCGCAGTTTGGCTTTCGTACGCCAGCTAGACGTGATCTCGCCGCCGCGTCGTCTGCCAGCCGTCGCGTTTGCGTTGATACGGTGCAGGGTGGCGAACAGCGGGTAACTCTGGCACTCTGGCCAGACGACGGCGCGTGTTGGTGCCGGAGTTCGGCTTGGAGGGGGCTCAGTGGAGCGCGCCCATTCCCGTTCCGGGGGTATGTCAGCGCCTGTGCAACCGCCCGTTCCGGCTTTAGCCACCTATGACGCAGGGGTCGTGGCCGTCTGCCAGATCGCTGCGCTGTTCGATGACATCAGCTGGGCTGCGCAGACGCCGTGCCCGGAGTGGCGCGCGTTCGAGCTGGCCGGTCATCTTCGGTGCGTCGCTGATGACTTCAACGAGTACCTGGATGAGGCTCCGGTGAGCAGGTACGCGCGGCTGATGGCCACCGGAGCTCATCCCGACAAACTGGGCCGCAAGCTCGCCCGGCAGAACGCGGCCGAGCTGGCCGCTCTTGCCGACGGAACTCCTGCTGAGCACATTGCGGCGTTCGCTTCGTCCGCCCGCCACTACGCGCACCGGCTGAGTGCCGTCTGGGACCTGCCGCATCACCAGTACCGCGACACTGTGGTCACTGTCGGCGGGATGGCCGGTGCCGCCTGCGCCGAATGGCATTTGCATGCCTGGGACCTGGCCAGGGCGCTTGGCACGGACTACCGGCCGGCCGACCCGGTGGCCGTTCTGGCTGGCTGGCGGGCCGGCATGCCGCACTTGCCGGTGCCGTCCGCATCTCTAGGAGCGAGGGCGGTGCGCCATTACGATCCCTGGCATGCTGTGCTAGCGGTATCGGGTCGGCTGATTGCCGGAGCCGCTGAGGCAGGCGCGCTGCGGTCGTCGCTGGCCGCGTGGCCAGCGCGGTTGCGCCGCAGACGAAGGGATTAACTGGTGAAGCTGAACGTCGCGGCCGTGCGGGCGTGCTATCCGGCACTGGCCGATGGTTACGCCTACCTCGATGGCGCTGCGGGCACTCAGGTGCCTCGCACGGTGATCGACGCGATCAGCAACGCTCAGGCAGCGGGGCTCGGGAACTCTGGCGGAGCCTTTCCGGCCAGTCAGCGTGCCGATGTGATCACTGCCGGATGCCGGGCCGCCATCGCCGCGCTGACCGGAGGTCAAGCAGACGGCGTCGTCCTGGGTCCCAACATGACGACGCTGACCTACCGGTTTGCGCTCACGCTGGCGAAGGACTGGAAGCCTGGCGACGAGGTCGTCGTGTCGCGGCTGGACCACGACGCCAACGTGCGGCCGTGGGTCCAGGCGGCGGAGCGGGCCCGGGCCACCGTGCGCTGGGCGGAAGTCGATCCGGCCACCGGGGAACTGCCAGCCGGTCAGTACGAGGACCTCATCACAGAGCGGACCCGCCTGGTCGCTGTGACCGCGGCAAGCAACATCATCGGCACCCGCCCGGACGTGCCGGCCATCACGCGGCTGGCCAAGGCAGCCGGGGCCCTCAGCTACGTGGATGGCGTGCACGCGACCCCGCATCTTCCTATTGACGTGCGGGAACTTGGCGCCGATTTCTACGCGACGAGCGCCTACAAGTGGTCAGGCCCGCACATCGGTGCCGTCGTGGCGGATCCGGGCCTGCTCGCCGGGCTGCGGCCGGACAAGCTGAAGCCGTCACCTGACTATGTGCCCGACCGGTTCGAACTCGGTACCCTGCCGTTCGCGAGCCTTGCGGGAGTCTCCGCGGCCGTTGCCCACCTGGCATCGCTCACTGAGCTGCCAGACGCTGCGCTACCAGGCTTTGGCGCCGATGCCGACCCGGCTGGTCTCCGTGGCCGGGTGCTTGCCTCGATGGCCGCTGTTCACCAGCATGAGCAGGAGCTTTTCGAAGTGCTGCTGGCAGGGCTGGACAGCATGGCCCACGTCCGAACCTACGGCCGCGCCGCCAGCCGTACCGCGACTGCCTACTTCAACGTCGAGGGCCTTACGCCGACGGAGGTCGCGGAGCGCCTCGCCGGGCGCAAGATCAATGTCTGGGACGGCGACAACTATGCCTGGGAGCTGACCGGCGTACTCGGCATCAGGGAAACGGGCAGTGCCGTCAGGGCAGGTCTGGTGCATTACAACGATGCCTCAGACGTGGACCGGCTGCTGACCGCCGTGGCGGAGCTCGCAAGCTAGCCGACTCCGAAACCGGCACTGGCGACCGACGGGCCCACCCGCGCGGCAGGAAACCCGCGGACCGTTTCAGTTTCAGCAGGTGCGCCGGCCCGCCAGCCGATGCACGCTGCAGCCTGCGTGCCATCCCGCTGCCGAGAACATGTGGCAGGAACCGGAGTGGTCGATCCATAAGATGACCGGGACCAGCCGATAATCATGTCGGGTGGCCGGAGCAGGCGAAGGAACTGAGCATGGCTGAACTGGGCTGGAAGCCAGACATCCTGGGGAGCGGCTACTCCCGGGCGGTCCTCGACCTCGGTACCGATCCGGACGGCGAGGGTACCGTCGAGGCCGTCCTCGTTCGCCGGGAGCCGCGGCCTGAAGGACAACCGCCGGCCGAGGATAGCGGCGCGGTCCTGTACGTCCACGGGTTCGCCGACTACTTCTTCCAGACCGAGCTCGCGGATTTCTTCGCTGCCAGGGGGCTGCGGTTCTACGCGCTCGACCTGCGCAAGTGCGGAAGGGCGCGGAAGCCAGGGCACACCGCGCACTATGCCTCCGACCTGGTGCTCTACGACGATGAGCTGGACCGGGCGCTGGCAGTCGTCACCGCGGCGCACCCCGGCAAGCCCGTCACTGTCGTTGCGCACTCGACCGGAGGCCTGATCGTGCCGCTGTGGTTGAACCGCCGCAGGCTGGCCGGGAATCCAGCGGGAAACGTCGTCGCGGTCGTGCTCAACAGCCCCTGGCTGGAGCTGCAGGTCAGTAACGCGCTGCGCGGTCCGGCAACCCAGCTCCTGCGGGTCGTCAGCAAGGTCCGCCCGTTCTTGGTGCTCAACCTTCCCGACGGCGTATACGGGCGGACGCTGCACGTCAGCGGCACCGGCGAATGGGAATATGACGTGGGCCTGAAGCCGCTGGCTGGCTTCCCCGTGACGGTCGGCTGGCTCAACGCGATCCGCCGCGCTCAGACCCGGCTGCACCGCGGTATCGAGACCGGGGCGCCGACCCTGGTGCTGCGCTCCGCCAAGTCCGCGCCCGGCACCGAGGCAAACGACTGCGCTGATCTCGTTCTTGACACCGCCCAGATCGCCCAGTGGGAATCCAGTCTCGGCAGCGAGGTCACCGACGCTCCGATCAAGGACGCTCGCCACGACGTCTTCCTGTCGATCCCGGAATCCCGTGCGAGCGCATACGACGCCCTCGGCGACTGGCTAGACCGTCAGCAACCGCTGGGAGCGGAACGGCGTGTAGTCGGACCGTCGGCTCGCCGCAAGCTCCCGGCGGACCAATAGCGCGGCCCTGCGTGACAGCGGGGCGCGCCCTGAGCCCCGTCGCGATCACGACGCAGGACGCTACTCGCAGAGGTACCGGTACATGCGGGTGTCGCGCTGCTTGAATCCTTCTCGTTCATATAGCCGGCCGGCGGCAACCCTGGATGGCCGGGTAGACAAGTCGACCGTGCGCACGCCGGCTTCCCTGGCGAGCCGTATCGCTTCCCGGGTGAGCATGGTGCCGATGCCCTGACGGCTGGCCGCCTCGTCGACCACGACATCCTCGATCCAGGCGCGCAGCCCGGTCGGGATCCTGAAGATCACCAGGCTCAGCGTTCCGGCGATGCGGCCATCGCTGCGGGCAAGCAACACAGTTACCGCGGGGGAGGAGGCAACAGCGGCGATCGCGGCCGCGTCGAGCGGCTTGGCCGAGCTGGACAGCTGCGGCAGCAGCCTGCCAAACGCCTCGACTACCTCGTCGGTCACCTCGTCGAGAATTTCCACGGCGATCGTCACTCGGCGCACTCTACCCTGCCCCCCAGGCGGCCTGCCGGCGCGCCTGCACCATGATCGCGAAGACTTTTGGGCCTGACAGGCACAAAAACTTACCTCGTATGCCGAATTCAGGAGATCCCGGCTGCCCGCAGACCGGCGGCTGTGGCGGCGGCAGCGATGATCACGACCAGGAACGGCGCCCGCAGCACTAGCGCTACTACGGCCGCGCCCAGGCCGGCCAGCCGCGCCGGATCGAGGTCGAACGCCTGGCCGTTGGTTACGGTCTGCACGGCTGACAGCGCTGCGAGCAACGCGACTGGGACCAACTCAGCGAACCGGCGCACTCGCTGGTCGGCGAGTATCCGCTGCGGCACGGTCAGCCCGGCGAACTTGAGCGCGTAGCAGCCGGCGGCGGTCGCCAGCACCGCAATCCAGGTTGCTGTCATGTCGCATCGTCCCCGTGGGAGGCATTGCCCGGGGACGCTGTGGTACGAGCAGGGGATGCGGCCGGGGCAGCCAGCGCTCCGGCCAGCGCGGCGGTTGCAGCCAGGATCACGGGCACACCGACCGGCAGCACCGAGGTCGTCGCCAGCGCGAGCGCCACTCCGCCCAGTGCCACCAGCCGCTCGGTGCGCCCGTTCTTCAGCCGCGGCCAGATCAGGGCCAGGAACGCCGCCGGCCCGACCACATCAAGCCCGAAAGCTTGCGGTGAACCGATCCGCCCGGCGCCTAGTGCCCCGCCCAGAGTGGCCAGGTTCCAGGTCAGGTACAGGCAGCAGAACGTCGCGCTGAACGCCTTCTTCGCTGAAGCCGGGTCCGGCTGGGCCAGCGTGATGGCAGTGGTCTCGTCGATGACGCCCAGCGCGGCCGGCAGTCTCGTCAGACCGCGTGGCCGCACGACTTCCGCGAGCCGCAGGCCGTAGAGCGTGTTCCGGCTGCCGAGCAGGATTGCCCCGGCAGTTCCGGCCAGCAGGCTGCCGCCGCTGGCGATCACGCTCGCGAGCGCAAACTGCGAAGCGCCGGTGAAGGCCAGCACGCTGAGTGCGCATGCCTGCCAGACCGTCAGCCCGGAGCTGACAGCCGCTGCGCCGAAGGCGACTCCCGATACCCCGACCGCCAGTCCGAGGCCGATTCCATCGCGGACCGGGCGGGGCGGCAGGTCCGCGGGCCTGCCGCCGCCCGCCGATCCAGTCCCTTCGCGCCCCGGCGGCGTGGCTGACTCAGTTTGCTGCGCTGACATGCGAGCCACCGTAAGCGCGGCCCTGCCAGGTGGTCTTGTACGTTCTTGATCGAGCGCGCCCGATAGGGTACTCATCGTGGAGCAGGACGAACGGGTACTTTACGGATCGTCGTTCGGCGCTGCGGCGGCCGCATACGCGGAGCACCGGCCGGACTACGCGGAAGCTGCGGTGCGCTGGGCGCTCGAGCCCGCGCCCGGTCAGCGGGTGCTCGACCTGGGTGCCGGCACCGGCAAGCTCACCGCCATCCTGGACGGGCTGGGCGGCGAGGTCACCGCTGTCGAGCCCGACCCGGCGATGCTGACCGAGTTGCGCCGTGCGCTGCCGGCGGTCCGCGCGCTGCCGGGCAGCGCCGAGGCGATACCGCTGCCGGACTCGTCTGTCGATGCGGTGCTGGCCGGCCAGGCGCTGCACTGGTTCGACATGGCCGTCGCGGGACCCGAGATAGCCAGGGTCCTCGTACCCGGCGGTGTCCTGGTCGGCCTGTGGAACGTCATCGACAACCGGGTCGACTGGGTGGCCGACCTCGACCGGGCAAGCGGGAACGCGGCCATTGCCACACTCAGCGGCTGGCGCGCCGAGACGGCGGAGGCGCACCTGCCGGGGATCGAGCAAGTTGGCCCGTTCGGTCAGCCGGAGCAGGCCGAGTTCCCGCACGGACAGCGCCGCACCGCCGACTCCCTCGTCGCGACGATCGCCACGCACTCGCAGTTGCTGGTCATGCCAGAAGACGAACGAGAGGCCACGCTCAGCCGCATCCGCGCTTTCCTCGCAAGCCGGCCGGAGACCGCCCGAGGCGAGTTCACCCTCCCACTGGTGACCGGCGTGCTGCGCGTCCCGCGCGCCTTGTAGCAGCCGCGGCTGCTACAAGGCAGTTGCGACAAGCGGGCGGCGGGAAAGCGCAGCGCCTCTTAGCCGATCACGTCGACGCGGCGGCAGGCGTACCCGCGTAGGCTTCGGCGGCAACAACGTCCGCCACGATGCAGGTGACGTTGTCTGGCCCGCCCGCTGCGATGGCCAGCGCGACCAGGTCCGCAGCAGCCTCATCAGGATCGCTAACCGAGCGCAGGACCTGACCAATCGACTCGGCATCGACGGTTTCATGCAGCCCGTCGGAACACAGCAGGTACCGGTCGCCTGGCTGTGCTTCGCGCAACTGCAAGTCCGGCTCGTAGTCCCGGTCGGCTACCAGAGCACGGAGCAGCAGGAAACGCTGCGGATGCGAGCTGACCTCGTCCGCCGTGATCTTCCCGTCGTCCAGCAGCGACTGCACCATCGTGTGGTCCTGGGTTATCTGGAACACCTCGCCGTTGCGGACCAGGTAGGCCCGCGAGTCGCCGATATGCACGAGGCCGAGTTGCGAGCCGGACCACAGTAGCGCCGTCAGGGTCGTTCCCATGCCATGCAAGGCCGGATCACTAGTGGCGAGGTCGCGCAGCCTGCTGCTGGCCCGGCGAACGGCATGATCGAGGGCGTCGAGCAGTTCACCAGCCGGGACCTGGGTGTCGAGCGGCCGGAGCGCATCGATGACCGCGGCACTCGCTACCTCGCCACCGTTATGGCCGCCCATGCCGTCCGCAACCGCGAGCAGCCGTGCACCCGCGTATGCCGAGTCTTCGTTGTCGTCGCGCTGCCCGATTTCCGAGTGGACCGCGTAGCGGATCGTGAGTGCTCCCTGAGCTTCGTTCATGGCCGTGTCCCTTCCGGACAGGTAACCGATGAGGAACGCCGCGAGCTCACGGCGGGCCGAAGTTTCCGCCTCGATCTGGTCCCAGTACGCGGCAAGCTCCGCGGCTGCCTCCGGCCCCGGTCGCGTGCATACGCTCCGGATCCGGGCAAGCGGCATGCCCAGCCGGCGCAGCCAGGCCACAAGCCTTGCCTGCTCGAGCTGTGCCGGCGCGTACAGCCGGTAACCCGTTACCGGGTCTACCTGGACCGGACTCAGCAGCGCGAGCTCGTCGTACAGGCGCAGCGCTTTGCGTGACAGCCTGGATGCACGAGCGAATTCGCCGCTGGTCATCAGCTCCACCTAAGCCTCCTCATGCCGGGCAGGCTGCCCGGTGGTATCAGGCTGGTGTCGGCCCCAGGGGCGAGGTCAAATCCGCAGGCAGCTGCCGTCAGCGTATGCGCTCCGATCGGCGGCCAGCTCCGGGAACCAGGTCGGCTCGGGGGGCGTCTCAGAGCCGTGAGCGTCGGGGCAGCGAGCGTGAGTGAAAGCCGGAAGCCGCGAAGCAGACCTCCGCGCGGCGGGGCCACGCTGCTGGTGCTCGTTGCGCTGGCATCAGTAGCCGGTGTCGTCAGCGTTACGGGAGACGGGCCGGTCTCGGCCTTCTATTGCGAGAATCTCGTGACCACCGCCATACCTCAGTCCGGAGGGCGCGGCACAGGTCGCCTGGACGTGCCGCCAGACAGCGTCCGACCCGGAGCTGAGCGCAGGGGTGGCGAGCGCCGGCGGGAGACCTTGCCCAGGTTTGCTCGTCCCGTATCGTCTGATGAGGAACCCGCAAGGACCTGGGTCCGAGGCGGGTCGGGACCAGGCAGGCTGGCGGTATACCGCAGCGAGCCCCTTTGGCAGCAACGGAGAGGCAGATCGATGACAGAGAGCGCGACCGTTCCGGCCGGCCAGGCTGGCACACCTGTGGTCGATCCGCGGCTACCCAAGCTGACGGAGGTGCCCGGATTCCTTGCCATGATTGCCGACGGGTGGGGCACACCGGACCGGACCGTGCCGATGGTCGACGGTGCCACTAGCGCTGCCGCAGCGCACCGCAGCCGGCTCGTGGCGGAGTTTCCTGGGCGCTCGATTGTGGTGGGAGCCGGCTGGGCTCCGGTCCGCGCCAACGACACCCGGTACGGTTTCCGGCCGGACAGTGACTTCTGCTGGCTCACTGGCTGCACCGAAGCCGAGGACGCGGTGCTGGTCATGTCGCCCGACTCGGCCGTGCTGTACATCCCGGCCCCTGCATATCCCGGCGAGAAGGACTTCTTCGCCAGCGCAGCACGGGGTGAACTTTGGGTCGGCGCGGCACCGGGACTTCAGGACTGGTCGCGCGCGCTTGGCCTGGAGGTGCGTTCGCTCAGCTCGCTCGACGACGACCTGAAGCGGTTGTCTGAGCCCCTGGCGGTCGGCCCGGTCGGCGACGAGATCGCCAGCCGCCACGGCTTGGAGCCAAACCCCGACCTGGCCCGGGCGTTGTCGGAGCTGCGGATGATCAAGGATGAGTGGGAGGTCGGGCAGCTCCGTGAGGCGGTGAACCAGACGGTAGCTGGGTTCGCGGCCGTCGTGAAGGAGTTCCCTGCGGCGATCGCTGGCGGCGGGGAACGCTGGCTGCAGGGCACATTCGACCGGCACGCGCGGACATACGGGAACGGGCCCGGGTACGCGACGATCGTGGGATCCGGGCCGCATGCGCCGACTCTGCACTGGGTGCGCTGCGACGGTCCCGTTCTTCCTGACGAGGTCGTCCTGCTCGACATGGGCGTGGAGACGAATTCTCTGTACACCGCAGATGTGACCAGGACCTTCCCGGCCACTGGCCGGTTCAGCCCAGCTCAGCGCCAGGTGCACGACCTGGTGGAGAAGGCGCACCGGGCCGGGATGGACGCGGTCCGTCCAGGCCGGCTGTACGCCGACTTCTCCTACGCCGCGATGGAAGTGATTGCCCGCGGGCTCGCCGACTGGGGCTTGCTGACGGTGTCGGTGGACGAGGCGCTGTCACCGCAGGGCCAGCAGCACCGGCGATACCTGGTCTGCGGCGTCGGCCACCACCTCGGACTTGACGTGCATGACTGTGCCAAGGCCAGCGACGAGGCCTACAAGGGCGCCAAGCTCGCACCGGGCATGGTCCTGACCGTGGAACCCGGACTGTACTTCCATCCGCACGATCTCACTGTCCCGCCGGAGTTGCGCGGAATCGGGGTCCGCATCGAGGACGATCTGCTGGTGACGGACGGAGCCGCCGAGGTTTTGTCCGCGGCTCTGCCGCTGACGGCGGACGGTCTTGAGAGCTGGATGGCCGACGCATAGCAGCGGCTGTAGCCTAAGTTCGCTCCCGTAGCCCAAAAGTTTTGAGAGGCAGCCGCCATCTCGGTCACAAGTGCCGGTTAGAACCCGGCCGGGAGCGACCAGTTGATCCCCAAGCCAGCCGTCCCGGACGCGGGGCGGCTGGGTTTCTTGCCAGGCGCCTGTGCCTGAGATCCGCGCGCTGCGATGTATCCGGAGTCAGCCCGGCGGTGCTGGGATAATGCCATCTCGCGCTGGCCCGAACGGAGTCACGTGCGCCAGGGGTGGCATACGCACGGGAAGGAGAAGTCATGGCAACCTTCACCCGCTCTGACGACCTGCAGGAAGCTGAGTTCGTCGATGCCGACCTGCGTGGCGCCCGGTTCCGCAGGGCTGACCTGTCCGGTGTCGTGATGCGGGCGGTCGACGTGGCAGGGGCAGATATCGACGCACCGTGGCTCTTCGACGGTGAGAGCTTCTTGCGTGTCAACGGCGTGGACGTGATCCCGCTGGTCGAGGCGGAACTCAACCGCCGCTTTCCCGGCCGCGCCGACCGGCGCGCCACAGATCCCGATGGCCTGCGCGCGGCCTGGGCCGTGCTCGAGCGCACATGGGCGGCCACCCTCGAGCGGGTCGCGGCGATGCCAGCTGGCACGGTCGATGTTCCAGTGGGCGGCGAGTGGTCGTTCGCGCAAACGCTGCGGCACCTGGTCATGGCCACCGACGCATGGCTGGGCCGGGCGATCATGCAGATCGAGCAGCCGTTCCACCCCATCGGAGAGCCCAACGCCGAGTACGAGACCGACGGCAACGACATGTCGGTTTTCGCAACGGACGCACCGTCGTACGCCGACGTGCTCGAGGTCCGGGCGGGCCACGTCGCCATGGTGCGCGACTTCCTCGCCACCGTCACCCCGGACGACCTGGCCGCGACCCGCAAGAACCCGTGGGCTCCCGAATACCCCGAGACCGTCTTGTCTTGCCTGCACGTGATCCTGCAGGAGGAGTGGGAGCACCACCGCTACGCCGTCCGCGACCTCGACGCGATCGAGACAACGTCCAAAGCATGAGCCCGTGATCTCAGCTACGCGGGTGAGCGGCCGCTCGTTACCGGATGGCAGTGCCGATGAGCCCATTCCTGGTGACCGATGATGCCAGCTCGCTCTCGTCCATCTCGTCGGTGCCCTCTGCCCGCAGCGGCAGCACGAGATAGCGGGTCTCGGAGTTGGCGTCCCAGACCCGGATCTCGGTGCTATCGGGCAGCTTGAGCCCGAACTCGGCCAGCACGGTTCGCGGCTCGCGCACTGCACGCGAGCGGTAGGCGAAGCTCTTGTACCAGCTGGGCGACGGCCCGAGCAGCGCAGTCGGGTAGCACGAGCAGAGCGTGCACACGATCATGTTGTGCACGGCCGGCGTGTTCTCAACCGCCTTCAGCAGGTACCCCTGAGTGTCGGCGCCGAAGCCGAGTTCGGCGGCCGCGGCGTTCCCGTCGCCCAGCAGGCGCTCACGGTAACCCGGATCCGTCCAGGCACGAGCGACCATCCGGGCACCATTCACGGGCGATGCCGAGGAGAACACGCGCTCAAGGATGTCGTCGAACTCCTTGTCGGTCGCGAGCCCGGCAGCGATCAGGCGCTCTTCGAGCCTGCGGACCCTGGCTGCCACGGGAAGCTCGCCGTGCTCGCTGTGCTCGCCGCTCACGGCGCCTCCTCCAGGTAGGACTCCCACAGGTCGAGGATGACTGAGTGCGACCCCGAACCCCACAGATCGGCCGCCGTGAAGCGCACGGCGTAGACCGGCTCGGCGCGGAACACGCCGCGCACCGCCTCGTCCGGCAGCTGCCAGGTCCCGCGAACCTCGACGACCTCGCCCACATGGCCGCGGGCATACCGCGGCAGCCTGGAGTGACCGTCAGGATCTGCCACCCGGGCTCGCACCCGGGCGCCAGCAGCGAACCTACTCATCGGCCAGCAGCTTCCGCTCGACCAGTAGCATCTCTGCCGCCCGAAGCCAGCGCTCGTAGTAGGACATGGCCAGGTACTCCGCGGGCGGAATCCGCTCGATAGCGTCGCGGAGATCATCGAACGCGGCGTTGATCACCCCGCGCCGCTGCAGCACCCGGACGATCGCGTAGACCCTGGCCTCCCAGTCAGCGTGGAAAAACTGCCCGTCATCCTCGACGGGGACCGGCCCGAACCCGGTCTGCCCGCCCATGTCGTGGACCCTGCTCACCGGCCCTAGG